>Ga0315287_10003180_pt1 | contig 15799 bp, 9 predicted proteins | sample YL17G11_0_MG_FD_205037 | JGI IMG/M metagenome (GOLD analysis project Ga0315287, IMG submission 205037) | Sediment microbial communities from Yellowstone Lake, YNP, Wyoming, USA - YL17G11_0 | ecosystem: Environmental > Aquatic > Freshwater > Lake > Sediment | place: USA: Wyoming | collected... | reverse complement strand
GAACAAAGTTAGATATCACAGAGGCTGAAATCGTGGTAGCTGGGGGAAGAGGGATCAAAGCACCAGAAAATTTTAAGATGATTGAAGAGCTATCCGATGTGCTCAATGCCTCGGTGGGAACCACCCGGGCCACTGTGGATGAAGGCTGGAGGGATCAGAAGGATCAGATCGGAAAGAGCGGTAAGAATATCTCTGCCAAACTTTACATGGCCTTTGGGATTTCAGGCGCCATCCACCATGTCCTGGGTATCGGGACGTGTAAAACGGTGGTGGCTGTGGATACAGATCCAAATGCCCTCATTTTCAACTATGCCGACTACGGGATTGTCGGAAACCTCTTTCAGATCGTACCCGCTCTGACAGAAGAATTGAAAAAAGTTTTATCCACCGAATAGTTTTGTAATTCCAAAAACCATCCCTTACTCACCAATCGTACCTTCTTAGGGCCTGCCTATTCAACCGATACGCCTTGGTTTACAACCACTTATTTCCGCTACCTAACTATTATTAGTCAGTCCATAGTTGTTTAGACATTGAAGACTAACTCCCTCCTTCCCTCCCTTTACTCGCCGCGCAAGCGCTGGCGCAACGGGCAAAAGGTAGGAATTCCCCTCTTTGGGAAAGAGGGGCGAGGGGAGATTTTCGGAAGAATATGTCTACTCAATTATGGACTCCTTAGTAGTCCAGAAAAGTAAAGGGGAAATGTCTTGATTTTTCGCTGTATTTTTTGTAGGTTAGATCATCTTTATTGAGAGGATGATGCATGTAACGGATGGGCTCCAGAACAATTGAAAGGTGAGGGTGAGTAGCGAATTGTATAGATACTGAACCATGGTTAGGCTGGAATCAGCTGAGAGAAGACTGAAGATGAAGAAGGAAATAATAGCATACACCACTATTGACATAGCGACTCTGATTGTAACAGTCCGCGGTAAGAGAGTTATCTTGGATCGGGATCTGGCTGCCCTTTACGGAACAACCACAAAGCGGTTAAACGAGCAAGTTAAGCGCAATCGTAACCGTTTCCCCGAAGACTTCATGTTTCAGTTGACTACGAAAGAATGGGCCGATTTGACATCGCAAATTGCGATGTCAAACGCACAGTCTAACCGGTCGCAATTTGCGACCGGTTCACAACGGCACCGTGATCCACGTTTTACGCCGTACGCCTTCACCGAACACGGTGCACTCATGGCAGCCAACATTCTGCGCAGCGAGCGGGCCATTCAGATGAGTGTGTTTGTAGTCCGCGCGTTTATTCGTATGAGGCAGATGCTTATTGCGCAAAGGGGTCTTGCACGTAAACTCGCAGAGTTGGAAGAAGAACTGACTGCGAGGCTTGATGTTCACGAGACCGCAATTAACGAGATGTTGGGGCAAATCAAACGATTGCTTAGTCTACCACAAGATCCCGAACGGCCAAAGAAACGGATAGGATTCCTGGTGGAAGAGCCGCATGTGCCCTACGTGTCTTTAAAAGGATCTAAAAAGCGGAGAAGGCACTGAGCATTTCTTGGGGGCCGGATTATAAACGGGACTCTTGGGATCAATTGATGCAAGAAAAGCCTCATGCGAACAGACGACTTATGATGGCAAATACTCTCTGCACTACTTGTCCTCCATGGTCCCGCAAGACGGGACGTAGGATGGATGCACCATGCGTTGTGTCGGTATGGGAAAAGTGAGGGCGGATGAGATTTCTGAAAGGAAAAATACGTGAAAGAGCTCAACCACGTCCCCCTTGTCTGAATGGTTTTGTTGGATAGATTGAGGAAATCATAAGATGCCCTCTAAAACGCATAAACCAAGTGGTATCGCAACCTGGTCTGAAGATGATAGACCACGGGAGAAACTTTATCGCTTGGGTGCCAAACATCTTTCAGATTCTGAGCTGCTGGCTGTGATTCTCAGGATAGGTGTCGAAGGAAAAAGCGCTATCGATTTGGCGCAGGAAATCAAGACCCGTTTTAAGACATGGCGTAACATGGCCGATGTTGACATCGCCGAATGGAAGCAAATTAAGGGATTAGGTATCACAAAGATCTCGCAAATACTGGCCGCTATTGAAATCGGGCAAAGGATTCATTCCGAGAAGTCAAAAGAAGATGTATTTATCAAAGATGCCAGACAATTGGCTGAAATATTCTATCCCCGACTCCGCGATGCGAAAAAGGAATCATTCTGGGTCGTTTTGCTGGATGGAAAAAATAAAATCCAGGATGAAATAGAACTGGCAAAGGGAACCGTAAACGAAGTTAGTACATACACACGAGAAATTTTATTGCCGGCACTGCGAGGCGCCGCAGCAAGTTTTGCCGTTGTCCATAATCATCCTTCGGGAAGCCCTGAACCGAGCAAAAATGATATACAATTGACACGTGAACTGGTATTCGCGGGACAAACCCTAAAAATAAAAGTCCAGGACCATTTGATCATTGGAAATGACAGATACTACAGCTTTGCAGAACATGGCCAAATCAAGAAACTTGAAAAGCAATGGCAGAATTATATTCACATAGAGTCCGATGGAGGCTGATATGGCGGGCAATCACAATCTCTTTGTAGAGAAATTCTTGACGATTTACAGCCAAAGCGAGTTAAGCACTGCCGGAACGAGAGGCTATGATCCTCAAACATACGTGGATACGAAGTTAGATCTGAAACTAACCCCCCGAATTTACTCACCCGAAACACGATTGGTGGTCCTGACGGGCAATGCCGGTGATGGGAAAACGGCTTATATTCAGCGTTTGGAAGCTATGGCCAAAGACCAGGGAGCAACGTTTTCGGCACAAACGGATAATGGCTGCATATTCAAAATGAACGAGATAAGTTATCAGACATTATACGACGGCAGTCAGGATTTCGAAGGGGCCAAGAACGATCAAATACTAAAAACATTCTTCTCTGACCTGGAAGGCGCTGCCGAGCCGCAAGGATCATTTACAAAAATTATCGCCATAAATGAAGGTAAGTTGAGGGATTTCATCCTTCATAAAAAAGAATACTCTTGGCTGGGAAAGCAAGTCCACCATTATTTTGAATGGGACAGCTTTACGCCCCCTAAATCCCTGATCTTCATTAATCTCAACCTCCGATCTGTGGTGAGTGACAATGAGAACGAACCTTCCATATTTGATCTCATCCTGGATAGATTCTTGGATAAAGACGGTTCTCTTGGATTTTGGGAGGCATGCGCTCCAGAAAATTGCCAGTGTGCAAATCGTTGCTATATCCGATACAATATCGAGGTTCTTCGTCATTCAACCTTAGGGCCAATTGTCAGGCATCGGTTAAAGCAGCTCTTCTATGCTGTCCTTTTCAGGAAGATAAGGCACATTACCGTTCGGGATATCAGATCTTTCCTTTCATATATTCTGATCAACAAATATACATGCCGTCAGATACAGGAGCATCTTGATAGCGGGGTCCCCATTATTGAGCGCTTCTACTACAACGCCGCATTTCCGAAAGAGGAAAAGGACCGGCTTGCCGAGACAATGCATGATCTGGATGTATCTTTGACCTCCAATCCGAAGATGGATAATTTCATTCATTTTCACGGCCCTGATGATGATTTGTGCATGAGACTCTTTATTTCGGGGTGTGAAGAAAAGCAGGATCAGCCCCACCTTAAACATCTTTTTGAGAATATGCCCCAGGGGACGGACGATAATGATTCTGTGCGCCATGAAAACGCCCTCTTCTATCATCAATCATTGAGGCGAAAGCTTTACTTTGAAAGCTCTGATGGAGAGATGAAATCCTCAGGATTCCCAATATGGAGTGATTTTCTGCCCTATAAAAAATTCAACCGCTTTTCCCAGGTTGTCCATGCAAGAGAAGACCAACATTTCGAGCTGAGAAATAATTTGACCTTGGCGATCAGCAAGTCGGAGCGTATTTACAACGAAACCATCGGCAGTGAGAATTTATGTCTGCGCTCCACATCGACGACAAAAGCGAGCACTAAAGGATTTTATAGTTTCCCTGCATCTGATTTCAAAGTGATGGTGAAGGATATCGGGTTTCAGGAAGAATTTTTAGAATACACACCGAACGCCCTTTATTACAGGTATGTCGGGGCCGGAGCTAATCAGAAGTATCCCTTGGAACTCGAAATACCCATAGACCTCTTTGAAGTCCTTTGTCGTATCAGGGAGGGCTATATTCCGGCGGCCAGTGAGGTGAGGACGTTTTTTCTGAATCTTGAAATGTTCAAACGGCGCATCGCCTCAAAACGGCCCGATAAAATTTTTCTTACCGATGATGATTCGACCTTATTTGAAATGAAGAAAGATCCTGCAAACAATTTGATCATGACAAAGGTAGGTGGATGATGGGGATTGATAAAAAGCATAAGGCATTTCGTTTTGATAAGATCATGCCCATTGACGCGAACAATATTATTCTGGAGCAGGCCTTCGCCCGTTTTCTGGTTCTAATTCGAACAAAAGGCATCCCCATAACCTCTACAACGAAAGATCCGCTTTACCCCAAGAGCCTCGTAAAACTGATCGCAGACGATCCCACACACTTTCAAGGCATGACGACGGATCCACATAGGATACAATTGCTTGAGGATTGGTTATCCAATGAATTTGCCACAACAATAAAGGTTGGGCATAGAGGTGATGGCGAGGGGCGTATTGCCAATATGAAGCCAATTCATATGTCTACAATTAAACTACTCGATCCCCGAATTCGCAGCCAGGACAGGGATCTCAGCAAGTTTCTTTACAATGTTTTCCAGGACAGTGATTTGATCAGCCTTCTGATTCCCTATTTAACTGCCGGCACTACTGATTTCGGCGATCATGACAGCAGGATTGATGAAAGCAAGGCGAAGGAGCTGGACATTGAAACCTTGTTCCTCCTGCGCCTGCTCAATGATTTTAAAGTAGATAAGGTAGATAAAAGAAAGAAGGTTTCATCGCACGATTTTATATGTCCTGCTCAACGGCAACTGATTATTAACGACACTGCCCTCCTCCTTGTTTATAAAGATTCCATGCCGAGGAGGGAACTCATAGACTATTTGATCGCGCTATTTGCCTTCCATGCCGCCCTCTACTGCCTGAAAAGTTTCCGCTTGATCAACCACATGGCGGATACCGGGCAATACAGATGCCGTCATTGCAAGGGCATTAACATGGCCAATCTGGACCGCCTTGCTGAATGCGAGTTTCAGCCAGATATTTTCGTCGATCTGACAAACGGCCAAGACAAGGAATGTGATCGCATGGCCAAAGACAAAGTGGCCAATCATCATGCCGTTATGTACCGTTATTTTTCATCGCATTACAAATTAAAAAAAGTGGATGAATTTGCAGCAACCTTTCCACCTTACACTCACTCAATGGATGATATTATCAAATTTTTCGATCACAAAGACTTAGATGCTTTCTTCCGTGTAAAACTATCTGAAATTAAATCTATAGAAGATAACGAGGAGATAGATCCGGAGATTAAAGCCATTTTGGACTTGAACATGTCACCCCTTGATACCTTTGTCGAAATCGTGACCCAAAAGACTTTCGATTCCCGATCAAGAAACCATAAATCATTATTGGTGTCACTTTGCGGCATGGGCAAAGAGAGTGGATTTTTAATGGGCGGCCGGGGAAGAAAGAGGAAATATGTTCTTGGCAATCAGCTCTTAGAATTGTTAGTCCAGCTATCAGTTGTCGGTCATAATCAAAAACGAGGGTTTTTTACCCAGCCGATTGTAATCACCGATTTCGTTGAACGGCTAAAAAAACGTTATGGATTGTTGATTGATTGCAACAACGGAGCAGAAGACACCCCTGAAGGGGCAAAGGCGTTGGAAACCAATTTCAACGCCCTGAAAATACGCCTTCGTCAATTGGGATTCTATACGGACCTATCCGACGCCTCCAATTCACAGGTGATACGTCCCAGATTTACAATTTAGTTCAGAAGGAGGAAATTAAGTGGCAAAGAGGGTAAAGGAGCCGCAGGAAGTCACAGAAGGTAAACTCGTTGATTTCATAGACGGTAAAATAAAGAAAGACAGCGAAACGGAACAGATCCGACAAAACTTCGAACGGACGCTCATCGAGGAATACAATTATCTTCCCGAAGATGTCGCCGTCGATTTCAAGATCAAGGTCATGGATGGTTCCAAGAAATTGACGAAAACAGTATCATTGGCTGTGCTCCATGAGAAGAAATCCCCAAAGCCAACCCAGGATGACGTGCATGTCCTGATTATGGTGGCCAAGCCGAAAGCACAGCCACCCGACATAGCCGGCGGCACGGATGATCTGGAAAAAATGCTCTCGGCCTGCGCCAATGCCGCCTTTGCATGCTGGACCAACGGCATTGAAAACCTCTACTTTCAAAGGAAAAAAAGTAAGTTCGACGTTGATATTTTCCCTGTTAATGATTTCCCCCGAAAAGGCGAAGATGATTCATCGATTTTTACAACGGACCGTTCGCGTTTAAGAAGCGCCACGGGCAATAACTTGCTTTACGCGTTTAAGCGCTGCCATGATTTCATCCATGCCAACCAGGGAGGGTCCAAGGAACAGATCTTTTGGGAGTTTCTGAAGGTCCTGTTCGCGAAAATCCAGGATGAGGAACAGGGCGGACGTCCCCAGTTTGCCATCCGAAACCTCGATGATCGCAACACAACAGGGGGACACCAGATTGTTAAAGAGCGGATTGACAACCTCTTCAAATCCGTCAAAAAAAAGCCGGAGTTCAAAGGGTTATTTGATGACTTGGCCTCAGACATCCGCTTTCAACCCGATGTCCTGACCTTTATTGTGGCGCAATTGGAGAAATATGATTTTCTACATTCCTCTGTCGATGTCAAAGGGATGGCCTATGAAACCATTGTCGGGCCGACCCTGGAAGGAACGCGCGGTGAATTTTTCACACCACGAAACCTCGTCAAAATGGCCGTCAAAATGCTGGACCCAAAACCGGGCGACCGGATCCTGGATGACGCCTGCGGCACGGGGGGGTTTATCGTCGTTGCCTTCAACTACATCACCGAAAAAATTCGGCTTGAAGCAAGAAAGCATTGGAACAATCCGGACAAGCCAACAACAGGGGAAGAACAGGCATTAAATGAGCAGATTCACAAAGCGGGGAAGAATATTTTTGGCATAGATTTCAATACCAACCTCGTCAAGACGGCCCAGATGAACATGGTCATGAACAACGATGGCCGTGGCGGCATCTATTCCGTCAATTCTCTCTGGAAACCTTCAGCATGGCCAAAGGAAGTTGCGGCAGAGCTTTCTCTATCCAGCTTCGATATTGTGATTACTAACCCGCCGTTCGGGGCAAAGATCAAAGTGGAGGGTAGCGAAATCTTGGGTCAATACGACTTGGCGCATGCCTGGAGTAAAGAGGGCGATCGTTGGATCATGCAGGGTACCCTCAAGACCGGTGTGCCTCCAGAAATCCTTTTCATCGAACGTTGCTTCCAATTTTTAAAACCGGGAACCGGGAGAATGGCCATTGTCCTTCCCGACGGTATATTGGGAAATCCTGATCTGGAATATGTCCGCTATTGGATTATGGCCAATTGTCAGGTCCTGGCCAGTGTGGATCTGCCCGTTGAAATGTTCTTGCCCCGGACGGGGACGCAGACCAGCGTTCTTTTCCTCCGGAGAAAATCAGATCAGGAGAAATTAGCTGAAAGCCTCTCTGGAGAACCACCCGAATACTCGATCTTCATGGCCATTGCAAAATCAGTGGGAAAAGACCGGCGGGGAAACACAATTTTCAAAAGGGACAAGGAAGGCAGAGAAATAATCAGACGCGATTTATATAAAAATTACACCCGTTCGACGGTCTTGGATTTTCCCCCCATCGTGGAACCGACCGGGCGAATTGTGGATGATGATCTTCCTGAAATTGCAAGATTATTTCGAGAAGAGGTCTGAAATATGGCAAACGGATCTCTGGAAATAATTAAGATTTCATCACACTTTGTCTCAGAGTGCGGATTTCGATTAGACGCAACGCGATACGCTGCGGCTTCGCAGGCGGCTGAAGACTTTATCAATAAATCTTCTAAGTCAAATGTTTTGCTTGGAGATATATCTCGTATTTTCTGTCCGGCTGTTTCAAGAAGGCAGTATGTAGAACGGAACTATGGAGTGCCTTTTTACTCTTTCTCAGATTGTTTGGAACTGTCGCCAAGTGATTATCCCTTTATTTCAAAGTCATTTGATGACATTGAAAGCTTTAGAGTTGATTCTAAATGGATTTTAACGCCACGGGTGGGAACGATCGGTCAGATAGTTTTCACAAATGAATCATTTAAAGAAGTATGCGTATCAGATAATGTACTAAGAGTAGTGATAGACCATAAACCGACTCCTGAATATCTGTTTTGCTATTTAAGCAGCCCGATTGGTCTTTCACTGATTATCAAGAATAGTGCCGGTACTGTTCAAAGCCTTATAACTGAAGACAATCTTCGAAAGATTGTAGTCCCTTTATTTTCGGAGTCTATTGAGAAAAAAATAACTGAATGTATTGGAGAAGCGAACACTCTTAGAACCTCAGCAAATTTTCTTTTAGGGAACGCAGAAAATTTAGTTTACAACTTCAACAACCTGCCTTCGCTTAATAAAAATGATGCCGCATGGTTCGATCCGGACCGAAACATCGAATCCGTCCTCATCTCTTCTTCAGAAGTACTTCATAATAACCGCTCCGGGTCTGAGTATCGTCTGGATGCCCATTCTTATAATCCTCTGGCACAATTGACTATCAGGAATATCAAGCAGTCTAAATGCGCGGTGAAGACGATTGACGATGTAACGGAAAGGGTATTCATGTGCAATCGTTTCAAGAGGAACTATGTGGATGAGAAATATGGCGTTCCTTTTCTTTCTGGGAAAAATATCATTCAGATTAGGCCGACCGATTTGAAACATATTTCCCTATCCGAGACGACTGACCTTGATGACCTGAAACTGGAAGCAACGTGGTCACTGATTACCCGGTCGGGAACAATAGGACGAACTTGTTTTGTTTGGAAAAATTATGAAGATTATACGGCTACAGAACACATTGTTCGGGTAGTTCCAAATAAAGAGCAGATTGATCCCGGTTATTTGTATGCTTTCATGTCTTCTCAATATGGGAAGCAGCAAGTTCTAAGATTCACTCATGGCTCTGTAATCGACGAAGTCACCGATAAGCAGATTAAGAAAGTCCTCATCCCTTTACCTTCGGAAACAGAACAAAAAAAGATCGGCGATTTGGTTCGTACAGCCTATGAAAAGCGCGCCGAAGCGATCCGTTTGGAGGATGAGGCGCAGAAAATATTGATGGACGCTCTAACCCAATAAATCAGTCAACAGCAGGCTGATGACATGTGAGGTTTGTCATGATTGAACTCAGTCAGGAACTCTATCATCGGGAGATGGCCCAAGCCGTTTACGAACACTTGCGAGATTTTCTTCTGACAAAAGAAAAGAACCACTGCCAACGTGTTGAATATCTGCCCCGGGAAGTCATGGTGATGACGTGCCGGAAATTACGGGAAGACAAAGCACTGCAAACCCATGACGTTGAGGCTTTTGTGCTCACGGACCAGGTCAAAGAAGATTACGAGATCGAAAGCGGCGCCCTGATTGAAAAGAGAAATCGCGAATCTTTCGGTGTCTTGGTGGCCTTCATCCCCCAGGGGCTCCGATTGCCGGCGGAAGATTCCTATGACATTCACACCTTTAAGACGTATGACCTGACCGGCGTATTGAGGGCTCACTGCAGGACAATTCTGGCCGGATTGAATGAACCGATAACAACAATAGCCGGTGTTATCCTGGACCAATCTGCCGTCAAGCGGCAATCCGTGGACAGGCAATTAAAATATCTCCTGGCGCTTCGAGAAGACTGCAGCGGTTGGGAAGATGCAGGGGCATATCTCTATCTTTTAGATCTGATTCCGGACCTGAAATTGGATGAAGATGGGGTTGAAACAAGGATAGATAGAAATTATTACTGCATCGAAGAATTGAGCAACCCGGATCGCACGGTTCTACAGAGTATAGAAAAATTGGTCGCGAAATATGGACTCAATCCTGAAGAAAATAATCTGGATAAGTCCCTGATTGGTTATTTCAGGAAGCGGAATGTTACAGAGACGGATAAATGGCTCAAAGAAATTTTGATGGACCCTGCGTGGCGGAGTCAATTGTCCTTCGACAAATGGTCTTTCAAGGACATTCCGAGAGATAAGGTTGAAATTCATCTCCAGCCCCTGGAAGACCCCAAGACAGGAAATCTTGTTAGGGGGTTGACGAAAGAAGGCAGTAATCTTGTGGCGAGTACCAGCCCTGCCAGCCCCATCCATATCAAATGGGAAACCAATCCGAAAAACCCTGATGAATTGGGGCATTATCTTGTCACTGTTGTCAGGGATACGGATGATGAGAATGCGGAAGAGGAATTGGTCCGTCGAATAGTCAAAAAGGGGCGAAGCACCTTCACATTGGGCTTGAAGGATGTCGAACTGGAGGAAGGGGAATCATGCGCTGCCAAAGTTGTGATTTACGCCAAGGACAGCGCCGGCTTGACGTTGGATAAGGATGAAAGCGAGTCTTTCTGGATCGAAAGCGGCGTGAGTATTGATCCTGTTGTCAAGAAGGTCAAAAGAATTCGGAATCGCGCCGAGGCGATTCTTTATGCCGCCCATAAACTTCGCAAACCCATAGAAATTGATAGTGAAAACTGGGAAGAAGGGAATCCCAAACTATACCGCATTAAACTGAAAAACCGAGAGATTTACCGGATCGTCATCAATAGTATCCTTTATGATATCGAAAGAAAGAATATCACGGATCCCATGAATGGCGGCGCCTGGCGCATCGATGCCAGGACATTACCCCTCCTGAAGGCTACGGATCTTCAACCTGTGGCCATACATGGTCAAGCCATTCCTTCCTTTGTAAACTTTTTTAATGCGAGAAGTGACCTCTTTCATGCATTTCAGGAGCATGATGCTTTCGGTGTTGTCGAAACCCTTGACCTTCGCCTTTTTTCAGACCATATTCAGAAGTACGTTACAGCGTATCGAGACATTCTCGACGATGTAAGTCGCAGACTCCAAGCGACGAGTTCAGACGGGGACATCAACAATGTGCTCTCCCTGTTTCAAACCATCAATCATCTCGATACGGTTCACATTCGCTTGGGATCGCCGGATGATGAGGGGGAAGCGCTCCTCTTATCTCCGACTCATCCCTTGAGACTCTTGTGGACTCTGCAATATCAGAATCTCCTTTTTGATTGGGCGGACCGCTTAAACGGCCTGTCCGAAGAAGAGGCCAACAAACTCCTGAATCCCGAAAAAATAACGAAAATCACCTCCCTCAATATCCCTTCCGCCATTTCCTTCGGTCATGGCGAAATATTCGTGAACAGTGATAATCTCGACATCTACTGGAGTGTTTTATCCAAAAGCAATACGGCAGATATCCGAAAGCTGAACAGTTATGTTTCCAAACTCTTGAATGTCAAGGAAAATAACGGAAACATCACGACGATAACGCCGGAGCAGATCGCGGATAAATTCTGGCGATATTTGAAGCATCATCCCTACGTTACCACCCTTAAACTGAACGTCATCAACCCAGGTGACGGGCTCGTGGTGCTCAATGCGATTCGCCTTTTGCAGGCTGACGATGCTTTTAAGGAGATGAATTATGATGTCGCCTTCTATGGTGACATGCGTTACGAGATGATGGGCAATGCCTTTGACAGACTTACAGAGGAAAACTTGTCCGCAGAGGGTTTGGAGAAGGATGTCGATGAAGAATTGCTGCGCCCAAATCCCAACCCTCTTTTCCCCAAACTCCTCTTTTCCAAGAGGAAGGTTAAAGAAAGTGATTGGCCAAACAACAGTGTTAATGAGGGTCACCTCACAATGGTCATCGACCGATTTGCTACCAAGGTGCTTACGCGCCCCATAGGTCAGAGTGTGGGCAGCTTTAGCCTACATAATCTGCTGGCGGAATATCGCAGTGCTTTTGACCTTAAAGGGGATATGGCCACCTGGTCACGAAAAGTTATTGCCAACCAAAACCGTGAGGTCCGCAGTAGCGAAAATTGGTCCCAAAAGGTCTATGAGATTTCTGATCGGATGTTGCGTCTTTCTTCCTGCTTTTTCAATTGGGGCAAAACTCTGACCGAAGTCCCGGCTGTGCAATTAGAGCTTTCTGCAGTGGACAAATATATCATCAATCACGTCCACGAAAATTCTGACTGGGTTTTAACCATCGATCGTAATTTCGGGATTGAATATTTTGACAATCCCCGCAAATCCAGCGGAAGCAGTTATCTCATCGACTATACGCCGGAGTTCCTCGACAGAGTCGGACATCGGCTGATTATTTCCACCTATTGGCTCAGCGAAATCGAAGGACTGATCAAGGATGGTCTAAAAAAGATGGGCATTCCCGGCACGGGTTTCCATGCAGTGCATGTCCTGGATATCCTGAAATCCATATCAGGCAAACTGGCGCTGAAATTGATCAACAACCCCAAGGATGCCAGGGAGATCATCGGCCTTGCCCTGACCCGTCTATTGCTTGAAGAACAAGGCGATTTGGCCCATTCTGTTCTCATTCCCATTGATTCCCATATTTCTCTTTTTACCGAGCATAAACGGCAAGTTCAAGACGAGACGCTAAGGTTGCAGAGGTCTGATTTGCTCATGGTGGGTTTTGACCAAGGTACCATGAATATCCGCTTAATCGAAGTGAAATTTCGCAGCGGTGCAGGTGCCGGGGAAGAATACGGCCTGAAAGAACAAATTGTATCGAAAAATGAAGATACTCAAAAGGTTATTGAGTCGCTATTCCAACCAAAGGCCGATAAAGATCGCTTTGATCGGGACATCCAGAATCATGAACTCGCCCGATTGCTTGAATTCTATCTTGAGCGTTGCGTTAGGCATGGGCTTATTCAGGAGAATTCCAATCAGGAGCAGACACTCCTGGCAGGAATCAGCAAGGTTATTCAGAATGATTTTCATATGGCTTTTGAAAAAACCGGCTACATTTTCAACTTGCAAGGCGTCAGTAAAGAACCAGAGCAATACAAAGGCAATACCATTTATGTGATCGGAAAGGACAAAATATCAAAATTATTTGACATCGATGAAGATACGATAGAACCTCAACCGGAAGAGGAAGCTGAGGCCGTTTCAGAAGGTCAGGAGGTAAAAGAAGAGCCAAGTGATGAACCAGCCGGTGAATCTGTATCCCCAGGCAGTTTTACTCAAACAGAAGAAACAGAAACTATTCGAATTACGGCTGGCGAGAAGGAAAAAAAGGAGACGACTGAAATCGTAGACGGGGAGAAAAAAGAAGATGTGGAAACCGAAGTCGCTCCCCCAAAGCATGGCTTGAATGTCTATTTGGGAAAGAACAGTGATTCAGGGAAGTCTGTCCATTGGAATCCTTTCTCACCAACTCCGAAGAAATTATCCAACCAGCATATTCTTATCGTAGGCACGACCGGTGCGGGAAAAACGCAGACGGCCAGTGCTTTTATTGACAACCTCTGCGAACAAAAAATCCCTTCGATTATTTTTGATTTCCAAGGCGAATACATGGATCCGGAATTGAAAGATTCCCACGGTCAAACCTTTTTGGGAAGGACAAAAGCACGCGTCGTGGATGCCTCTGACGGAATCCCGATCAATCCTTTTGAAATTCCCACGGACAGATTGACGAACAAGAAACAGAATTATCAAAAAGTCGTTTATCAGGTTGCGGCAAGTTTAAAACGAATCTTTGGATTAGGTGATATTCAGCATGCCGAACTGAGGGATGCCATCAGTCAGGCCTATGCCGTCAAAGGTTTTATTCATGGGAACAAAGATTCATGGGGAAATGACCCGCCTACAATAACGGATGTATGGTCCATTCTGAAAGAAAAGGAAAAGATCGGGAGTGCCACAGTTCGAAACCTCAATCTCCGCATTGAGCCGTTATTCGCGACAGGCATCTTTCAGGATGAAGGCGGCGATTTGACCTTTGATGACATTCTCAGTCATACAACCATTGTTCGCCTCTCCAATCTTGCAACGCCTGAATTGATGGTTGCCGTCAGCCGCTTTATGCTCCAGAAAATATACTCCGACATGTTGGCAAAAGGGCCGACCAATCAAATACGGATATTTGCCGTTATTGATGAAGCCCATAAACTGTCTTACGATGAGACCCTCACAGAGCTGGTGCGAGAAGCAAGAAAGTATGGCGTTGGCCTGTTACTGGCGTCCCAGAGCCCAAAGGACTTTGACCGAGTTGCCTTTGATCTTGTGGGAACAAAAATCGCGCTGCACCTGGAAGGGGAGGATGCCCGCATCATGGCGGATAATTTAGGTGTCATTGATAAGAATGATCGCGACATTGCCCGAAAAATGATTCTGAAGCAACCAAATCTCCAGGCGCTTTTACGTAACAACCATCATGAGCCTTATATACAGGTTGATATTATACCGTTTTATAAGAAATCCTAAAGCGAGAAACAGGAAAAGGTCTTTGATGCCCTTGGAAAAGAGCTCCGGGGTTACATCTTGACGGGCTGTTGCCCAAATAGTTATTGCAATAATGTCATGAACCTTAGGGACGTTCGTGCAGGGCGTGCTTGGAAGTATTAAAAACAAACAATAGGTGTCATCCATAAAAAGTTGGCCCTGTCACTTTAAATTGCCTTTTTCTCCCCCTTTTTTGTTCCGTCTTTCTTTCCCTCTCCACCTTCCTAAAATATTTTGGCAGATAAAATAAATTAGTTCTCCCTGAACTTTACACTTCCAAAGATTCAAGGAAAGGTGTATGTTACAAACCATAATTGATGATTGATAACTTCCAATCCCCAAAATCGTCTGCAATAAAGCTCTAATCTAGAGAGAATGAACGTGGAGACTAAGTACCTAAGAATGATCCAAGGGATGAAGAGAAGGGGACGAAAGGATTGGACAGTCTATATCCTCCGCTGCGGAGATGGGTCGCTCTACACGGGGATAGCAAAAGATGTGCAGGCCAGGATCAAGCAACATAGTGAGGGTCGGGGGGCAACCTACACCCGAATTCGCCTGCCTGTCAAGCTGTTATATCAACAAGAAGGCATGACACGTTCCGAAGCTCTTGTTCGAGAAGCGCAGATAAAAGCGATGCCTCGGTCCAAGAAAGAGGAAATCATCTTTAGTGAACATTGAAACTTGGGGACAGGTCTTGAATTGTGAATTAAGGAAAGATAAGCAGAAGCGGTGTCATCCATAAAAAAGTTGGCCATCTCTAAAAGAAAGATAGCGAGATAGGGAGATAGGGTGACAAAGTCATTAAGAGTAAGGGTAAGCTGAAAGCTCAACGGAAGACAGGTCATTGAATTCAGAAAAGGGGACGGTTCTATTTTCTGGAATAGAAAATTTGAAATAAATAGAACCGTCCCCTTTATTACTCCTCATGCTTTGTGACTCGATAGCAATGTGGCAATAGGCTATAAACTGCACAAGTAAACTTGCACAAGATAGAAGAGTACTCAGTATGCTTAAGAAAAAACATTCGACCAGCAAACATCTGCCAAGAGGGTTAGAAATACTCTACGAAGATAGAGATATCCTGGTGGTAGATAAGCCTGCGGGGCTATTGACAGTGGGGACGGAGACTAATAAATTCAAGACGGCTTACTACATTCTAACCGATTATATACGCAAAAGCTGTCTAAAGTCGCGAAACCGAATTTTCATTGTTCATAGGCTGGACCAGTGGACATCCGGCGTACTGATATTTGCAAA
>Ga0315287_10003179_pt1 | contig 15802 bp, 15 predicted proteins | sample YL17G11_0_MG_FD_205037 | JGI IMG/M metagenome (GOLD analysis project Ga0315287, IMG submission 205037) | Sediment microbial communities from Yellowstone Lake, YNP, Wyoming, USA - YL17G11_0 | ecosystem: Environmental > Aquatic > Freshwater > Lake > Sediment | place: USA: Wyoming | collected... | reverse complement strand
CAGGGACTGAAACTCATTAGATCCTCCTCCAGGCACGCAAATTGCTGTCCCGCCAGTCGGTGCATAACATGGAGCTGCTTGGTTTCGGGATGAGCAAACTGGTGACGTTCCTGATGGTACTCGCGCGGGTGGGGGGCATATTTACCCTCGCGCCTGTCTTCGGGAACCAGAACGTGACGCGGCTCGCGCGCATAGCGATCGCCGTGTCGCTGACGTTCGTGTTCGTTCCGATGGTCAACTACTCTCTCACGAGCTTCGAAATCATCCCATTCCTGACGGTGATCTTCAAAGAGATCATGGTGGGAGTGCTGATGGGGTTCCTGGCGTCGATGGTGTTCTCGGCGATCACGATGGCGGGGTCGTATATCGACCTCGCGATGGGATTGGGATTCTCGCAGCAGGTGGACCCCATGACGAAGGAACGCACGGCCGTAATGGGGCAGCTTCAGACGCTGGTCGCCACGCTGATCTTCCTGGCCGTGAACGGGCACCACATCATGATCAGGGGCCTCGCGGACAGCTTCAGCGTGATTCCCATAGGCGCGATGACCTTCAACCCGGCGGCGGCGAAGGGGATGTTGTTCGTGTTCTCGGCGGTCATAATGGCCGCCCTGAAGATATCCGCGCCGGTGGTCGGGATCATATTCATCACCGACGTCGCGATGGGCATTATGGGCCGGACAGTGCCCCAGATGAACATATTCAATGTAGGATTCGCCCTGAAACTCGCGGTGGGCCTGCTTGTGGTCATAGTGGTGCTGCCATCGACCGCCACGATCGTGACCGGATTGTTCATGGGGCTGCATAGGGATTTTATGGTGCTGCTGAGGAATTTGATTTAAGATGCCCCTAGAGGATAAGACCGAGGCGCCGACGCCACGCAGGCGTGTGGAGGCGCGTGAAGAGGGACAAGTCGCCCGTAGCGCGGAGGTGAACGCCGCCGCGATCCTTATCACGGGTCTGCTTCTGCTGAAAGCCACCGGCCCGCGCCTCGGCGTGTGTTTGCAGGATGTGATGGTGCGCTCCCTTTCCACCTTCCCCAAGGGAGACATGGGCTCTGTGGACGTTTCCACGAACCTGGTACGGTTATTGCTGGATGTGGGCGGGGCACTGCTGCCATTTATCGTGGGCGTGATGGTGGTTGGTGTGGCGGCGAATGTTGTCCAAGTCGGCTTTCATTTCTCGCCGAAAGTTCTACAGGTCAAGTGGGCCAGGCTGAACCCATTGACTGGGTTGGTGGGGATGTTTTCCACACGCGCGTTCGTGGAACTGGGGAAATCCTCAGCCAAGATCGCGGTTATCGCCCTGGTGATCTACTTTTACCTGAGAAGCAGGGCGCCGGAGATTGCCGCCATGACCGGCGGCACTTACCTGACCAGCGTACGAACCATAGGCGACCTGACCTATCAGCTCTTGCTCCGCACGGCGATTGTCCTGCTGGTCATCGCGGGCCTGGATTACATGTACCAGCGCTTCAGCAACGAAAAGCAGCTCAAGATGACGCGCCAGGAAGTCAAGGACGACATGAAGCGCAGTGAAGGAGACCCGCTGATCAAGGGCAAGATCCGCCAGCGGCAGCGGGAGGCGGCCCAGCGGAGGATGATGTCAGAGGTGCCTAAGGCCGATGTCGTGGTCACCAACCCGACGCACTACGCCGTCGCGCTCAAGTATGATCTGGACAAGAGCAGCGCGCCCGTCATGGTCGCGAAAGGACTGGACCTGATAGCCCAGCGCATCAAGGCGATTGCCGAGGAGAACAACGTTCCGATAGTCGAGAACGTCGGGTTGGCGAGGACGCTTTATGCCACGACCGAGATCGGCGATGAGATACCGGCCGCTCTTTATCAGGCGGTGGCGGAGATCCTGGCTTACGTTTACAGGCTGAATCAGAGGCTCAGAAGATAAGTGGGGAGCGGAAGGCAGAAGGCAGAAGGCGGAGAGCAATGCCCCCATATCATGTCATTCCGAACGAATGTGAGGAATCTGCTTTTTGTTTGATTGCGTGCATGCGTTAGCTGCGGGAACTCTTGACTGTGCGAATATGGGAGCTTGCGGGTAGAGTCGTTCCCGCAGCATAGCCTTGTCCCCTCCAGGTAGGGATACCTGGAGGGATAGTACCATGTCATTCCGAACGAATGTGAGGAATCTGCTTTTAGATGGCGGTAGATGTAGCGAAGACAAGTAGGGCTCAGTCCCCTTTGGGGTCCGTGTCCAAATACGGCGACATGGTCATAGCCGGCGTGGCGGTTATGATCGTGGCGATGATGATCCTGCCCGTGCCGCACTGGGTGCTGGACCTGCTGCTGTGCGCGAACATCGCGCTGTCGCTGTCGATCCTTCTGGTCACGATGTATACGAGCGAGCCGCTGGAGTTCAGCTCGTTCCCTTCGCTGCTCTTGATGACCACGCTCTTCAGGCTTGCGCTCAATATATCGGCGACGAGGCTGATCCTGCTACACGCCGACGCGGGGCAGGTCATTCAGGCTTTCGGGCAGGTCGTGGTCGGGGGCAACTACGTCGTCGGCATCGTCATATTCATTCTTCTAGTCATCATCCAGTTTGTCGTTATCACCAACGGCGCGGGCAGAGTAGCCGAAGTCGCGGCGAGGTTCACATTGGACGCCATGCCCGGGAAGCAGATGGCTATCGACGCCGACCTGAACGCCGGAATCATAGACGAGCAGCAGGCCCAGGAACGGCGGGCGGATATCGGGCGCGAGGCCGACTTCTACGGGGCCATGGACGGCGCCACCAAGTTCGTGAGGGGCGACGCGATCGCGGCCATCATTATGATCCTCGTGAACATCCTCGGTGGCTTCGCGGTCGGTATTGCCCAGAAGCACATGGACATAATGCAGGCGCTGCAGACATACACGCTGCTGACGATCGGTGAAGGGCTGGTCACACAAATTCCCGCGCTTCTGATTTCGACGGCTACAGGTCTGATGGTGACCAAGAACGGCGGCAAGGAGAGCCTGGGTTGGGAACTGATGAGCCAGGTGCTCTCCAAGCCCAAGGCTGTGATGATCACGGCTTGTGTTTTCGCAATCCTGCTGGTCGTGCCGGGCATGCCGAAGGTCCCGCTCCTGGTTGCCGCGTCCGCGGCTGCCGGCATCGCGTTTTTCCTGACATCGTCGGAAAAGAGGGTGGCTATCGCCGAGAAGATAAAAGCCGCGCAGCCCGCCGAAAAACCCGCCGTGCCGGAATCGATGACCGACCTGATAGGTGTCGATCCGCTGGCTCTGGAGATCGGCTACGGCCTGATCCCATTGGCCGATCCCAAGCAGGGCGGGGAACTGTTGGACCGCATCACGATGCTGCGAAAGCAGGCCGCCATGGACAAAGGCGTCCTGGTGCCCGCGATTCGGGTCAGGGACAACGTCCAGTTGGGCCCCAACGAGTATGTGGTGAAACTCCGCGGCATAGAAGTGGCGAAGGGGGAAGTTTTCCCCGGCCAGGCGCTGGCCATGAACCCCGGTGGCGCCGTCGAGAAGCTTACCGGTATGGATACGATCGAACCCGCCTTCAGGCTGCCCGCGACGTGGATATCCGACGCCCAGCGCATGCACGCCGAAGTCGCGGGATACACCGTGGTCGATCCCACCACCGTGATTATCACCCACATCACCGAACTCGTGCACAAGCACGCGGCGGAACTGCTTACCCGTCAGGAGACCCAGCAGCTCATCGAGGCCGCGAAGACCGACGCTCCGACGGTGGTGGGCGAGCTGATCCCGGACGTCATGGGCATCGGCGATATCCAGAAGGTGCTTCAAAACCTGCTTGGCGAGCGGATCTCGATAAAGGACATCATCTCCATTCTCGAATCGCTTGCCGATTACGCCGGCACGACCAAGGATACGGATATCCTCACCGAATACGTCCGCCAGAGGTTGAGCCTGGCAATCTGCCGGCAGTATCAGGGCCCCGACGGCAAGCTGACGGTGTTTGCATTCCACCCGTCGGTCGAGCAGATCATCACGGACAACATCAGGCAGACCGAACTCGGTTTCAGGCTGATCCTCGATCCGGAGATGGTACAGAAATTGCTGACGGCAATCCGGGAACAGATGGAGAACCTCACCCGGTTGGGATTCGCGCCGGTGGCGCTGTGTTCGCCGAGGACGAGGCTCCACCTTCGCAGGTTGGTCGAGCATTCATTCCCGATGCTCACGGTGCTGTCATACGCGGAGATCGCGCCGGACACAAACGTAGACTCTATAGGAATGGTGACTTTGAACGATGCGGATTAAGACTTTTGAGGCGCCGACAATGCAGGAAGCGCTGGCGCTCGCGAAAAGCGAGTTCGGCGAGAACGCCGTGGTCCTCAACACCAAGCACGTCAAGACCGGTGGGCTGCTGGGCATAGGCGGCGCCGGCAAGGTGGAACTCATGGCGGCCGCGGATGAAACGACTGAGAAGTTTCCCGCTCCGGCGCCATCTTTCGCGCGGACGTTTGCCACGTCCGGCGGGCCCACTTCGGCTGTGGCGGTTGCGGAGCCGGCGGTCGAGAAGACCGCTCCGGCTATGTCCTCGCTTGTGGCCAGGCTCTATTCCGAGGCCAGGACTATCGGCGCTGAGCCGGATTTCGAGGTCAAGCAGCTCCGATACGAGCTTGCCGAACTCAGCGCGCTGGTGCACAATTCCATGGGCGTCGGGGCGAACACTCCGAAGGCCGCGGGGTCGCTTCTCGCCAGATTGGGAGTGGACGATGACATCGTCAATGGCCCGCTGGCGGACATGCTTTCGATAGATGACCCTGTGGTTCTGATGTCCACGATCGCATCGCGGATGCAGGCGTTCGCTCAGCCTCCGGTGAGCATGGGCAGGCAGGTGATCGCGCTGGTCGGCCCCACTGGGGTGGGGAAAACCACCACACTGGCGAAGCTCGCCGCGAAGTTCTCGCTGGAGCAGGGCAAGAAAGTCGCCCTGGTCACGGCGGACACTTACAGGATCGGAGCGGTCGATCAGTTGAAGACCTATGCCCGGATAATGGGCATTCCCATCGAGATCGCGCTCTGCCCCGAGGAAGTCGCCGCCGGAGTCGAGAAGCACGGCGATAAGGACGTCGTGTTGATCGACACCGTGGGCCGCGGCCAGCGCAGCGCGGACCACCTGGCGGAACTGAAAAGCTTCGTCGATGCGGCTGCTCCCACGGACACGTATCTGGTGATAGCCGCGTCGCTGGCCGGCGACATCCAGCGGGAAGTCGTGGATAAGTTTGGCATACTTTCGCCCACTAAGTTAATCATCACCAAGCTCGATGAGGCCCCCACTCGCGGGTGCCTCCTGAACCTGCCGCTGAGGACGGGGCTGGGCGTGGCGTGTATTACAGCGGGGCAGAACGTCCCGCAGGACATAGAGTTCGCCGAGGCGGGCAGAATCGCCCGTGCTGTCGTTTCGGAGGTTGTTGATGCTTGATCAGGCTGAGGCTCTTCGCGCGCTGGTGCGAGACAAGGTGTTATGCTGCGGACCTGTCCCGCATCCGCCAAAGGTTTTCAGTGTGGCGGTTACCAGCGGCAAGGGCGGCGTGGGAAAGACGAGTTTGGCGGTCAATCTCGCCGTGCTGCTCGCCAAATCGGGCAGGCAGGTAAGGCTCGTGGATGCGGATTTCGGCCTTTCCAACGCCGAGGTCCTAATGGGGGTCGCTCCCAAGTATTCCCTGAACGATATTCTGAGGGGCACAGTGGACCCCTGGAATGCCTGGGTCGAGTGCCCCGGAGGAGTGAAGCTGCTTTCGTCCGGATCGGGACTGGAGGAGATGGCCAACATAGACGGCGCGATAGGGGTCAGATTGATCGACCACGTGCTGCAGACCGCATCCGACGGCGACGTGGTCATAATAGACACCGCGCCGGGGATCAATGACTCGGTATCATCGCTGCTTTCGTTCGCGGACGAGGTGATGGTGGTAACTACCCCGGAGCCGACTTCGATCGCGGACTCTTATGCCGTGATGAAGGTTCTCCTGAACTGCCGGCCGGATGCGGACGTCACCCTGGTCGCGAACTGCTGCCAGAGTCCGAGCCAGGCGGCGGGGGTGGCCGACGGGCTGGATAGTATATGCTCCAGGTTTCTGGGCAGGAGCTTCCAGCGCTACGAGTATCTGCCGTCCGATGCCACCGTAGGGTGGGCGATTCGGACCCAAAGGCCGGTTGCCCTGGCGCACGGGCATTCCTCGGTCGGTACATGGATGCGCAAGATCGCGATCAAGCTCGACGACAGGATCAGGAAGCGCTGCGCCCTGGCCGAGGCGGCGAGCGAACTTGTGGAGGCGTGAATTGGACTGCGTCCAACCGGCCTGGAAGATAATAAGTCTGCTCCTGAGTCTGGGAGTTTTCCTGGGAATAGGCGTGATGTCGCTGTCGTCCGGGGACGAGTTTGTATGGAGTATTGGGAAGGCGACGGGAGCGTTCATCGCGAGTTGGATAGTGCTGAGCTATTTGGGCGGCTTTCTGGGCATGATTGTTGAGAAGCCCGAGGATTATCCCGCGGCGCCAAGCGATGGGGAGATCGAGAGCGGCGAGAGAGGTTGATAGACCATGGACCTTCGACGTAGACTATGGCTGGACTACAAACAAAAGGGCGATGAGACCGCCAGGGAGAAGCTCGTATCCGAGTACGCATACCTGGCCAAATACGCAGTGGACAGGCTCAATCTGTCACCGTCCGGCGCGCTCGCCTATGAAGACCTGATAGGTCACGCGGTGGTCGGCCTGATCGAAGCGATCGAGAAGTTCGACCTCGATAGGAACGTGAAGTTCGAGACTTATGCCCTGACCCGGATTCGAGGCGAGGTAATCGACGTGATCAGGAGCCTCGACTGGACGCCCAGGTCCGTGCGCAAGTATGAGACCATGCTGCGCCAGGCCTATGCTCGCCTGGAGATGGAACTCGAGCGCCCGCCGGACGACCACGAAGTGGCCAATCACCTTGGAATAGATGTCGCCGAACTGGAAAAGATGCTCGCCGATGTGGGACAGTCCGCGCTTCTGTCGCTCGATGAATTGGTTTCGAGCGGCGGGGACATAGTTGTCAGGTCGGCCGATGATGAGCGTGAAAACCCCGCGTCATGTGCCGAACGCGCTGACCAGAAGAGGCTTCTGGCGAGATTCGTGGAGGAGCTGCCCGAGCGCGAGAGCGACGTGGTCACCCTTTATTACTATGAGAACCTGACCCAGAAAGAGATCGCGGCGGTCCTCGGGGTGACCGAGTCCCGTATATGCCAGATACACACGAAAGCCATGCTGAGGCTTTCGGGGAAGTTGTGCCGGTCGTCGTCGGGCTTCGCTCTTGCGGCGTAAGTAATTCACGCTGATGAACTTGCAAGTTCTTCTCCCTCTCCCCCCCCGTGGGCGGGAGAGGGTTGGGGTGAGGGGGGGTATGCAACTCTTCCAGCCAACCAACCTGCTATTTTTTCGGTAAGTTCTGACATCATTGTGCCGATAATAGTACAAACGGCGCAAGCAGCCGTCTCGCGTATTTGTCGCAAGTAAGCGAGGAGGTGAGGGCGATGTCGCTCGACAAACCGCCCGGTGTTTACCAGAGGGCAAGCGATATACAGCAGGTGCATTTGACGAACGAATCGGCGGCCATACTGGCAAGAAAGAGGGCCGACGCATCCGAGCGCATGCGCCGCGATAAGATCAGGCACGAGCGCGAACAGAAACGCAGGCAGTTCGAGCATCACACCCAGGACGAACCGGGCGACGGCGAGTCCGAAGACGGTGGGCCGCTGCTGGACGTTGTAGTGTAGACAGTATTTGGAGGACCGGCCGGAGCCGGCCGGGATGGAGAAGATGGAAACTATAGTCTCGCTGGCTGCCCTGCTGGGCGTGGGATATGGATTGTTTCGCGGGCTGAAGTGGATGATGCAGGCCGGGCTCGTTCAGACGGCCAAGAATCCGCCTCTCTCACCCAACGACCTCAAAGTGCTCGAGGAAAGCGCCGAACGGTTGATGGCCGACCTCAGGCTGGTCACGGACGAGTGCGTCGCGCGCATCGAGCACGCGCTGGCCGACGCGCGAACCTGCATGGATCACTTGGATAGCCATCGCGCTTGGCCGCCGTCTTCGCTCGACACCACCGAACTCCCGGCATCGACCGCGCCGTATTCAGGCATGATGACCGGCGAGATCGAGCTGCTCAAGGGATTGCAGGCGATGGGGAAGAAGGGCTGAAGGGGGAGAGCTGAGGGCAGAAGGCAGAAGACAGAAGGCAGAAGGCAGAAGGCAAGAGGCAAGAGGCAAACAGAGCTAGACGAAGCCTCCAAGTTTGTCATTCCGAACGAACGTGAGGAATCTGCTTTTCTGGATTACAGCCTTTCCACCCTCACCCCAACCCTCTCCCTGTCCAGGGCGAGGGAGCCCATTGTGCAGGACTACGGCCTTGTCTCCTCCAGGTAAGGATACCTGGAGGGATAGTCATCTGGTCATTGAGAACGAATGTGAGGAATCTGCTTTTCGGTGTTCCCCCGATCGCGCGCGACCGCGACTTGCACCTTTCAACTCATAGCTGCAACGCCCCCTCACGTAGTACATCGCCTGTGAGAAAGTAATCCTTAGGTCCTGAGCATGTCGATAGGCCGTATCGAATGGAACCTCCTGGGACTACATTTACCACCCGACCGCCGGCATCCCCGCCGTCATAGAGGAGAAAACCGGCTCGACGCCGAACTACTACATTCGAGAACCGGGCGGATCGCTCCTGGCAAGGCAGCGAGAGACAGCCGCACGTTACTATCACTTCGACCAACTCGGCTCGATGCAGCTACGGACCGACGGAAGCGGAACGGTTACTATGGTCCGGGACTGCTTTTCGTCCCGAAGTATAGAAATAGGAACCGGCTTGGCCTGTGTCGGTGCTGGCTACTTGATCTACAGAGGTGTTAGAATGCTTCCTAGTCTATGGCCGCCGTTGTGGTGGACCATACCGGCAAACTTGGCCTGTCCATTGTGAGCAAACTGGATGGCCCTGAGAGCTGCCAATCTTGTCGAACGAGCACTTGCTTTGTTGCTTGTGACCAGTGAGTTTGAAGCTGTTTCGTGGCCTATATGTTGTGCCATCCAAGATCTTTCACGCAAAACACGAGAGGTGTAGAATGGAACTGAATGAGAACTCCAGACAAGAGTTTATGGATGTGCTGCGCGCTCCTTCTCACGAAGATACCAAGGTGGATGCTTTAGCTTCTGTGGCGGCAACCCGTATCTGGCAAGCAATATCCTCTTACACTGAGGGCCTGTTCTCAGAAGACGAGGTGGAGTTCATTCGCGATACTCTGCATACTACTTTGCACTGGGCCGTACATATCGGTCAAAGCGCGTGGCGGTTGCTCGAAAATGCTCAGCCGGGCTGTCTCTTTCACGAGCATCCGGTCGATTGGCGGATAGCTGTTAAGGATCTGTACAATCGACCTTTCGTGATGTTGGATACGGATGACTCGTTCTTGAACATGCTTATTGACATTGAAGTAGAGGTACGAATGGAGGGAGGTAACTCATCCATTTCTGGTAGCGAGCAACCGAACGCTGCATCCGCGTTCACCTCGGCTCGCATACGTAACGATACCGGCCAGCCTGGGCCGCAGGAACCAGGGGCCGCGCGAATGGGGGGTGTGGAGGACCACCTGTATAGGTCTGCACGGCTGTACATCCGGGATTTGGAGTGGTTGATGTATTCGCAGGACTGCGACGGCGCCGCAGTGAGCGATTGTTTCGTGAGCCTATGCGCCATCGCTTTGTCGATGAGTGGAGATGCCTTGCGCATCCGGTGGCCTATCTAACCCTTTCTATGCTGCTTCTATGCTTGTATAGTTTGAAGTGTGGTATCTCAAGAGGTTATTATTGAGATGCGGGGGTGGACGGGCTTTGTATGCGTCGGGACGGGCGACTGTCCCGACGCATCTGAATGGGGGAAATGACTGGATATAACCGCAATAGCGGGATTTGGCAGGTGGTTTGTTCATGCAGAAGCAACCTAACTCTATTCCAGGGGATGTTCAAATTCTTCTGATTATGCTGGTTATTATTGGGTTTTCCATCTTCATTGTGACTAGCCATTCGTGGCTGGCTTGCCTACTGCGCAGGTTGCTCGGTGCAGCATTGGGGTTGTAGCGTTGATTGACCCAGGTCAATTAGCGCTACAGCCCTGCTAAAGGGCAATCCTCGGGGCCAACACAACTTTCTACGATGCGGGGATTGGGAGGTTTGCTATGCTTCGGGACACGCTTTTCGTCCCGAAGCATAGAAAGAACATGGAGCATGTATGCTAGCGACTCCTCATGTCATCACTGGAGCTGTGATTGGTAAGGCGACGGGCAGGTTGCGGCTCGCGCTCCCATTGGCTTTGCTTTCACACTTCATTCTGGACTACATCCCTCACCTGGACACACATGGTCTTTTCGGACGTGCTGGCGTCGGCCCGACTCCGATGGAAGCAGTCGGCGCATTGGTGGACGCTCTGCTCAGTGTGACGCTCGTCCTCTGGGCTACAGGTCGCCAGCCGCTGCGCCCGGTGATACTCTGGGCCGCATTCTTCGGGATACTGCTCGATATAGCAGACAACGTACCCCCGTTCACCGGGCTGTTTCGGGGCTGGAGCGGCACGCTGTGGTTGAGCATATTCCACCATGCGCATCAGCACAATGTGCCTATCTCCTCATGGCCTTTGGGGTTCGCTACTCAACTCGTTGTCGTCTCGATCGGTATCTGGTATCTTCGTCGGGATGCCACACGCCGCCGAAAGTAGAAAGACCTGTCGACACCAGCGACCGGCTTTCCGTCTTCCCGCCCGCTTTGACCTACACGCCCTGCATTCTGAGCGGCGGATAGTTCGCAAGCGTCGGGCTTAGCCGAATCTGCTGGGGCCGGATTTCAAATCCGGCCCCAACTTCGCTATTTCCAACTTCGCTATTTCCAACTTCGCTATTTCCAACTTCGCTATTTCCAACTTCGCTATTTCCAACTTTGCCAGAGACTAGCCAAACACCAGCGTCTTGGCGAGTGCGCCGGTCCTGGGAGCCTCGCAGGTCCTTGCGATCGGCCTGCATTGGATCAGGTCCTTGATCTTGACCGTCCTGTCGGCAGGGAAGTACCAGCGGAAGGTGACTTCATGGCCTGGTCGCAGGACTTTCGTGAATCTGGTGTAAGGCGAGCAGCAAAGGTCGATGCCATGCATGACAATGCCCCTCGATTCGTTGGTCGTGTTCCTGACGGTGACCAGATAAAGACCGCCTTGAGAGGTGTCCGGCGTGCCCTGGATTCCGTCACGCGTTATAGTAAGGACTACGTGTCCTTGGATTGGAACAGCTTGCTCATTCATCTCGGCGGAGGCGGGCAGCAAGCTCAGGGCCAACATAATTGCCAGACCCACAGCCAGACCCACGTATTTCTGAGGTTTCATAGCACTGCTCCTCCTCGTTTGCCAATTCACACCGGAGTGTACGCCCGGCGTGTTCATGGTACTACTACCGCACTGTCCACGAGACAAAACGTGTATTGATGGGATAGTTTGGCCGCGCGTTTGATGTTTCGGCATTTCAATGCCGAAACGCTCGAATATCAGCAGATGATGAGGCGAGCGCCGGAAAGCAGCCCCGACGGACGAGGCTGCAGCCCCAGGGCGTTGGCGGATGTATTGGTGACTCTGAGCTCGATGTGGTTTGGGCCGGGCGTGGCCAGGCGAGTAATGTCCAGTTCGTAAGGCGTCCACGCGCGGACCCCCGCGCTTGTGCCATTTACAATGAACTCCACCACATCGTGGGCGTTCTCTGTCCGAAGCAGGACGGTCTGGTTGTCGTGAAACGCGGGAATTTCGACCGTCTGGGAGTAGACCGCGCCGCCTGAGTAGAACGGATAGCCCTGATCGGTCCAGGAGCCGCTGTTTATCGCGGTCCGGGGCGATTGGAGGCTTGACGATTCGCCGTTCAGGCTGAATGACCCTGCCAGCATCGCCCGTGGTTCGTCCGATCGGCTCGAATCGGAGTCGCCCGGCTCATCGAAGAACAGGCTGATTTGGTTCTCGCCCCGGGCGACCAGGCGTGTGATGTCGATTGCTTCGAATGTCACATCGAACATCCATCCGCGGGCGTCCGATGCCGGCGCGCCATTCACGGTTGCTTGGACCGGAGGACGTGCGGAATCGTTCGACGGCAGCGGTCGCTGAACCACCAGCATGAGTTCGTCCGGCGGCGTGTCCACGCTGAAAGACGCAGCCAGCGCCCGCCGGTTTCCCTCTTGCGTCGATACCCAGTCGCACAGTCCGACGCAGTTGGGGCCCTCGGTCCTGAACCCCCACTCATTCGACAACGCGATCTCGTAACCGCCGCTGGTGGCGCGTGGGATGGCCGGCAGGATTATCTCATCGGTGAAATGGACCAGCAGGGACTCGTGGCTCTCGAATCTGTATGTGAACACCGTCCGGCTCCCCTTTTGCGCGCAATTCGGCAGCGCGACAGTCGCGCCGGTCTCGGGATCGAGGACATAAGGCGCTTTGTTGCAGCGGAGCGTTATCTTGACCTCCCGAACCGCCGGCGCCGTGTTTGCAAAGAAGAACAGGTCGCCCTCGTCGATCACCCTGTGCTGGTAGATGATGCTATGGCATTCCCCGCCCGACCCGCGCACCGACACCTCGGGTTTCAAGACCATCGTCACCGTGTGTCTCAGGCCGGGGATCAGGTCTTCGGGGTCAGGCGATTCGTATAGGGCCAGGTTGCCATAATTGTGGCTGAGGCGCGGACGCGGGTTCTGCGTGCCCTCGACGATTCGGTCGTGCAGGAACATCGGATCGAGCCCAAACATGCCCGAGAATATCCGCCTGATGTATTCGGGGCGTGCGCCATCCGTGTCGTACACGGGCAGCAGCGTGTTGGCCAGCACCGCGCCGCCGTCATCGACATATTCCGCGATCGTGTCCGCGGCGGCGCAGCTTATCGCCGTCATAGGCGGCATTATGAGCAGCGCATACTCCTGGTCGCCGATGATCAGGCGCTGATCGATTGCCAGGGCCGGCGCTATCGACTCCTCGCAGATAATGTCATAGTCCAGATGCTCCTTGAGCAGCCATTCTCGGTAGACGTTGAAATAGTCGACGGCCAGCCTAGCGGCGGGGCTGCGGGGATCTCTGGCGTGCTCGTGGACAAAGCTGTTTATCGGGTTTAGCAGCGCGATTTGCGCTTTGTAACTGCCTTGGGCCAGGGCATAGCACAGCCGGGCGGCATAGTCGGCGAGATGCCGGAAGTGGGGCCACAAGGCTGATTGGTAGAAGGCCGATGCCGGCAGCCCCCCGCCATTGGTAGGCGCAAGGCTATAGGGCCAAGAGCAGGGCCAGAAAGCATTGGCGCCCGAAGCCGCCGCGTGGTCCAGCGTGGCTTTCATCTCTTCCATCGAAGCGGACCAGCCGTGGCGGGCACACCCGGCGGAGACTATGCGGTTGATTCCCGCGCAGTGAGCAGTGGACACACCGAGCTTCTCGCTGAACGCGCCGATCCCGTCCGGACGCCGTGGCCGGCTTCCCGGGAGCATCAGCGCGGGCGTTGTTCGGCCATCTTCGGAGGGCAGTTCGACCAGCTTGCCGACCAGTTGATCCTCGCGGGGCGGGTCCTGACCGTCTGGAGCCGCGCCGCCCTCGGGGTGCAGGAACCGCCAAAGATCGTCATTGGCGCCGGTCGACATCCCCAGTTCGGCGGCGACCGAGCGGGCCCTCTCCAGGCTTTGTTCCCATATCGAATCGCTGGAGGCTGCCCGCGCTTCGCGACTCTCCACCACCGTGAACCCGCCGATCCCCTTGCAGTGCATTTCGCGGACCTGCCGCTCCACCTCGTCCGGGTCGGGCGCGGTGTTCCAATGCCAGAGCGGCGACATTCGATAATGATCGGGCGGATTCTTGAACTCGCTTAGCATAGTACCATGCTATTCCGCGTTTTGCGCCCGGTTCACAACCCCTATCATTGCAGTGTTCTCAGTACCTCGGTGGGTGTTCGCGACCTCAGGCTATTGGCGTTTATCAGCGTGGCTTCGGCGGGGCTGATGGTCCGTCCGACGCGCGTGTAGAAGTCCCTTGGGGCGCTTCGATCGAGACCGAAATAGTGGCGGGCCCAATCGCTGGAGTAGCCCATCCCCGCCCGGCGGGCAAGTGCGGTGTGGCCCCAGAAAAAGAGTGCTCCGCTGACGAAATCTTCGATATAAGGCGCGAGTTCGGGCGCCGCGAAGTCGTCGACAAACGGCTGGCCTGCCTTGTTCATCTCCGTGCCGACGCAGATCGGGAAACCGACTTCCCGCGCGGCTTCGATCACCTCGGCCAGCTTCGCGAGCTTGAGGCTTTTCTCCGAAGGGTCGCTTATGTTCCAGTTGCGATCCGGTATGATATTGAGCGCGGCGACCCCCTTGGAGGCCAAGAGATGCAGCATCTTGCGCATGTCGCTTTCGCCCGGGCTTGTTCCATCCAGCCATGTCGCGGTCGGGATTGCCCCTATGCCGTCCGCCAGCTCGATAATCTGTTCGAGCGAGGGGAATGAACCCGGAGCAGGGGTCACATAGCCCACTCCTCCATACTTCATGAGCTTGCTTCTGATCATCTCGTGAAGCCTGGGCGCATCGGCCAACAGCGACTCGGCCTCGTCGTCCTCCATATCGAGCGATTTTGCCCAGAACGCGGCAAGGTCTCCTTGATCGGCGAACACCTGCCGGGCCTTGGTGTCGTACGCCCCGACAAGATGTCTTTCGGTGGCGTTGCCCGATGGAGTGAGTGGGACCACGTCGGCCTCATAGTCGAGCTGGACCTGGTCCAGGAAGGCGTTGACGCGTTCCATCACCCCGACGTTTCTGTGTTCGGCCATTGCGCGGATGCGCCGCAGGGTATCGTACGCCGGCGTTCCTGGTTCCGGGGTTCTATGGCAGCCCGCCACCATGAAATATGATATGCCGGGTTCGTTGGGCGAGTTGATTACCTGGTCGAGATACTCGCGCACAAACACACGGGTTTCGATCGCCGCGATGGTGCGCAGCCCGAGTATTTCCCCGGCTGCAAGGAACTCTTCCATGCCGTCCAGGACGTCGAAGTCCACGATTCCGGCTGCCAGCAGACCGTGCTTGTGGGCTTCCCACGCGATCGCGCTGGGCGACCAGCCCAGGGCGTTGTATGAGAAGAACGTGTGGTAGTGGAGGTTCACGCTCCGAGGCGGCGAGTGGCCCTCGGCCTGTCGCGGCTGGTCGCCTTGGGCGAGGTAGCAGAGCGCTTGTGCTCTTTCGCAGGGATCGAAGCTGTTGAGCCCATGCTCGGCCCGCTCCGATGAACTGGGTGTCGGATTATCGTCTATCAATGGTGTGTTCCCCGCTGTGTTGGGTTGGTTGTAGGCGGATACAGAATAGCGCATTTGGGTGGGTTTGATCAAGTATTCGTTCAAATCCTGTCCTTCGTTGCATCGGTAGCATGCTGCCGATGTCGCCGCCGAAGGTGGCGAGTCCTTCGTTGCATCGGTAGCATGCTGCCGATGCCGCCGCCGAAGGTGGCGAGTCCTTCGGACTCGGCTTCGGTTGCATGCATCCGAAGCAACAGAAACGCGCCGTTACGGACAAAACAGGACAACATGACGCAATTGTCCTCATAATAGCCACAATTACCCCCTTGCCAAGACGCATAAGATAGTGCATCATGCATATAGAGGTACAGGCTCATCGTAAGCAGGTGGGGCTGGCCGCTCTGTCGCGCCGTAGGTTATCACCATAGCATCATAGACTCCAACAAGTGGCCGGATAAGATTAATGGAGCATCGATTGGTATCACAAGGCGCGGCGGGTGCGGTCGG
>Ga0315287_10003178_pt1 | contig 15805 bp, 13 predicted proteins | sample YL17G11_0_MG_FD_205037 | JGI IMG/M metagenome (GOLD analysis project Ga0315287, IMG submission 205037) | Sediment microbial communities from Yellowstone Lake, YNP, Wyoming, USA - YL17G11_0 | ecosystem: Environmental > Aquatic > Freshwater > Lake > Sediment | place: USA: Wyoming | collected... | reverse complement strand
CGCGGGTCAGGTCGTAGGGGTGCTTTTTCTGGTGGTCGGGATCACCCTTATTCAGGTGCTGAAACCAAGCTGACTCCCCGCGCGGCTCCGGCGAAGCTCGGGGGCGGCTCCGTGTAGTCCCGGGGCGGCTTCCTGTAGTTGGAAACGCCCCGCGGAACGCGCGGAAGGCGATGCCGCCAGCAGTTCGGCGGCGTCGCCAGGCTTTGCCGCGCGCGAAAGGGGGCAAGCTATGCGAGGGTCAAGACCTGCGGATCCGACCGGAGGGAGGCGACTCCCGCGTGGGCGCCGTTGGAGACATACGCCCGGAAATGGCAGTATGCAGCAGAATCAGTGTGAATCGTAGCCCGGCGGGATGAACCAGGAGTCGCACCATGATCACAGCAGCAAAGGCGTCACCCGCGGACAAGCTTCGGAACGAGGTGCGAGACTCGCAGACAGGCCTCGTGTGGGGTTGGGTCAATGGCGACAGCGCGCTGCAGGAGGCCCTGACCCGGCACGGGTTCAGACTGAAGCTTGGAGTGCGTCGCCGACAGCGGCTGAGCGACACCGTCGTCGCGCGGTAGCCGTCCGGCAGGGCAGTAGAGAACGTCCGTTTTGGGGCGGAAACACCTCCCGCCCCGTTCGTTTTCATCCCCCCACAAACCAAAAGAGCCCGCAACGCGGACTCCGTTGGTGTCGTCACTTCCGTGACGGACGGGGACCTTTTGAGTGCTTTTGTACGCCTTCACTTAGCTAGACGACCTACTGTCGGTCCCCATTCCATGATTCCTCGCGCCAGCAAAGGTTCTGGACCTGCCTGACTTGTGCAGAGGAACGGCCCCATCTCCGGGGAACAGTGAGCGGGTACACTGCTACCGAGGAGATTGCTGGTCTTGGTGGAGAGAACGTTCCTGCTGCTTGTGGCATTCCTGTCCGGCGCGATTCTGATGGCCCTCGAGATCGTCGGAAGCCGGGTGCTGGCGCCGAGCTTCGGTGGATCGATCTTCGTGTGGGGAAGTCTCATCGGCGTCTTCCTTGCGGCTCTCAGCGCCGGGTACTACATCGGCGGCGGGCTATCCGATCGTGTCCCGCAGGCATGGGTGCTCGGGCTGTTCCTGGCGGTGTCGGGTGGTTGTGTACTCCTGATTCCCGGCTTCGGCTCGGCGATTTCGGATGGCATCGCCATGCGCGATTTCGGACCACGTGCCAACCCGCTGCTCGCCTGCCTGGCGCTCTTCTTCATCCCCGGGCTTCTGATGGGAGTCACGTCGCCTTACGTCATTCGGCTCACGGCGCGTTCCATGGTTGAGGTCGGCCGCACCGCCGGCGCAGTCTACGCGATCTCCACTCTGGGGAGTATCGCCGGAACGCTGAGCGCGGCATTCTATCTCATCCCCGCGTTCGGGACGAAGATGATCCTCTATCTGCTCGGACTCGCATTGATCGTCACCGCCATCGTTGCCGTGCTCGCCGGATCCATGGCGATTCGGCGCAAGGTTGTACCGGTCGCCGCCGCCCTGATCGCCCTGATGTCAATCGGGCTTGCGAGGCCGGCATTCGCCGCGGAGAAGATCCTGCTGGAGCGGGACAGCCCATACCACCGGCTGTTCGTGACCGATGAAGGGCAGTACCGCTATCTGCGAGCGGACAACATCTGGCACACTTGCATGGACATGAAGGACCCGCATGGTCGCGGGCTCCCCTACACCGATTACGTTGACCTCGCGTTTCTCCTGAATCCGAAGATCCGGAGCGTGCTTGTGATCGGACTCGGCGGCGGAACGGTGCCCAAGCGATTCGTGCGGGATTACCCCCAGGTGAAAGTGGACGCTGTCGAGATTGACGGCGATGTGATCAAGATTGCCGCCAAATACTTCGACGTTCATCCCGGCCCTCGATTGCGCATTTTCGAATCTGACGGCCGTCTCTTCCTCCGGAAAAGTAAGGCGAAGTACGATCTGATCTTCCTGGACGCCTACTACGCCGATACCGTGCCGTTCTTCCTCACCACCAAGGAGTTCCTCGAGACCGTTCGGGGTCACCTCAAGCCGGGCGGCGTTTTCGCCAACAATGTCATTGGCCAGGCGACCGGCCCGAAGAGCAAGTTCCTGCGCTCTGTCTACCGGACGATGCAGGGTACGTTCCCGCAGGTCTACGGATTCAGGGTGGCCGACAGCGACCCGTCCGCGTGGAACTACGAGATCTTCGCCGTCAACTCGGACCAGACCATCGGCTTCAGCGCCATCCGCAAGCGCGCTGCGCAGATGGCGGGAACGGCGATCAAAGATCAGTACCTGGCTTCCCGCGTGACCAATTACATCGGCGCGTCTCTGCGTACGGATGATGTCCCTACGTTGACTGATGACTACGCGCCGGTCGATGCGCTGATCCACCTGTGGTGAGCATACGATGAGCGATCGGCCATCTGCCAGACCCGGTTCCCGCGCATCATCCCCTCTCATCATCGACTTCCACGCCCATCCCGGCTACTCGCGCGACCTGGACGGGCTCCGGAGAGAGTTTGGGCCGTCGATGCAGGCGGCCGATCACTACCGCGTCCGCTATGTCTGCATCTGCTCTCTCGCGGACTGGAGCCCATCGCCAACGCCGGATGCCATTCGCACCGGCAACGATAACACTCTCGCTCTCATGGCCGACTACCCGGATCGTGTCCTCGGCCTTTGCTACGTGAATCCTCGCTACCCCGACGAGGCGCTCGAAGAGATCGATCGCTGCATCACGCGCGAAGGCATGGCAGGCATCAAGCTGTGGATTGCATGCCGCGCCAGCGATCCGCTAATGGATCCAATGGCAGAGAAGGCAGCCGCACTAGGCGTACCGATCCTCAACCATGCCGCTTACCTGCACCGCAATCAGCCCGCGGATCCCAACACCCCTGCCGACGTGGCCCTATGGGCTGCGAAACACCCGCGTACAATGATCGTCATGGCGCACATGGCGCCCTGTCGCGAGCGGGGTCTCGTGGACATCGCGCCATACCCGAATGTGCACATCGACTGCTCGGGGTACGAGCCCGAGTCTGGGTGGACCGAGCTCGCTGTCAGACGTCTGGGCGCGGAGCGGGTCGTCTTCGGCACCGACACCCCGATCCGCAGCTACGGGATGTCCCTGGGCAAAGTGCTGGGAGCGCGCCTCACCGCGCGGCAGCGCGCGCTGATCCTCGGCGGCAACTCGAAACGGCTGCTGGCCCGGAGGCTGGGGAAATGATCGTCGATGCGGCAACGTACCTGGGGCCGTATCCGTTCCGCGACGTCACAGGCGCCCCGGCCGGCCTCACGAGAATGATGCGCGAACACGCAGTCGCAGTGTCGATTGCATCACCGCTGGACGGCCTGTTCCACCAGGACCCCGAGGCAGCGAATCAAAGGTTGATGCGCGCCATCAAGGGGCGCGGCAGCATCTTTGCTGCTCCGATCGTGAACGTGCGGTTGGCCGACTGGCGCTCCCGAATCGAGTTGATGGGGCGAGATCCGCAGGTGAGAGCCATTCGCATCGCGCCAGCGTTCCACGGCTACCCGGCGGCCGAAACTCGCCATGCTGCCGAATGCGCGGCTGAGTGCGACCTCGCGGTCACCGTGCAGCTTCGCATGGCCGACGAGCGGTTCCATCCGTCCTTCCTCGACCTGCCCGCGACGCCCTTGCCGGACATCATCGCACTCGCTGCAGAGACCCCCAACGTCCGCTGGGTCGCATCAGCGGCCCGGATGGCGGAGATCCAACAGTCTGCCCCCCAGATCGAGCCGCTCCACAATCTCTGGCTCGACACGTCCCACATCGACGGACTCGACTGCATCCAGCGCGCCTCCGCCGCCGTCGGCATTGAGCGCCTGCTGTTCTCAACCTGCTGGCCGTTCTTCTACGCCAAATCCGCATTCCTGAAGATCGGCGAGGCAGGTCTCTCCTCGGAGCAGTCGAGCCGACTCCTGGGCGGAAACGCAGCAGCAGCCTTCCGTCTCCTGCAGCGCGCTGTCTAGCGTACCGTCTCTGAGATAGGCCTGGTAGGGGTGGCATTCTGCCGTCTCCCTCCGACTCCTCGACTCTCCGACTCCTCGTCCCGCAAGGGGCGACCGAAAGCATCTGCGTTCATCACAGCCGCGCCAGCGAAGCGCGCGGCGGGCGTTCATCTGCGTCCAAACGCCTTCGCCGCCCCGAGTTCGGAGACCAGGATCGCGGCGAGGATGAACGCTCCCCCCACGAAGCCTCGCGCCCCCAGCCGCTCCTGTTGGATCAGCCTGGCGAACGCCGCCGCGAACACCGGCTCGGCGGAGAAGATCAACGCAGTATGCGTCCCGCTCGTCTCCTTCTGCGCCCACATCTGCACCGTGAAGGCGAGCGCAGTCGCGAGCAAGCTCGTGACGAGCAGTGCGGTGATCGTCCATGGTGTCGCCGGCAGGCTCGGGTGGTGTTCGAGGAGGAGCATCAGGATCGCCGAAGCGACCGCAGTTGTGAGCGTCTGCCAGAATGCAAGAGCGATGGCATCGTGCCGCGGCGCGGCGATCTCCGCGACCACGATGTGCAGTCCAAATGCCACCGCACACCCCACGGTCAGCATGTCCCCCACGTTCAGGCCGTGCAGCCGCACCCCAGTGATCTCAGCCAGACCGACGCCCGCGATGAGCACAGCCGCCAGCGACGCGATCCGAGGCCGCGTTCGTGCGAGCGCGAGTGAGAACAGCGGCACAAGAACAATGTAGAGCGCGGTGATGAATGCCGACTTCGATGCCGTCGTGTAGAGCAGCCCGAAGATCTGAAGAGCCGATCCCGCAGTCAGGCAGAGGCCGAGCAGAACGCCGCTGACGATGGCGCCTGAGCCAGGGCGCAGCGCGCGTGCCCTGCAGATCAGCGCCAGCGCAATCGATGCCATCGCGAAACGCGAGGCCATGAACGCCATCGGCGTCGCATCGCGCAGCGCGAGCTGCATGGCCGGGAACGTGAAGCCCCAGATCGCCGTGATCCCTACCAGGGACAGATCGGCGCCGAGAGAGCCGTGGCGCTCCAGCTTCATGTGCGCGAACGGAGCAACCAGAGATAGCGGCGATATATGCTCATGAGTCGTGCCGGAGACACAGACCGGCCCGAGCAGAACCCGGGCCGGTCGCAGGCCGACACCCCCCGCCTAGACATTCAGCTTGTACAGGTCCTTCGGGTTATCCCAGAGCCACTTCCGTGCGAGACCGATCGCCTGGTCCTCGCTCATCTGGCCGCGCTCGATACGGGCCGCGAACACGCGCGCGATATCCTCGCGAGCCATCGTGATGTGACCGAACACCTTCTCGACGGGGATGTTGTAGTCCCCGCCGAAGCCGATGATCTTGTTCATCGGGACCAGGTCAATCGCCTCGTCGAGCGCATCCATCGCGAACCGCTGAGAGATGATGTGAGTCCAGCAGAAGTTCAGCCATACGTTCGGCATGGTCTTGCCGAGGTTGAGCGATTCGCGCACGTACGGATAGCCGATGTGGTAGAAGTCGAATCGCACGTTCGGGTGGCGCTCCAGCATCGGTATCATGTGCGTCGGATTCAGTTGCCGGAAATCGCCCCAGTATCCCGTGTGAACCGCCACCACCAGGTCCTGCTCGCCCGCATATCGGATCGCGTCATCCACCACGTAATCGCGCAGCGGATTCGTTGACGGCAGGTTCGAGGACGCACCCGTGCGGAGTTCCTCAAACGCCTCGTTCGCCGCTTTGCGGTCCGGCCGACCGTACGGATTGGCGGCCATTTTCAGTCCGACTGCGCCTTCGCATTTGACGCGCCTGGTGTATGCTCGATTCGCCGTGATCAGATCATCGAGGGTACGAATGGCAGGGCCGCCGTTGGCCTCCGACGTGACGATCTCCCCCCACGACTGCGGCCCCCAGATGTCCTGAGGCAGGATCGGCATGATCGGCGTCAGCAGTGGCGTGCCCAGGTCCGTGCGCCGGCACTGCGTCAGCGATGTGCGAATGTTACAGGCATCTCCCAGCACCCGCTGATACAGCCCTGGCGTATTCGCCGCGGCCATCTTCTCCGAAAGCTCGACATACGTGTTCTCGTTGATATCGTCCACGCCGTAGAACTTCTTCGCCGCGATCAGCGCCGACCGCGAATAGCTCGACCACCGGATCTGCTCCCAGTACGGCGCGAACAAACGCCATCGGTAGTCCAGCGGCAGATCGGCGTTCTGCGTCGCTTGATAATCGGCCTCAGGCATCCTGGCTGCATGAAGATCGCCGCGAGTGTAGTGCGCGAAGAAGGTGAACGCATCCACCTTCGTGTTGACCCGCACATCCTCCGGGAACAGGTGCTCGTGGGCATCAATCGTCTCAATCGCCTCAAGCGCCTTGACCAGCTTCTTCTCCAGGGGTGAGATCGCCATCACTGCCTCCTGACTCTATTCCGATTCAGCCTGACTCTATTCCGATTCACCTGACTCTATTTCGATTCTGTTGGTCGGGCCATTTCGCCACCCACCCACCCGCGACCTCCCCAGTGGTTCCACCGCCGCTGACCGTTGGGCAGGGGCTTGCCCCTGCCATTCCTGCGTCCAGCCACCAGATCAACCCCCCGCCCTCCCCAGACCAGTGGCGTGGGCTCGCCCGCCTCAGGCGGGTTTGTGGTCGGAGCCGACAGGCTCAGACCATAGCCCGCGTTCGCCCCGCCAGGGGCGACTGTGGGAGCCGGGTCCTCCCGGCGACTCTCCTCCTCCCGTGGCGCAGGTTGGTAACCTGCGCATCTCGCCATTCCGGCGGCGCAGCCGCCGCATCCGCGTGTATCGGCGTCCATCGGCGGAGGGCCTTGCCGCTCCCCGTCCCCTCCGACTCCTCGCCTCCTCGCCTCTGCCGTTTTCCTCCGCCTCCTCGCCTCTTCGCCTCCTCGACCCTGGACCGCTGCCGTTCCGGCGGCGCAGCCGCCGCCTGGATGCCATCTGCGTTCATCCGCGTTCATCTGCGTCCAAATAACCGCGCATCGCGCGCGACACTCCCGCGCCCCAATTCTTCCCCTGGACCCACCCAGCATGCCACAGGAGCGATTTTCGCCTGCTCGCGCAACTTTTTTCGCACCCCGACACGCGGCCGCGCACCGCGACACCCCCCTCGCCACGCCCCTCTCAGCCCCCTTCTAGCCCATCCTGGAGAACGCGCACCGCGCCCCGCGACACCGCGCTCCGATTACTAATTCATTAGGAGGCCGCGAACTGGCTTGCTGCTTGTACGAGTAAACGCTTGCTTACTTCCCGCGCGACCCCTCGCCCCGCAGGGGTGACCCAAAGCATCCGCGTTCATCACAGCCGCGCCAGCGAAGCGCGCGGCGAGCGTTTACCCGCGTCGAAAAGACTGTCCCCTCGCCGCGCTCGGCTCCTGTGTCGCAGCGCTGAGCGTTCGCCTCAGCAGTTCCGACAGGTGCATCACCCGGACCGGCACGCCGAACCGCTTCGCCCCGTACTGAAGCTGCATCACGCATGCCGGGCACGGCGTGACGACGATCTCAGCCCCCGTGCTGCGGATGTTCTCCATCTTTCGCTGCAGTATCTGCATCGACAGATCGTGATGCGTCAGCGAATAGCTCCCCGCCCCGCCGCAGCACCAGTCCGCCTCCGGCAGTTCCCGATACTCGACCCCAGGAATGCTGCGAATGAGATCGCGGGGCTGCTGCGTGATCTTGTGGTATCGGCTCAGGTGACACGGGTCATGGTAGGTGACGACCGCCTTGACCGGCTGGGCGTTCGCCGGCAGCTTGACCTGTGCCAAGAACTCGGTGAGATCGCGCACCCGTGCTGCGAGCGCCTCTGCGTCCTGCCTGCGCGGATCATCCTCATCGAACAGCCGTGGGTAATCCTTCAGGAACGAAGAGCAGCTCGCGCAGTCCGTGACGATCTCCCCCTGCATCGTGCCCAGCGCTTCCAGGTTCATCTCCGCCAACTTGCGCGCCGACTCGATGTCACCATAAGAATATGGTGGCAGCCCGCAGCACACGTTCGCCGCCACAGCCACCTTGTAGCCCGCGGCTTCCAGTAGGTCGAGGCTAGCCTCGCCGACATCCGGCAAAGCGTAATCGATGCCGCAGCCGACGAAGTACGTGACCTCTTCGCCAGTCCTGCTGACGCTCTGCCTCCTGGCCAGCCGCTCGCGAAGAAACGTGGGCGGGGTCGGCATGATGTCCGGCGCCTCGGCGAGGCCGCGGTCGAACCACGGCAGCAGGCGCAGGAGCTTGGAGAATCGTGTGAGCCCTGTGCGCTTCAGCCAGCCGAGTGTGCGAGCAAATGCCCTCAGCGCCGCCGGCCGCGCCAGCAGTCGCCGGAAGATGAATCGCTGCACCCGCGACTGCCGCTGTGCGACGTAGCTGGCCCGAGCAGCGGCGATGATGCGGTCAGTCTGGATCGCCGGCGGGCATTCCGCCGTGCACGCCCGGCACATCAGGCAGGCGAACAGCGAATCACGGATCTCGTCATCGAGAGGGAGGTTCTGCTCGAGCACTGCCTGAAGACGTGCGAAATGTCCTCGCGCTACCGATGACTCAAGCCCGGTGATTCGATAGATGGGGCATCTGGTCTGACAGAAACCACACCGGTTACACTTGTACAGCTCGTCCGAAACTGCTGAGACGAGGTCAGGCGCCTGCGGCACCGACAACTCCCATACGAAAAATCGACGCGGGATACATCCGCTTCCCTCCCGCGCCGCCTCATTATACCACGCCCGCGAAGCTGCAGCCGCGAAGACCTCGGGTCGGGCTATGCCACCTCGCGCCCCAGCGCCTTCATCGCCTCGCCGACCACGTACAGCGAACCCGTGACGACTATCGCATCTGTGGGCCGGGACTGGTCGATCGCCTCCTGCAATGCCAAGGACACCGGCGTGTAGGCCGCCGTATGTCGGCAATGCTTGAAGACTGTCCGCTGCAGCTCATGCGCATCCACCGCGCGCGGCGACGAGCTGCCAGTCGTGATCACCCGGTCTGCGAGGGGGCAGAGACGCGCGGCGATCGCGTCCGCGTCCTTATCCCGCTGGATTCCCAGCACCAGGATGATGCGGTGACCTGGAAACATCGCTTCGAGCGTTCTGGCGAGGGCATCCGCGCCCGCCGCGTCGTGCGCGCCGTCAAGAATGACATATGGGCGGCGCGAGACGATCTCGAACCGCCCGGGCCACCTCACCGACGCAATGCCTCTCCTGACCGCATCCTGCGAAATATCGGTGCCATGGGGCGCCAGGCACTCGACAAGCCCCACCGCGACAGCGGCGTTCTCGGCCTGATGGGGACCCAGCAGCGGGCACTCGACATCCGTATAGACGTGCTGCTGTGTGTGAATCGTCATCACCTGGCGCCGGTGGTCCGCAGATAGCATGCTGACCTGCGGCCCGCTGGGCTGTCCGACTACCAGGAGCTGCGCCCGGCGCTCGAGGCACGTATCCTCCAGCACTTCCATCGCCTCAGGAATCTGCGGCGCGGAAACGACCGGCACGCCGGGCTTGATGATCCCCGCCTTCTCGGCCGCGATCTCCCGAATCGTGTTCCCGAGCTCCTGCATGTGGTCATAGTCGATGCGTGTGATCGCGCACGCCAGCGGTGAGACCACATTCGTTGCATCGAGGCGGCCGCCAAGGCCGGTCTCCATCACCGCGAAATCGGCCTTCTTGCGGACGAAGTGAAGGAAAGCCAGGAGCGTATACACCTCGAAGAAGCTCGGCGGCCCGTACTGCGAATCTCGCAGAGATTCGATGGCGGGGAAGGCGCTCTCGACGAGGGCGCCTACATCATCTTCTGAGATCAGCGCTCGATCGACGCGGATGCGCTCTCGGAACGATACCAAGTGGGGTGATGTATAGAGGCCCGTCCGCAGACCCGCGGCGGACAAGATCGACGCGGTCATGGCGGCGGTGGATCCTTTGCCCTTCGTCCCCGCGATGTGGACGCATCGCAGACCGAGGTGCGGGTTGCCGAAATCCTCCAGCATCCGCCGAATTCGGTCCAAGTTCCACAGCCGGGCCGCCGCCGCCCCCGCGGGCGTGCGCTCGTAGTCAATCAGTGATTCGAGATAGCTGATGGCTTCCTGGTAGTTCACGGTTGCCGGTGGATAGCGGAGCGATGGCCGACAGAGACGACTTCGATGACGTCCTGTGAGAACTCGTAGATGATGCGGTAGCTACCGACGCGCCAGGAACGCAGGCCGGCGAACTCACCTCTGAGGCGCTTTCCTCCCTCAGGGTCAGCGCGGATACTATCCAGCGCGGCGCGCAGACGGGCGCGCTGGCCTAGTGGCAGCACCCTTAGATCTCGCACGGCGCGGCCGCTTAGCTCCAGTCGAGGCATCTCGGGCAAGTTCCCTGTCCAAGTCTTCGAGACTCACGGTCCGGCCGGCCCGGATATCGCCCAGGCCCTCCCGGATGCTCTTCACGAGATGCGGGTCGGCGAGAATCTCCGCGGTCTCCTGCCACTCCTCATAGTCGTCGTAGGCGAGGAGCACGGCCGCCGGATGGCCGTCGCGCGTGATGATGATGCGGTCGAATCGCTCATCAGCCTCGTGAACCAGCTCACAGAATGATCTCTTCGCTTCGGTAACAGACATGAAACGCTCTGGCATCGTTCGCACCTTCTGACCATTATCATAGTCAGATCAAAGGCCATAGTCAACCCTGGAGGCGCCCCCAGCCGTACTCTTCCACCGCGCCCGGCGCGATTCAGTCCACGCCGAGATCATCGTACACAGGGAACCGAGCGCAGAGCTGGCGGACCTCCTCCCGAATCTGGAGGCGGATTTCACGGTTCAGGGGGTTGCGAAGAACGCGGCCCATCATCTCACCAATCTGCGTCATTTCCGGTTCTTTCATCCCCCGCGTCGTGATAGCGGGCGTGCCTGGACGGATGCCTGATGCAATGGCCGGCGGCTGGTGATCATAGGGAATGCTGTTCTTGTTGACGATGATGCCCGCTTCTTCGAGCATATTCGCCGCGTCTCGGCCGGTGATCGTAAGAGGCCGAAGATCGCACAGCATCAGATGGTTATCGGTTCCGCCACTGACGAGCCGTACGCCCTGTTCCTGAAGAGCCGCCGCCAGCGCGCGCGCGTTTCTCACGATCTGCAGTTGGTACGCGCGGAACCCATCCGTCATCGCTTCCTTGAACGCCACCGCCTTCGCCGCGATCACATGCATGAGCGGCCCTGCCTGAATGCCCGGGAAAATCGCTCGATCGATTGCATCGGCCAGGTGACGCTTGCACATGATGAACGCGCCGCGGGGCCCCCGCAAGGTCTTATGGGTAGTCGAGGTGACGATATCCACGTATGGTATCGGGCTCGGGTGAGCATCAGCCGCGATCAGCCCGACGATATGCGCGATGTCGGCCATGAGCAGCGCGTTCACATCGTCTGCCACCGCGCGCCACGCCTCCCAGTCGATAGTCCGCGAGTACGCGCTGAAGCCGACTACGATCAGCTTGGGCCGGTAGAGCTGCGCTGTCTTCCGCGCGGACTCGTAGTCCAGTAGCTCAGTATCCCTGTCGAGCGCGTAATGGTGTATTCGGTAGTAGCGGCCCGAGAAATTCACCGCCTGCCCGTGGCTCAGGTGCCCACCGTGATCGACCGAGAGTGATAGGATCGTATCGCCCGGCTCGAGGACCGCATAATACGCCGCCATGTTCGCCTGGGAGCCGGTGTGTGCCTGAACATTAGCATGATCCGCGCCGAACAGCTCGCGCGCCCGATCAATGGCAAGCTGCTCCGCCTTATCGACCGCGGAGCACCCGTTGTACCACCGCGCCCCCGGGTAGCCTTCGGCGTACTTGTTCGTCAGAATCGAGCCTTGCGCCTGGAGCACTGCCTTCGACGCGTAGTTCTCCGACGGGATCATCACCAGCGTCGTGCGCTGGCGCTCGAGTTCGTCTTCGAGTACGGCCGCTATCTCGGGGTCCACCTCGCCTAAAGTACGGTTCACCGAATCGCCTCTTCCGGTAGTGTCCATCAAGGTTCCATCAATGGCGGAAATGCCGGATGCCGGTGAAGACCATCGCCAAGTGATGTTTGTCGCACACCGCAATCGCCTCTTCGTCCCCGCGGGACCCGCCCGGCTGAGCGATCGCAGTGACACCCGCCTTCGCCGCCACTTCGATCACGTCGGGGAACGGGATCAGCGCGTCGGAAGCGAGCACCGCGCCCTTGGCGCGCTCACCAGCCTTCTTCAGCGCCAGGTCAGCAGCATCCACGCGGCTCGTCACCCCGCCGCCGATACCGACCGCCTTCGTCTCCTGGACAAGCACGATGGCATTCGACTTCGCATGCTTGCACACGGCCCATGCGAATCGCAGCGCCGTTAGCTCTTGGGCCGTCGGGGCGCGCTTGGTCACAACCTTGAGCTCCTGCGGCTCGCCCTCGGTGTCCAGCGTCTGCACCAGGAGCCCGCCGGTCACCTGCTTGAATGCCCACGGATCGGTGGCCTTGATATCCGGCAGTTCGAGTAGGCGGAGATCCTTCTTCGCCGAAAGCGCCTCGACGGCCGCAGTATCATATCCCGGGGCCAGAACGCACTCCATGAAGCCATACTCTTTGATGCCGCCGAGTATCGCCTCTGCCGTCGCCAGATCCATAGGCTTGCTGAGGCCGATAATGCCGCCGAATGCCGACACCGGGTCAGCAGCCAGCGCGTCTTGATATGCTTGCACGAGCGTGCCCGCGACCGCCGCGCCGCACGGGCTGTTGTGTTTGACTATGATCGCCGCCGGCTGCTGGAACTCTCGGATGAACCTCAGCACCGCTTCGAGATCGAGGTAGTTGTTGTAGGACAGCGCCTTGCCCTGCAACTGCCTGGCCGACGCCAGCCCGATCGGGTCCGGCGATACCCGGCGGTAGAATGCCGCCTGCTGGTGCGGATTCTCCCCGTACCGCAGGTCAGTGGTCTTTTCGTACGGGTGTATGAACAACCCCGGAAACGCTTCTGCGCCGACGATTTCGTGCGTCAGGTAGTTGTAGATCGCCGAATCGTATCGCGCGGTATGCGCGAAAGCCTCACGCGCGAGACGCGCTCGCGAGTCGGCGGGGACCTCGCCGCCGAGCTTGCGCATCTCATCCAGCACGCCGCCATACCGTTGAGGATTACAGATCACGGCGACGTACCGGTAGTTCTTCGCCGCCGACCGAAGCATCGACGGCCCACCGATATCGATGTTCTCGATCGCCTCCTCGAGCGTCACGCCGGGGCGAGCAACGGTCTGCTGAAACGGGTAGAGATTGACCACCACGAGATCGATCATGGTGATCCCATGCCGTTCGGCCGCGGCCATGTGATCCGCATTGTCCCGCAGTGCGAGCAGCCCACCGTGGATCTTCGGGTGGAGGGTCTTCACTCGCCCATCCATCATCTCCGGGAAGCCCGTATACTCCGATACGTCGGTCACAGGAATGCCCGCCTCGCGCAGGTGGGCTGCTGTCCCACCCGACGACATGATGGTAACGCCAAGCTCGACCAGTCCGGTCGCGAAGTCGCGCAAGCCTGTCTTGTCAGACACACTAACAAGCGCGGTTCTGACACGAGCCATCGGTGGGAACCTCCGTGGGATGATCCGACAGGCCGAGTATAACAGGTGGCCGCGATGGGTGTCAAAGCTGCACCGCCGCCGCGATCAAAGCGGGAAACGCCCGCGTACTACGCGCCTGCCGCCACTTCGCTACCGGCCATCGATCCTGGCAAGAAGGCTCTGCGGATTCGCGATCAACGCGGCCTCCGTCTCCTGCTCCGTCAGCCCCGCACCGGCGGCCACGCGCCGCGCGAATTCCTCGGTAAGCAGATCGCCTGGTTCGTGTCCATCGCTGTCCACCAACAGCAATGCTCCCGCCTTCCGCGCCGCTGCGGCGACGGCGCCATTCGCGAGCGAATGCCCTCTACGCGCTGACAACTCCAGAAACACGTGGTTCTTCGCTGCGAGCGCCGCCATCTCGGCACTGATCGGTCCGGGGTGCGCCAGGATGTCAACGTCAGGGCACTGAAGTGCGGCCATGTTCGTACCGGGTGGGACTGGCTCGACCGGCGTCTCGCCATGGCATACCACATATCGCGCGCCCCGCTTCCGCGCGGCCCGAGCGAGTTCCGCGATCACCGCCGGCGGCACATGCGTGATCTCCACGCCGGGGATCGCTCTGATCTCCCAATGCTCCTCCGCCAACCTGCAATCACGCGCCAACGCCTCCACCACGTGGTCCAGCGTGCTGTAGGAGGCGTGATCGGCTATGCCAATCGCAGTGTACCCGCGGACGACCGCGCGCCGAATCAACTCGATCGGGAGAAGGACCCCATCGCTCAGAAAAGTGTGAGTGTGAAAATCGAAGAGCATCTTACACATGACCTCTATGGCATTGCGCCCAGGTCAGTCAAGGCCCGGACGACCGCATCTTCCGGCGCCTCGGCGCCGTACTCGACTTTGCCGACCGCTAGGGGCAGTACGAATCTGGGCGCGCCGAAGGCGGCCTTCTTGTCCGCGCGCATTGCCGTCACGATCTGCCCCACCGAGAAGCCCGAAATCCGTGTCGGCAGCCGGTACACCTCGAGTAGCCGCTCAATCTCGTCGGCGTCGCTGGATGAGAGGCGCCCTGTCGCGGCCGAAACGCGAGCAGCGGCCACCATACCTATCGCCACGGCCTCGCCGTGTCGGAAGGCGCGGTACCCGCCGAGGGCTTCGAGCGCGTGGCCGACCGTATGGCCAAAGTTCAGCACCGCCCGCACGCCGCTCTCACGCTCATCCCGGCGCACGACATCCGCCTTTATTTCGCAACTCCGCCGCACGATGTGCATGACCGCAGCCGGCTCGCGTGCCGCAACCGCGTTCGCGTTCAGCTGAAGCCACTCGAACAGCTCCGCGTCGGCGATCACCGCGTGCTTGATTACCTCAGCCAGGCCCGAACGGTACTCGCGCGCGGGCAGCGTACGTAGAACTCCAGTGTCGGCGATCACCACGCGCGGTTGGTAGAAGGCCCCTATCAGGTTCTTGGCATGAGGGTGGTCTACAGCAACCTTCCCACCGACTGCTGCGTCCACCTGGGCGAGGAGCGTGGTCGGCGCCTGCACATACGGCACGCCTCTCATGTACGTAGCCGCCACGAAGCCGGCCAAGTCGCCGATGACCCCGCCGCCGAAAGCGACGATCGCCGAGCAGCGATCCGCGCCCGACTGCAGTAGACGATCGTACAGCAGCGCCGCGCGGCGAAGGGATTTCTGACGCTCGCCAGGCGGGACGAGAATGATATCGGCAGAAACGGTGCTCAGCCCGCGGCGGAGGCTGTCGCCGTGAAGGCGATCGACGGCAGGATTGGTGATGATGAAGACGCGCGATGGCGCCGTCGTCCGGGCGATCAGTTCCCCCGCTCGTGCCAGCAGTCCCGCGCCCATGTGGACCTCGTATGATCGCTCGCCGAGGTCCACGCGCAAGACCGAACCGTTCTCATGTGGTGAGAGCGAGCTCACCCAGACCCCCTATGTGACGGAAGCGGCACTCATCTGAGCGCCGCTTCCGTGGAAGTTCCGGATCCCAGTCCGAAGCTAGATCGGTCCGATCGACGTCGGCGCCGCCTCTTCCTTCACGATGTGCGGAGTGATGAAGAGCAGCGTTTCCGTCTCGCTGGATACCCGCGTGCGGCGAGAGAAGAGCTGACCCAACCATGGGATATCGCCGAGGAGCGGGATCTTCAACTCGTTCTGCTGATCGGTTCCAGACACCGCTCCACCGACGACGAAAGTCTCTCCGTCTCGGACATTGATGGTCGTCAAGAGTTGGTTCTGGGTGATGATCGGCGCCTCGTACGTTCCGAAGTTCGCCAGAGGCACCGGAACCGAACCGG
>Ga0315287_10003177_pt1 | contig 15807 bp, 16 predicted proteins | sample YL17G11_0_MG_FD_205037 | JGI IMG/M metagenome (GOLD analysis project Ga0315287, IMG submission 205037) | Sediment microbial communities from Yellowstone Lake, YNP, Wyoming, USA - YL17G11_0 | ecosystem: Environmental > Aquatic > Freshwater > Lake > Sediment | place: USA: Wyoming | collected... | reverse complement strand
TATTAGTCAACGTCATTTCTTGATTTCACACGCCCTTTGAGGGTCCCCGATTTTACACTGCAAGCTCTGGCGCGCGCAATCTAGCGCACAGGCTCGCGCATCACAAAAAAAAAAAATGGCGAGCGCCATAAACGACATGTATTGGGTCGGCAAGTTCAGGGGGTGCAATTGCATTATTGCGCGTATTCCAAAGCCGAATATTTCACGATGACTGCATACGCCCCATTTGCGTGAACGGCTCCAACAATGCCTCCGTGCGGCCGTGCGGCCGCCATCATAGCCTCCTCGCGGCTGAAATTTTGCACGCCGTGCCCGCCCAGCAAAAGAACGCTTCCACCGACATCCTCAAGGTAGTTAAGGCGGGCGTCCAAATCGTTGGCCTCCTGGACTGGCCAAGTTGTCCCCGGAAACGGTCGGGCGTCATCCTCAAACATGAAATGGTAGTCGCAGGTCGCGTTTTGGGTGATTAAGTAACTTGCTGATTCGATAATGGCCAGGTAAAAACCTACAGCCACACCATAGCCCCTTAAATCCCGGTGGTTGACAAAGGTGGGCTGGTGCTGAATATACAAGTCCGGTCAGGCCCGGGCCCAGGCGCGCCGAAAAGAAGGCAGCCGCGTGCTGTTCGGCCCGTACACGGTCGCATAATCTGCCAAGCCGAGGACGGTCGCCATATATTTACGCTCGCCTTTGAATGGTGACGCGTAAACTCTGGACGGACAGTCAGTCGCTTTAGAATAGACAGGTTTACGCGGCCGCGGTCGGGGCCCAAAGCCGGCTGTGCTCCAGCCATGGCCAGGGCCGGTGAGATCGCGCCACCGGCCTGCATGGCTTGCCATAGGAAGGCTTGCAACGCACAGCAGCCACACGATCAGCCAATTCCAAGCCGGACGATAACCGGCAAACATTTCGTCATGGTTGCCAGCCATTCTCGTGCTGCGGAAGAGTCATTGTCGAACTCTTCGTGTTGATAAAGTATCTTGCATTAGTGCATGCCCTTGCTTCAGTCTGGCTCGAAGTACTTTAAGAGTCATAAGTCCACCTACTCACTTGACTCCAAACTTTAATGGGCGTACGATCTTTCGCCCGTGTTTGACACACATCAACTCGGTGTGTGGCGAGCCGTTTGGGTGTACATAAGGTATGAGGCGCAGGGCAAGAAATCAAACGAGCAACCCGGAATCTGTGTAAAGATTTTGTTTAGGATTAGGTTTGGCTTATTGTGATCCCGATGACTTGTTGTCCATCGCTGTAAAGCAGGGCGGCACGAATCGCGCCAAGAATTATGGGCACGCTCATACGGGCAAAGATGGCAAAGATGGGTGTGGATGGTCTAGTCGACTTGTGAAGATAAAGGCAAAAATGAGTGGCACTGATTACAGTTAAGTTACCGTTAAGGACAGTGCCGTGTGAGCGGGGACTTTCAGGATTTAGGTAGGGCACCTGCCCTTTTCCATTTGAACGCCGGAATTCATCACCAAGCTGTGCCCAATTGCTGGACAGCGTACCAACCATAACATCTGCCTGGGCTGTAATGAATACGTCTGCCACGGCTAATCGGGTCAGCTCTGACATGCGCCAGGAACCCTTCGACTTGACCACGTCGCCCATGGCAAGGCCAGACCCGGGCCTGCTCCAATCGATAAAATGAAATGTATAGTTTGAGCCGTACTTGTCGATCGCCTCGGCGATACGATCGTGCGAGTCACTCCCCACGTACACATTTTTGATGCCCAATTTTGAGGCAATGAGTATCAGTTCCGCAAAATGAGCGTCCACAGACAAAGGAGGTTCCTCTTTGAACTTGTCGCCAGCGCGAATGAATACGGCTGCCAAAGGATGCGGAATTGTACCCTCTGTGCGATAAAAGGCTGTATGCTGCAATGGCCAAACGACGTGCTTAAGCGTGTAATCAGATGGACGCATCACAAACTTAGTCAGGTGTGCCTGCCACCAGTACGGAGTTTTATCCCGATGCTCGGCCAGGACGGGATTATTCGACATTGACCATATGCCCAGCTTGCGAGTCGTAAAATTGAACGACGACGCGGCTTGGACACCAACAACTTCAGCAGTCATATTCATTGCCGTCATTTGAACGGTTCGGTCACGCCAATCTCTGGGCAGAGGACATGCCGTGGTTGGCAAGAAAAAACAGTCCAAATAACGGCGCGGCGCCCCTGAGTGTTCGCACAATTCAGGCGCGTCAAATCGCCATGATATATTGGGCGAGGGAACAAGGACGCGGTTGTCACTAATACACGGTTTTTGGAAAAGTCGATATTGTTAGTGAGCGTCAAGCAGAGCATTTCGGGATGTGTGCGGATGTCAGCTGACCCACTCCTTCAAAGAGTAATTGATCAATGTCGACCAGACCAGCCCCGTCCGGCTACTCACCTGATGGCCAGCGCTAGCGCGCGCGTGTGTATGTGTACAGCAGATCCAAAACCTGAATGCCATGCTTTTTCGAGGACCAAGTATCGGGCCTTGCTACAGTCAGGTGGATTCTGGGACGCCCACAAGGCAGCTTGTACAGCACTTGTTGTCTCGTGGGCAACAAATGCATGGCTCTCCCCGGAACCCGGCTCGCAGATCGGAAAGAGGGCCGTCAGATTTTGGGAAGCGAACCATGGCGAAGCCGGCGTCCATGATGCACTTTCTGTTGCGAGCTCAGGGTCAGAGCTTAGTGGCGATCGGTCGCCATCCCCTGGAAGCCTGGGCCACCTGCTGCACCAACCGGACCGTTCACGTGCCTCCCACTTCGGAGCGCGTGGCTGCCTTGATGGATTACAATATCTTCCGGTCGTCGGGGGGGGATGTAGCGTCAGCAAAAGCGGCTGCCCAGCACTACCTGGATCAGCGGCCGTACCTGATGACCCGCCCAATGACGAAATGGTAGGAGACCACAAGTACCCAAATCATCAAGGTCCTTCCATTTGAGATGTTCAGCAATACAAAACCCGGGCCGGCAGCTGCATCGCATGACGTGCGCTAGGCCCGTGCAGGTGTGACAAGATGAAAGGATCTCTCTCTCCCTCCCTTCTCTCGATTCGACCACACTCTCCCCTGGGTGTCCTATTTTTGCCGACCAGGCCGGCCTCCCTGCCGGCCGGCCCCCCACCCCCCCGGAACCGGTCCTCCCACCCCCGCTTGTAGGCGTGCGCCAGCCCTACCGCCACTGCCACCGCCATCGCCCCGTCCGCCAGCAGCCCATCCACTGCCCGCCCCATCATGAACGGGTACAGCACCACCACCGGCCAGTGTACCAGGTAGAGCGAGTACGAGATGTCGCTAGTGTATTGGAGCCACGGGTGGGCAAGGGCAGGGGCCAAGGCGTGGGGTAGGGGTGCGTCAGCGGCGCCGCCTCCCCAACCCCCGCCCCCACCTCCGTCTTCGCCCGCCAGGATAAAGGCGACCGCGCCCAGGGCCGGCACCAGGGCGGCCACGCCGGGGAAGGGCAGGCCGGGCCAGTACAGGAACGCGGCGCCTGCGATGGCGGCCAGGCCGGCGGCGGCGGCCAGGGTGCGGGCCAGGTGGGATCCGGGGGCGGCCTTGCCGGTCGACACGGCTGCTGCTGCTGCTGCCGCACCCAAGCTTCCTCCAGCATGCAGAGGCAGGCCGTCCGCCTTGGAGCAGCATCAATCAACATCAATATTTTCTCTTACTGCCTAGATGAGGCGCTTTTTCCAGTAACTTTTGCTGCAGGGCATTCGCCAAAGATAAAGAAAAGGACTTTGTCATGTGGTGTCCGTCCGCGTACACAACGACGTTGCCAATTGCCGGCGGGCACATATCGTCCGGGCAAAATATATCATCAAACGTCATGCGTCGCATCATAGGGTACATGCGTGCGGCGACTTCCATGATGCCATCACTCACGCCTTCTTCTCTCGGCACGGAGCAAGAGGACAGGTCAGATCCGGCCGGGACTCGTTTGATTTCTTGCGCAAGACAATCCATAGTACGCGTCCTCATTACGGGCGTCGACTTGATGTAGAGAACGGGGATGTTGGCCGACACCAGCTTCTGCGCAGCGAGGGTAAGAGCAGCCGCGATCATTTTTTGGATTCCTGGATACCTGAATTTCAGGTCAAGTCGCTTTCTAAAAACAACCATAATGACTGCGTCTGGCTGCATCCGCACAACGTTTTTGATGGTAGCGATGTTCCACTCCTCGCAATCATTCTTTGGTTTGGCGTCAGGACCAGGGTTGTCAAGCGATTCCAGGCCGATGCCTGGTGAGCAGCCCGACTTCGAAAGGTTGGTGACATTCAGTCCCAGGCGGCGGCCCACAAGGTCCATGGCGGGGCCCCACCGGAGGCCATGCGAGTCGCCCATCATGACAACGTGGTGTAGCCGGGAAGGTGGTGGCTTCACCGGGGCGGATTTACCCATCCATTGCTGCCACTGAATATCTGCGTTGGGATAGAACTTGTCATGGACGCGGCCGTGATCAAGACGAGTGTTAGCCAGAGTTAGGAGTTCCTTGACGGATAAACTGTTGACAGTGGTGCACCTGTGCAGGGCCGCGTCCGCGCCCGGGTACGGCCGCGTTGCAGTGGGCCCAAAAAAGTCCTTGCACTCGGGGGAGGGCGGCAAGCGTGGTGGGGATGGTGGCGGCAGCGGCCCGGAAGCGGCCGCAGCAGGGTTGCCACCAGTCACATTCAATGGCGTGGCCGGCGCCTGGGCCATGTCGTCCTGGGCCTTACCGGGCGACGCCACGTTGCCGCCCTCGTGCGCCACAGCCGGAGCAGCCCTATGCAGGGCGAATGATGCGGACAATGTGGCCGTCACCATGAGCAGGGTCATGACCAGGGCGCCTGCGCCGGCCGACAGACGCCGGCGGCGGGGCGATAAAAAGCCGATGGGCACGCCCGAGCCTGAACCGGGCCCGGCATGTCCGCTGCTGTTGTTGCTGCTGCCGGTTGGAGCAGCCGCCAAACCTTGCGTGCCGGGCGCGGAGGCGACGAGCTCAACACCAGCCGTGGTCGTGGCGCCTCCAGCCAGCTGCTGTTTGGCGGTAACGAGCGGCTCACTGCCGCATCCACCACCTCTACCGCCCCCGCCCGACGACCGGAACCGGTCTTCCCAGGACCACTTGCAGGCGTGGGCCAGGGTCAGGGAGATGACGCACACCAGCACGCCGTCGGCCAGCACGCCCTCCACGGCCCGGCCCGTGGCAAAGGGGTAGATGACGACGACCGGCCAGTGCGCCAGGTATAGGGAGTAGGACACGTCGCCCACGTACTGGAGCCAGGGGTGGGACATGGGCGCGACCAGGGCGTGGGCCCGGGTGTCGCTGTCACCTCCGTCCTGCTGCTCGCCCGCCCACAGCAGGGCACAGGCGCCCAGGGTGGGCGCCAAGGCGGCCGTACCGGGGAAGTGCGTGCCGGCCGTGAACAGAGTCGCACTGGCCCCGATGGCGGCCAGGCCGGCCACCGCAGCCAGGGTGCGTACCCAGCTCTGGGCCCTCGTGCTGCCGCCCAGCACCGAGCCGGGCGTGGACGTCTGCACGCCCGCAACCACAGCCAGCAGGCCACCCATGCCCAGTTCGTACAAGCGGGTGTGTGTGGTAAAGTAGCCGGCCTGTGGATTGGCCCGGGCGTAGACCAGGGCGGAGACAAAGGAGGCGAGGCACAGGGCGGCCATGGGCAGGGCGTAATAGGCGCGCCGAGGTGGTGCCCACCCAGGCGCCGTCGCGCCAGGCCCCAACACCGGCAGGGCCGGCGATGGCGGGGAGGTCAGCTGCTGCAAGGCCGTTGGCAGGGTGGCAAAGGATGCGCCTGCCTCGTCTTTGATGGGCCGGTGCTCGGTGCCACCGCCGCCGCCGCATCCACCACCACCATCCCTCCTCCGCCCCCACAGCCAGGCCACGCCCGCCACCAGCAGGGGCCACCCAAAGTAAAATTGCTCCTCCACGGCCAGCGACCAGAAATGCTGCAGCGGGCTGGGCGTTTGGCCTTGGGCTTGATAATCCACGGCCCGGCGGACCATGATCCAATTTTCGGCGTAGCCCGTGCTGGCAGCAATGTCGGCGGCCGTGGTGGCCCACGTCCAGGACGGCATCCACAGGTACGAAGCTAGGCCGACGACCAACAGGGTCAGGCTGGCGGCAGGCAGCAGGCGGCGGGCCCGGCGGGCGTAAAAGCCCGGCAAGTCGACGCGGCCCGTTGCCGCGACTTCCCGCCACAGGTGCCCCGTGATGAGGTAGCCCGAAATGACGAAAAAGACGTCGACCCCAATGTAGCCGCCCCGAACATGGGCGGGCCACACATGGAAGGCCAGGACCAGGAGGACCGCGACGGCGCGCAGGGCCTGGATGTCAGGCCGGAAGGCTGCCATTATGGGCGTGTGTTCAATGTGTCACTGAGAATGAGCTCGGTCCCAATTCATTTTTTGAGGGTCGTACTTTTTTTTTACATTCATGCGGCGTCCAAAGCGTCGTCCCCCATGCTGGACCCTGTCCAAATCGGCACCCTGATCTGAATGTCGTCTTTGGGTCTTGCTAGGCCAGCAGCCGTGACGCGCCATGAATCTGCGGCGACTCCGGGGAGGTGACATTTCGTCATGTTACACGTCCTCTTGTGCTAGCATGAAACCCAAAACATAGGTCACGCCTTCTCCCCGATGTGCGCCCAGGATAAGGCAGTACCCTTGGCAAGCCCTTGGTTTGTTTGTTTTCCTATGACTTCTTTGAAATGTTTTGGCGCCAGTCCGTGGCTTGGACGAACGGAACGCACGTTGCGATCAGTCAGCACACCGCCCTGCTTGACGTCTTCGACTACGTACAGTGATCGAGCAAAGACACGGTTGTTCATCGATTTCTGATTCAGCACCAGTGTGGCTGCACCGAGAGCTTTTTCCAGGTTGCGAATGTTGATGATCATGTCGTTGAACTCTTCGGGCTGCATGCTAAATGCCGAGTCAAGACCGCCCAGGGACCTGTCCAAAATGAAGTGTTTTTCAACGACGGTCGCTCCCAGGGCAACGGCGCCGAGCGGCACCACCGATCCCAGATTGTGATCGGAGAGGCCGACTTGAACGCCGCTGGCAGCAGCCGCGAGCCCGCGACCGGCGTGACTGGGCGTGCTCGCAGAATCCCTGCCGCTGCCGCGCTCAGCGCGCCGCCGCGCCGCGACGCGGCCAGAGCGCTGAGGAGCATGCGGGGGTGTGCGTGGGGCGTGCGAGTCGTTTGCGGGTGCGCGCGCGTGTGTGTGTGCGGATGTGGGGAGCGACAGCCTGCGTGCGCGGTGTTTGACTGGCCTGCTGAGGAGAGGAGTGCCCCCCCCCCGGGGGTAGGAGGGAGAAAGAATTCTCTCTTCCTTTCTATTCTACATCACGCCCCCCTGCTCAGCCTGCATGGCCGCGCCTAAACACCCCCTCCATTTGAATTCCATTTGACCGCTCGGGAGGGCGTCCTCGGGTAATGGCCGAGGAGGACGATGGCCGGCTCGACCGGCGGCCTCACGCCGCCCACGCCCGCGCCCGTCCTCCCCAGCGCCACGCTCGCCCAACGCCCTATGAGAAGTTCCGGCACTGTCATTGGCCTGTCTGACCACTTCCAGGGCAACTGGACGCATTTTGTGGCGGTTTCACTAGGTGCATCCTTGGAGAAACACTGAAGACTTCAGACAAAAAGTGGCTGGATCATCAGACAACCTGGATGCAGGGATCTCCCGACACTTACGAGTGGCTTTTAAAACACACCTAGTTGGCGAGCCCAAGCACCCGCTGCTGTGAGAAAAAAGGATATAAGATGTGGAGTGCACGTGCCTACATTCGCTTCGTGCTTTTTGAGGATCGCGCTGTAAGGAATGCTTGCGTATCCCCGACACCGCCTGCACGGTGTCGGGCCGTAATGCCTAGCAGTCAACCACGGTGACGCGGCGGGCTGGCTACATGTTGATGGCAAAAACAGGAGGATCCGCACTGGGTGGGCATCCGACCTGGGTAGGCCAGAATTTGTGGAGGCAGGTGCGACCTGGGAAAATGGGCGTTGTTGGGCTTTCCTATGCATGCGCTAGATGTCAGAACATGATTGCAAAAGATAAATTAATTTAACTCAGCGCATTCACATCAAAGAGAACAATGCGACGGAAGCTTTTTCTCCTCCTGACACCCTGGTATCACGCCGGCGTTTGTGTGGCCGCACTGACTTTGGCTTGGAGTGCGCACGGTGCTGTGGCCATGAACGACGATTTTCACCAGCTTGGCGGTCATCTGAGACCAACCCACTCACGTCGCCACAGTCACGAAAGTTTGAACGAGGTGGCAAGAGATGATGCGTTCCGGCCTCCCACCCTTCTTACTAGAAATACCGATCTCGAAGATTTGATGGCGGTTTTGACGCAGCGCCAACACCTCAAGCCCCGCCCCCGCCTGCTGCCCTTCTTGGTCAATCCCTTTTCCCCGCTCCTCTTGTGCGACCACCATTATGGGACGGAACGCTCGCCCGACCCCGACATTGTCATTAATCCGCTGGACAAGACCAGGGCCCACATGATCAAGCCGTGCGAGGCTGTGTGCGTGAATGCCAAAAGCTTTGAGGCCTTTGCCACGGACGTCTTGTCCCTCATCTCAACGAGCATCATCCTTTTCACCTCCCGCTACCACCTCCCCCAAGTGGAGCGGTCGCCCCTGACCGATGCCGTCAAGGCTCACCCCGCCATTTCGCACTGGTTTGCCCAAAATCCGGTGTACCCGGGCGATGAGCGGTACACGGCGTTTCCGTACGGCGTCCGAGCTGGCATGCTAGAGCAGTACGCTCCTGTCTTCCTGGCGCACCACCGCGACACTCGAGCAGCAATGGCGGCTGCAGAAAAAAACAAGACCATCGAGCATCTACCTTTTGCAATGACGCACCCATCCCGCATGCCTCTCCTGACCGAGCATGTCCGCAACGCGTCCTACATGAAACCGACCCAATATTACGAGCGCATCGCGCGGGCCCGGTTCCTGGTCTCGCCCCGGGGTGACCGCCAGGACACTTACCGGCACTGGGAGGCCATTGGCCTGGGCGCCAGACCCATCGCCAACATCAACCGCACCTTGTATGGGTCGTTGTTCGGGGGCGACATGGTGTACATGGAGGATGCGGGTAAGATCGTGAGCTTGCTGGATGATGGGGAAGCGCAAGCTGCTTTGGAGAAGACCTACCACGTGCCCAGCGCGCACCGCCTGTCCTCCCTCTTTTGGGCGCGCCGGGTTGGTGAGGCCCGGGCGGCGTGCTTGCGGCAGGCCGGATAGGTACGTAAGTGCCCCGCGGGGAAAAGATCTCGGTAAGATTGTGTCCCATTAGAGCAACTTGATGCTTCCTTTTTTGTAGACAAAAGAAGTTTATCGGTATTATAATTGACTAAACTTCGTATGTTCGGTCTAGCAGCAGTTCTCCCTGCGCACTGGTGTGCGCAAGTGCCAGCTCGTAAAAACGCCCTGGGCAATGCGTACAGTAATTGTTATCCTCAACATGAAAAACCCGCATGCCAAGCCCTAAAAGGCCGTCCATGGTTTCAATTGCATCCTGAGGATCGCGCACATGGAACTCGATTTGGGCTTGGGTGACCGGTAGACGAGTCCCTGTCTGGATGAAACTTTTCAAAACAGGCCATTCTGCTCCTTCGACATCCATTTTTAGGACGTCAATCCATGTGTGACCGCGTTCCTTCATCAGGTTGGCAAGCGTGCGCACTGGGCGGGCCTTTCCACGCAGTTGCAACTCTCCGTCCTCGTCTGATACGCCGACGGCAGCAAAGTTCAGTCCCGGGACTGCCTTTACTTTGGCTGTTGCCACCTCGTTCAGGGTCGGGTCGAATGTCCACACAGAGCAGGTAGTCCGATTGATGACGGCTTCTTCAAAGCTGGTGTCCCCGTTGGACCCTAAGGAGTAGATCACACACCCAGGCCGCTGGAGGAAGGTGTCCACACCACACAACCATTTGCCGCCGTCCGACATTTTCCCGACTTTTTCAACAGTAGCAGGGCACCGGTAAAAATCGCGGAACGGGTCTACCCATAGGGCACGAGTCGGCAAGTGAAACGAACTGCGCACCCATCCGTCAGGGGCGCCTCGCATTTTATTTAACAAGCGGTCAGCTTCCTCGCGCTGGCGTCTGTAAGACGTGGCCGATTCAACTGCTCTCGACGGGTCAGATGACGTGACGATTTGTGGACGCGACAAAGCCGTTGCATGCACATCCGAGTTGCGGACGTGGCGAGACCCGAATACAAATAAGATGAGCACGCAAGCGATCCATGCAAATCGCACGATCCACCTTGGAGAGATGCCCCGGAGTTGAGGATGCGTGAGCAGGCTTGTAACTGTCATGGAGCGATAAATACGAAGGAGAGGCGATACAAGAGTTGCTTGATTTGGTGAATTCAGTTGTGGACGTAAAGTATTGAAGGTCCAACTTTTATCACAACTCAAATCCAGCACAGCCTCCACTATGATTCATGCGCACGCGTTTGCGATGGTACGGGGTGTCCCTCATGTGCGGGGTGTCCCTACAGTTTGCGCAGCTTCCAAGTGCGCTTGCAGCTCTGCGCCCCTTTTCAACAAGAGCTCGTCGCCCGACCGATTTCCGCCTTTGTCACGTACCGGCCGAGTCAAGGCCATCAGATGGAGCGTGCGGAGTTGGAGGGTCTCCAACGACTCTTTCGGACTCAACGACACGCGTTGTCGCCCGCCATGAGGCCGGTATTCTGTAGCCCAGTGGACCCACACAGTCTCCAGATGTCTAGGGTCGATAATAGGAGTGTGCTTAGTGTCTCCGAAAGCCAAGTCTGGCCCCGCGACGGGATACCGCAGCAACGCGTTTGCACCTGAAGCTAAAGCCAGGCTACCGTTCAATGAAAAGCCCTCAACGGTGGGAACGTGCATGCTGGAGACGTCGTCAACGTCTGCGCTTTTTAACGCGCGTACCAGCGACACGTCTTGAACCGGGGCAACAAAGTTGTCAACCGAGCTCACCATCATGGCCCACCGGGCACGGTACCGGAATTCCCAGTGGCACGCAGCATAGGCCAGCACCTCAAAAGCTGCCGCATCTCCAGCTGCCTCCGACAGGCCCAGCCTGGCGATCCAATCATCTTGCGCACCTGCCAGCGGAGATAGCCTCCACCCAGGACGGTAGGACACTCGCCCACCCGATGTGTATGGCAGCACCGCTTCACGCGTGTCAGCATCCAGGTCGTTGAACCGAACGTGTGCTCCCATCATCTCGGTGTGATAGGTCAGAAATGCGTCCAGCATGGTCTGGTTGGCCGCAAAGGGCGGATCCCCTCCCCAAAAGTCGCTGCCCCGGCTGAAGCCATACGCTGGCTCCGTGCACAAGACGATATCGATGGGCTTGTGGACGTGGTCGTAGCAAATGTCGACAGGGACGGCGCCGCCACCAAGCGACACCGTCACCGTCCACAGGTCTGGCAGGCCACCCGCATTGAATAACCCGTCCGGGAATGGGCAAACAATTACAAAGGCGCCAACGCGGCCTTTGGTCTTGTGAGGGCGAACCTCGCCTGCATTGCTGACCCTGGAATCACCAAAGGCAAACTTGCAGGTGACGTTCCCGACGTGTTTTGCATGGGAGGCATCCATGGTGGGAGTGCAATGCACACCGTGTCGGCCCGGGCCCATCTTGCAGGCCTCACCATGGGGCGTGTCGAAAGCTAAAATTTCGACGACGTGCAGGTCGGGTGCATCTCTGGCGCCGTGTGCCTGGCCCCAAACTGACGCGGCCAGCACGACCAGGTCGTATGTTGCATTTCCGGTCGTGTACTGGGTGTGCAAAGGAGCCGGACCAACAGCTGTTGCATTGGCGCCACACCTTTGGTAGGGCAGAATACCGTCGCGGTCGATGTACCGGTTGCCGCGCCAAAGCGTGCTACCGATTGGACGGGCCAGCCGGCGGTGACTCCGCACGGCGAACTGTAAAGACAGTCCGCGATCTCCCACAGAGCGCGATAAACTCCATGAATGCCACACGATGATGGCACAGGAGCAGACGCACAGCCAAACCTGCGCTAGAGCAAACCTGCGCTGGTCCATAAAGCAACGAAGCTTCTTATCTTGACAATAAAAGGGGCGCTTGCTTATCCCGCCTCAAAGAGCGGCATTGATTGCAACAGCGCTTTCACTTTCAATAAATCTATAGAAAAAAAATATATTTATGTTGAAAGGCAGCACAGCATATCTCATTATTGTCGTTTCGCGCTCAAAATGATGCCCTGATACCATGCAGGAACGTGCGTGTGCATTGCTGTTGATATCTTGTTTTGTGTTCTTGTGCCTGGCTGCAAGTCCGTCCAGTTGTATTCATGAGACGGTGTGTCGAAGGCGGGGCAGGGTGTACAAGTGCATTTTTGAGCCCATCCAACATCACCTTCTTTCGTGCACGTGCACGCCCCATTCCCATCGCCATTTCTGGCCTTACCCATAGGCACTCCCCCCTACCTATTGCTCTTTCATAATAATAATAATAATAACCCTAAAAGTCAAGCACTTTACAGGACGGCCCACTTGCTTACCATTGCCGTCCTCGCTGCCCAGCCAACAATCGTCAGCCGTGCCCACCCGTTATGGCCATCTCAAAATGGTCTGGCCGCGCTGGTAACAATATGGCCCAGCTGACAGGGGCCGTCGCCATCGCAAACGCCACCGGCAGCGTCGTCGTCGCCTTGCCACACGCCTTACTAGGCAATGGCAGCGCGCGAATTTGGGACTTTAGGTCAATGGCGTGCATAACAAGACAGGGCGAGGTCGTCCTTAGAGAGGATCCGCCCGGTTTCAGCCTGGCAGGGGAGCCAGGGGTATCCATAGCATCGTCCATGTTTTTCAACAGGTCCAACTGTGAGGCCGTGGGCTTGGATAAAATGTCCTTGCGCACCCGCCGCGAGGTTACCCTGCAACTAATTGCGCCCAGAACGCCCGCCATGGCAACACCCTCTGAGGGCAGTATCCCTGGAAGTCCAGGGCACAGGCTCCGTCCCCACCTCGTTATCCACATTCGTGGTGGAGACATTTTCTCAAAACGGGCAACCCTCGGTCGCCGTCGCCAGTACGGCCAACCACCGCTGGCCTTTTACCGGCGCATATTAATTGACGGAGGCTATTTGTCTGTCGGCTGGCCGGTGACAGTCCTCCACGAAGACGATGGAAATCCTGTGGTGGGGGCTCTGAAAGCATGGTGGCCTCCATCTGCGGCCGGGGCGGTCCAGTTTGTGAGTGGCGGCAACCTGGCGGATGTTGTGGCTACCTTGACAGGTGCGACGCACCTGGTGGCTGCCGTGTCCACCCTGTCGATCAATTTCGGGTTGTTGGCGGCTCCGCACCTAGTACGGGTGTTCATACCGTTTTGTCGCCAACACCTCTTGGCTGGGTTTCTTTACGACAATGGTGATGATGTCCCAATAGCTATCACGAGAGTGCAAAGCACGCACGCAAAACAGCGACACCGCACCTTAATGCGCCGCCTCATTGACGCGCGCACAGCTCATGGTCAAATTGACATTGGCATATCTGGCTTCTGCTACGAATTTCCAAGCTATGGTGTCCAAGACCGGTGGATGAACACGCCTGCCCAGCTCAAGAGCATGGTGGAGTACCCCGAGTCCAGCGTTGTCGCGTATCCACTTCCTTCGTCATGGGCTTAGATGGGAGATTTCTAGCCATCTGTAAATGTTATAAAATCTCTTACATGGATTAATATGCTTTAAACTTTGAGCATTTTGGAGCATTCAATCATCTTTTCTTTGTGTTTGTCGAACATCTCTTGGATTGGTTAAGAGGCCGGCGCTTACAAGGTGGACAATATTCAAATAAAGGCGCGTCTATAAAGGGTCGTCCTCATTTGTATATCATTCACATGAAACGTACGTCGTCCATGGAATCATTGCTTGCCACAATCATTTTGCTGACATGTTTGCCTTCCACAGTCCTTGTGACGCAGGCTCAGAGCGTTTCATCAACCAGATGCTGCTCTTGCCGCCGTCTCCAGCCATCCTACTGGACGGAGATAGCAAACGCTCCAGGCGCGCCATCCCAGATTGGAAATCCTGGCACGCGAGATACATGGATGCAAGCATTTGCTGCATCGGTGCACACTGGTGCCAATGTCATTGACATTTCCGCGGGTGCAAAGCCGTACAAGGAGTTGTGGGGACACACAAATTACTACACGCACGAATTCAGCAACAATTCTGAAATTGTCGACAAGTTCCGGTCGGAGACCAAGACGTCAAAGAAGTCCCATGATTTTGGTGGCGACATCACGCACACATCGGCGCCATCTAGAGCTTTTGATGTCGTCATTCTAACTGAAGTCCTAGAGCACGTGCCCGAACCGTTAGAAGCCATTCGCGAAATGACGAGACTGGCAAAACCGGGGGGCAGCATCTTGGTTACGTCGCCATTTACAAGTGGGACGCATCAGGCCCCCTATCACTTTTACGGAGGTTTCGGACCAAACTGGTACCGGTACGCCGCCCAAAAAAATGACCTCGAGGTCGCGTCCATTACCTCTCAAGGTGATTACTTTAAACTCATGGCCCAAGAAGTCCGCAGGTCTTTGTCGTGTGGTGGCGTGCTACCAGGTGTTCATCGAACAAGTACCAAAGCGCTATCAGATGTGGTGGGGACATACATGTTGAAGTTAAGCACATTAAAAGGCGATGCCGGGGTTGACAAGGCAAGGTGTGCAGACCAATTTACCATAGGGTGGATGGTGCATTTTGTGAAGAAAAGGCTGGGCTAGCAATTAGTAAAACAAAAGTCATGCGTTACACTTCACGTCCACCCCCATATAAAGGTTCTCGTGGCAGCCCACCGGCGGCAAATGGTACCACGCACAAGCATCACTCTGTGGATCAAGGGCAAGCTGCCTGACATTCACCGTCCCACCCGCCCAGGCTGCCGTCCACCCAAAGCCACTGCGTGACAGCACGAGTGCATCTGCCTGCCGCAGCAAGTACCAGTCCACCATGGTTTTCAGCCATATGTCAGCGGCGGGTGGCTGGCCGTTCACGTCCGTTCGGTAGACATGCATGATCTCGCCCGAACTTTTGCCGACCCGGATGTCGGGGGCTCTTGCCACCCCAGAGTTGTCTTCTTGAATGCCGACACCCAAGCTCCCGACCAGGCTGTCAATGTGGGCCTTGAAAAGGGAGGTGGCTTGCTCTGAGTCTGAGGTCAGCACCACATAACACTTTCCCCAAACACGGCAGTCGCGAACGACTTCAGCAGCAAAGCAGGCCACAGTGCCCAGGGAATGGCGCGGGGGGTCCTTGCTTTGCCAGGAAGCGCCGTGGGCGCCGGTCCGGATCTGGACCCCGACGACCACGCCACCCGATGTGACTGCCTGGGATGCGCGCACGCGGGCGGGCCGTTCATCGTGCATCGCCCCAAGGTAGGTTGCACGCTGGGATCGCGGCATGCCCATGGCTGCCAGCACAGCATCCGCCTCCGACAGCACGGCCGGCCGCGGCCGCACGATCAACACATCAATAGCCAAGCGAAACAGCTGAGACCGAGTCAAGCCGATGAGTCCATACTGGATGGCTGCGGGCCGCAGGTGCGGATTTCGGACAATGTCAATCCATCGATGGTTGGCAGACTGGATGGTGACTGACGCGTTGGCGGGCAGGTTGATCCGAATGTCGTGCCCATCCTGGAAAAATTCTGTCGTCACCTCCATGGGAAGGAGAGGCAGGGCTGAACCAGGCCCACCGCGGGCAAAAGATGCGACCTCAAAAAAATCAGTCAGCTGATACGGTTGCTCCCAGTCCATGGCATAGCCGCGATTGGACAGAAGC
>Ga0315287_10003176_pt1 | contig 15808 bp, 11 predicted proteins | sample YL17G11_0_MG_FD_205037 | JGI IMG/M metagenome (GOLD analysis project Ga0315287, IMG submission 205037) | Sediment microbial communities from Yellowstone Lake, YNP, Wyoming, USA - YL17G11_0 | ecosystem: Environmental > Aquatic > Freshwater > Lake > Sediment | place: USA: Wyoming | collected... | reverse complement strand
CGAGTCGGGACGGATCGCCCCGGGCTCGCACGTGCGCATTTGGGACGGTTCGACCACCGCGGGCGTCCGTGCTGCGCGCGGCGTGTATTTCGTGGGGCTGGCGGTGGACGGCCGGCGCGAAGTACGCAGACTCGTGACCAGAAGCCGATAGGGACGAGGAAAATGCTTCATCACACTCCGCGACGACGCCTGATGGCTGCTGTGGCGACGGCCCTCGTTGCGGCGACGGCTCCGCTGGCCGCGTCGCCGTCGATCGATCTGTCCTTTCCGGATGAACAGCGGTCGATTGGGAATGTCGACCTCGACGCGGACGGTGTGACGGACTCGGTGAGCGTTTCCTTCACGGAATTTCCGGCTGTACTCACGGTGCATTGGCGGCGGGGAATCCCCGGGGGCGGATTCGCGCCCGTGCAGGACATGATCCCGCCGGCCGCCGACTTCCTTCGTGGTGGAGACCCCGTACGTCTCGCGGGATTTGTCGATGTGAACGGCGATCAGTATCCGGAGATCATGATCAGCAGCTCGTGCGCGGGATGCAATTGTGCGAGTGGCAAGCTTCTGATCCTGGTGAACCATGGGCCACCCAACGTGGCACCCTTGCCGTATTTGTACATCGGAGAGAACGCAACTGTACAGGGTGCCGACGTGGACCGGGATGGCGACGTCGACCTGTTGCTGCACGAGAGGCAAGGGAACTGCGATTCGCGCTACGACGGATTGCGCGTACTCGTCAACAATGGCACGGGCGCGCAATTCGGGAACTACGGTGTCCCAGAGCCGGAACCGGTCGCAGTCGGCGATTTCAACGGCGATGGCCGCCCCGACTTCCTTGCCCCACGGAGCAGCCGCTTTTACCCCAGCACCGGCGACGATGACATCGGCTTCCCGGTATCGATCGGCGCCACGCTGCCGGATGGAGTGCCGAAATTCGCGCTGGCGCACGACATCGATTCCGACGGCCGGCTCGATGCGCTCGTCGGCACGGCGAATCACGTTCATGTTCTGCTCGGGGACGGCCACGGCGCGTTTTCGGACCGCCTCTACGACATCACGGCAACGACACCGGCGGCGGTTGTCGACATCGACGGCGATCAGGATCCTGATTATGCATTCGGGAGCGGCACGGACCTCGTCCTGTTCCATCATTTGACCGGAAATCTGTTCGACCGGGCCACGGTGCCATTCCAATGGCCGCTCGACGAGATCGCGACCGCCGATCTCAATCTCGACGGTTTGCCCGATTTCTTGGATATGAGTCCGGATTCGTTCCGGCCGTTCCTTAGTCATGGAATCGGCGCCTACGCCGGCGGTACCCGTTATGCAGGCAGTGCGGTTCTTGCGGGGGGTGTGACGGCCGAGTGGCTCGATGCCGACGGCGACGGGCGATTGGATCTCCAGCTACGCGACGAGTGTGGCAAGTCCGTGTACCGTGGACTCGGGGGTGGAGAGTTTCACGCCCCGTTGCAGCACACGTCCTTCGACAACGGTGCGAACCGGTTCTTCTTGGCGGATCTCGATCGCGATGGGACGTTGGACGCCGTGTCCTCCCTGTCCGGATTCGCGGGATTTCAGTGGCTCCGAGGCCTCCAACATGGAGCTTTCGAACCGGCGCCCGCCTTTACGTGGCCGGAGACCGCCAAGCGCATGACCGCCGGAGCGGCTGCCGACTTCGATGGCGACGGCGACCTCGATATCGTTGCCGCCCGCGATGACCATGCGGGCAACGGAGACGTCGCGGTCATCTTGAACCAAGGGCCCGGGACGTTCGATCCAGCGGTCGGCTACGCGCTGGGAATCCGGCCCACGGCCGTGTTGGCGGGGGACTTCGATGCCGACGGTACCCCGGATATCCTCACCAACGGCTGGGTGAGCTTCCTGGTCTTTCTGCACGGCCGCGGCGACGGGCAATTCGATCCTCCGTCGTTCATCGAAGCAGGAACTCCGGGCGCGTTCGCGTCCGCCGACTTCGATCAGGATGGCCGGCCGGACGTCGCGGTCCATGTGGCGAACGGCGTTCAAATCTTGCGCAATACAGGCAGTGGCAGCTTCACACCATCCGCATTCGTCCCGACATTGCCCAACGCCGCATCTCTGCCCCTCGCACTGGTTGATTCCAATCATGACCAGCGCACGGATCTGCTCGTTGCCGGATCGAGCGTGCAACTGGTCCGTGGCCGGTCCGGCGGAGCGTTTGACCCGCCCGTCACGGTGCCGACCACGGGATTCGTCGAGACCGTGGCGGCGGGGGACTTTGACGCGGACGGGAACGATGAAATCGCCGTGGTCGCAATCAACAGCGTCTCCCCACTCAACGCTACCCTCGCGGTGTTCCAAGAAACTCAGCCGGATGTGTTTCAATCCATTCTTGCCACATGCGCGCAACCGAGCTCGATCGTGACCGGCGATTTTTCGGGAGACGGCCGGCCGGACATCTTGACCGCGGCGGCGCTGTTCGTGAACCTCACGGGAGGCAATAGCCCGGCGGCGATCTCGGACTTCTCGGCGGAGCAGCTCGATCGCCGGGTCAGGCTGCGTTGGCGGATGGATCCTGCCACGATCGGCGCGATCGCCGGCGTGGACGTCGAGCGGAGTTTCGGAGCGGACGGGCCGTTTGACAAGGTCACGCCTCGCGTCCTCCCGCCCGGCGCCACCATGGCCTTCGAAGATGCCGTGCCGGGTGACGTGACAGCGGTCTGGTACCGCATCGTGACGATCGACGAGACGGGACTCCGCACGGCGAGCCCGGCCATGGCGGTGCAACTGCGCTCGGACCGGCAGCCCACTGAACTCCGCTCGGTGATTCCGACCGGAACCGGGGAGATCGAGATTCGCTATCACGTCGGCGGTCCGGAAACGCGGCTCGACATCGCCCTCTACGACATTCGCGGACGCCGCATCGCGACGGTGGGCTCCGGACCGGAGCCGGCAGGCACGCACGTTCGCACGTGGGCTGTCCGCGACACCAGCGGACGACCGCTCGCACGCGGCGTCTATTGGGTCCGGCTCAGCGCCGGCGGCCGGACCTCTGTCCGCTCCTTCGTGCACACCAGGATTCCATCCAAACCCTGAGCGAGCGTCCGTCGAACTCCTCCCGGGGCGAGTCGAGCGGAACCCGCACCCGATGGGGATGCGGGCTGCCAGGGTGGATGTTCGCGGCGGGTTTGCGAGCGACCGCTTCGCGGGCGAATTCCTCGCTCGCCGTATGCGCGTCTCCGGTGTAAGATCCCCCTGGGCATAGGGATACGGCTCCGCCGGAGGATTAGCCTAATTGGCAAGGCAGCAGTTTTGAAAACTGCCGACCGCAAGGTCCTGGGGGTTCGAGTCCCTCATCCTCCGCCATTTTAGCCACGCCGGCCGGCCGCGGCCGGCGGAACGCGTGTCGCAACGGTGGGGAATAGGTCAGGCGGGGCGAGGGTGTCGCGGACGATGGGTGAGAGGCCGATGAACAAGGGGCGATTCAGCATTTGGAATGCAGCCGCTGCGGTGGTGGTCTTGGCTCTTGGGATGCTGCTCCAGTCTCCCCTCCGCGCGCAAGAAGCGGCGCCCGACCCGGACATCGTCACGCCGTCCGCCGACCCGACTTGGCTCGGCACCGTGCGGTCGCTGACGCTCGATGAGCGGGTCGCAGCCGCCATCGAAGCATTGCGGGCTCACGACGCCGAGACCACGAACTTCCAAATCCAGCTCGCCGAGATTCCGGCGCCCGACTTCCGCGGCGGCCAGCGCGCGAGTCTTATGCTGCAAACCTTCCGTGGCCTCGGCCTGGAAAACGTCCGCCAAGATGCGGTGGGCAACGTCCTTGCGGTCCTCCCCGGCGCCGATCCGAAGCTGCCGGCCGTCATTCTCGCCGCGCACCTAGACACGGTGTTTCCCGAAGTCGGCACGATCTCGGTCACGCGGCAGGGCACCATCCTCCGGGCCCCCGGCATCGCCGACGACGCGGCCGGCCTGGCGGCACTCGTCGCGATCGGGCGCGCGCTGCGCGAAGCGCAGATCCCGCTGCGCCGCGATATCGTCTTCGTGGCCACCGTCGGTGAGGAAGGCGAGGGCGATCTGCGTGGCGTGAAGCATCTGTTCGCCGCCGGCTTCGCTCCGAACCGCGTGGCGGCTTTCATGACGCTCGATTTGGGCTCGCAGGTGCAGATCGTCAACGAAGGGGTCGGCAGCCGCCGCCTGCACGTCACCGTGCGCGGGCCCGGCGGGCACAGTTGGGGCGATTTCGGCCGGCCGAATCCCATTCACGCGCTGGCGCGCACCATCGACGCCTTCGTCGAAATGCCGCTGCCCGCAGGCCGGCGCAGCAGCTACAACGTCGGCGTCATCGAAGGTGGAACCGGTGTGAACGTCATTCCTGAAGGCGCGTCCTTACGTGTCGACCTGCGCGGCGAGGCACCCGAGGCGCTCGCGGCCTTGGAGTCGGCGTTTCGCGCCGCGTTCGAGCGCGGGCTGGAGCGCGAGCGCGCCTGGAGTCACGGCGGCGTGTTGCAGTCCGATGTCCAGGTCATCGGCGACCGGCCGGTGGGCCGCACGGCGCCCGATGCGCCGGTCACGCAGGCGGCGCTCGCAGCTTTCGCCACGATGGGGCTGGGCGCGGCGCTCACGACTTCTTCCACGGACGCCAATCTGCCCATGAGTTTGGGCGTCCAAGCGCTGGCCCTGCCGCACGGCGTCCAGGGCCACGAGGCGCACAGCCGCGCCGAGTGGTGCGACACCCAAGGGCGCTCGACAGTCCTCACCGCCGAGCTCCTGACGGCGCTGGCACTGGCCGAAATCGAGGGGCCGCGGCGGCTGCGGCGCGCGACGACCGACTGAGCCCGCGAGCCGTTGACACACCCTGGCACCCCCCATTAGAGTCAGCCGTCCCGAGCCCGGGCCCATTCGTGCGTCGTCGTGGGTCAAATTCGGGCGCGGCGCGGCCGCGGCGCCGACCGGCAGGAACACACGGAGAGATGCCCGAGTGGTCGAAGGGGCTCGCCTGCTAAGCGAGTGTAGGGGCTTAAACCCTTACCGAGGGTTCAAATCCCTCTCTCTCCGCCAGCGATGCCTGGGCTGCACAGGCAAGGGAGACGACGAAATAGGGCGCCCATAGCTCAACTGGATAGAGCGTCTGACTACGGATCAGAAGGTTTGGGGGTTCGACTCCTCCTGGGCGCGCCATCTCGCGGCGGGCCGGCGCACAAAACGCCGGCCCGTTGCTTTTTATAGACCTACGGCGCTGCGTGCCATCGCGCCGGCGGGCGCCGTGGCGCTGCGGCGCGGGGCCCGCGCCCGGCACCGGACTTCCACCGCGACGAGGTGAACATGCTGGATCGTTGGACCGACGAAATTCGCACTCTGGCGCAGGATCATCTGGCGCCGTCGAGTGCGCTGGCCGAGCGCGCCGCGCGTTTGCTGGAAGAAATCGCCGCCGCCGCACCGGCCGAACTCGCCGAAGCCGCGCGCGGCGTCGCACGCGCGCAGCCCGCGATGGCGGCGTTGGTGTCGACCGCCAACGTGGCTCTGCGTGCGTACGAACAGTTGGGCGCGGGGTCGGTCGCGGCGGTGCTGTTGGCGTTACGCCGTGGGATCGATTCCGATCGGCGCGCGGCGGCGGCGGCGTTGTGCGCCCGTCTCCAACGCCCCGTGCGCGTTGTCACCACCTCCGCGAGCGCGGCGGTCATGGAAGCGCTGCAAGCGTTACAACGCGAGGAACTCCTCGAAGATGTGGTGTGCGGCGAGTCACGCCCGCTCTTGGAGGGCACGTCGCTCGCGCGCTGGCTCGCCGAACAAGGCTACGACGTGACGCTGGCCTGTGACGCGGCGCTGGCCGAGCACCTCACGCCCGGCAGCGTGTTCCTGGTGGGCACCGACGCCATCCTGCCGCACGGCATCGCCAACAAAACCGGCACGCGCCTGTACGCCACCTGGGCGGCGCTCGCCGGCGCTCAGCGCTATGTGCTCGCGACGCGCGACAAGCTGTATCCCACCGAACTCGTGCCCTGCTTCACGAACCCCGACCGGCCACCGGGCGAAGTCGTGCAACGGCCGCCCGTCGGACTGCGGGTTTCGAATCGCGCCTTCGATCTCACCGCGCGCGGACTTTGGAACGCCATCTGGGTGGGCGGGTCGCTGCTCGAGGACGCCGAGGCGCGTGGCGACCATCAGACCGCCGCCGGTCTCCGCCCGTTGCTAGGCCCGCAGGCCTGACCCGCCGCGGGCGAACTCGTTCCAGAACGAGTTCACCGCGCCTGAGGGCCGGCTGGGTTGTTGCCTTACTAGGGACTCTCCAGGGTGGGTTTCGGGCGGGGCTGGTTGGGGGTGCCGGCGTCATGCGGATCCAGTCCCATGCGTTGCCGGTGTCTTTTTTACGTGCCCTCCATGTTGCCGCGGGTGTGGGCGGCGGGGTAAAGTACCCGGCGCGGGTGATCCATCCTTCCCTGGCCAGCCGTACTGCTGCACGATCTCGTGCGCGCACGGTCCGTGGATTGTTCTCACTGGGACACGTTGTCGCGTTCTTGAAGGGGAGAGGTTTCGATGCAGATTGGGTTCAAACGTGGCGCGCCGGCGCGCCTTCGCCTGCCCCTCTTGTGTGTGCCGCTGGTGGAAGGCGAAAAGCTGCGCGGTGGCTGGTTGGGCGAGTTGGACGCGGCCTGCGGCGGCGTCATCGGCGCGGTGGCGCGCAGCGGTGACTTCACCGGGCGTCTCGGAGCCCAAACCCTCCTCTACAACCCGCGACCCGCCGGCCCGCGGCGTATTCTGCTTCTCGGCGCCGGGAATGCCGACAGCGTCGACTTGGAGCGCGTGCGCCAGACTGCTTCGCGCGCCGTCAAGCGCGCCATCGAACTGAATGCCGGTGAAATGGGCATCGTGTTTCCGGCACGATTGCGGCAAGACGCGCGTACCGTGGCCGTGGCTCTGACCGAAGGCTGTGCGCTCGGGGCGTACAAGTTCGACAAGTACTTGAGCGCGGCGCGCGACAAGGACAAGCGCGGTGTGCAGTCGGTGACGTTTGTCGCGGTGCACGACGCCGATGCGGGCGCCGTCGAGGCAGGCATCCGGCGCGGGCTCATTCTGGGCGAAGCGGTGTGCAAGGCCCGCGATATGGTGAACGCGCCACCCAATGAATTGACCCCCACCGAAATGGCGAACCGCGCCGTGGCGTCCGCGAAGCAGTACGGTTACCGCGCCGAAATCCTCGAGCGCAAAGACATGGTCAAGCTCGGCATGGGCGGCACGCTGGCCGTGTGCCAGGGCACCGACCAACCGCCGCGCTTCATCATCTTGGAATGGGACGGCGCCGAGGCCAAGAGCCAGCCGTATGTCATCGTCGGCAAGGGCATCACCTTCGATGCCGGCGGCATTTGCCTGAAGCCGGCGCCGAAGATGGACGAGATGAAGGGCGACATGGCCGGCGGCGCCGCGGTGCTAGGTGCCATGGAAGCCGCGGCGCGTTTGAAGGTCCCGGCGCGGGTCGTGGGCCTCGTGCCCGCCACCGAAAATCTGCTGGGCGGCAGCGCGTACCGGCCGGGCGACATCCTCAAGATGATGAACGGCAAGACGGTGTACGTCGACAACACGGACGCCGAAGGCCGGCTCATTTTGTCCGATGGTCTGGTGTATGCACAACGCTACAAGCCGCGTTCCATCATCGACCTCGCGACCCTGACCGGCGCGGTGCTGGTAGCCTTGGGCCAAGTGGCGACGGCGATTTTGAGCACCAACAAGCAGTTGGTGCGGGACCTGATGGCGGCCGGCGACCGGACGTTCGAACGCCTGTGGGAATTGCCGTTGTGGGAAGAGTTCGAGGAACTCATCAAATCGCCGCTGGCGGACATCAAGAATACGGGCGGCAAGAACGGCGGCACGATCACGGCGGCGGCATTTCTGAAGCAGTTCGTGGGCACGACCCCGTGGGCGCACCTGGACATCGCGGGCACGTCGTTTCTCGACAAGCCGGAGGGCTATCGCCCGGCGGGCGGCACCGGTGTCGGCGTGCGGCTGCTCGTGAACTACTTCGAACACGGTGGGCCCGGGGCCGTGGAGAAGGCGCACCGTGCGGAACCGGCCACACCATCGCGCCAGGCCGCACCGGGACGCGGGCGGGCACGCGCCGCAGCAGCACCGGCGCGGAAAACCGCACCGGGGCGGGCTCGCGCCGTTGCGGCGCCGGCAGTTGCCGCGGGCGGCCGCAAGACGGCGCGCGGATCGCGCCGTGGCAAGCGCTGACCACCACGACTACCTCCGGGATGCGCCGAAGATCGAGCTGCACGTGCACCTCGAAGGTGCCGTGCGGCCCGGCCGTCTGCTGGGGATCTTGCGACGCCATGGGCTGCATGCCGGGCTGCGGCGCGTGGAGGACTTGGCGTTCCTGTTCCAGCACGCCGATTTCGCCGCGTTTCTGGATCACTTCCGCTTCGTGGTGACCGCGCTTCGCGACGTGCAGGACGTCCATGATGTGGCGCAGGACCTGTTCGAGGACCTGGCGGCGCAGAACGTGCACTACGCGGAAGTGATTTTCTCCGCCGCCATCTTCACGCGCCAAGGCCTGCCGCTCGAGGAACTCCTGGCCGCCGTGACCGAAGCCGCCGACCGCACACCGCCCATCGCCGGGCCGCGCTTCAATTTCGTCGTCGACGTCGTGCGCAACTTCGGCGCCGAGTCCGCGGCCACGTTGGCCGCCGAACTCGCACGCCAGGCCCATCCGCGCGTCGTCGGCATTCATTTGGGCGGCGACGAAGCCGGGTTTCCGGGGCGCGATTTCCAGCGTGCCTTCGCGATCGCGGGCGAGGCGGGACTGGGGCGGGCTGCGCACGCCGGCGAGGCGCGCGGGCCGGAGAGCGTGCGCGATGCCATCGAAGTCTTGGGCGTGCAGCGCATCGGCCACGGCATCCGCGCCGCGGAAGATCCCGATTTGGTCGCCGACCTGGCGGCGCGGCGGATCACGCTCGAGGTGTGCCCGACCAGCAATCTGCGCACCGGCGTGGTGGCGAACTACGCCGCGCATCCGCTGCCGGCTCTTGTGCGTGCGGGTGTGTCGGTGACCTTGGGTGCCGACGATCCGGCGTACTTCGACACCAATCTGACGCGCGAGTTGCAGATCGCAGTGGCGCACCTGGGATGCGATCTCGAGGCGGCCGATGGCTTCGCGATCGCGGGTCTGCAGGGGGCGTTCTTACCCGAGGCCGAGCGGCAGGCGCGGCTCGGGGCTTGGACGCAGGCGCGCGATCGGGTGCGCGCGGCGCACGGTCTGCCGGCAGGGCGCCGCGCCAGCGCCCCGGCTCCAGGAGCCTAGCCGCGTTCGGGCTCAGCGCGACAGCCCGGCAATCACTTTCCCCAGCAGGATCAGGCCGCCCGCCAAACTCCCGAAGATCGCCACCGGACTCGGGATTCCGACGGAAACCGGCGGCTTCGGCGGCTCGAGGCGCTGCTTTTCTTCCGGCGGGATGGTCGCGGCGCTGCCGCTGCCGCTGGTTGAGACGCGCGCGTCCGAGGAATCGTCGTCGGCGGCCGCCGCGATCCGCGCCTGCTCATCCAACCACTCGAGAGTGCGCGGCCCACGGCCAGTGGATTGGCTCGCAAAAGCAATGAGGTACTCGTCGTAAACCTTTGTCAGTCTTGAAACTGAAAATCGGTCGCTGGCGTTTTCGGCGGCCAGGAAGGGGAGCGCTTCTGGCACCGCCGGCGCGCTCACAGCCGTCTCGGGGGGCAGGCCGCTGCCTGTGTCGGCGGCGCCCGGCGCGGCGCGCGGCAGCAGCACCCCGGCGAACATAGCCGCCGTCCCCAGGGCCTGGATCCCCGCCCGGTTCCGATGGATTCGGTAGCTGCGTATGGACCGCACGGCCGTCTCCCCGCCTGCTGTTCCGGCGCCGCGTCTGCACCATAGTACTCGTGGCGCTCGGCTTGGTGCCACGCCGGGCCTGGGCCGCGGCCCGTTTCCACGATTCCATGGGCGGTGGACCCTCGGCCGTTGTTGCCATCAGGCGCCCGAACGTGCTACAGAATGACTTCACGTGAACGGGAAGCAACGCGGCAACTCGTTCCATCGTGGATACTTGCAAACCGGCCACGGGCATGCGGCCCCGCCGAAGTCGAGAGGAGGCCGAGCGTCGAATGGCGCGCCGAGGCAAGCCAGCCCCGCCCGGACCACTGCGACCGAACCGCCCCTCGAAGGTGAACAAGGAGCGGGAGATCAATAGCGAGCTGCGGAAGGCACGCGCTTCGCGGAAGGCGGAAGCGTTGCAGAAGCAGTCGCTGCGCCGCAACGACTGGGATAACAAGGTGGAGGAGGTCACGGGCGACGAGGATGACGAGGATGTCGTCTTCGGCGAGGACCCCGAGGCATCCGAACCGGATGACGAAGACGAAGACGAAGACGCTGACGAGAAGTAACGTTCCGACACCAGCCGAAGATCCGTTTTTGCAGCACCAGGCCCTCCGCCTTCGGAGGGCCTCGTGTCGAAAGGTGCAAATCCCATGATGCGTGCAACGCGCTGGGCAACCGGCCTCGGGCTCGCATTCGCCGCTGCAGGATGTGGTGGCGCGGCCACGTCGCAGCATCCGCTCACCAACAACCTGGATCCCGCCTATGGGAACCTGAAGGTGGTCACGCTGGCGGCGCTGCCGTTCGCCAGCGACATCGCCGAAGACGAAGATCCGGACAAGGTGGCGGCGTCCATGGCGGAGTCGAAGTTCTATCCAGCGTTGAACACCGGGAGCGGCTTCACGCTCCTGCCGGCATCGGAAGTGCAGCGCGTGCTGGAGCAAAACAAGATGTCCGGCGACCTCAAATCTTTCTACAAGAACTGGATCGCCAACCAGGGTGACGCCGACGCGGATTTCTTGAAGCGGGTGTCGCAGTTGCTGAAAGTCGATGGCGTCGTGGCCGGGGCCGTGGACGTGTGGCATCAGCAACCCGTGGACATTACCCAGACCGGCACGGCGCGCACCACGGTGGGTTTGCTGGTCGGCCTCTTCGACGGCGCCAACGGCAAGCGACTGTGGCTGGGACGCGACGAGAATTTCAAGGAAGCGCTGCGTTATACGCCGAACGACTCGAACTCCGACCTGGGGCGCAGCCAGCAGCGCGGCCAGATGGAACGCACCAACTTGCGCACGGCGACCGGCATGTACGCGCCACCCGATTTCCCGCCGGTCGTGGACGCCATCGTGGCGCCACTCGTGATGGCTTTCCCGAAGCGAGCCAGGTGACGCGGCCCCGATTGGTGCGCGGCGGCGCGGGCAGCGGCGGCGCGAGCAGTGGCGGCGCGGGCCGGCCGCCGGGCGGAACCCCGCCGGGCGGCGAAGGTGGCGCGGGTGGTGGCGGTGGTGCAACAGCCGGGCCGCCGCAACTCGTGCCGGGACTCGACCAAGAAGACGAACGTTGGATGCGCATGGCGCTCGACGAAGCGATGCGGGCCGCCGAAGAGGGCGAGGTGCCGGTCGGCGCCATCGTCGTGCTGGAGGGCCGCGTGCTGGGCCGTGGACACAATCGCACCGAGGCCACCCACGATCCGACGGCGCACGCCGAAATCTTGGCGATTGGCGCCGCGAGCACCGCGCTGGGCGATTGGCGGCTCACGAATGCGGATATCTATGTGACGCTCGAACCGTGTGCAATGTGCGCCGGAGCGATTCAACTGGGGCGCTTCCGCCGGGTGATCTTCGGCCCGCGCGATCCCAAGTTCGGCGCCTGCGGCTCGATTCTGAATGTGGTCGAGGCGCCGCGTTTGAATCACCAGGTGGAAGTCACCGAAGGCGTGCTGGCCGAAGAGAGCCGCTTCGCGCTACGGCAGTTCTTCCGGCGCTTGCGCCAGCAAGGCCGCGAGGTCGCGCCTGGGGATCCCTTCGAAACTGAATAATGATATCGTGTGCCTCTTCTCGCGGAGAGATGCGAGAGTGGTTTAATCGGCACGGTTGGAAACCGTGTGTACGGGTAACCGTACCGAGGGTTCGAATCCCTCTCTCTCCGCCACTTCTTCCGACGGCCCCGGGGTGCTGCGCCGGGGCCGTTTTACGGTCCAGCCGCGGCGCGGTCAGGGGCGTTTACTGCCGCCCGGACCCGCGCTGCCCGTGGGCCCGGCACCGATGTACTTCTCCACCCAGGCGAAGAACTCTTGGTGCCAGAGCCGGCTCGATTGCGGCTTCGAGATCCAATGGTTTTCGTCGGGGAATACCACCAATCGCGCCGGGACGCCCTTGGCGGTCAGCACGCCGAACAACTCGAGCCCTTGCGTGACCGGAACGCGGTAGTCGCGTTCGCCGTGCAGTACGAGAGTCGGCGTGCGGAAGTTGGCCGCGAAACGATTCGGCGACCACTGATCGATGCGTGCCGGATCCACCCACGGTGCGGCACCGTAGTTCGTGGCGCGGCCCCACGTTGCATCCGAAGCGAATTGCGCCATGAGGTCGTACACCCCGGCGTGGCTCACGAGCGCTTGGAAACGGTCCGTGTGGCCCAGAATCCAGTCGGCCAGGTACCCGCCGTACGACCCACCGCCCGCCGCCATGCGCGTCGAGTCGACCAGGCCCTGCGCGATGAGCCAGTCGGTGGAGTTCATGATGTCGGTGAACGGCTTGTCGCCGTGCGCGCCGGCGATCGATTCGCAGAACTTCTGTCCGGCGCCGGTCGAGCCGTGGAAATTGACGAACGTCGCAATGTGGCCGTGCGCCGCGAACAACGCCGCATTCCACCGGTAGTGAAACTGGTCGAGCCAAGCGCCGTGCGGTCCACCGTGCAGCACTTGAATGAGCGGGTACTTCTCGCCCGGGATCGCACCGTACGGCACGATGACGAACATCTGCACCGGGTCGCCGGCCGCGCCTTGGAACGTGACGTCGCGCACCGTGGGCCAGTCGATTTGGGAGACGAGTTCGCGGTTGAAGGTCGTGCGCGGTTTCGCGTCGCGTGGCGCGTCCTTCAAAGCCCAGCGCGCGGTCCAGATTGCCGCCGGTTCCGTGATGCTGTCGCGCGTGTAGACGAGGATGCCGCGGCGGGTGAGCGCCGCCGCCCCGACGTTGCCGCCGCGCAGCACCAGGCGCGGCGTACCGCCCGTGGCCGGCATGGCATAGAGGTGGGTGCGGCCCAACTCCTGGGCGTTGAACAGGATCGTGCCGCCGTCCAGCGTCGTACTCCAATTGCCCGGCTGGCCGTCCCAGCCGGCCGTCAAATCCAGCGTTTCGCCACCGGCGAGCTCGCGCCGCACGAGGTGGTTGAATTCCGGTTCCCACTCGGGCCGCAGCGTGCGGCCGTAAAGCAACGCCTTGCCGTCCAGCGTGTAGCGTGGGCGAGTGTCGTCGCCCGGATTGTCGGTGGTGAGATTGCGTGGCGTACCCCCGGCGGTGGGCACGGCGAAGAGGTCGTAGTTCAGCGTTTGGTGCGGTGACACGGTGGAGTTCGCCGAGAAAGTGATCTCGCTGCCGTCGACGGACACATCCCAAGTGCCCGCCGGGTCATCCAGATTGAAGGCGCGGGCCGAGCCCGGCAAGAGATCGGTCACTTTGCGAGTCGCGAGATCGACGAGGAAGAGGTGCGTCGCCTGGCCGTCGGTGAGCCAGTGGTCCCAGTAGCGGTACAAGCGGCTGTCGCTCGCCGTGGCGCGCACTTTGTCGTTCTTGAGTTCATCGAGCCGTTTCTTGACCGCCGCGAAGTCGTCGTTCAGATCGGGCCACGTGGAGGCCAGGAACGCGACGCGTTTGCCGTCGGGAAGCCAGTGGGGATCGGCGACGCCGGCCGGCAGTTCGGTCACCTGCTCCGGCTCGCCGCCCGCGAGCGGCAACACGAACAGTTGTGCGGGGTCGTCGCCGCGCTTCGAGACATACGCCAATCGATTTCCGTCCGGGCTCCACACCGGGCTCGAGTCCGGGCCCTTGTTCGAGGTCAGGCGCCGCGGCGCATCGGTGCCCTCGACGGACGCGAGCCAGATGTCGGGGAACGACCGGTTCTCCGCCATCGACCACGCGGTGACGGTGAACGCCATCCAGGTGCCGTCCGGGGATACGGCAGGGCTGCCGACGCGTTGCATGGCCCACAGGTCCTCGACGGTGAGGGGCCGCGCTGCCGCGACCGAAACGAGGCTCGCGGCGCACAGCGCGCCAAGGGTTCCGGCAGCGCGTCTGCGGCGGGAATGCGGCGCCCGCCGCGCACGGCGGGTGGGGACGGCTCGTGATGGCATCAAAGCAGACCTCCGGCAGCGTTGGAAGTGTGTCGCCGGGATTCTATCGCGTTGCGCCGCCGCGGCACAGCGGGTCCCGGTTGCGTCACTCGTGCGCGGCGTCTAACCTCACCGCCATGGCAGATCTCTTCGCACAGAAGATGCAAGAAGACATGGCGCGCGATGCGCCGTTGGCCGACCGCATGCGCCCCCGGACGCTCGACGAGTATTTCGGCCAGGACCGCGCGGTCGGTCCGGGCGCGATCTTGCGGCGGGCCATCGAGCAAGATCAGTTGTTCTCCATCGTGCTGTGGGGCCCGCCCGGTACCGGCAAGACGACGCTCGCGCGGCTCGTGGCGGGGCGGACCCGTGCGGCCTTCGTACAACTGTCGGCGGTCAGCAGCGGCAAGGAAGATCTGCGCCGCGCCTTCGACGAGGCGCGCGAGCGGCGGGCGTTGCACCAGCAGCGTACGGTCCTGTTCGTGGATGAGATCCACCGTTGGAACCGCACCCAGCAGGACGCGCTGTTGCCGCACGTCGAAGCGGGCCTCGTCACCCTGATCGGCGCCACGACCGAGAATCCCAGCTTCGAGGTGGTCGGGCCGCTGTTGTCGCGCAGCCGCGTGATCGTGTTGGAGCCCCTGTCCGAGGCTGCGTTGGGGAGCATTGTCGACCGGACGCTCGCCGATTCGCCACGCGGGCTCGGGCACTTGCACCTGCAGCTCGAACCGGAAGCCCGCACGTTGCTGCTGCAAGTGGCCAACGGCGATGCCCGGGCGTTGCTGAACGCGTTGGAAATCGCCGCCAAGTCCGCAGTGGCGGGTGCGGACGGTGTCCGCCGCATCGACCGGGAGTGTATTGCGGCGGTTTTCCAGGGCCGCGCGTTGCGCTACGACAAGGGTGGGGAAGAGCACTACAACATCGTCTCGGCCTTCATCAAGTCGATGCGGGCGAGCGACCCGGACGCGGCGCTGTATTGGCTGATGCGAATGGTGGAGGCGGGCGAGGATCCGCTGTTCATCGCCCGCCGCATGGTGATCTTCGCGTCCGAGGATGTCGGAGTGGCGGACCCGCAGGCCCTGCCGCTCGCCGTCGCGGGTTTTCAGGCCTGCGAAGTGATTGGGTATCCCGAATGCCGCATCAACTTGGGACACGTGGCCGTGTACCTGGCCCGCGCACCCAAGAGCCGCGCGTCGTACGAAGCGTTGGGGCGCGCCGCGGAAGATGTCCGCACGACCTTGAACGAACCGGTGCCGATGCATTTGCGGAACGCACCGACGAAGTTGCTGCGCGAACTTGGTTACGGCCAAGAGCGTCCGCACGGCGAGGGCAACGAGAACTTACCGGCGGCGCTCGGGCGCCGGCGTTATATCGAGGATTGACGGAGGCACGCCATGCTGAAGGCTGGCATTTTTTTGGATATGAACAATCTCATGCGCAACGGCGGCTGGGGATTGCGCTACGACGTGGTGAAGGACTTGGTGACGGCGCAGGGCACGACCGTCTTGCGCGCCAACTCGTACATGGCAGTCGATCGCGAGCGCGAAGGGCAGGACCTGGATTATCGGCAACGCCTCGAGGCCTACCGCAGCGCCATCCGGCGCAATGGCTATCACCTGGTGCCGAAAGAAGTGAAGCGCTACCGCGACGCCGATGGCGAAGTGGTGACCAAGGCCAAC
>Ga0315287_10003175_pt1 | contig 15813 bp, 11 predicted proteins | sample YL17G11_0_MG_FD_205037 | JGI IMG/M metagenome (GOLD analysis project Ga0315287, IMG submission 205037) | Sediment microbial communities from Yellowstone Lake, YNP, Wyoming, USA - YL17G11_0 | ecosystem: Environmental > Aquatic > Freshwater > Lake > Sediment | place: USA: Wyoming | collected... | reverse complement strand
CCGCCTTCCCCAAAAACTGGCAGTATTTCGTGATCGCCGCTGTCAAGGTGGTCTTCCCATGGTCGATGTGTCCCATCGTCCCTACATTCAAATGCGGCTTGTTCCGGTCAAATTTCTGCTTCGCCATAAAATAATCTCCTTCTTAATAATGGACGAGTGAAAGGTTTTATTTTTTCAGAATTTCCTGTGCGACAGCTTCGTTCACAGGTGCGTAATGATTGAATTCCATCGAAAAGACACCGCGACCCTGAGTGGCAGAGCGCAATTCGGTGGCATAACCAAACATCTCAGCCAGCGGGACCATCGCGTTGACAGCCTGGGCATTTCCCGGGCGCATCTCCATCCCCTGGATCATCCCGCGACGGCTGTTGATCTGACCCATGACATCGCCCAGGTATTCCTCCGGCGCTACGACTTCGACCTTCATGATGGGCTCAAGCAGGACGGGCGCCCCACGCTGAACGCCTTCTTTGAAGGCAAATGTGGCAGCCATTTTGAACGCCATTTCATTCGAGTCAACTTCATGGAATGAGCCGTCGAACAGACTTACCTTGAGGTCAACCACCGGATATCCAGCCAGCACACCACTTTCCGAGGCTTCCTTGATCCCTTTTCCGATCGCAGGGATGTACTCCTTCGGAATCGTGCCACCAATAATCTTGTTTTCAAAAATAACGCCACTACCACGCTCGCCGGGTTCGAGGGAGATGACCACATGGCCATATTGCCCATGACCGCCGGTTTGCTTGGCATACTTGTAATCTACTTTTTCAACCTTGCGCGTAATGGACTCGCGATATGCCACGCGCGGACGTCCGACATTCGCCTGGACCTTGAATTCGCGCATCATCCGGTCTACAAGAACATCCAAATGGAGTTCGCCCATGCCGGAGATGATGGTCTGTGAAGTATTTTCATCCGAGCGAACGCGGAAAGTCGGGTCTTCTTCAGACAATTTCCGCAAAGCCTCGCCCATCTTTTCCTGGTCGGCGGATGTCTTTGGCTCGATGGCCACCGAAATTACAGGTTCAGGGAAGGTTATGTTCTCAAGGGCAATATTCTTATTATTACACAACGTATCGCCGGTGAAAGTTTCCTTGAAGCCCAACGCCGCAGCGATATCACCAGAGAGGACTTCTGTAATATCCTCGCGCCGGTCGGCATACATACGGATCAGGCGTCCGATACGTTCGCGCTTGCCCTTGGTCGAGTTAATGACCATATTCCCCTGGGTGATTGTTCCGGAATAGACACGGAAATACGCCAGGCGTCCCACGTAGGGATCTGTGACTATTTTGAAGACGAGTGCACTTAATGGAGCATCATCCTCGGCTTTCAGTTCAATAAAATTTTCCGGGCGGTCGATGTCCATCGCTCGGACCGGTAGAATGTCAGTGGGGGATGGGAGATAATCCACAACTGCATCCAACAGGGGTTGGACGCCTTTGTTTTTTAATGAACTACCACAAAAGACTGGTGTTGTTTTGTTGGCAATGACCGCCTTACGAAGTGCCGTCATTAATTCTTCCTCGGAAATTTTCTCTGCCTCAAGATACTTGAGGGTGAGATGGTCGTCCGTTTCTGCAATTTTTTCAACCATCACATGACGCATCTCTTCAGCCTGAGTCATTAGATCAGCCGGGATCTCCGCGTAGCGCGGTTCGCGGCCGAACTCATCGTCAAAATAGATCGCTTTCATGGTAAGCAGATCAACCATTCCCTTGAAATTGGCTTCGCTTCCGATGGGCATTTGCATGGCAAGCACATTGGCGCCAAGACGCTGCTTGATCGATTCGATCGTTCTCTCAAACGACGCACCGACCCGGTCCATTTTGTTGACAAAACAAATCCGGGGCACACTATAACGATCCGCCTGACGCCAAACAGTTTCAGACTGAGGTTCAACTCCCTGGACTGCGTCAAACACAACAATGCCTCCATCCAGCACTCGGAGAGAGCGCTGAACTTCAGCAGTGAAATCAATATGCCCCGGCGTATCGATCACGTTGATCTGATAGCCGTTCCATTCGGCAGAGACAGCAGCGGAAACGATCGTGATACCGCGTTCGCGCTCCTGCACCATCCAGTCGGTAACCGTGGTCCCGTCATCTACTGAGCCGATCCGATGCGTTTTACCAGTATAGAAAAGAATACGCTCGGTGGTGGTTGTCTTGCCGGCGTCAATATGGGCGATAATACCGATGTTCCGGTACTTCTCGAGGGGGAAATTACGAGCCATTAACGGTTACCTCTGCTTCACACTGACCAATGATTAAACCCGGTAGTGCGAGAATGCGCGGTTGGCTTCCGCCATCTTGTGGGCTTCTTCGCGCTTGCGGATGGCCGAACCCTGGTTGGTGGCGGCATCCATCAATTCGCCGGCCAGCTTCTCAGGGAACGATTTGCCCGCGCGTGCACGAGCCGCCTCGAGGATCCAACGCAGCGTAAGGGTCAAACGGCGGTTAGCCGGCACTTCCATGGGGACCTGGTAGGTTGCGCCACCTACCCGCCGCGGGCGGACTTCCATCAGCGGGCCGACATTCTTTAAAGCCAGGTCGTAGGTTTCGATCGCAGGCTTTCCAGTCTTTTCCTGGAGGATGTCCAGGGTTTCATACATGAGGCGGGTAGCGGTGCTTTTCTTTCCGCGCTGCATCATGTGATGAATCAAGGTCTGAACTGAAATACTGTTGTATTTCAGATCTGGGGATATGGGGCGAACTTCGGGTGAACCTCTGCGCATGCTGTTACTCCATTTATTAAATCAAACCACGGATGTGAAAAATACTACTTGGGGCGCTTGGCGCCGTACTTCGACCGTCCCTGCCGGCGCTTGGCAACGCCAGTGGTATCCAGGGATCCGCGCACGATGTGATACCGCACACCGGGCAGGTCCTTGACACGGCCGCCACGAACGAGAACAACGGAGTGCTCTTGAAGCTGGTGGCCTTCCCCCGGAATGTAAGCTGTCACTTCGATCAAATTGGTCAGGCGCACACGGGCGATCTTGCGCAGAGCGGAGTTTGGTTTCTTGGGCGTCATGGTGCGGACGACGGTGCACACACCGCGCTTCTGCGGTGCGCCCAATGACTGCCGGACGCGGCGCTGCTTGTAAGAGTTGTAGGTGTATTGCAAAGCCGGTGCCTTGCTTTTAACCTTTTTGGATTGACGACCTTTGCGTATCAGTTGATTAATTGTTGGCACTTTCGCCTCCGAAAACTTATGGAACCAATTTACTTTTTTCCGTCAAGAAACGAGGCCATCATTAATTCAGCGATGGCCTCATTTGTCATGCACATATAGGGTCAAGCAACCAAATATGGACAGCGAAGGGCAATTCTAGCACAATGCTAATTGAGCGTCAAGGAAGTAGCATCCTTTTCATCAGGATTTGAACTTCTCGCCTAGACCGAGCAAACCTGTTTCGAGCCTGGGCGGATGCACTTTTTCCTCATCCTTACCGAAGCGGACCACATCACCGCTCTCTCCGACAGCTTCCACCGCCAGGCAAAGGCTTTGCAATTCCTTGACGAGGACTCTGAAGGAAGCTGGGATGCTTGGTTCTTCGATGGGCTCACCTTTGACGATCGCCTCATAAGTGTTGACACGTCCTTGTACATCATCCGATTTGACAGTGAGCATTTCCTGAAGCGTATAAGCAGCGCCATAAGCCTCGAGCGCCCAAACTTCCATTTCACCGAATCGCTGACCGCCAAATTGGGCCTTGCCGCCGAGAGGCTGCTGCGTTACCAGTGAGTAAGGACCTGTCGACCGGGCATGGACCTTATCCTCCACCAGGTGGTGCAGTTTAAGCATGGTCATTACACCGACAGTCACAGGTTGGTCATAAGCTATGCCGGATTTACCATCCCGCAGTGTCTGTTTTCCAAGCGTCGGCATAGGAACGCCGGATTCAAGCATGAGTTCGCGCGATTTTTCCTCCAGTTTGGAGTTGGCGACGTCTTTGTGTCCCATCGACCTAAGCCATAATCTCAAACAAGCCTGAACAGCATTTCGATCGCGTTCAACCCGCTCGCTTGACACACCGATCTCATAGGCCAGAATTTCCTCCGGCTCATAATCATTTTCCCGCAGCCATTCTTCGGCAGTGGCACGACGGGCATAATTCACATCGCTGGCCATGCGATAGACATCGTAACCCTGTTCACCAAGCCAGCCTTCCAGATAAAGACGCCGTACTTCTTCATCGTCTTCGATGGTGGTGGGATCATATTCCTGTTCCTTGATCCATTCCCAGGCTCTTTTGCCAGCTTCGATCCAGGCATGGTCCACAAGCCAGGCTCGGGCAAGTTCCGCTTCGATTTCCGATTCCTTGGCACCGTCAAAAACTGGAGTTATGGCCCGGTAACCCAATCGTTTGGCAGCCCACCCGAGATGGACCTCCAACACCTGACCAATGTTCATACGACCCGGCACACCGAGTGGATTGAGAATGATATCCACAGGAGTGCCATCTTCGAGGAAGGGCATATCCTCCACAGGTACAACCTTGGAGACCACGCCTTTATTGCCATGGCGGCCTGCCATCTTATCGCCTGCGGTGATCTTGCGGCGCTGGGCGACTGAAACGCGCACCATCATATCCACACCGGGTGAAAGATCGGAATTGTCATCGCGGGTGAAGACTTTTACATCGACGACCTTTCCGCGTTCGCCGTGAGGCATGCGCAGTGAAGTGTCCTTAACATCGCGGGATTTTTCTCCGAAGATGGCGCGCAGCAGGCGTTCTTCTGGTGTGAGTTCCTTTTCGCCCTTGGGGGTGATCTTCCCAACAAGGATATCATTGGGGCTGACCTCAGCACCGACACGAATAATCCCGCCCTCGTCGAGGTCCTTGATGGCCTCCTCACCGACATTTGGAATGTCGCGGGTGATCTCCTCGGGTCCAAGCTTGGTATCGCGTGCTTCGACTTCATATTTTTCAATGTGAACAGAAGTGAAGCGGTCTTCCTGTACCAGACGCTCAGAGATCAATATGGCGTCTTCAAAGTTCCCTCCCTCCCATGAGAGGAAGGCAATGGTGACGTTTTGACCGAGTGCCAATTCGCCGCTCTCGGTGGAGGAGGAGTCTGCGATGATGTCACCTTTTCGGACTATCTGTCCTTTTGTAACTGCCGGTCTCTGGTCGATGCAAGTGGACTGGTTGGACCGCTGGTATTTCCGCAGCTGATACTGGTGGTTTGTCCCATCCTTTTCTCGAATAACAATATCTTTGCCGGTGACCGAAACCACTTCGCCTTTTTCTTCGGCAATAACCACCTGGCCGGAATCTACTGCAGCATGGTATTCCATGCCGGTGGAGACCAGGGGAATCTCAGGGCGAATTAGCGGAACAGCCTGAGCCTGCATGTTGGAGCCCATCAAGGCCCGGTTCGCGTCATCGTGCTCAAGGAAGGGAATAAGCGCAGCACTGATGCCCACCACTTGATGCGGCGCGACATCCATATAATCCAGTTGATCCGGCAGATATAACTGGAAGCCGGAATGGTAACGGCAGGAGATCCGTTCCATCTTGAATTCGCCGTGTTCGGTCAAAGGCGCATTGGCCTGGGCGATCACGAACTTGTCTTCCGCATCCGCCGAAAGGTATTCCATGGTCTCGGATACGTAAGGTGTGACCAGGATCTCGCGCGTCAACTTCGCAATTTTCTTGGCATGCTTGGCCTCGACGCGATTGCCCTTCTTTAATATGAGCTCGCCATCCTTGTTCTTGATATCCTCGCGGAGATCGCGCCCGACCAGATCCTCAGACTTGCTGGATATGGATTTCACAACGCGCCGGTAAGGAGTTTCAATGAAGCCATATTCGTTCACACGCGCAAAACAAGCCAGGCGGCCGATCAAACCGATGTTCGGGCCTTCAGGTGTCTCGATCGGGCAGATGCGTCCATAATGAGAGTGATGGACATCGCGCACATCGAAACCGGCGCGTTCCCGTCGAAGTCCTCCAGGGCCAAGTGCGGAAAGAGTGCGTTTGTGCCTGAGTTCAGCCAACGGGTTGGTCTGGTCCATGAACTGGGAAAGCTGGCTGGATCCAAAGAACTCGCGCAGAGCAGCCACCACCGGTCGAATATTGACCAGCGTCACCGGCGAGAGCTGTTCCTGATCCCGGATCGACATGCGCTCCTTGATGACCCGCTCCATGCGGCGCAGGCCAATGCGAAGCTTGTTTTGAATCAGCTCGCCCACGGTCTTGACCCGCCGGTTGCCAAGGTGATCGATATCGTCGGGCGGCTCGACGCCATTATTGATGAGGATCATCCTGCGCACCAAACGGATGACATCATCCTTGGTTACGGTGCGGTGGGGAATAGGAACCTTCAAGTCGAGTTTTTGGTTCAACTTGTAGCGGCCTACGCGCTCGAGGTCATAATGCCTTTGGTCGAAGAGTTGTTCCTGAAGAAACTGCCGGGCATTTTCCAATGTCGCCGGATCGCCGGGGCGCATTTTCTTGAAGAATTCAATCAAAGCCGCCTCGGAAATTTTCATGTTACGGCTCAGGTTCCATTCAGGCTCCTGGCGCAAAGTGGAGGCGATGAACATTCTCTCCGGATTATTGTCGATGTCCTGGAAAATGGAAATCAGTTCCTCATCGGTGCCGTTCGCCAGACGGGAATTCCTCGTCCCATCATCCACAGCCGCCAGCGCCCGCAAGAAAACGGTTATTGGTACAGTGCGCTTTCGGTTGAATTTTAGAATGATGTAATCACTCTTGCGCGTTTCGAACTCCATCCATGCGCCGCGATCGGGGATCAGCTTTGCATGCGCCAGCTGGCGGCCTGTCGCGCGATCGGTAGGAGCCTCGAAGTAAACGCCTGGGGAACGGATAAGCTGCGAAACGACAACACGCTCGGTGCCGTTGATGATGAAGGTTCCCTTGTCTGTCATTTCAGGAAAATCACCAAGGAAGATGTCCTGCTTGATCGGGTCAGGGACATCGGGTCCGGCAAGCAGAACGGACACATACAAAGGACTGGAATAAGTAAGGTCCCGTTCGACGCATTCTTCAATAGTATGCTTCGGGTCGCCGAACCAATACTTGAGTCCCCACTGCTGGGATTCCGGTCCGCGGCTGGGGAAGTACAGTTTCATGCCCTTGTTGTAAGACTCGATGGGAGAAATCTCGTTGAATAAATCTGCGAGACCTTCCTTCTTAAGTCTTTCAAAGGAATCAAGTTGCACTTCAATGAGATTGGGAAGATCGAGGGTTACTGAAATTCGCGCGTAATTTTTTCGGGGCAACACAGACGTCATTTGACTCTCCTGGCCAATGTCAGCAGACAAAAAAATAACAACCTTCGCGCTTATTCTGCGCGATGGCGAAACAACATTATATACCCTTTTACATATCAAGGTCAAGAAGGAATTTAATCGATTTTCCCCGATCTGGCATCCAGGGACTGGCAGCCATGGAAACGCTGCTGGAAAAAATGTTAATTTCAGATCAGCTGGCACAATAAAAAGCATTTTATGCTATGCTATTGGTAATATTTTACCGGCATTCCAAGGAGGCAGCATGACAGCACCCTCAATAGCACAACCGATGGTCAATGATAAGAGGGAGATTTTTGGCTGGGCAATGTATGACTGGGCGAACTCTGCCTTCAGTACAACCGTGGGGACGGTATTTCTTGGCCCTTACCTTGCCTCCTTGGCAGCTTTAGCCGCGAAGGGTAATAGCGATGGATTGGTCCGCCTGGCTGGCGTTCCCATCGCACCCGATTCCTTTCTCCCCTATTGCGTTTCGATCTCCGTCGGATTACAGGTGCTTTTTCTCCCCATCCTGGGTGCGATTGCGGATTATTCCCACATGCGCAAGCCTATGATGCAGGTCTTTGCAACCATTGGTGCGGTGACGACGATTCTCCTTTTCCTCGTGACCGCGAATCTTTGGTGGCTGGGAGGCTTGTTGTTCATCGCTGCCAACCTGGCATTTGGCGCAGCGATGGTTTTTTATAATTCCTACCTGCCGGATATTGCATCTGAGGATAAACGCGACAGCGTGTCATCCTACGGTTGGGCGATGGGCTATCTCGGCGGAGGGCTCCTTCTTCTGATCAACCTGATTTTTTATCTTACTCACGAATCGCTGGGGATCGATACCGGCCTGGCCATCAGACTCTGCCTGGCTTCTGCAGGCGTCTGGTGGATTGGGTTCTCTCTGATCACCTGGTCGCGATTGAGGCCTAGGCACGCTGCCCGAAAAAAACCCGAAGGGCAGTCGTACGTTCGCGTGGGCTTCAAGCAATTGTGGCACACACTCAAAGAGATGAAAAGTTTCCCCGAGACTCTGCGATTTCTTCTGTCCTATTTTCTTTATAACGACGGTATCCAAACCGTGATTGCCGTGTCTGCGACTTTCGCTGCAGCACCTATTCTGAGGGGCGGCCTTGATATCGAGACCGGAACGCTCAGCATGATTATTCTATTTATCCAGTTCGCAGCCTTTTTTGGAGCGCTGCTCTGGGGACGCCTGGCCGGAAAGGTCGGTGCGAAAACATCCATCATTATCAGCCTGGTGATTTGGTCATTGGTGGTCATTTATGCATACATTGGGCTTCAAGGCGAGAACCGAATTACAGAATTTTGGATCCTCGGATTTTTCATCGCGCTGGTGATGGGAGGATCGCAAGCCATCAGCCGAAGCCTCTTCTCGCAATTGATCCCAAAGGGCAAGGAAGCCGAATTCTACTCCTTCTATGAAGTGTCGGAGCGCGGCACATCCTGGATCGGACCCCTGATCTTCGGCCTGGTGAATCAACTCACAGGCAGTCTGCGACCGGCAATCCTTTCATTGATATTCTTCTTCATCATGGGGTTGATCATCCTGCCATTCGTCAATGTTCAGAAGGGCATGGCAGATGTCAAGAAATATGAAGCAGAGAACCAGCTACAAACCTCCTAATATAAGAAAATCCGGTGAAGCGAAAACTTCACCGGATTTTCTTATAGATTATTAAACCACTTCGTTATTCTATCAACACCCTCTTCGATTTTTTCCAGCGAATTGGCGTAGACCAACCTGATATAACCCTCTCCGCCGCTGCCGAAATCCGTTCCTGATAAGACAGCCACCCCGGCCTCGTCGATCAACCGGGCGGCAATCTCCTTTGCTGATAAACCGGTCGCTTTTATGTTGGGAAACAAATAGAATGCACCCTGCGGCTGCTGCGCATGAATCCCTGGGATGGCGTTCACCAATTCCAACATGCGATCGCGTCGTCTCTGGTATTCACTCACCATATCGACCACAAAATCCTGCGGACCCGTCAACGCTTCGATACCGGCGTATTGTGTAAATGTCGCTGTGCAGCCCGTCGCATGCGTGATCAAAAGTTCAAGGCGCTCTGCGAGTTCCACCGGCGAAATCATGTATCCAAGGCGCCAGCCGGTCATCGAATATGTTTTCGAAAACCCATCCACAATGATCGTGCGTTCCTGCATGTCATCGATTTCGGCAATACTGTGTGCGATCACGCCATCATAAACAAGCCTGGTGTAGATCTCATCCGTGATGACCCAGGCATTGTGCTCGATCACTTTTCCAGCAATGTGTCCAAGTTCATCAAGAGGGATCACGCCGCCGGTTGGGTTTCCGGGAGAATTAAGAATGACCAGCCGGGTACGGTCAGATATCTGTGAATCGAAAACATCGAGGTCAAAGGAAAATTGATTTTCCTCCCGCAGAGGGATGGGCACAGGGACTCCGCCTGCAACACGGATCATCGCCTCGTAGGTTGGAAATCCGGGATCCGGATAAATCACCTCGTCTCCGGGCGAAACAAGTGCCAGGGTTGGGAAGAACAATCCCGGCTTCGAACCAGTCCCTACCACGACCTGGGTTGCATCGATCTTAATTCCCCGCTGCCCACCTGCATATTCGGCAATCACCTCACGAAATTTATAAACTCCAGCGGGTGGGTTGTATTTGGTCTTGCCTGAGCGAATGGCTTCTATCCCCGCAGCGGACACATGTGGAGGGGTGGGTAAATCCGGCTGGCCGATTTCGAGGTGAATGATGTTCCTTCCCTGGGCTTCCAACGCCTGTGCCCGGGCAAGAACCGCGTAGGCACCCTCGGGCTTAAGGCCGGATACTCGATCGGCAAATTTGTTAGAAATCGGCATAGGTGCCATGGGCTGGAATTTCCTTTACGTTGTAAGGTGTCACCTGGTAGACAAAATAATTCAACCAGTTGGAAAACAACAAGTTGGCATGTCCCCGCCAAAAGACTCGAGGCGGCAGCGACGGGTCGTTACCGGGATAATAGTTGGCCGGGATGGTGATCGGTAATCCCTTATCGACATCCCGGTCGTATTCGCTTTTCAAGGTCAGAGGATCATACTCCGAATGTCCCGTCACAAAAATATACCTGCCGTCCCTGGAGGCCACTATGTATACACCCGCTTCTTCTGATTCTGCAAGGATGGTCAACTGCGAATTTTTTTCGATGTCACTGCGGCGAATTTCGGTGTGGCGGGAATGCGGCGCCAGGAATTCATCATCAAAGCCGCGGACCAATCTATTGCGGGTATCGAGCACACGATGATAGAAAACGCCAAATTTCTTGTCTTCCAGCGGATATTTTGGAATTCCAAAGTGATGATATAAACCTGCCTGCGCGCCCCAACAAATATAAAGGTTGGAATAGACATTTTCCTTGGCCCAATCCAGAATGTCCTTGAGCTCAGCCCAATAATCCACATGCTCAAATGGCAGCTGTTCGACCGGCGCTCCGGTAATAATGAGGCCGTCAAATTTCCTGCGTCGCACCTGGGCAAAGGAACTGTAATGGTTCAGAAGATGGTCTGCCGGGGTATTCCTGGAATCATGCGTTGCAGTGTGCATCAGCGTCACATCCACTTGCAGAGAGGAATTTCCCAACAATCGCAGAAGTTGTATCTCGGTTTGGATCTTGGTCGGCATCAAGTTAAGAATTACAACCCTCAATGGGCGGATATCCTGGTGGCTGGCGCGTTCCTCTCCCATGACAAAGATATTCTCGCTTTCGAGAATCGCCCGGGCAGGGAGTGTGGTTGGAATTCTAACTGGCATGGGTTTCACTCCAAAGCATTTAAACAGTTAAGGCCTGATCAATATCCCAAAGAATATCATCGACATCTTCAATGCCGATACTCAACCTTATGAAATCCGGGGAAACGCCAGCCTTGACCTGTTCTTCAGGAGAAAGCTGGGAATGAGTGGTACTGGCAGGATGAATGGCAAGCGATTTTGCGTCGCCCAAATTGGCGACATGGCTAAGCAGCTTTAAATTATTGATGAACGCTGCGCCGGCTTCCCGACCGCCTTTGACACCAAACCCGAGCATCGCACCCGGACCCTTGGGCAGGTATTTCTTACCTGAGTCAAAGCTTGGGTGACTTTTTAGACCGGGATACTTGACCCAACTTACTTTGGCGTGTTTTTCAAGAAATTCTGCTACCCTCTGAGCATTCTGCACATGCCTTTCCATCCGCAAGCTGAGCGTCTCAAGGCCTTGGAGAAACAGCCAGGAATTAAAGGGGGATTGGCAGGCACCGATATCCCGGAGAATGCCCGCACGGGCTTTGCTGATGAACGCCAGCGGGCCAAGATCAGCGTAGACTACGCCATGGTAGGATGGATCTGGAGTGGTGTAATTGGGGAAGCGGGAATTGTGCCAATCGAAGTTGCCCCCATCCACGATGACGCCGCCGATGGAGGTGCCGTGACCTCCGATGTATTTTGTCGTTGAGTGAGTGATGATATTGGCACCCCACTCAAAAGGCCGGCACAGGTACGGAGTGGCCAGCGTATTATCGATCATCAAGGGGATATGATTCTCACTGGCAATCTTCGCCACTTCTTCAAAGGGGAAGACATTCACGAGAGGATTCCCCAATGTTTCACCATAAAGGACCTTCGTATTCTCCTTGATCGCCCTCCGAAAATTCTCCGGGTCGGACGGGTCTACCAGTGTGACCTCAATCCCCAGCCGGGGAAATGTGTACATAAACTGACTGACGGTCCCGCCGTAGAGCGTAGCCGACGAGACGATATGATCGCCGGCCTGGCAAATGGCGAATATGGCGATTGTCTGAGCTGCGTGACCGGAGCTGACCTCCAGCGCCGCAGAACCACCCTCCAAATCAGCGATCCGCGCTTCCAGCACGTTACTGGTGGGATTCATGATCCGGGTATAGATGTTCCCTTTCTCTTCGAGAGCAAACAATCGCGCAGCGCGTTCCGTGCTCTGTAAATCGTACGCACTCGTTTGGTAAATGGGGACAGCAACAGCACCGGTGGTGGATTCCGGTTCGTATCCAGAGTGCAGCTGGCGGGTGGTGAATCCAAACTTCTTCTCAGACTGTGTCATATCAGTTCTCCTATTAAAAATGATCTTCTGAATAAGCAAGCCCCTTCTGGAAAATGAAGGGGCTTGGCTTAAAAATAAAAAACAAGCCTCTCATCTTCCAGAACATACTGCCGGAATTGGCACCTTGACATGTGTCAGGTTGCCGAGGCTTCACAGGGCCGGTCCCTCCGCCTCTCTGGATAAGAGCGATTGCACTATTCAGTTTTTTGAGTTGCCAGTTTATATCACAAAGGTTTCCCGGTTGTCAAGCGAGACGTCAACACAGCGAGACGTCAACACCTGCCCTGCTAGATTTTGGGCAGGACGATGGATTGCTGTTTTTGGTATTTGCCTTTTTTATCTGCGTAGGATGTTTCGCATTCCTCATCCGCTCCAAAGAATAGGACCTGAGCGAGGCCTTCATTAGCATAGATTCTCGCCGGTCAGCACGCTTCTCGGGATGCGAAAATATTCCACCGTCCGGGCTAAAGCGAAGGAATTGGGCGGAATGACACACCTCTCGCCTACAAAATCCACCATGGATTTGGGATCAAAATGTTTGGGGTCCACGATTGCGTCAAATACATTTGTGAAGATCTTGAACTCTGTCGCGACCCGAATATCGTACCCATAAGATGAGACTCCATAAGAAATAACGTGGTTGCTTACCTGTTTCTCCTCAAAGGGCTCGATCATGCGGTGTTCAACGGCCATTTTACGAATCCAGTGGTCAGGTTTTAATCCCATACATACCTCCTTCTAACTTACTGGATGCCGATCTCGACAAGAGTCAACTTGCCCGATTCGATTTTAATGAGGCGCTCGTATAGTTTACCCATCAAAACAAAGGATAAGCGATAGTCCCCTTCAACCAGGTCACCCAATGCGAAATTCTCACCATATATGTCATCCGAAACAACCGGGATTTTTTCCTTGAAGTCATACGCTTCAGGCTGTCCAATCGATTGCAGGGAACCATCAGGAAAAACCTCCTGGATATTTAAATGAACCGGGAGTAGAGCATCATTTTTCCCGCTGATCCTAACAGCCGCGGCTCCATACCCTGGTTTGGGAATAAGCCAGAGCTCTGGATTTCGGGTCGAGCCATAGTCATTCGCATCGATGCGAACTTCAAAGTGTAGATGGTTTCCGATTGCGGCACCGGCGGCTCCGACTTCGCCAATTCTTTCGCCGGCCTTGACAAATTCACCGGGGACCACGTCAACCTTGGAGAGGTGCCCGTATAAAGTAAATGTGATTTCATCTGTAAAGGAATGTTCAATCACCACAGCATTGCCATAGAAATTTGGCCAGGGAGAAAGCAAAGGATCCTCATCGCTCCCGGCAAAAACCACCTGCCCATCTGCCGCAGCCAGTACAGGCATGCCGGCAGGGTTGGGAAATTCCACGCCATGATGAGGCTCTCGAAGACCGTTTTGAGTCGATCCGTAGCGATAGGTCGATTCTACGTCATCATGTCCAGGCGGAACTATCGGACGGTTGAAAATGAAATGCCCACCATCAACGCAATAATCATCGATTTCAGGTACACAGGACGCGGTGGTTGCGATTGGCGAAGGTGTTATGTTCTTTGGTTCGGGAATATTCGGGACGGATGCAAAGGGTGTATCGCTCGGTAAAAGGATTTCCGTCAAGGCAGCTGAAACCGTTGCAGTTGGGCGGGGCATGAGAGGTGTCGAAGGCACACCTGTGCACCCGGCGAGAAGAGTGGAAATGATCAAAAGTGGAACAACCCGCATCAGACGCCAAGACCCCCGCGGGAATCCATGATCCTTTTCAATTTCACTTGTATGGTGGTTGCCTGAGATTCCACTGTTGCCAGTTCATGAAGCAGGTGCGACCCTGCGGATCTGTCGGGCAGGCTGTTGAGGTTGACGCGCACGTTGTATCCGGCGGCCGTTAAAGCAGCGCTGGCCATCGCACACCCTGAAGCAGCATCGCTGATAGCATTAAGATTGCCGACTTCAGCACAACGAACGGCCAGCGCCATCAATTTTACGGAATTTTTTGCAACATGCAGCGGGATATGCGCAGCATTAAGGGTAGCCATCTCAAGCGCGGCAGTGCGGGCAGCTTGCTCAGATTCTGTCCCCTTGGGAAGTTTCAGTGCTCCCAGGACTGCCTCGAACGCGGCTGCATCATCTTCGACCGTCTGCATTAGTTCGACGCGCAAACCTTCGGCATGTTTCAGAATATCCTTCATTTCAATTTCAAATTCGGCATATTTCTTCCTGCCAATGGTCAATCCAGCGACCATACAAACCAGTGCTGCTCCCATCGCGCCGGTAAAGGCTGCTGCAGAACCTCCTCCAGGGGCAGGTGTTGGGGCAGCCAGCTCTTCGAGAAAATCACACCTGGCCAAGTTATCCTGTGGTTCAGAAGTTTCAGCAGCCTCTCCTGATGAGGCGAACAGACGGCTTTCGAGAACCTGCTCGGGGGAGAACCCATCCAGCTGCATATACCAGACCGCGGAGTCGATTAAGGCTTCCTGGGGAATCAGCCCGACCAATTCGGTGTGATGAAGGGATACTCCATGCCGTTGAGCTTCGCGACGGATCATCTCAACCACGCGATAGACCGGCGTTTCCCGGTAATTGGTCAGGTTCATGGATACCTGAGCCCTGCCCTCCACGAGCAAACCCAGAGCCTTGCAGTACCGCATTCCCCCCGTGGAGTGCCGGATGGCCTTGGCGATCTTTTTTGCGACATCCACGTCATCGGTAGTGAGATAGGCATTAAAAGCAATCAATGGATTCCGCGCACCGATAACAGTGGCGCCTGCGGGATTTAGTTTGGCGGGACCGAAATCGGGACGTCGTTCGGGATCGGATTCAATCTCGGTCCTCAATCCCTCATATTGTCCACGGCGGATATTTTCCAGATTCGTCCGCTCAGGTCTCGAGGCCGCCGCCTCATACAGGTAAACCGGGATATTCAATTCCCTGCCCACCCGCTCCCCCAGCCGGCGTGCCATGGCGATGCATTCCTCCATCGAAACACCTGAGAGCGGGACGAACGGCACAACGTCCGTTGCGCCGATCCTGGGATGCTGACCTTGATGCTTGTCCAGGTCGATCAACTCGGCAGCGCGTTTAATGGCTCGGAATGCGGACTCTTCCACAGCTGCGGGCGGACCGGCAAAGGTCAATACCGTGCGGTTGTGGTCCAGGTCGGATGACCGGTCAAGCAGGCGGGTATCCGTAACTGATGTGACTGCGAGGGCGATTTCATCCACCACGTCAGGCCGGCGCGCTTCAGAAAAATTGGGGATGCATTCAACAATGGGATTTGGCATGGCTCACTTTGATTAAAAGAAGGTGTTTGGGATTATGACAGGGCAATTATAGCGTACTTAACCGGGCTACTCCCGTGCTAAAATCAGGCGGTCTAAGAAAGGTGATCAGGTGGATATTCCCAACCGCATCATTAGCATGGCGGAATT
>Ga0315287_10003174_pt1 | contig 15819 bp, 14 predicted proteins | sample YL17G11_0_MG_FD_205037 | JGI IMG/M metagenome (GOLD analysis project Ga0315287, IMG submission 205037) | Sediment microbial communities from Yellowstone Lake, YNP, Wyoming, USA - YL17G11_0 | ecosystem: Environmental > Aquatic > Freshwater > Lake > Sediment | place: USA: Wyoming | collected... | reverse complement strand
CACGACCTATGGATCGAACGAAACTTGGCAGAACCGGACTTGATGTGAGTGTTCTCGGACTTGGTTGCGGCGGGTATAGCCGCCTGGGCACAAGCACTGGCGCTGGCGACGACAACGCAATCGCCATTGTGCGCAGGGCCACAGATCTTGGCATCAACCTGTTTGACACTGCTGAAATGTATGCCACCGAAACGCACGTGGGCAAGGCGATTGCCGGTCTTCCGCGCGACAAAGTGGTCTTGTGCACGAAGACCCTGGCTGGCTCAGCCGAAGACCCCCGCGACCCGCGCGATCTTCGTCGCAGCGTTGAGCAGAGCCTTGTCAACCTGGGCACCGACGTCATCGACGTCTACCTCTTCCACGCGGTGCATGCCGCCCTCTACCCGCACGTCGTCAGCAACCTGCTACCCGAGGTGCTCAAGTTCCGCGACCAAGGCAAGATCCGCTTCGTCGGCATCACCGAGGGCTTCGAATTTGACCCCAGCCACCACTTGCACCAACTCTCCTCGCGCGACACGTGCTGGGACATCTTCCTCGTCGGCTTCAACATGCTCAATACGTCGGCTCGAAGAACAGTCTTCCCGCACTCCCGCGCGCATGGAACCGGAATTCTGGGCATGTTTGCGGTTCGGCATGCATTCGTCTGTCAGGAAAACCTCAAGCCGATTCTGCGCAACCTCGTTGAGCAGGGAGTTGTGCCCGCACAGGAGATCGATCTGGACGACCCCCTCGGCTTCGTGCTGGATGAGGCGGAGAGCTTGACCGAGGCAGCGTACCGGTACTGCCGACACGACCCGGATGTGGATGCGGTCCTATGCGGCACCGGGTCCATCGCACACTTGGAAGAGAACGTCCGGTCCGCGTCAAAGCCGCCATTGAGTGCGGAGTGTACAACCAGGCTCGATCGCATCTTCGGTGCGGTGGATTGCGAAACCGGGAAGGTACCCGGGAAACCATGGTGAGGCAGGGACGGGGCCTTTGTGCCCCGACTCGTCAACGCATCAACCAATTCAAGGAAAGCGAGACTCCATGAACTTCTACGAACAGCCGGCTCAGAAGATCCCGTCACAGGAGTGTGACGTCGTCGTTGTTGGTGGCGGCACAGGTGGCGTGATCGCTGCCATTGCCGCAGCGCGTGGCGGCGCACGCACAACCCTCATCGAGTCCAAAGGCTACGTTGGCGGCACCGCGGTCGAGGGCGGCACTGCGCTGCACAGCTACTTCAACCTCTTCAAGCCCTTCGGCGTGGAGAAACGACAGCTTGTCAAGGGCATCCCCCAGGAGATCATCGATCGCCTCATGGCAGTTGGCGGCACCAGCGGGCATGCTGAAATGCTTGACGGGTTCGACTACGACTGCTTCTGCACAGCCATTGACACCGAGTTGTACAAGCTCGTGGCAGCTCAGATGCTTGAAGAGACGGGCGTTTCGGTGCTGTTTAACACCCAACTGGTTGACGCAATCTGCACTGACGGACACATCCGCGGTGTTCTCGCCGAGAGCCGCTCGGGGCGTGAAGCCATCATGGCTCGCTCCTTTGTTGACGCAACAGGATACGGCGACCTCTGTGCGCGTGCGGGGGCAGCCTTCACCGAACCCAACGATCATGCGGTGGCAAACAGCATGGGAGTCGGCAATGTTGACGTTGAGAAGTTCTGTGCATATCTCCAGGAGCGCAAGGGACTCGGGCAGCTCAGCCGCGGATTGCGCAGCGGCAAGGCAAACCAGATCGTACGATTCGGCGGCGCGGGAGAGACTCTCCCCGAGGAATTCCGCGCAGAGGGCGCCAAGATCGGCCTGGCCTGCATCACAACCACGGTGCACGACAACTACCTGATGTTTCTCAAGCTCAACATCAAGCTCGAGCAGAGTTGCATCGGCCGCGATGTTGTTTCGAAGGCCGAGACCGAGCTCCGGCGCCGTCAATTGCGAGCAATCGAGCTTCTACGGGAGCATATCCCCGGATGCGAACGCGCGTTCATTGCGCGCACCAGCCCCACGCTCACGATCAGGCGCGGGCGGTGCATCGCATGCGACTACGACATCTCGCTTGACGAAATCCTCAATGGCGCGCATTTCGACGACGATGTGCTGACCTACGGGTTCCACGACTGCGCACCCCGGCTTCAAGTCAAGAATGGCGCAAGCTACGGACTCCCCTACCGTGCGATGCTCGTCAAGAACATCGAGAACCTCTATGCAACCGGCATGATGATCACCTCGAGTTGGGAGGCTCACATGTCAACACGCAACACTGTCTCCTGCATGGCGCAGGGCCAGGCTGCCGGGACCGCGGCGGCGTTGTGCGCGCAGAAGGACCTCGCTTCAAGAAAGTTGCAGTATGGGGATTTGCGCAAGGCGTTGGTGGCTGGAGGCGTGGTGTTGGAGAATTAGACGCGGTTGAACCCCTCCCTCACGGTCGGGGCTCGGCATAGTATGATACCACGATTCCTTCCACGATAGCTCACTTTCGCCCGGAGGACCCCTCGCATGCAATACACTCCCACCAACACCACCATCGGATTCATCGGCACCGGCGTCATGGGCAAGTCCATGGCCGGACACCTGCTCAAGGCGGGATATCCCCTGCACGTGTACACGCGCACCAGAGCCCGGGCTCAGGATCTCCTCGATGCCGGCGCAACGTGGCAACAGACGCCTGCGGACATGGCACGTGCCTGCAACGCGATCATCACCATTGTCGGCTTCCCTGCAGACGTCGAAAGCGTCTACCTGGGTCCCGACGGACTGGTGCGCAATGCATGTCGCGGATCCCATCTCGTTGACATGACCACATCGAGCCCGCAACTGGCCGGACGCATTTTCAAAGAGGCCGAAGCCCGCGGTCTCCACGCTCTGGACGCGCCGGTGTCCGGCGGCGACGTTGGCGCCCAGGAGGCCCGCCTGTCAATAATGGTGGGCGGTGAGAGGGCCGCGTTTGACGCGATGCTCCCCGTGTTCGAGAAGATGGGCACGAGCATCGTCTACCAAGGATCTGCCGGTTCCGGCCAGCATACCAAGATGGCCAACCAGATTGCCATCGCTTGCAGCGTGATGGGCGTGTGCGAGGCATTGGCCTATGCAAAGAAGGCCGGACTCAATCCGCAATCGGTGCTGGAGAGCGTTTCCAGTGGCTCGGCCGCAAGCTGGCAACTGTCCAACATGGGGCCGCGTATGCTTGCGGGCAATTTCGCGCCAGGCTTCTATGTCAAGCACTTCATCAAAGACCTGGGCATCGCGCTCTCCTCTGCCACCGAGATGAAGCTTGACACTCCGGGGCTCTCTCTGGCAAAGTCGCTCTTCGAGCGTCTTGCAGCCCAGGGCGGCGCCGACGATGGAACCCAGGCGCTCTTCCGGCTCTACGACCGGTGATCGCGTCTGGGTCGCTGCCCGCCCAGCAGACGACAGTGGCCCGGATCGAAGGACCCAGGCCACTTCTCATTAGTCAAGACCACGAGGACAGCTCAGTGCGCACACACTGCGGTACCGCGCCTGACCGGTGCGGGGGTTGGGTGTACACATCTCGATCGGGATGATGCCGCCGAAGAGCCGTCCTGCTGCCTCCACCTGCGCGCGGGCAGTGCGGACCCACGCGGAATCGCTCCTACAGGTACCGTTGCCTTCGATCGGAATGGTGTCACATGAGGGCGGCGGAACCATCGAGTCTGCGCAGACCGCGAACCGGATGCCACTGCGCAGGTCCCGGTCGCAGTAGTCAAGTAACTGATACCAGTTGAGTGAGGTTCCGTACTGCGCGCATACCTTCGCGGCCTGCCGGATCAGAGTGACTGTGTCCTGGCATATGGTGTCGGAGATGACGAATGTGTCGCACCCTGCAGGCGGTGGCGGAGGAGGAGGCTGCATGGAGTCGCAGTAGGCAGAGCGAGTGATCTGCCAGCCGCCCAAAACCACGGTCGTGTCCCGCGATGAGGCGAAGTAGCCCGACGCCACATCAGACCCGTAGAGCATGCCGCGCAGGATCAACGAGTCGCGCATGCCATTGAGCCGCAGACTGATGAACGCAGAGTCTGTGAGTGTGGAGACCGATCCCCATACCGACGCCGAATTGCATCTATACTGGCCATAGCCGTCGAGACTGGTACCCCACTGATTCAGGGTGAAGTAGTTCGCACATCCACTGCTGTCAGTCGAGCCCCACGTGTACAGACTCCAGCAACCGCTCAGGTTGATGGTGTCCTGGTTGCTGCAATGCACGTGTACCGTATCAGTGAATTGGTACGTACTCGCAAGGTGGTGGGTGTCGCCATCGAGGCACATGGTGGCCGCCCGAAAATGCCGTCGATTCATCGCTTCAGCTCCTGTCACGGCGAAGTCGTGACACGGGGAAGAGGTGAAGGTTCAGGTGATACACGCGCGATTGATCGGTGATGTCGTCGGCAAGCTCCAGCGCTCGTTTGCGCAGATCTGCGGCCTCCCGCTTGAGCTGCTGGAATGCCTCCTCGGTGAGTGCCACGGTGCAGGATGTGAGCGTGCGCTCGGTGCGGGCGTGACGATTGTACGACTCGGCCGCAAGGCGCGCGGTAGCCCGGTGGAAGTTCTCCACTGCCACAGAATTCACCTCGGGGCCGGTGCTCACGTGCGATGCTGTCTGTTCGTACTTGGCGCCGCGCTTGCGGATCATGCCCAGCGAGCACAGCAGTTCGACTGATTGCCGCGCCTGTGTAGGGGTAATTGCCGGTGACACGTGCCGGGCCAGCTCGTTGGTGTCACCGGAAAAGCCCGGCATGCACACCAGTTCGCGGATGACAGGATTGTACCAGTTGCTGTAGTATTCGTATTGCTGTTGGTCAATCGAGGCGATCTTGAGCTTGCGTCGCATGGCAAGCATCTCCTGAAGCAGAACGTTCTTCTCCTCACCAGACGGTGTCTGAGCGAACCGCACTATGCACTCGAAGTACCGCGCCTCCCGCTTGGTGTGCCGGAAGACCTGCGAAAGCTTGAAGCAGACCGCAGAACCTATGTTACGCTTGCCCTGTATCACTAGAAGAATGAAGTTGGGACTGCCCAAATCCAGTCGCCGGGCAAGCCACCGGTGCGAGAACTTCGGGTCTGACTTCTTGTGCTCGTCAAATACGTCGCGAAGATACTTGCGGAAGTCGGTGTATTCAAGTACTGACGACATAGGCTGCAAACTCCGTGAATGGTTTCTGGGATGAAATATAGCTTCCGTTTCCGCGCAATGCAAGGATGCTGCAAAACATGTGTATTCTGTGGAATACACAAGATTGTCGAATCGGTGGATCTCTCGGTCGGCACCGCAGGCTTGGCGCAGGGGAGCGCGGACGTCGGCATGGTGCGGAATCCCTGAGCGCCGGCGGATGACAGCCTCTACCGCCCCACACTCACCCCAAACGCGGTGATCTCGGCAAGCCCCGGACGAATGCCTGCGGGCCAGCCCCGCAGCGTGATGCGCATGGCCTCTGCCTCCACCGCATCGAAGGGTAGTTGGTGGTGAGGTCCTCGTTGAAATCGCCGAAACGCTCCCACTCATGGTCGGGGGTGTAGGCAAAGAGCAGTGCGCGCTCGGTGATCAGGCGATTGGGCGTGTCAGGATCGAGCGAGTCGCCTTCCGGCGTGCGCGGATCGTACGTCTTCATGCCGCGCGGGTAGTCGGGCAGCGGGATCGGGTTGCAGTAGGTTCGTGCTGTGTTGATCCTGGCTTTGCGCATGGTGACGTGAACCTCTCTACTTCGGGATGGGCGACCAGTGCTCCTGGCACGTCGACACTTCGACGAGCTCAGTGCCCGACCGTGTGCCGCACACTCGGAACCCTGGGCGATCACGGTCTATCACTGTTGCCGGGCACTGAGCGGAGCCGAAGTGCCTGCCTTCCGTAACCAGAAGCACACGGAGTCGCCGTCCCCGGTCTCGTTGAGCTCCCGAGCCCGGGCCTGAAATCCCGCCATGGTCTCCGGGGAGAAGAGCGACTTTCCGGGCGCGACTGCGTACGACCGCGGGTCGTTGAGTGCAATGCCCTGCCGGTACTGCTCGCTGCCCCAGAACTGGAATTCGTTGGAGTCGTACACCGCCCGCTCAACGCTGAGTCCGGCTGCACGTGCGACTATCTCAATTGACTTGGGAGTATGGAGAATCGCATGCCGCGGCGCGTCAAGCTGCGCCCAGTGCGCGCCATACTCGCGGAATGCACATGAGTCGGCATTAGGCAGCCGCACCAGGATCCACCCATGCGGGCTCACGTGCGCAGAAACGCCTGCAAGGACCCGCACAGGCTCGGTCATGTGCTCGAATGAGTGATGCAGCATCGCAAAGTCGAAGCTCCCCTCCAGCCGATCGGAGGTGCCCTTGACGATGCGGACACCACATGGATACTCGATGTCCCGGTCAACAAATGCGTCGATGCCGTGCAGGTGGCGGTATCCCTCGCGGTACATGCGCAGCAGCAGCACCCCGTTGCCGCACCCCACGTCAACGATGCGGTGATGAGGGAGGATACCTGCCGGGTGCAACCACTCAAAGAAGTCGGGCTCCTTCACCCCACGAGCGAGCACGCGCCCCAGGAGCGTCGGTCTCCCCGCGAAGTGACGGGAGCGGAATGCCTTGAGCGTGAGTTTGTGCCAGGGCTCGCGGGGGCCGTCGGAGAGCACGGCGCGGAAGGAGTAGTAGTCGCGTGGATAGTACTTGTCAAGGTTAGCGGGAGGGTCTCGGAGCACCAGGCATCCGCACGACCCACATCGGATGTAGGTGAAGGCATCGCGGAAGCCGAACATCATCTCCGCCGCAATCAGCGTCGTGTTACCCGAAGTGTTGCCGCAGATCGTACACGTCATGCTCTGCACTCCAGAACCTCCGCGATGTTCCCACGCAGGACGGCCGACCGCTGCTGCCCGCCGCTCGTTCGATGGACTCCTGTATTGCCGAAACGAAGAGAAGGCGTCCACAGATCAGCGCAGATTGGGCTCAGGTGAAACTTAGGATCTTCAACTTCACCATGCTGCGCGGAGTCTCGATTTCCACCACGTCGCCCGGCTTCGAGCCCAGCAGACCTTTGCCGATGGGAGACGCAATGGAGATCTTGTTGTTGCCCGGGTCGGCCTCGGAGGATCCCACCAGCACATACTCCTCCTCACTGTCGTCGGAGAGATCCCGCACCCGCACCTTGCACCCGAAGATGATTACCGTGGTCGTGGACGTGTCGATCTTTACTATATGCGAACGGGCGATTCGGTCGCCAATGGAGCTGATCTGCGTGAGCACATAGCTCTGCCGCTCGCGTGCCGCATGGTACTCGGCATTCTCCTTGAGGTCGCCGTGGGCGCGGGCGTCTGCGATAGCCCTGATGACATTGGGGAGTTCGACCTTCTTCAGACGATCGTAGTCTTCGACAAGCTGGTCGTATCCTTCTTGCGTAATGGGATGGCTGCTCATGCTGTTTTTCTCTTGGTGATTGTGTGCAGTGACAGGCCCGGCACTCGGGCAACTGCCGCCTCACGTGTGTGCGTTCGCGAGCCGGGTTTCGGGGCCGCATAGGACTCGGACGTCGACCGTGCCTGTAAAATAGATTGCACCTGCATAGGCCGGCAGTCTCCGGGCATCAGTTCCCTTCGGCTTCTTTGCATCCGGTGAGGTGGCCGGAGGGTATTCCGTTTTGTCATCGTCTGCATATAGGGTAGGGTCTGGATGGCAAAGCCGGGCGCCGCACCGAGCTCCGTCGAACGTGTGGCGCGTCATGGGGCGATGCCAAGCCTCAACCGACCGGTGCGCGACACCCTCGAGCATCGTGCCCGGTATCCATGACTATTGCACGACCACATTGTCCAAAGCCCTGAGAGCAATGCCTTTCGAAAATTCTCCTGCTCGTCGAGTGCCTCAGCCGGGCGTATCGAGACGAGCTGGTGAAGCAGTCGGTCCATGGGGAGCGAATTTCCGAAAGGCATTGGCCCTGAGAGACCCAGACGACAGCACCTGAGATACTGCCCGTGGGTGTCGCGCACCGGGTGATCCAAACTGCCACTGCACCATGACGCGCCACCCGGCACAGCTATCCAACCTCCCTTACCGTATGCGCATCTCTGTGTCCGGCACGGCCATCCAACGCCCCTCTGGTATCCGCATCCTCTCGGCGCTCGATGTATCGACGATACGGAGTTCACCGGACGCATGCGCGCTGGGGTCACCGCAAAGCAGGACTCTCTCATCTACAATTTCACAGGTCAACAGGTTGACTGGGCAGGAAAGGCGATTCGGGCGATCTTCACGCGGAAGATGAAGGCGCGGGCTGATACGCTCTACAAGGATTTTGGCACCAGTGTGAAGGGGACGTTTACGGAGAAGTTGAAGGCGCTGGGGATTTGTGAGACGCAGTGAGCGCGCGTGTGGCAAGGATGTGAGCCCGGCGCGGTGCGGGACTACCGGAGTTCCTCCGCGTCGGCCTTGTCTCTGAGACGTTTGGTTGAGGTCTTTTTCAGGATGAGCTCTTCCTTGCCGATGAACCGAACCTTCGCCTCTCCATAGTTGCCGAAGACCTGACCACGGCGCGCAAGCTCGAAGGTCACACCGTCGATCTGGTTGAGCAGATCGACCCGCACTGGTTCCACGCCGAAGGTTACGACCGTTCCTGGCGTACGGAACTGTTCCGCCGCAAGGTCGCTCTCGCTGAAAGCGAATTCCCTCAGGGCCTCACACAGCCGTGAAATATTCGGTTCATCGTTGGCGTAGAATATGTCGATGTCTTTTGTGTAGCGGGGGTACCCGTGGAATGCCACTGCGTAGCCGCCGACAATCAGGTACTCAACTTTGTGCTTTTCGAGTAACAGAAACAACTCTTCGAAGTCGGGCTGGGTATCCATGGAGGAACTTCCTCGATTGTCTGCGTAGCTTCTCTACCATGTCCAATCGCGCTTCAGGGGATTGGGCTCGCCAGTATGCGCGGTCTGACTCCGCGATCTCTGCGTGGCTCTGGTGGACATGTAACTGCATCGTGCGTTCCTCAGTAGTCAATAGAAAGATACTAGTTGCGGTGGTGCGCCGCCCGGCTTTGCCACCCAGAACGCGTTGCTTGCTCAATCCCGAGGCCCCGGCATTGCCACCCAAAGCCTCCCTTCCTCGTGGCAGATGAACGGAAAAGTGACGAGCGCCGCATTGAGCCTGCCGAAGTGTTACGAGCAAGCTACTTACGAGTGACGAGCGGGACCGCAGGTTTCCCCTGCTTCGCCCGGCCCTTGCCCATGAGAAGGAAGAGCAGCGTCAACGGCCACCAGAACGCTGCGGCAACCGAGAACCCCGACATGCCGCCAAGCTGGAGCCGAAACGAGTGCTCGAAGGGATCGTCGTTGACAAGATAGGTCCATGTCTCCGATGGAGCCTTGGGTCCGGCTTTGGAGAGATCGACCATGCCATTCTCGACGACAATGGCGCCAAACGCCTCCAGCATCAGTGCCTTGATGCGCGGCTCAAGCCCCTCGAACCTCTCGATGGAGAGCTTGCGGAACTCGTACAGCGGGTCTTGCCCGCCAATGCGGCGCAGGTGAATGCCATCGCGCAAGTCCGCCATGTCGGCAAGGAACTCCGACCACACCCGGTCGGTACAGCGCAGGGCCAGTGATGTGCACAAGTCAACAAGTACCGACGAGCCAACCGCCCGCTCGATCCGTCCACAGTGCTCGGGCAGGCGCGTTCGGAGGAGCGCAAGACACGACTCGCCCGATAGACGCACCGTCCGTGCAGCATGCACGATCTGCCGCTGCTGCTCAAGCACCAGCGAATACTTGAACAGCGTGAGCTTGATCTCCAGGTTCTGTCCCTCCACAATGCGCTGCACGCGGTCGATCTCTCTTCGCAGGAGAGGCACCTCCAGGGCACCGTCCGCGACTCGCAACGAAGGCAACGGCACCAGCTCCGACAAACGGTAACGCACGAACAGGTCATCCTCAAGACTGATGAAGAAGCGGGTTGAGCCCGGATCTCCCTGCCGCGCGGCTCGTCCACGGAGCTGATTGTCGATGCGGCGACTCTCGAAGCGGTTGGCGCCGATCACGTAGAGCCCGCCCAGCGCAACCACTTGTTCGCGCGCATGCTCGTCCGCTCCGCCCAAACGGATGTCGGTGCCCCGGCCAGCCATGTTGGTGGAGATCGTCACCGCTCCGGGCATGCCCGCTTGCGCAATGACGCGTGCCTCGTGCTCATCGTGGCCGGCATTGAGCACCTCGCAGCTGACGTCCCGCTGCCGGAGCGCTTCGGCCAGATCGACTGACTCCTGCACGCTCTGGGTGCCAACCAGAACGGGACGCCCTGTCGCGTGCATACGCGCGATCTCTGCGAGGACGGCCTGGCGCTTGGCGGCGCGTGTCGGGTACACTGCATCGCGCTCGTCAATGCGCTGGGAAGACCGGTTCTGCGGGATGACCACAATGTGCAGGCCGTAGAACACGCGAAACTCCTCCTCGGCAGGCTGAGCCGTGGCTGTCATGCCGCTCACTTTGTGGTACAGTCGCAGAAAGTGCTGCAGGGGGATCATGTTGAGGATGCGTCCCTCTGCCTGCACCGGGCATCCCTCCTTGGCCTCCACTGCGGCCTGAAGTCCATCGGGCCAGCGCCGCTTGTCAGCCACGCGGCCGGTGAACTCGTCCACAATCTCTACTCCGGCATTGCGGACAATGTAGTCCTTGTCGCGGTGCAACAGGTAGTGGGCATGCAGCGCGGAGCTGACCAGCGCAAGGAGTTCGGCATTCCCCGCATCGTAGAGATTGCCGCATGACAAGGCCGACTCAACGTGCTCAACCCCGGTCTCTGTCAGATGGACGTTGCGCGCGTACTGGTCAAACTCGAAGTGACGGTTCCTCTCAAGCCGCGCAACCAACACGGCGATGCGTGCGTGGCCCGAGCTGCAATCGGCAGCGGCTCCGGCAATGACCAGAGGGACACGCGCCTCGTCAATCAGAATCGAATCGGCCTCGTCAATGAGCGCGAAGTTGAGAGGACGGTGTACCACATCTGCGGGATCGAACGCGAGGCTGTCGCGCAGGTAGTCGAAGCCCGACTCCTTTGCCGTCAGATACGTAACGTCCGCTCCGTAGGCTTCTTGACGGGACGCAATGCTCATACCCTCCTGCACGAAGCCAACCGAGAGCCCCAGAAACTCGTATACCGGCCTCATCCACTGCGCGTCTCGGCGGGCCAGATAGTCGTTGAATGTGAGCACGTGCACCCCGGCGCCCGACAGCGCATTGAGGTACACGGGGAAGACCGCGGTGAGTGTCTTTCCCTCGCCGGTCTGCATTTCGGCCAGTCTGCCTTGGTGGAGGATGATCGCACCCAGCACCTGCACGTCAAAGGGCTCCTGGTGCAGCACGCGGCGCACGGTCTCCCACACCAATGCGTATGCCTCGACCAGCAACTCGTCAGGCCCCTCACCCGCAGCCGCGCGTCCCCGCAGTTCCTGTGACTGCCGTCGGAGTTGCGCGTCACTGTGAGCGGCGAGCGTGGAGATTCGGGCCTTGATCTGCCCGAGAACCGGCTGGTATGTGCTGAGATCGTACTCGATGGTGCTGCCATTGAGACGCTGGTGATATCGGCGAAGTGTTGTCAGTATCGGCTGTGTCATGGATCGGTCTCCTGATGGTCGGTTCGTGTGCGGTAGGGCGCGTGACTTGACGTGCCACACTGTGACTCACCCCACGTACGATTGCGCTGGCGCGGTCAGTCGAGATGAACCGGGGTGCTCTTCAGGAGAGGATCGTCGGCAGAGGCGTGGGAGATGCAGCCCCTTCGCACGGATGCGAGGAGTTCGAGGCCTGCGGAGCCACGCCCGGTGCACAAGCGCAGGGCCATCTCGGCGCGGGCACTGTGTGCAGCGAGCAGGGCAGCGAGTACCGATCGGGCAGCGTCAGTCGGCGCCGGGATCGTTGAGCAGGGCGGCTCATCCGCGCCAGACCAGCACGCACGGTAGTCGGGTCCGCGCTCAACCACCAGCTCAATGGTGGTCTGGAGCGACCGGTGCGCACGATCCCACGTCTGCGGCAAGGCAAACGTGGACCTTGCCACTGCCAGCAGCAGCAGGATCCCGGCAAGTGTGGGATATGCGCGTGGGGATGCTCGTCTCATGTCAAGTAATATACGTCGTGGACGTTGCACCGGCGCGGTTGCGGTTCTGCCCTGAAGCGCTTCAACGCCCCGCAACAGTCGCACCCACGCAACCCGTCTTCCATGGGTTTGCACTCCTGATGTATTGTTATTGACGCGGATTGCCGCTTTCGACGATCTGGCACAGAATGTGCGTTGCCCGTGTGCACCACTGCGGCATGGTCCGCACCCCCTGCACACCGCAACAAAGGAGGTCCATGAAACTCCCGGCACTCACAGGTCCTGCTTCTTTCCTCGCCCGACCAAGGCTCGTCCGAATCTTCGCCTGCATTGTATTCGCTATCATCTTCACACCACGCCCTGCTCACGCCGAGACGGCCCAACCCGGTCTTCGCCTCGGCGCAACGCTGTCGGGTCATCGCACTGACCCGATTGGAACCGCTCGAAGAACGTTTCGGAGCTCATGCCGAACCGCGCCTCAAATTCTGCCAGACGACGAATCAGGTGTGCGAACTCGTCGATCGGAGAATCGAACTCGACTCTCACCATCTTCATGAGCGACCTCCTTGAGCCCGAGTGCCCTACCCGCAACAAAATAGATTGGTGAGAAGCATCAGGCCATGCCGCAGCGCGCCCGGTCGGGTGTCCACGCCGGCCTGCGCGCATTGCAGTAGGCAGTACCGCGACCTCCCTGCGCTGCCCAACGACTTGGCCACTGGAGGTGACGGTGAGTGCGGCTGGGTGAGTTCCCGGCTACTGCCAGCCGCCGCGACCAGTGGCCCGTCTCGATACGCCGCAGTGTTCCCACAACGCTCGTCGAGTAGCCGGCTCTGTGGCGTATCGAGACGAGCCCCACCACCCGACGGTCTCATCATTTCCTAACACAACACTAGCGCGGCCTGCATCCGTCTGTCGTATTTTGTCAGAACCACCGTCTCAACAGGAGTCCTGCCCATGGCGCGTGAACGCATCCTTGTCGTTGAGGACGATGACGACATCCTCGAGCTCATCACCTACAACCTGGCCAAGGAAGGGTTCCGGTGCACGCCGATGCAGTCGGGCGAAGATGCCTTGCGTCACGTGCGGGCACACGACGTTGACCTGGTGCTGCTCGACCTCATGCTGCCCGGTATCGATGGCCTGGAGGTCTGCTCGACCCTGAAGAGGGATCCCAAGTTCCGCCACATCCCCGTGATCATGCTCACTGCCAAGGGATCGGAAGCCGACGTGGTTGCCGGACTTGAGCTGGGCGCCGACGACTACATGGTCAAACCATTCAGTCCGCGCGTGCTGGTGGCGCGCATCCGGGCTGTTCTGCGCAGGAGAGAATCCCTCGGCGACGAAACGGCGCGCCCGCTGTCGACCGGCGCCATCGCGATCCACCCCGGACGCCACAGCGTGACCGTTGACGGCACCACGCTTGAGCTCACGCACTCGGAGTTCCTCCTCCTGCACTTCCTGGCATCGCATTGCGGCTGGGTGTACACGCGGGCCCAAATCGTCGAAAATATTCGCAGCGATAACTACCCGGTCACTGATCGCAGCGTTGACGTGATGATTGTCGGCCTGCGCAAAAAGCTCGGAGCGCATGGCGCGCTCATCGAAACAGTGCGGGGCGTGGGATACCGATTCAAGGAAGTGTGATCCATGATGCGACGACGGTTCTTCTGGTACTTGTACCCGCCACTGCTGGCCATGGTGCTGGTGTCGCTTGCCGTGGTGATGGTGTACGCAATCGTGTCGATCCGAAGTTTCCATCTCTCGCAAACCGAGCGCGAACTGTCGGCCCGTGCGCGTGTTGCAGCGATGTACCTGGCTCCCCTGCTCTCTGCCGATTCCTCGGTTGCGCTGGATACCATGTGTCACCGAATCGGACGGGAGACCGACACGCGCATCACCGTGGTGCTGCGCGACGGACGCGTGATTGCTGACTCGTGGGAGAAGCCTCTCACCATGGACAACCATGCCGACCGACCTGAGGTGCGCGAGGTGCTTCAGGGCAAGAAGTCTTCCGTCTCAGTGCGCTTCAGCTCCACGCTGCGGCGCGATCTGGTGTACGTGGCAGTACCCATGCGCGGGCAGTCAGGGCTTGCAGCGGTGGTGCGCGCGTCAATGCCCCTGCGATCGGTTGCCACTGCGCTTCGACCCGAGCTCGCCGGGCTGCTGGCCACCGGACTCCTGGTTGTGCTCGCGGCCGCCGGCGTGTGCCTCGGATTGGCTCGAAGCATCTCTCGGCCTGTCGAAGAACTCACCGCAGGCGCCGAGCGCTTTGCCCGGGGCGAACTTGCGCGCACGCTGGCAACGCCGAACTCCGAGGAGCTGGCTCGACTTGCCGCGACCATGAACGCCATGGCCTCCCAACTGGGGCAGCGCATCGAAGCCTTGACACAGCAGAAGTCGGAGCAAGAGGCGGTGCTATCGTGCATGATCGAGGGAGTGGTGGCCGTGGATGCCGACCTGCGCGTTCTCACGCTCAATGCCGCGGCCATGTCGATGCTGGGTGTGAGTGCACCCGACACCCGCGGTCGTGCGTTGCCGGAGGTAGTACGCCACAGTGCGGTGAATGAGTTCGTGAGAAAGGCGCTTCTGCTTGAGCCGGGAGCCACTGCAGCCGACCGTGCAGTGATTGCCGCGCACAACGGCCCGGAGCGCACCGTGGAGCTACACGGAGCGGTGCTGGCGGGCGCGGGGGGCCGCACGCTGGGGGCACTGGCGGTGCTGCACGATGTCACGCGTGCGCAGCGCCTTGACGACATGCGTCGCGACTTTGTGGCAAACGTCTCCCACGAGCTGCGCACGCCGCTTACCTCGATACAGGGCTTTGTGGAGACGTTGCAGCACGTCGACAGCGCGGAGAAGCGCAGCCGCTTTCTGGGCATCATCGCCAATCACGCGAGCCGACTGGGCGCGATCGTCGAAGACTTGCTGGCACTGTCAAACATCGAGCAGGATGAGCTGCGGCACGACCTTCCGTTGGAACCGGTGCGACTTCCCATGGTGCTGTCGGAGGCGGCCACAGTGTGCGAGTCGATCGCACGGCAGCGCGGCGTACGAGTGGAAGTGATGTGTGCCGACGATCTGACCGTGCCGGCTAACGCGTTTCTGCTTGAGCAGGCCGTCATCAACCTGATTGACAATGCAGTCAAATATGGCGGCGAGAACGCCACGGTGACGGTGCAGGCGTCGGCCACCTCAACGGAAGCGCGCATCACGGTACATGATGCAGGACCGGGAATCCCCCCCGAGCACCTCGACCGCATCTTCGAGCGGTTCTATCGCATCGACAAGGCGCGAAGTCGCAAACTCGGAGGCACGGGACTGGGGCTCTCGATAGTCAAGCACATCATGCGCCTGCACGGGGGAGACGCGACGGTGGAGAGCGCGGTGGGCGCCGGCTCGACATTCACACTGCACCTGCCCATATCTGCGTAGAAGGACTCGCCGCCTGCACGTGCAATGAGGAGTGCGGGACACTGCGGCCGACGTAGCGAGAATCCACGCAGAGAGCGCGGTGGACCTCACCCGCGGTTGACAAGCTGCAGCAGGATGAAGGAGATGGCCGCGACCGTGGCTGCCGCAGGAATGGTGAGGAACCACGCGTAGAGAATCCTGCGGGCGGTCACCCACCGAACACTCCCCGCGCTCTTCACGCTGCCCACACCCATGATGGTGCCGGAGATCACGTGCGTGGTGCTCACCGGGATGCCAAAGTGCGCGGTGCCCAGCAGCACAAATGCCGACGATGCATTGGCGCAGAAG
>Ga0315287_10003173_pt1 | contig 15820 bp, 17 predicted proteins | sample YL17G11_0_MG_FD_205037 | JGI IMG/M metagenome (GOLD analysis project Ga0315287, IMG submission 205037) | Sediment microbial communities from Yellowstone Lake, YNP, Wyoming, USA - YL17G11_0 | ecosystem: Environmental > Aquatic > Freshwater > Lake > Sediment | place: USA: Wyoming | collected... | reverse complement strand
GATACGTGGCTCGTAGACACCCCGAGCAGCAACGGCTCGGCGGTCCACTTGCAGAACTCCGCCGGCCTTCCGAGACTCCTCACGGCGGCACACGTCTTCCGAAGGACCGGGACCAACGGCCCTATTTTCGTGATGCAGTTGCGGCGCGGGGCCAACGGCGAATACGTCACCCGCTACAAGGTATCGGCGCGCGTCCTCTGGATTGACGCCCGGAGGGACTTGGCGCTCCTCGAAGCGGCCACGCGCGAGGGCTTCGGCCCGGGCGCCCGGTTGGCCTCGCGAGGCGCGATTGTCGGCGAGCGCGTCCAGCATGTCGGGTTTTTCAGGGGCGAAGGCATCGGGTTGAGCTACTCCGAGGGAGTGGTTTCCGCTCTCGGTATCAAGCCCGACTCGGATGACTGGCCGTGGCATATTCCGCTTGACTTGATGATTCTCCCGGCACAAGCGGGAAGCTCTGGCGGCGCGGTCTTCAACGACCGGGGCGAGGTGGTTGGAATTCTGGTCGGAGGGGTCAACTGCGCGCTCTTCGTGTATGTGCCTGTCAGTCAGATTGTTTTGCAAGAATCTTCTCCGGCTATTGTCGGAAAAACACCCTAGTATTTCCCTCTTGACACGCACAAGTCGGCGTGGTATCTTCTTCCATGAAAACGACGATGGCCTACCTCCGCGTTTCGACTTTGAACCAGTCGGACGGGGACGGCTTTGACCGGCAGGCGGCGTCCGTCGGCGCCTTCGCCCGGACGCACGGGCTCACGATCCTTGACACGTTCCGGGACACTCTCACGGGCAAGACTGACGGGCTCGACCGCGACGGATTCGTCGCAATGCTCGACGCGATGAAAGAGACTGGCTGCCGGTGTTTCGTTGTCGAGCGGCTCGACCGCTTCGCCCGCGATTTGATGACAAGCGAGTGTCTTTTCGCCGAGTGCCGAAAGCGCGGCATCAGTGTTTATGCGGCGGACCAGCCGGGGCTTGTGGACATCGCCAGCAACGGCGAAGACCCGACTCGCGTTCTCATCCGGCAAATCATGGGCGCGCTCGCCGAGTGGGACCGCTCCGTCATTGTGAAGAAGCTACAGGAAGCACGCAACCGCACAGGCCGCAAAGGCGGACGGCAGAACTTTGGCGAGAAGCCGGGCGAGGACAATGTCGTCCGAATCATGGTCAACCTTCGCCGGGACTGGAAAAGTTGGGGCGACATCGCCAAGACGCTCAACGAGACTGGTATAACGACGCGCGGAGGAGAGCCGTGGCGTCGAACTGTCGTCGCTCAGATTGTCTCCCGGGCAATGGCGAGCACGTTTATACAGCAAATTCCAAAAGTTGACAGCATCCCCCATTTCCGCAACGGTCATGGATGACTGTTGCTGAAACCAAGCTGAATACCCCGCAAGGGGTGGAACAACTGCAACGGACGGCCCGATACGGGAACAATGCGCCGGAGCCGGCCCCCGCACGCCGAAAGTGCAAGGGCGGACGGTGCAAGTGAACGTCTTCGCCTACTTCGATGCGTCCCCCAATCTGCCCGACCAAGGGCAAATCATTCGCCTCTGGCACGATTCTTGGAAGCGGCATGGGTGGACTCCGCGCCTTCTTCACCCCCGGAACGCGCAGCGACATCTTTGGTGGGAGAAGGCGCTCGAAGCCTGCCGCGGGGCGGTCCCGCCTAACCTCGCCCGGTGGTTCGCCCTCGACGCGGTCGAGGGACACTCTGCGCTTCTCGTAGAGTATGACGTGCTCAACTTTGGCCTGACTCCTCGACGGATGTTCGGCCCGATGTCCTTCTATGGTCCTTACGTAATGGGATCTTCGCGCCCCGGGCGGCGGCTTGTTCTGCGCGCTGTCACGGGCACGGCGAAGTTTCCCTGCGCTCTCCTCCGAAATAAATTGGCGGTCCCGTATCTGTCCCCAGGTTGGGACTGCGCTCCGTTGGTTCACTTCTCACGCGGCACCGTTCAGGGGCCGAAGCATCGCGCCGTCCTCGACTGCGGGCGAAAACTGTTCTGATATGCTTGCCTCTGGCCTGATGAGGGACATGGTCCGCGAAGTCACCCGGCTAATTCATGCGGAGCAGCCCCGGGAGGCGTGCGCTGTCTTCTTCAACTTCTGCAAGACCAAACAGCCAGTTCCGGCCAATCCCGACCGCGCCCGCGCGAGCCTGTTGGAGCTTTTCCATTGGCTCATGTCGAACGACGGGAAGGAGGAAGCCGCGCAATTGTTGTGGAGCGAGAAGCTTTTCAACCCCCTCCCCCGGGCGACGCGCGATGTGTGGAAGCTCCTTGACGAAGCCAACTTCGGGCTCCTCATGGGCGCCGGCTCCATGTCGAAGTCATACACGATGGGCGTGGGGCTGCTAATGGAGTGGGCGAGCGACCCGGAATTTACAACGGTCCGAGTTGTCGGCCCGTCGGAGGAGCATCTTCAGGCCAATCTGTTTTCGCATCTCGTCGCACTGCATCGGGGCTCGACGCTGCCCCTCCCGGGCATGGTCGGGAGTCTGTTCATTGGGCTCGACCGCCGGGACCGTCGTTCATCCATCTCCGGCGTCGTCATCCCGATTGGGCAGAACAAGCGCGCCGGACGGCTGCAAGGCGCGAAACGATTCCCTCGGCCCCAGGCGCACCCGGTCTTTGGCGCCCTCTCCCGGATGTTCATTTTCCTCGACGAGTTGGAGAACGTCCCCGCCGGCATCTGGTCGGATATTGACAACGTGATGAGCAACCTCGACGAAGAGCGGTCGAAGGGGCTCAAGATGTTCGGGGCGTTCAACCCGGCGGACAGGGGCGGGCCGGCGGGCCAGCGCGCTGAGCCAACCTTCGGTTGGGACAACCTCGACCCAGACAAGCATTTTCGCTGGACGAGCAAACGCGGCTGGGAGGTGCTCCGGCTCGACGCGCTCACGTCGGAGAACGTCATCGCCGGAAAGGTGATTTTCCCCGGGCTGCAAACGAAGGCCGGCGTTGACCGGATTGTATCCAACTCCGGCGGGACAAGCTCCCCCGGATACTGGACCTTTGTTCGCGCGATGTATCCTCCGCAGGGCGTGGCAATGAGCATCATTCCGAGCGGATTCATTCGGAACATTAAAGGCACTTATATTTGGCTCGACAAGCCAACTCCTGTTGCCGGTGGAGACCTTGCCTTGATGGGAAAATCGGCGTGCATTTACTGCTCCGGACTCTGGGGCCGCGCGGTCGGGATGCGCTTCCCGCCGACGCCGGAGAAGCCCGCCGGGTCGGAGATTCTTTTCAAGGCCGCAAACGGGGTGGTAGTGCCCCGCTGGGCGTTGCAAGTCAACTCGCTCCTCAAGCTTCCGAAGGGGGAGACCAGCGAGATGAAGAATGTTATCGTCAAGACGAGCCGGCTCTTGGCCGTCCGGCCCGCATGGCTCTGTGTGGACCGCACGGGTCACGGGCAAGGCGTGTATGACTTGCTGCGCTCCGACTGGTCCCCCGAAGTGCTGGGGGTGAACTACTCGGAGAGCGCGACAGAACGCAAGATCATGTTGGAAGATCAGCTAACTCCGCGCGAGGAGTTTGCTTATATCACTTCAGAGCTTTGGTTTGCTCTCCGCCGTTTGCTCGAATTCAAATACATACTCTTCAACCCGGAGCTTGAAACAGAAGCTCTCTTCGGGCAGTTTACTTCCCGGCTCTTCTCTCAGCAGGGAGTGAAGCTCCGGGTGGAGTCGAAACAGGATTACATCAAGCGCGGTTTTGAGTCACCCGACGAAGCAGATGGCGTCACACTTTGCGTTCACGCTGCGCGCGTGGCAAGTGGGGTGATTCTTGGGATGCTCACGTCATCGTTTGACGGGAGCGGAGGAGATGAGGAAGACGGGTATTGTCACGTCGATTCTTCAAACACGTTCGATCACCTTGACTTATGAGAGTCATAAACAAAAACTTGCATCCGAAAGACGGCTATTGGTTTCAGGATGCCGATGGGGTGAGACATATTGCAAGCAACTGGAAGGCGCTCGTCGCGAAAATCCAGCAGTATCGGAAGCGGCGCCACATCCCAGAAGGGGATGTGAAGGCCGAAATCGAGTCCCAGGCGTGCGACCGGATGCCGAGCTATTGCGGCGAGAGGCCGAAACACCGCGAAAAAGCCCGTGTGTTGGGCACCTTCAAGACGCTGGTAGTTACCTGGCTCTCCCAGAAGAGCCGCGAGGCCCGTTCGGACGCCCTTTCTTACGTCAACGAGGGCGAATCGCAGGCCCGGCGGGCGGTTTGCGCGACCTGTCCGCTGCGGACGGACATCAAAGGCGTGTGCTCTCCGTGTGAATCCGCAATTACCGCCCTTCGGAAGGTCATCGCCAAAGGCCGGCGCCCGGTCTGGGAGGGTTTCAACGCGTGTTCGGTGCTCGGTGCGGATCTTTCCATGTCAATTCTCGTCTCGGAGCCCCCTTCGGACAATCAGAACCTCCCCGCGGCGTGCTGGAGGCGCAAAACTTGAGGATTCCTAACCCTTTTCGGGCGTTTTTGGCCCTCTGTCGGGTGTTTTGGGGCGTGGTGACACGCTCCCCGGTGGTGGTGCCCGTCCACATCGAGGATTTTCGACTCAAACAGTGCCGGAGGTGCCCCTTTCGGTGTCCGGTCCTCGACCAGTGCGAGAAATGCACCTGTTTTGTCGTTCTGAAGTGCTCCCTGGCAACCGAAAAGTGCCCGGATGGTCGTTGGAGCCGGTGGTTGGGGCGAAGTTGACAATCAGGCCGCAAACGGAACAGATAAGAGATGGCAACTGACATTCAGACCCCGCCGCCGACGCCCGACGGCTTGACAAACAGCCCGGAGTTGACGCCGGGAAGCGACAGTTTCACCCGCTCTGTCAAGGACGCCGACCAAGCCCGGCGCGTGGTCAAATCTCTGCTCGAAGGGGACCGGGATCGGCAGACGATCAATGGGCGCATCATGGCGAAGTATAACGCGGAGCGCCCTTATAAGAACTCGGAGCTTGAAGCGGAGGGGTTGAAGTGGCGGAGCAACTTCACCACGAAGCCGCTCCCGCAGATGATTGAGAAAGTCGCGCCGCGATTCGTCGAGGCGATTCAGGGGCTCAAGTATCTGACCAATGCCTCTCTTCCCGAGACCGTGGACGGCGCCGCGCACAAGACGGACGTGTTCCGGAAAGAAATCACCGACACTTGCCGAGCCCGCAAGGGCTGGCGCGTCCTTGTCGAGGACATCTCTCAGGAGAATGCACTCTTCGGCTTCACCGTTCCGGCGGTCCTCGACGAATTCACTTGGTTTCCGCGCCACTTCCGGCAGGACGAGTTTTTTCTCCCGAAGGGCACTTCGCAACTCGTCGATTCCGCTCAGGTCGTCCTCTTCAAGGAGGTGTATCTTCCGCATGAGCTTTTCGCGCAAATCAAGGACAAAGAGAACGCCTCGGATCTCGGCTGGAATATCGAGAACACCACGCGAGCGATTAACGCCGCTGCTCCGGATAACGTTCGGAGTCAGTTCTCTGATTGGAGCCGCGTTTATGAGGATATGCGGCGCGAGTTGAATCTCTCCTATTCCTTCGAGAACTCGGCGAAGGTCGTCACGGTGTATTCCCTCATCACGGTAGAGGTTGACGGAAAAGTTTCTCACTGGCGGCTCGCCGGGGACGAGCTTTCGGAAGTCTATCACAAGGACGACCGTTTTGACTCCATGCTTTCGGTAATGTCCTTCTTCAGCTTCCAGAAGGGCAACGGAAAGATGCACGGCTCGAAGGGGATTGGCCGCGAGATTTACGAGCTTGCCGGCATTCTCGACCGCTGCCGCAATGAGGTTGTGGACCGGCTCGTCATGTCGGGCAAGACGTTCATTCAGGCGGAAGAGAAGATGCTCAAGAAGTTCAAGATGTCCGTTGTAGGCAACGCGATTCTTGTCTCCTCCGGCTTCAACGTCCTTGAGCAGAAAATTGACGGCAACGTCGAGGGCTTTCTCAAGCTAGACGATTATCTCAGCATGTTAGTTGACCAGCTTATAGGCGCCGTCTCTCCCCGCGTGCTCAAAGGCGAGCGAGTGACGAAGGCTCAGGTGGACCTTTTCGCCTCCCGCGAAGAGGAAGGCAAGGACTCTCGCATCTCCCGTTTTATCGAGCAATTTTGTTCCCTTATGTCGCTCGTTCAGCGGCGCATCTGTGACCCGGACACCGTCGAGTCGGACGCCAAGGCGATGCAGGAGCGGCTGCTCAAGGTCATGTCCCGCGAGGAGATTAAGAAACTCTCCGAGGCTCCCGTCGCCGGCACTGTTGCCGACATGACTCCAATTCAGCGGCAGCAAATGGTGGCTCTTGCGACGGAGAACGCTGGAAATCCTCTCTACAATCAGCGCGAGCTTCAGAAGAGGAAAATCACGGCGCTGATTAATGCGGAAACCGCCGAGGCGTTATTGCTCCCGGAGGAAGACCCGACGATACAAGCGGAGCAGTCTCGTTTGCAGCAACTCGAATTGCAGGCGCTCACCGCCGGCCAGCCGGTGCCCGTGTCCCCGCGCGACAACCACAAGATTCACCTGCAAATGGTCGTTCCCCTCATGGTGCAGACCGCGCAGGGAATCCATGACGGCACCACGGGGACCGCCGTTCTTGAGGCCCTCGCCGCGCACGCCAACGAACACATTCAACGGGCGTTGCAACTTGGCGCGAAGCCGGCAGAGTATGCCGCGGAATTTGCTCAGGTCAAGAAGACTCTGGGAATCATCGAACAGTTGAAGCAGATGGACGCCGAGGCCGAAGCCCTCGCCTCCCAGCGGGACCAGTTCGACGGCGGAGAAGCTCCGCCCGCCGACGCCGGAGGAATCCCGCCCGGAATCCCCGAAGCCGTAATGTAGCTATGATCTCAACCCGCCCCCTAGAGACGAGTCCCGAGTGGGACTCAAACGATGTTTCTGCCCTTCGCGATTTTCTCGCGTCGCCGGCGGGACGCAAGATTTTCCCCGTGCTGGTTGAAGAAGGGCCGTCCCTCGGCGGTTTGGAGCCGCAGAGAGTGGCGCTTCAGGCGAAGCTCGTCGAAGGTTACGAGCTTTGCTTGCGAGCATTCGCTCGTCTCACACAGGGGATGGAAAAGAACACGGTCGATGAAGTTCCGGCTTATCCCAGTCTCACGGATGATAAGTATTGGACTGGACCGAAACTGAACCAAGAAGAGAAAGAAGACTGACCATGCCCGCCCTTGACATCAAGCTCGAAACCCTTGGCGACCCGCTAGCCGGAAAAGCCGGCCCGACCGCCGGGGATCTCGCCGACATTGACGACGCCCTCGAAAGCTTTTTGAAGACTCCCGAGGAGTTGGAAGAGGAGAAGAAGCGGAAGGAAGAGGAGGAAGCCGCCAAGGCTGCCGCCGATGCCGCCAAGGCCGCTGACGCTCTGAAGGCCGACGCCAACGACGACGCCGCCAAGGCCGCTGATAAGGCCAAGGCCGGCGCGGATGCCGACGCCGACAAGGCCAAGGCTGACGCCGACGCCGCCAAGGCGAAGGAAGAAGAGGACGTGAAGAAGGCGCAGGCGCATGACCCTTACAAGGACGTGCAACTTCCGCCGACGGCCCGGGGCCAGAGTGCCACGGCATTTGCGACGCTGAAGGCCCGCGCCGCGCAAGACCTGACGAATCGGGACCAGAAGATTGCGGACCTTGAGAAGCAGGTCAAGGAGTTGTCCGACAAGAGCGCCGCCTCCGTCGCGCCGGAGAAATTGCAAGCCGCAGAGAGGGAGCTTGCAGAGCATCGCAAATGGCGCAAGACCCTCGACATTGAGGCGGACCCCGAATTCAAGAAATTCGACACGCGGGCGAAGCTCGTCAAGGACTTCATCTATTCCGAGTTGAAGGCGACGGGCAAAGTCACTGATGAGCACATCAAGAAGATTGAGGATCTTGGTGGACCAGTGAAAATCGACTGGGAACAACTTTTCGACAAGCTTGGAAATCCCACGGCTCAGGGGGTCATCACCACGAAGCTTGCCGAACTGAAGTCCATCGCCTTCGAGAAGGGCCGGGCCATCGACGAAGCGAAAACCAACGTCGAGCAGTATGTCGCTTCGCGCGAGAAGGAGTTTGCCGAGTCATCGACTAAGCACAACGTCGAGACGAAGGAGCTTTTCCTCGGTTTCCTCGGGCAGTTCCCTTGGATGGCCCCGCAGAAGCCGGCGGACAACGCCGACGACGCCGCGAAGAAGTCGGCGACGGAACACAACACTTGGCTTGAAGGAGTGAACCGAATTCTCGGCGACGCGCTTACCGACGACTCTCCGCAGATGCGCGCGGTGTTGCTGGCCGGCGCGGCGGACCATCTCCGACTCAAGCGCGAGTATGCGACCGTCAAGGCTGCGCTCGACGGTGCCGAAGCCAAGCATAAGGTCGAAGTCGAGAAGCTCGCCAAGCAACTCGAAGAGGCCACAGCGAAGCTCGAAAAACTGAAGTCTGGCAGCTTGATGAGGCGCGAAGGCGGCGCTCCGGTAGCTCCGAAGAATGCCCCGAGTGCTCGCGACAACTTCACCGTCAACGCGGAAGGCGCCCTCGACGCACACTTTGTTAACGTGCAATGAGTGAAGTCGTCCAGCCTACCGGCTCGGCGAAGACGCGGGTGCTAATCGCCTTGCCGTGGTATAAAAGCGTCAGCCCCGTGACGGCGTTCTCCGTCATGGGGCTGATCGACCGCACTCGCACGGGGATTTTGCTTCACCACGGCGACGCGTTTGTCATTCACACTCGGAACAAGGTCGGGGACTATTTTCTCCGAAGCGGGCTTGAGTGGATGCTCACTATTGACGACGATATGGTCGTTCCCTTCGGAAATGCGAAGTGGTTCAACCAATATACTGGCTTCGATTTCCCGGACCAGTTCGCCGGAGCGCACGCGCTCAACCGGCTCTTATCGCACGGCAAGACACTTGTTGGCGCTGCCTACTGGGGGCGGCACCGCAACGGAAAGGCAATGTATTGCGAGGGGATGAACGACCCGGCGGAGGCCGCCGCGGTTCGCCGGATGGTCCCCCACGATTCCATCAAGCCGACGCGCTGGGTCGGGACCGGGTGTATGCTGATTCATCGCTCGGTGTTTCTCGACATCGAAAAGAAGTGTCCCGACCTTGCGAGAGGTGCTGACGGAAACGGCGGGCAGTGGTTCACTCCGGCGCAGCACACGGCGCTTGACACTATCACGCGCGCACGCGCGGCACTGCGCCCGGGCAAGGGAGGGCTTACCGTCGAGCAGGCTTACAACGCGCTTACGATTCTCGAAGGGGGCGCGGCGCAAAACCGGAACGGGGCGAAGCTCGGGATGGGCGAGGACGTGACTTTTTGTATCCGCGCAGCGGAGGCCGGACACCAACCCTATGTTGACCTTGGGCTTGTGTGCGGGCACGGCGGACAAATCTTCTACGGACCAAAAAACACAACCGGGTAATGCCTGTTCTAGTCAGAATTTCGAAATCATCGCGTCCCGTGATTGTCTCTCGGGCGCCTCTTGTTCTACCGACCCCCGGGCGCGTGGGGCGGCCTACACAACGACCGGGGGTCCCTGTTCCGCAACCTCCCGACAAGTTGCTCATTATCCCCCATCTCGAAATGGGCGACGCCATCATTGTTAATGGGCTTGTGCGCTACCTCTCGGAGAGGGTGAATAAGCCGTGGGTCCTGCTCACCCGTCGAGACTACCTTGACGACGTGCGCCTCATGTATTCCGACAATCCCCGGATTGAGATTTACGGGGCGAACAACATCAATGTCGTCCGAGACGATTGGGTGCCCCAGTGGCCCGGGGCAATCAAGCTGGGATATTTCAACCAAGGGACTTTCGATGTCAAGCAATGGGATAAGGAGTTTTACCGGCAAGCTGGGGTCCCGTTTGATGCTCGTTGGGGCTCGTTCTTTGCCCCGAACATCCCCCTAACCCCGCGCCCGAAGGACGACTTTTTCCTTGTCCATCAAGACATACGGCGCCACTTCAACGTTGACCCTCGCCGGCTCCCCATGTGGCAGCGCGTTGACATCATTCGCCGCCCGTCTTTCTGGGACTGGCTTCCCGAAATCCTGCGAGCCCGGGAGCTTCACTTCATCGACTCGGCTTTCCTCAACCTCGCAGATACCCTCTGGACGATGGGGCTCCTCAATGAGACTCGGCTTGTCTGGCACAAATACGCCCGACCGACAGAGCCGCCTACCGTCCGGGCACCGTGGGAGATTCTCACATGACTGACAACCGAAAGATTCTCTTGGCCCTTCAATACTGGGAGGGGGATCGTCGCAAAGCGGCAGAAACCGCCCGATTTATGGCAGACATCGAGCCGGCGCACTCTGAGCTTGCCGATTTCCTTTTCGTGGCTCGGTCGGACGCGAAGATGCAGGAGCCCGCCGACATTCAACACATTTCACGCAAGTTCAACGTTCACCAACATAAGGTGAGGGCCGCCGGGACGGGACACCCGTGGGGCTGCTGGGTGCTATGGTTTGAAACTCTCCGCTGGCTTTGGGACTGGAAGAAGGCCAATCGCATGCCGGATTACAAGGCAATGTTGACCTTCGAGGCCGACTGTGTCCCTCTGACGAAGACGTGGATTCGCGAACTGTCCGAGGAGTGGGACCGAGTCAATCGTTTATACGGCAAGGTCAACATCATGGGCTCGGAGACATGGGACTTCTGGGACCATGTCAACGGGAATCTCTTTGTCGGAGGCAACTTTGATTTCCTCGACTTCATTCTCCGGGGCGTGACGTTGACCGGGTGCCCGGAAAATCGCGGGTGGGATTGCTACCTCTTCCCTACCTTCGTCCGCTGGGGCTCCGCGAACACTGTCACCATGCTGAACGTCTGCGGCAAGCGAAGCGTCGAGAAGGATTGTCTGGAGAAGAGCATTCAGCGGGGAATTCGTTTCATTCACGGGGTCAAGGACGACTCGCTCTTTTCCCAGGCCCGCGCCGCCCTTCTGTGAAAGTTTGGGTGTTCACCATCTCGCACCAAGAGGGCTACATGATGCCCTTTTTTCTGCGGCACTACTCGACTTTCGCGGACCGCATTATCGTCTGGGACGAGAACTCGACGGACGGCACGCGCGAGGCGGTGAAGAAATGCCCAAAGGCGGAGCTTCGAGACTGGCCTTTCAAAGGGCTCGACGATGACAAATTCCTCGAAGCTCAAAACAACTGGTATCGGGAGGCCCGAGGAAAAGCCGATTGGGTGCTCTGGCCGGACGTTGACGAATTGCTTTGGCATCCGTCGCCCCGCCCGTTTCTTGAGCGGACGGTGAGACGGGGCTGGGACTTGGTTCATTCTCGCGGGTATGCGATGGTCCCGGCAGCCCCTCCGACAGACAACGGGCGCAGCCAGTTTTACGACCTTTGCGCGGATGGGGTCCCGACGGCGAACTATGACAAGAGCCTCATCTTCAATCCGGCGTGTGACCTGAAGTTTGACTTGGGTCGTCATGGCGTCAAGGAGTTTTCTGGGAAGTGGCCCCCGCTATCGGTCTGGTCATTCAAGCTTTTTCACTGTCACTTTCTCGGGCTCCTTTACACCGAGAAGCGCAATGCCCGAAACTACTCTCGCGTATTAGACAAGAAATACGCATGGAACTACGCCCCGGAGCACAACCTTCCGACGCAATCGGGGACGCCGGAATGGCTGAAAGAAGTTCGGCGCACGAAGCAGGTCGTCGATGTTTTTTCTCACGTCCCGAGTTGACAAACTCCCGGAATCCGCAACTGATAGAATGAGAGCCTGAAATGTCGCCCGGACGGCCCTCCCGGGAAACGACCTAAGCGCCGATGGTCTGGCGAGAATGCGGTTGCGGTTTGTCAGTTCAAACGGTGCTTTCGTTGGGGGCCAACTTCTCAACGTCCGGAGTTTTGGGGCCGGATGAACATTCCCCAGTTTGGAGAAAGACAATATGGCTACTATGTGCCTATCGGTCCATCAAATCAGCGACTTCGCGACGAAAGACACGGAGCGCATGACGGGGGCCATTGCAAAGACCCTCGCCGCCAACTCGCCCTTTATGAACGTCATTCAGGGCGGAACGTTCCCGGCGGGCGTGAGTGATGAAATTCGGACGAGTGTTCAGATGCAGGCCGCTCCTGGCGATTCCCTCGCCATCCCGACCTTCGTTTGTGATTCGGACATCTGCGGTGAAACGGGCGAGACTGATTTGACGGACACCGTCGAATTTGTTTCCCGGCTTGAGAGCAAGCGCGGCAACGGTCCGAAGGTTTGCGTCAAGAAAGGCTATGCCGCGTTCCGCGGAAGCTACGTGTCCGCCGAGGACTCGCTGCGAAAGCTCATCACGCAATATATCAACTCTGACATCCGCGCGCAGCTTTACCTGCGGTCGGCGTCAAAGTTTGTGTGCGCCGCTGGTTACGATTTCGATTCACTCTTCACGGGTGGGGACGAAACCGACTTGGGCGTTCAGTTCGCGAACATCGCGCCCACGGGTCCTCTGTCCTTCACCACGTTGCACGCAATCGCGCGCTTCATGAAGGAATCTCGCTTCGCCGAGATGTATGAGGGGGGCGGCAAGGGTATGCCTCACTTCCGCTTCATCGGCTCTGACGACGCCGTGGAATACCTGCGAAGTGGTGTCGGGGTGCTGGCGAACATGCTCGCCCTCACTGCCGGCGGCTACAAGCTCGGCGAAGTCACTCTGTCGGCCTACTCGTTTGAGCAGGCTCCGGCGTATCGCGGTCTCGCCTTCGGCGTGGACCAGCGTCCGCTCCGGGCGAATTCCTTCGATGTGGACGGGAATCTTGATCTCCTCGACCCCGTCACGAAGATTTCCAACATCGCCAAAAACACGGCGTATGCTCGGGCAAACCCGCTCTGGCTTGAAGCCAATTGGGAGGTCGGTTTCTTGATGGCGGACAACGCTTTCAAGCGGCTGGTCCCCGAGCGGTATGTTGGCGAAGGCTCCTTCAAGTTCGCGCCGCAGTTGCACATGGGCGAACTTGATTGGCATTACGTTATCGACAACGGCTGCAACAGCCGTGGCGATTTCGGCTGGCATCAATATCAGATTAGCCGGGCATACCAGCCGATGCGCCCGCAGTGGATTGTCCCGATTCTCTACCAGAAGCCTTGTCAGAATCTCGGGCTTGTGACTCAGCGATGCGACACGCTGCTCTCTTACACCGGAGCGGACACCTACGCTGATCTCGAATGCGTGGAGCCTGAAGAAATGCAGCCTACTTAAGCTTTGGGGGTAGGTCGGGGGCCGGGCGCGAGCATGCAAAGCAAACGTCCGGCCCTTTTTGATATGAGAAACTCCTTCGCACTGCTGGCAATGAGTTGGACGGGCACTGTCGCCAGCCTTACCTCTTTCATTACCCACGTAACCCCCTGGCTTCCGGTGATGTCTTTTTTTGTGTCCGTCATCGGGACCATTTTCGCCGTCCGGTCCTGTCGAGCGCGGGAGCGCGCGGCGGACGCTGTCGCCGCCGTGGCGAAGGTCGAGCTTGAGAACGAGAAGGCGGAACACACTCACGGCGCGGCGGTGCTGCTCAAAGATACCAGTGAAGAAGACTCCCCCGAATGAAGAATTTTCTCCTTGCTCTGTTTTTGGTCGGGCTGACTGGTTGCGGCACTCTCATCCCAAAGCGCGTTGAATTCGGACAAGACAAGGTCCGGGCCGTCCCAGGGCCAACCGACCGCGAGAAAGAGACTCAGCGGCGGGCGGCGGCGTTGGCCGCAGAAAAAGCGCGCGAGACGCGCGAGGCGGCACTCACAAACAATTCCCCGCCTGCCGTCACGGTCCCCGCACAAGCAGCGGAGGCGTTGACAGCGGCGGTTTCCGAGAGCCTCGGTCCTCCGAAGCACAACCCCACGGGGGACGACCCCCAGGCGCTTGCGGCAGAGTTGCGGGCCACAATTGCGAAGCTGAACTCGCGTCTCGAAGCATTCAGAGACAAGAACGACGAGAACATTGGGAAGAAAATCGAGGGCACCGGTTTCTTGCAAGTCCCCTATTTCGTTTGGCTTTTGATGCTCGTTGTTGCTGGCTTCGTCGGGCTCATCCTTCTCGGCATCGGCTGGTCCTTCCTCAAGATGTTCGCCATGAGCAACCCGCCCGTGGCCCTCGGGGTCAACGCGGTTCAGATGGGGGGGAAGTTGACAGCCCGCGCCGTTTCGCAACTTATCAAAGGCGGCGAAGAGTTTAAAGATGCCCTCGGGGGCATCGTCTCCGACCCGGAACTGTTGAAAAAGGTCCGCGGGTTGTTCACTGCGAGCCATCGGGGGGCTCAAGACGAACAGCTTCAGGACGTAGTGAAAGAGCTAAAGAAATGAGTTGCGGAGATTGCAATAACGCGGTGCCCGCGTGCGGGTCAAATCCCTGCGCGACGAGCAGCACAAACACGGCGGCTTGCGAGTCGCTCCCCTCGGCGCTCGACAACTTCATTTCTCAGTTTTTCGGGACTGTCACGAAGACTGAGATTGACGGCGCCGTCAGTTGGGTGCTTCCGTGTGACTTGGAAGTGGGGCTTGAGGCAAACCCCCGCTTGGTCGATGAAGGGCTCGCGTGCTACTTCCTCCGGCTCTTTCAGGATGGTATCACCGGACTTCAGGGCGAGCAGGGCGAGCAGGGCGATGCCGGCGCCGACGGGCGCAACGGCTACACCGTCACCCTCACGGGCGTAACGGTCCCCACGTCGGGGACGTGGAGCGTCAAGATGCAAGCCAACTCGGCGATTGTCGAGGGGCTTGTCGTTTTTGTGGAAGATTCCGGCTACCATCGAATCACCGCGATTGGCGGCGATTGGACTGTTTTCTTGACAGTCGTTGAACTGAAGATTTCCCCGACGGCGTATATTTCCGCCGGGCACATTGTCACTCCTGCCGGCCCGAAGGGTGCCAAGGGGGACACTGGGGCGACGGGAGCCAAAGGCAACACGGGCGACACTGGCGCGCAAGGCTCTCAGGGGGTCCAAGGAGTTCCTGGCGTGTCCCCGACGGGGGACAACGAAATGATCGTTTGTTCAGGCTCCGCCTACACCGTGACGGGATCTCTTGCTCCGGTGGTGCTCGGCACTGTGAGTCCGGAAATCACTCTCCCGGACATCGGGACGTATCTTTGCACGTTCATCGGCGTGGTTGAGATGGACGACACGGCGTCGGGGACGGCCCCACTCGACCTAGTGACGCTGTCTGTTTATGACGATATTGACGCCGGGTATGTCTCGGGAGCGACGCAATCGGTCGAGCTACTCCCGTCCGTGCGAGCGGTCGTCACCATCGTTTTTCTTCACACTACAGACAGCGCGAATCATACGCTTTCCCTTTACGCCTCTTGCCTAACAAACGGGATGGCTTATGTTCGGGGACCGAGTCATTGTATGTATGTGAGGATTGCGTGATAAACCTTCGAGGACAGAATAACGATGGCACTCTTCCGCGAATCTCCCGAAGAGGGATTCGTGAGGGCTGCCCCGTTGTCGGGCGCCTCGAAACTCAGGAGATTCTTGTCGGCGGCGCCGTCCCTGGGATGGCGACGATTTGCATTTCCCTGAGAAAACCCCCGTCGCCCGTGGGCGAGCCTCGCGAGTATTGGGAAGACGAAGACACCCCGCACTTCTTTCAAGACGAAGACGGGTATTTCCTTGAATTGCAATGAAGCTATCAGCAAAACCCGTTTCAACCGGTCCTGTTCAATACGTCGCCGCAATTATCAGCGGCCCCTCTGGCCCGTTGGTGCGCCGCGTCGCCCCCTACAACCTCGGCCAAGTTGGCCCGACCGGCCCGACCGGCCCCACGGGCACCGCCGGGGCAAACGGAGCCGCGGGTCCGACTGGCCCCACGGGCACCGCCGGGGCAAACGGAGCCGCGGGTCCGACTGGCCCCACGGG
>Ga0315287_10003171_pt1 | contig 15823 bp, 19 predicted proteins | sample YL17G11_0_MG_FD_205037 | JGI IMG/M metagenome (GOLD analysis project Ga0315287, IMG submission 205037) | Sediment microbial communities from Yellowstone Lake, YNP, Wyoming, USA - YL17G11_0 | ecosystem: Environmental > Aquatic > Freshwater > Lake > Sediment | place: USA: Wyoming | collected... | reverse complement strand
CGGCCCCGAGGCCGGCCCCACCGGAAAGACCGAGCAGGTAGGGATCCGCCAGGGGGTTTCGGACCAGCGCCTGCAGGGCCGCGCCCGTGAGGCCCAGGCCGCCACCGACTGCGAAGGCGAGCAGGACCCGCGGCAGACGGAGTTGAAACAGCACCAGGCCAGCGGAGGATCCGGGCGCCTGGAGCGCGGCCAGGAGGCTGGTTGGCGTCGCGCCGAAGAGGAGACCCAGGGCCAGCGACACCAGCACCCCCGCGGCCAGCAGCAGCCGGCGCATCAGCGGGCCCGGAGTGAATCGAGGACTCGGGCCAGCTGGCGCACGGCGTCGGGGGCCCGCGGCGTCGGCCGCATGAACTCCGACCCGTGCACCCGCAGGAAGTGTCGCTCGCGCACGGCGCGCACCACCTGCCACTCGGGCCGGCCGGCGATGGTCGGCGCGACATCGAGGGTGAGAATCAGGTCCGGATCGCGAGCGGCGATCGCCTCGAGGCTCACCGGTGCCGACGGGCTCTCGAGATCGTCGAAGACGTTCCGGGCGCCGGCCCGCTCCAGGATCTCGTGGAGGAAGCTCCCCCGCCCGATGGTCATTGGGGGTTGGTCCCACGCGAGCACGAGTACCGATGGCCGCGGTCCCGAGTCCTTCCGTCGGTCGAGCAGCGCCAACAGCGAGTCCATAACCCCCAGCACCCAGCCGGCTTCGGCGGTACGGCCGGTGGCGCGACCCAGCAGACCGGTGGCCCGGTGCAGATCGGTCAGGCCATCGGTCCGCAGCTGGATGGTGGGGAAGCCGAGCTGGCGGAGGCGCTCGGCAGCCGCAGCATTCCTGGGCGATCGATAGAGGACCACCAGGTCGGGATTGACCGAAACGATGGCCTCCACGTTCGGCTCCAGCCCGTCGCCCAGGCTCCTTATCCGGGACGCCTCGGCGGGTTGGTCGCACCAGGTCGTCCGGCCGACCAGGTTGGCGCCCGCGCCGAGGTCAAACAGAACCTCGGTGGTGACGGGGATCAGGGACACGATCCGCCGCGCCGGCGCGGCGAGGACCACGCTGTCACCGGCATCGTCCACCAGCCGGATCTCGCCGCGGGTTACCGGCGGCGCGACACATGCGCCCAGCGCGGTCAGCAGGGTGCAGACCAGCAGGGAGCCACGGGAACGGATGCGCGGTGTGATGATCGGGCGCCCCACCCCGGGCGGAGGACAGCGATGGGCGGGACGCGAGGAGGCGCCTCAGGCCACCGACCCTCCCCCGAGGGTTACCTGGTGGCACGGACAGGGAGGTCTCCTGGCTTCGGGCCTCCGCTCGCCTTCCCGGTTTCCCAGTGGCTGCATGAGCGGAGCAGACTGCACCCGTGACAGTGGCGGGGCCGCGCCGGATTCGCACCGGCTTCCGAGCATTCCGCGTCCGTGGCGTCGGCGGATCTGCCGACGGCGGCAAGTTACCGGCGGGTGACGCCCCCGGCAAGGCGGCGGCGGAGGCCCAACCAGGCCCCGGCGAGGAGTGCCATCGCCATCAGCGCCGCCAGGGCGATCACCGTCCGCGTCTCGTGGCGGTCAGGTCCGGCGAAAGACAGTATCAGCGCCTCTCCCCGCCCCCCCTGCCCGATCCACCGCGCCAATGACCGGCCATCGATCACCTGCGACTCGGCGCGGCGCATCCCGGCGCCGGTCACGGTGGCCGCCGGCTCCTCCATCACCACCTGCAGCTGCGCCGCGCCCTCGCCCAGGGGAACGGTGATCCGGGTCGACTCCGCCGGGAACCGGTGTTCCACCAGCAGCTGCTTCAGTCCGGGCGAGAGCGGGGCGAAGACCAGCATGGTGTCACCGCGGAACTGCACGGCCTGGGGTGACAGCTCGCTGCCGGTCTCGGGGATCCGGTGCGAGGTAGCCCCCGCCGGCAGGACGGTGCGCCAGATGGGCGTCATGCTATCCCGGGCGACCCGCGTGACCGTTCCTGCGTTCCGGAGCACGAACAGATCGACTGCGGTCCGGCTGCGCTGCGGATCGGGCACGCCGATCACCAGGTACCGGCCCGCGAGATCCACCGGCACGGTACTGGACGTGTCCGCCACGAGCAGGGTCAGGGCCGGCGGCGTGGCGGTCGAATCGAAGGTGATCGGATCGGAGAAGTACTCGATACCGCCGTGGCGGGCGCTGACGAGGAAGAGCGCCGTGGTGTCACGGACCAGGCCGAACCGGAAGCGGCCGTCGGCGGTGGTCCGGAGCGAGTCGATGGCGCCCTGAGCGACCCGGCCGATCCGGTGAAGCACCACCCGGACACCCGGGGCCGCCACGGTATCGCCCGGGATGGGCCGGACGATGCGGCCGGACACCACGGCCCGTTCCTGCGCTGCCGCAGGAGCGGCGAGGAGGACGAGCGCCGCGACCAGCCCGGCGCTACTGCTGAAAACGGCCGAAGTCCTGCGGATCGAGCTTCTCCAGGTAGCGGCGGAGGGCATCAGGGTCCTGGCCGGGTTCCGAGGAGGCACCCGAGGACGACGCCTCGCTCGAGCGTTCCAGCACGTCCTCGGTGGTGAAGATGGGGGCGTTGCAGCGGAGGGCCAGGGCGATCGAGTCGGAGGGCCGGGCGTCGACCTGGAACGGCTGTTCACCGCGCACGATCATGAGCTCCGCGAAGTAGGTGTCGTCCCGGAGCGCGCTGATGTGCACCCGGCGGAGTTCACCACCGAGCCCCGCCAGGATGTGCTTGAGCAGGTCGTGGGTCAGGGGCCGCTGGGGCCGGGCGCCCTGGAGCTCCACCGCGATGGCATGGGCTTCGGCGGAACCGATCCAGATGGGCAGCACCCGTTCCCCGCCGACCTCGCGCAGGATCACCACCGGGCTGTTGGTGGCGCGGTCCACGCCAAGGTGCGCCACCGTCATGCGGATCATGGGCCCTCCTCGCTACCTCGCCGCGGCGAGCAGATCCTTCACCCGGTCCGACTTCTCCCAGGGGAAGAGACGGACCTGCTTCCCTGCCACCGCCGCCAGGTGCGGCGTCCGCCCGAAATGGCCGTAGGCCGCGGTGGGCTGGTAGATGGGTGCCCGCAGGTGGAGGGCCCGGATAATCCCCTTCGGCGTCAGGTCGAAGACCTCGCGCACGATCCGCTCGAGTTCCGAATCGGGCAGCCGGCCAGTCCCGAACGTGTCCACCAGCACCGAGACCGGGTGGGCCACGCCGATCGCGTAGGCCACCTGGACCTCACACCGGCGGGCCAGCTTGGCGTCGACGATGTTCCGCGCCACCCAGCGCACCGCATAGGCCGCCGACCGGTCCACCTTGGACGGGTCCTTGCCGCTGAAGGCGCCGCCGCCGTGGCGGGCCATCCCGCCGTAGGTGTCGACGATGATCTTGCGCCCGGTCAGCCCGGCGTCGCCGTGGGGGCCACCGATGACGAACCGGCCGGTGGGATTGATGAAGATGCGGGGCGGCCGGTCACCGAGGCCGGCATCCCGGAGCACCGGCATGATCACCTGCTCGCGGACCGCTTCCTTGATGGCGCGGTTCGACAGCAGCCGCTTCCCGACGTGTTCGGCGTGCTGGGTGGAGACCACGACGGTATCCACCCGGATCGGGCGGTCGCCTTCGTATTCCACCGACACCTGTGACTTGCCATCGGGCCGGAGCCAGTCGATCCGCTCCAGGCCGTGCAGTCCCTTGCGAACCGCGGCCAGCCGCTGGGCCAGCCGGTGCGCCAGCATCACCGGCAGGGGCATCCGTTCCGGGGTCTCGTCGGAGGCATAGCCGAACATCATCCCCTGGTCGCCGGCACCTTCCCGATCCACGCCCATCGCGATGTCCGGGCTCTGCCGGTCAATGGCGGTCAGGACGGCGCAGGTCTGGGCGTCGAAGCCGTACGAGGCGTCGGTATAGCCGATCTGGCGCACGGTCTCGCGCACGATATCGGGAATATGGACGTAGGTCTTGGTCGTGATCTCGCCGGCGACCACCGCCATCCCGGTGGTGACCAGGGTCTCGCAGGCCACGCGGGCCGCCGGATCCCGGAGCAGGATGGCATCGAGGACGGCGTCGGAGATCTGGTCGGCGACCTTGTCCGGATGCCCTTCGGTGACCGATTCGGACGTGAAGACGTGGCGCTTGAGTGCCATGGCCTGAGTACGGTGAGAGCCGTGAGTGCCAAGGGCCGGATGCGACCGGTCCTCGATCGAGTGGTCGAACCTAAGGGTGAGTCGCCCGGGCGGGCAACGGCCCGTGCAGGTCCAGCAGTCGCAGGTCGATCAGCGGCGCCACATGGCGTCGCAGGATCTCGCTGACCTCCCCGGCCGAATCGGCCTCGAGGGCCTCCGTCGCGGCCGTGACGCAGACGTGCCGCGGCACGGAGCGGATCAGCCACTTGAGCTGCAGCAACGTCGGCGGCGAGACGCTCAGGCTCTCGTACCCCAAGCCGATCAACAGGATCGTGGTCAGCGGCTCCGAGGCCATCTCGCCGCAGACCCCGACGGGGATGCCCGCCGCCGCCGCCACCTGCTGCACATGGCGCAGTTGCCGGAGCACGGCGGGATCCTGTGGGGTGAACCGCGCGGCCAGGCTGGCATTGCCACGGTCCACCGCCAGGGTGTACTGGGTGAGATCGTTGGTCCCGACGCTGAAGAAGTCGCAGACCCGCGCCAGGCGGTCGGCCAGGATGACCGCCGCGGGCGTTTCGATCATGGCGCCGAGCGGGACGGACCGCGCCGCGGCGATGCCGGCCCGCGCCAGGGCATCGGCCTCTTCCTCGAGGATGGCCCGGGCGCGCGTGACCTCGTCCACCCGGGTGATGAGGGGCAGCATGATGCGGAGGTTGCCACCGACCGCCGCTCGCAGCAGCGCCCGGAGTTGCGGCCTGAAGATGTGCGGGTGATCCAGGCAGACCCGGATCGAACGCCAGCCGAGGAACGGATTGTCCTCGTGGGGCGCGTCGAAGGCCGCGGGGAACTTGTCGCCCCCCAGGTCGTAGGTCCGGATGGTGACCTGCCCGGATGGGAAGGCGGTGGCCACCCGGCGAAAGTAGGTCGCCTGTTCATCCTCGGTGGGGAGGTTGGTCCGCCCGGTGACGAGGAACTCCGTCCGCACCAGGCCGACCCCCGCGGCCCCGCTCCGGACCGCGAAGTCGATCTCCTCGGGCAGGTCCACATTCGCCTGGATCTGGACGGTCAGGCCGTCGGGCGTGATGCAGGGTTCGTTGACCAGCGACTCGAGTTCGAGCTCCAGCTTGCGGCGCCGGGTGACCTGGGTACTGGCCTCGCGCAGGTCCGCGGGGCTGGGGTCGAGGATGATGGTGCCGCTCTGACCGTCGAGCAGGACGATGGTGCCGGACGCGATCCGACCGAGGGCGCCCGTCACGCCCATCACTGCCGGGATACCCAGGGAGTGCGCCAGGATTGCGGCGTGCGAGGTCCGGGTCCCTTCCTCGCTCAGCAATCCCGCCAGCCGGTCGCGGTCGAGCTGGACGGTCAGCCCGGGAGACAGCTCGTGCGCGACGATGATGACCGGGCCGTCGGGTTGGGTGACCTCCAGGTCCTCTTCCCCCCGCCCCAGCAGCACCCGGAGCATCCGGATCTGGACCGCGGAGAGATCCGCCAGCCGCTCGCGGAGCCGGACATTGGACGTGCCCGACCAGGAGACCCGCACCTCCAGCGCCTTGAACTCGTAGGCCGTTTCGGCGCTGAGCAGGTTGTGACGGATGAGATGTTCCACCGAGGCCAGGAACTCCGGGTCCCGGGCCATCAGGACCTGCGCCTCGAAGATCTTCGACTCCTCCACCCCCGCCCGGATCCGCACCCGTTCGCAGAGCGTCTCGAGATGGCGCACCACCTCCTCGGTCGCCTGCCGGAGGCGGCCGATCTCCTCGTCGACCTCTTCGGGCCCGATGGCGCGGTCCACGACGTCGGGGAAGCGCCAGTCGACGATCAGCGCCGGGGCGTAGGCGACGCCCGGCGAGACCCCGACCCCGTGGAGGATGTTGGAGTCGCTCATGTCTCCCCGAATCCGGTGGCCACCAACGCCGCCAAGGCCGTCACCGCTGCTTCCGCGTCGGGTCCCTCGGCCCGGATCCGCAGGGTGCTCCCGCATTCGGCGGCGAGCATCATCACCCCCATGATGCTCTTCGCATTCACCGACCCGTCGTCCTTCACCAGTTCGATGTGTGAGGCGAAGCTGCTCGCCAGGCGGACGAGCTGGGCGGCGGGACGCGCATGCATCCCGAGCGAATTGACGACGGATACGGTTCGCTCGATCACGCGGTCCCCCAGTGCCAGAGGATGACACACCCTGCCGCGGCCAGCGTGAGCATCAGTGCCGACCCCCGCGATCCCACCAGCCGCCTGAGCACGAGCAGCCCGATCATCAGCGCGACGACCCCGACCAGCTCCCGCCGCCCGACGCCGCGGAGCAGCCACGTCCCCGCGATCGGGAGTACTGCTGCCCCAAGAAAGGCCGCGCCCCGCCCCAGCACCGTGCAGGCGCGCGGCAGCAGGGACATGCTGATGGCGCCGCCGATCCCGACGCCGTGCCGCCACCCCAGCTCGAGCAGCCAGATACTCAGGACACCACGCACCAGATTGTGCACCAGTACGAAGACCAGGACCGCCCACACCCCCGAGCCGAGGGCGACGCCGGCGACGGCGGCGGAGGCGAGCGCCGGCACCAGGCCGGTCCAGAACAGCCGGTCGCCGAGGGAGCCGAGCGGGCCACAGAGCGCGGTCCGGAGCCGTTCGATCTGGGGGCCGGGGATCCCGTCGGCTTCCGCCCGCGCTTCCGCCCCGACGGCAGCGGGGGCCAGATACGGGTTGGCGTTGAAGAAACCGGTGGCCCGGCCCAGGGCCTCCCGGTACCTCGGTCCGTCCCCGCCGAACAGTCCGCGGAGCAGCGGCTCGGCTCCGTAGCCGAGCCCGACACCCTGCATGCGGTCATAGGACCAGGTGGCCTGGATGCTGGTGAGGCGCAGCAGCGTCCGGATCCGGCCCGTCAGGACAGCCATGCGATGACCCCGCCGGTCAGCAGTCCCAGGCCAATCCAGCGCTGCGGTTCGCCGCGACCGGCACGCCGGAGCATCCCGGCAGACGCCGCCACCAGCCCGCCCCCGATCGCCACGAACGTCAAGTTCCGCCCCATGCCGGGGAGCGCCAGGCCGGCCTGCCGGACCGGCGCGACGAGGGCCAGACCGAGACCGGTCAACAGCGCGCCCCGGACCGCATCGGACGCGGCGCCCAGCCACTGCAGCCGCCGAACCACGCCCGGGTCGCCGGCCGCCAGCGCCGGCTCGGCCCGCCGGACCCGGCCGCCATTCACCCGCCGGAGCAGGATCATGCTGCGTCCCCCCACCAACGCCATCACCAGGCCGAGCAGCACCGCGAGACCCAGTCCATCGAACCAGGGCACCCCGGCAACCAGGGCCGTCGCCGCCACCGCGCCGGGCCCGAAGTCAGGGTAGCGGGACGCGCCAATGGGCAGTACGTCGAGGGCGAACAGTTCGAGGACGACTCCGACCCGGAGCCCGGCCCCGATGTCCCCCGCGATGGCGCCGGCCACCGTGGCGGCCACCAGCGGGCGGCTCAACATCCCCTGCGGGAAGCTGACCAGGTCGACGCCCACGACGGTCCCCCACGCCAGCAGCGGCAGGGATGCGGCGGGCCCGATCATCCGCTCAGCTGGTGCAGGGGCACCGGGGTCGTGGTTGGCACGTCCTGCGCCGTGATCACGGCACCGGCGGCTTCGAGCTGCCGAAGCCTGCCGGTCTCGGCCTCAGAGAGGTAGACATAGCGAAGACACGGGTGGCGACCCGGGCCCGCGTGGATCCCACCCAGGTTCACGCGCCGGATGACGCCCTCGCCGCCGGTTACCAGCGCGGCCATCGTCTCGACGTCCCCGGTGATCAGCATGATGCGGCGTGGATCGGCGTCCCACTCGCGGAGCCGGGCGATCGCCTCGTCCCGGCTGACGAACTCCACGGCCACGTCCTGGGGCAGGGCCATCCGGTAGATCTCCTGCTCCCACTGATTGGCTCGGACCCCATCGTCCACCAGCACGATGAGCTGGGCCCCGAGCGGGGTCCCCCAGCCGATCACCACCTGCCCGTGAATCAGGCGGTCGTCAATGCGGCAGAGGGAGAGGGTCATCGCGTCCCCTCGATGGCCTGCTCGCCGACCTGACGGGCGCGGGCCACCGCCGCCTCCAGGCCGGCGGCCCGGTGGAAGACGAAGTCCACGAGCATCGGGAGATTGACGCCGGTGACGACGCGGACCTCAGGCATCGCCTTGAGGCTGGCCATGGCGGCGAAGAAGCAGGAGCCGCTCTGCAGGTCCACGAAGATCACCGACGGTCGTCCGGCGATGCCCTGCCGGATCAGTTCCTCGAGGCGCCCCCGGTCGCAGCCACGATTGGAGATCCCGACCAGCACGCCCTGGACGCCAGTGATCTCCTCCGCCGCGGTCACCAGGGCGGCGGCCAGGCCGCCGTGCCCGACGACGACGCCCTGCAGTCCGTCCGTCATTCGAAATCTTCCTGGAGATACTCGCGGAGGCCCTTCTGCTCCCGCATCCGCCGGATCAGGCGTTCGTTGAAGGCGGCGGCCGTGTCGATGCCGGTCAGCCGGAGGAGGTGGTTCATCGCCACCACCTCCGAGATCACGGTGATGTTCTTGCCGGGGTTGAGCAGCACGATGACCTTCGGGAGCGTGACGCCGAGGACATCGGCCTCGCCCTGGATGAGGCCGCTCCGGTCGCCGTCCTGGGCGTTGTGCCAGTCCTCGAGCTGGACCACGACCTCGACCCGCTTCTGCTGCCGCACCGCCCGGATGCCGAACAGCGCGGGAATGTCGATCAGGCCCACGCCGCGGATCTCCATGTGATGGGCGGAGAGCTCGTGACCCTGCCCGATCAGGATGTTGCCGCGCCGGGTCACCTGGACCACGTCGTCCGCGACCAGCCGGTGACCGCGTTCCACCAGGTCGAGTACGCACTCGCTCTTGCCGATCCCCGAACGGCCCAGGAACAGCAGCCCCACCCCGTAGACGTCAGCGAGCGAGCCATGCAGCGTGGTCCGCGGCGCGTTGGCCTCTTCCACGATCGGCTTCACGAGGCGGTAGAACTCGGCGGTCTTGAGGGCGGACCGGAGCAGCGGCACCCCGCGGGCCTTGGCCAGCTCGACCATCTCCGGCGGCACCTCCTGCCCCTTGGTGACGAAGACGATCGGCAGCGCCAAGCTGAAGAAGCCGGTGAGGGCGTGGAGGCGATCGGCGTCGGAGAGCGCGGACAGGAAGGTCATCTCGGTCTCGCCGAGGACGTGCATCCGGTCCGGGAGGAAGCGGGCGGTATAGCCAGCCAGCACCAGGCCCGGGCTGGCCAGTTCCGAGTCGGGCAGCGGACGATCCAGGCCCACCTCCCCGGTCAGGCTCTCGAGCCGCAGGGGATTGCCCCGGAGCTGCATCAGGTCGAGCGCCCGGAGCGTCACGCCGGCGTCGTCCCGCGGCGGCCGCGTTCGGGCCTGGCGGCCGGCTTGGCCAGCTGCCGCCGCATCCGCTGGTCGGCCCGGTCCAGTGCCGTCCGGTGGTCGTCCGCTTCCCCGACAGCCACCAGCACCTGGCCGCCCGAGAGCCGGAAGCGGATCTCCACGCTCTGCCGGGGTGGTTCCGCGTCGAACACCACCGTCCCGTCCTGGGCGAACGGCGTGAGATGTGCCAGGTGCTCCACGAGGCACTCCGCCCGGGCCCGGAGTTCCTCGGTGACGGTACAATGGCGGACACTCACGGTGACGTGCATCAGTACCTCCTCACGAGGAGCCGGCCGCCGCGCCGGTCCGCGCAACGACCTCGATCAGGTGTGCTTCGGTCGCGTCGGCCGTCGCCTCCCAGGTCAGCGACTCGGCATGCCCCCTGGCATTCCGGCCGAGGGTGTCGACCAGGGCCGGCGTCTCCGCGTACTGCAGCAGGCGATGCGCCAGGGCGTCCACGTCGCCGTGCGCCACCAGGTGGCCGGTCACTCCGTCCCGCACCGAGTCGCGCAGGCCGGGACTGTCGGAGGCGATCGACGGGGTGCCGCATGCGGCGGCCTCGATCACGGTGATGCCCCAGCCTTCCTTGACCGACGGGTACAGGGTCGCCCAGCAGGTGCGGAGCAGCCGGAGCTTGGTCTCGTGAGAGACGAACCCCAGGAACCGGACCGCGTCGGCGACGTCCAACGATCGGGCGAGGGCCTCGAGGGCCGGTCGCTCATCACCGGACCCGGCAATATCGAGGACGATATCCGGCCGCACCCGCCGGGCCACCGCCAAGGCCCGGATCGCGTACGCCACGCCCTTGTAGCGCTTGAGCCGCCCGACGTATAAGAAGGACGGGTGAGGGGTCCGGTCAAGGCCGGGGAGCGGTGCGTATGCCTGGGTGTCGGTCCCCGGGTGGATCACCCTAATCTGCGGGGCTGGAACTCCACGCGCCACGAGATCATCCCGGGTGCTTTCACTGATGGCCTGGAACCCGGCCCGCCGGTACATCCGGGGGAGGGGGCGTTCGGCGAGCCAGACGATCGCCGCCACCGGCCAGGGGGCCTCCTCGAATGCGGCGGCACCGAACAGGTGAGGCACGATGACGTAGAGGGGAAGCGCGGTGAGCCCGGCCAGGAAGAGCGGCAGCTTGTTGACGTCTTCGACTACGACATCGGCCGGCTCCGCCCGAAGGGCGCGGCGCACCGCCCCCCGGCCCAGCAGGGCGAAGCTGTTCCGGCCTCCCGTCCGCTCGATCTCGATGCCCTGCACCACGGCCTGGCGGGGCGCGCCCTGCCAGCCCGAACAGACCAGTCGGACCCGGTGGCCTCGCGCCGCCAGCCGGCTGAAGATCTCGAAGAGGTGGATCTCCGCCCCACCGGCCTGCGGATTCTCGAGGTCCTGCCAGTTGACGAGGAGGATGTTCACAGCCTGCCAAGCTCCCGCGCGACCCGGTCCAGAATGCCGTTCACGAAGGAGACGGCACTCTCGCCCAGGAACAGACGCGTCAGCCACAAGGTGGTATCGATGGCGAGCCGCGGGGGCATCGTGTCGACCAGCAGGTCGTGAATCCCGATCCGCAGCAGCAGCCGCTCCAGCAACCCGATCCGGTCGAAGCGCCAATGTTCTGCCGCCCTGGTGATCAGGTCATCGATCTCGGCCAGTCGCCGGGTCACCCCGTGCGCCAGCTGATCGCCGCCGTCGAGGAGGGCGCCATCGGGACCGGTCAGCATCGAGAGGCGGGCCACGACCTGGTCGAGCGGTGGCCGGCCCCCGGTCTCCCAGGCATACAACACCTGGAGGGCGCGGGCCCTGCGTTTGGTCTCAGGCCGTCGCATCGGGTCCCGTGAGCCGGCCGATCAGGTCGGCCATGGCCAGCGCGGCCTCCGCGGCTTCGTGGCCCTTGTTGCCCGCGACGCCACCGGCCCGTTCCGTGGCCTGTGCCATCGTCTCGGTGGTCAGCAGCCCGAACCCGACCGGGAGCGCGTGGACCCGCGCCACCTCGGCGAGGGCCCGCGCTGCCTCGCCTGCGACGAAGTCGAAGTGGGCGGTCTCGCCCCGGACGACCACGCCGAGCGCCACGAGGCAGGCGTACCGGCCGGTGCGGGCCGCCACCTCGGCCGCAACGCCGAGCTCGAACGCGCCCGGTACGTAGAGGACGTCCACCTGCCCGTCCGTGAGGCCGGCCTCGCGGCAGCACTGCCGGGCACCGTCGAGCAGGCGGGTGGTGATCCGCTCGTGGTAGCGGCTGACGATCAACGCCACGCGTCCGACCGGGCGCGGGCGACCCTGGTAGTCCGTCATGGTCGTCAGTGGGTCAGCAGGTGGCCGAGCTTGTCCCGCTTCGTCTCGAGATAGGCCCGGTTCTCCTTGTTGCCATGGGTCTCGAGAGGAACGCGCTCGACGATGGTGAGGCCGTAGGCGTCGAGGCCGACCACCTTCCGCGGGTTGTTGGTCATGATGCGGATGGTGGACAGGCCCAGGTCGCGGAGGATCTGCGCGCCGATGCCGTAGTTCCTGAGGTCCGGCGCGAACCCGAGCTTCTGGTTCGCCACGACGGTGTCGGCGCCCGCGTCCTGGATGACGTAGGCCCGGAGCTTGTTGAGCAGGCCGATGCCGCGGCCTTCCTGGTCCAGGTAGACGATGACGCCCCGGCCTTCCTGGCCGATCCGCTCCATCGCGGCGTGCAGCTGCGGCCCGCAATCGCAGCGAAGCGACCCGAAGACGTCGCCGGTCAGGCATTTGGAGTGCACCCGCACCAGCACGCTGTCCTGCCCCACCACGTCACCGAGCACCAGCGCCACGTGCTCCGCCTCGTCCACGTCGTTCCGGTACCCGATGATCTGGAATTCCCCGCAGTCGGTGGGCAGCCGCGCCTCAGCCACCCGGTGCACCAGGCGTTCGGTGCCCAGCCGGTAGGCCACCAGCTGCGCCACCGTGACGAAGGCGAGCCCGTGCCGCTCGGCGATCTCCTGCAATTCCGGACGGCGGGCCATGGTACCGTCGGGGTTGAGGATCTCGCAGATCACGCCCGCCGGCTGCAATCCTGCCAGGCGGGCGAGATCGACGCTGGCCTCCGTCTGGCCGACCCGCTGGAGCACCCCACCCGGCCGGGCGCGGAGCGGGAAGATATGACCGGGCCGGCGCAGGTCGCCGGGCTGGGTGCCCGGATTGAGCGCGACCTGGATGGTCCGGGCCCGGTCAGCGGCCGATATCCCGGTGGTGACGCCAAAGCGGCGTTCGGCGTCGATGCTGACCGTGAAGGCGGTGGCGAGCGCCTCGGTATTCCGCTCTGCCATCTGGGGCAGGCCCAGCTGGTCGCAGCGCTCCGGGGAGAGGGCGAGGCAGATGAGGCCGCGCCCGTGCACGGTCATGAAGTTGATGAGTTCGGGCGTGACGAGTTGCGCCGCACAGACGAAGTCGCCCTCGTTCTCACGGTCCTCGTCGTCCGCCACGATGATGATCTTGCCGTTGCGCAGGTCTTCGATCGCCTGCTCGATAGTGCCGAACATAGTCGCCAGTCGCCGGTCCCCGGCTACTGGCTGGTTCCTTTCTCCCGCAGCCGCGGTCCCAGGAGTTGGGCGACGTACTTCCCCAGGACATCGGCTTCCACGTGCACCTCCGACCCCGGCGCCAGGCGGCCGAGCGTCGTTTGCTGTAAGGTAAACGGAATCAGCGAGATCAGGATCATTCCCGGCCCCGAAACCTCTATCACGGTAAGACTTACACCATCGACCGTGATCGACCCGAGCGGCACGGAGACCGCGGCGACGGTTTCCGGCACGGTCAACTCCACCAGACGGGCATCGACCCGCTCGCTGACCGAACGGACCCGGCCGATCCCGTCCACGTGCCCCTGCACCAGGTGGCCGCCCATGCGGTCCGCGGCCCGGAGGGCCCGCTCCAGGTTCACCTGGTCGCCGACGCCGTAGCTCCTGAAACGGGTCCGATCGAGCGTGGTATCCACGATATTGACCCCGAACCAGTCCGGCCCGCGATCCTTGGCCGTCAGGCAGACGCCGTCCACCGCGATGCTTTCTCCCAGGGCGAGATCGTGCCAGGGACAGGCGATCTCGAGCTCGAGACCCGGGACTGCCGGCTGGACCGCGCGGACGGTGCCGATGGCTGAGATGATACCGGTAAACATGATGTACGCCGTGGGTCGCAGGTCGATTAGTCGCTGCCGAGTACCAGCACCGTGTCTTGCCCGAGCCCGCGCCGCTCGATGACCCGCCACCGAACGGCCTGCTCGAGCAAGGCGCCGGGGATGCCACCGAACGCGGGAATGCCGTCATCGCCGAGCCAGACCGGACTCTGTACCCAGTAGAAGCGGTCCACCAGCCCCTGGGCGACGAGCCGGCCGGCGAGCCGCCCGCCGCCTTCGACCAGGAGCGATCGGATGCCTGCTTCGCGGAGCCGGGCCATCCCGTCAGCCAGGTTGGCGGCAGGCAGCAGCTCAACGCCCAGAGCCGCCAGGGCATCGGCGCGCGCCGCTTCCACCGGTGCTTCGGCCACGACCAGCACCGGCACTTCCCGGGCCGAGTCCAGCAGTTGCTGCGCCCCGGCCAGTGCCGCCCTCCGGTCGAAGACCACGCGCCGCGGGACCAGCCGCGGCGTCAGGGGACCCCGCACCGTGAGCGACGGGTTGTCGATCCGGGCGGTCCGGCCGCCCACCCCGATCGCCTCGAAGCCGGACCGGAGCCAGTGCACCCACTCGCCCGCCTCGGGTCCGGAGATCCAGCGCGAGCGGCCGGTGTAGTCCGCGATCCGCCCATCGAGCGAGGTGGCCAGCTTGAGCGCGACGAAGGGGCGATCCGCCCCGCGGAACTCGTGAAAGAAGGGAGCGTTCTGGTCCTCGACCAGCCGGCTGACCGGGAGGGCCGACACCTCCAGCCCAGCCGCCACCAGCGAGGCCGCTCCACCGCCGGCCGCCGGATTGGGGTCGCTGGAGCCGAAGACGACCCGCCGGATTCCCGAGGCGACGATGGCATCGACACAGGGCGGCTGCTTGCCGTGATGACGGCAGGGCTCGAGGGTCACGACCATCGTGGCGCCGCGGGCGCGGGGGCCAGCCTGGGCCAGCGCAGCCAGTTCCGCGTGCACCCCGCCGAATTCGGCATGATACCCTTCGCCCACCGACTCCCCATCCCGCAGCACCACCGCCCCGACCAGCGGGTTGGGATGGACCCTGCCCCAGCCAGCCCAGGCGAGGTCCAGGGCGCGCGCCATCGCCTCCGCCTCGGTCACTCCGCCCTCAGCTGAACCGGACCGCGGGCGCACCCGGATGGATCGCCCCGATGACCCAGGTCTCGACCCCCACCTCCCTGGCCTGTGCCTGCGCCCTGTCCACCGCCGACGGCGGCAGCGCGACGATCAACCCGACGCCCAGGTTGAAGACGTCTCGCATTTCCTCATCGCTGACGGCGCCGGCCCGCTGCAGCATCCGGAAGAGCGCCGGAACCGGCCAGCTGCCACCTCGGACCACCGCTTCGGCGCCGGCTGGCAGCACCCGGACCAGGTTACCGGGGATGCCTCCGCCGGTAATGTGCGCGATGCCGTGCACCAGGCCGAGCACCGGCCGCACCGCGGCCGCGTAGGAGCGGTGGACGGCGAGCAGCGCCTCGCCCACGGTGGTATCGAGCTCGTCCACCCGCTGGTCCACGCGCAGCTTCAGCACGTCGAAGAGGATGTGGCGTGCCAGGGTGTAGCCGTTGGTGTGGCAGCCGGTGGAGGCGTAGCCGAGGAGGACATCGCCGGGCACGATCCGGTCCCCATGGAGCGCCTCCTCCTCTTCCACCACGCCCACGATCGTGCCGGCCAGGTCAAAATGCCCGGGCTGATACAGCCCGGGCATCTGGGCGGTTTCGCCGCCGGCCAGCACCATCTCGTGCGCCCGGCAACCGCGCGCCACGCCCTCCACCAGGTCCGCGATCTCGTCCACGGTGAGCCCGGCGCCCGCGACGTAGTCCTGGAAGGCCAGCGGCCGCGCCCCATGCACCAGGATGTCGTTGACGCTGTGGTTGACCAGGTCTTCGCCGACGGTATCGAGACGTCCCATCTCCCGGGCGACGAGCACCTTGGTGCCCACCCCGTCGGTACTCATCACCAGCACCGGCTGCCGCATGCCGGCGGGGACGCGCACCATGCCGCCAAAGGCGCCGACCGCGCCGACCGCCAGCGGGGTCCGGGTGCCGGCCACCAGCCGTCCGATCCGTTGCTTCGACGCTTCCGCCACCCGCAGGTCCACGCCGGCGGCGGCGTACTGGCTCTTCGTCATTCGATCCGCTCCGCGAGGGGCACGTGGGTGAGATCGGCGAACATCTGGACGCGCTCGAGGACGTGCCCGAGGTC
>Ga0315287_10003168_pt1 | contig 15831 bp, 27 predicted proteins | sample YL17G11_0_MG_FD_205037 | JGI IMG/M metagenome (GOLD analysis project Ga0315287, IMG submission 205037) | Sediment microbial communities from Yellowstone Lake, YNP, Wyoming, USA - YL17G11_0 | ecosystem: Environmental > Aquatic > Freshwater > Lake > Sediment | place: USA: Wyoming | collected... | reverse complement strand
GGGGCGAGGGCGGCGAACCGCTCCTTGAGCATGAACTTTGGCAACCCACTCTACAGTGCATGGTTCACAATCGTTCAGCTTAGGCATCAATCAAAGCTCCCGCGCGACGTAGCCGTTCCATGATGGCGGGTGGTGGTGGCTCGGCTGGCATTGGTTTAACTAATGAATCGTTCCCTACCAGCCACTCCTTCTCGTAGAACCCCCGGTCCTTGAAGTACGATGCGTGCCCCCAGGAGTTGACCTTGTCGTACATCTCACGGTTCGTCCACACGTAGGAAGGGTGAAAACAGGTGTAAGGCAGATTACGTGTAGGTCCGAGGCGTTTGACCGCGTCGTGGTAGCCGACCATACTTGGTGGAAAGGCAAGCGTGACCGTGCCCACTGCCATCGTGTAATGAAAGGTTCGCCAATAGTTCTTGAGATTTACGTTGTAATAGGCTGGATCGTTATCGTGTTGAATGTCGGCGCACAGGTCATAGAACTCGTTGAGATCGAAGATCCAGTCAGAGTCCAAGATCATGACGGTTTCGTAACCAGCGTCACCGAGTCGCTTGCTACCCTCCTTCATCAATTCAATGTAGCCGCCGTAGGGCTCGACCCTTGGCGCCTGCTTGATGGGGATGACATCGATTCCTCGAGTACGCGCCATGTCCATCAGCTCACGCATTCGGGGGTCACTGTGCCCAGAAGGCGGTGCGCCCTCACCCAACCAGTAGAGCGGAAGGTCTTGCCAGAGGATGATGGACTTTCCAGGAAGGATCGCCATTTGCTGGATGACCAACTCCAGGTAGCGGCTTTCCTTCCAGACAAGCGTGTACGCTCCAAGGTTTTTCATCGTTTACTCCATATCAGAGAGCGGCTGATTGTCAGCCCAGTCCACCTCAACGGTACGTTTCGTTGGGAACTCACCATACATGAGTGCGTTCTTGCGCAGCTCACGAATATCAAAGTCATTGCCCTTCGATTGAATGTAGGGGTGCTCCGCCCACTCTTGGATCAAATACTCATTTTTGAAGTGCATCTTTCCGTCTTTGAGCATCAATTCCTTCTGCTTTACTACCTGCGGCTTGCCCCAAGTCTCGATCTCACAGACAGGTTCGTGTGTGGCCAGAACTTGGTAGATGAGGCACTGCGGGAAGTAGACGACTTTGTAGCCAGCCATGACGATGCGAATTCCGAAGTGTGTGTCCTCACTGCCACCTTGAGAACTGAACTTTTCATCGTATCCGTTGACCTTGATGGCAGCCTCGAGTGGGAAGGAGCAGTTTAGGCCGTAAAGCCACCCGCCCCCGCACTCGACCGAGATTTCCCCTCGGTGATCGACTCCCGATGGATGTAGCGTCCCGTCAACAATGCGTCCGTTCACCACTGTTGCCTCGTTGTAAGTTCTGAACGACCCGGCAACCGCAACGCCTGTTCGCGCCGCCGCCGCGTGAACTGCCAACCAACGTGCATGGATAACCGAGCAGTCGTCGAAGAGAACAACGTAAGTACCACGCGCAAGAGCAATGACACTGTTCCGCGCATTGTTAAGATCGTAGAAGTCGCGCTTGGTCTTCCGCCACGGTCCTTGCCAGGGCGAGGGCTTGGGCGGAACGTGACGATAACTGATACGGCCCTTCAACGCCTCGGCCAGCTCTTCCCTTCGTATGAGGCGTTGGGGCGCAGCCTCCCACAACAGCTTATCGACGACAATCAGCTCACAGGGGACCTTAGCGTACTCGATGGCGTGGACCAGGGAGTCGGCCATCCACTGAAACTGCGGGTTCTTCCGAGCAGTGCAGAGACCGAGGGTTATCATCGTCACTTCCTCAAGAAAAACGTCGCGTCGAGATTCCAGCCCGGCGTTCCGCGCCAACCGGGATTGTGTTCGCGTGCCCTCTGGAGCATGTACATCCGGGCCCAGTCAACCTTCCAACCGTGGTCGGAGAAGAACGTCAGCCACCAGGCGAATGGTCTGACGTGGACGTGCCCAGAGACCGCCACGCCCTCGTAGGCAACTGGAATGGACTCGCCCTTATTGATGACGAACTCGTCCTTGTCAAAGGCCACAGTAGCAATACAGAAGAACATGTGGCTTTTGGCGACCTTTGACAGCCATTGAAATGTTTGTGGAAGGTCTTCGTAGTATATGTGCTCGAGGCAGTCACAAGCCATTACGATGTCAAACGGCTTTGTTATTCTTTCTTGCAACTCCTTGCCTGTGATGTCCCCGACGTGGATTCGTCCACGCATGGCCTCGACGGCGTGCTCGACTGCATAGACGCTCACGTCGATGCCACAGCAGTCAAAGCCGCGTGTCTGGAGGCGCCCAGCAAGGTCACCGGCGCTACAACCCACGTCGAGAATGGAGGAGCCTTTAGGGAAGACGTAGGCGAGTGTGTCGGCGATGATCTCGAAACCATCCCAGGTGAGCGAGGGGCCCTGGTAGGTCTTGACGGTGCTCGCAGATTCCTGATAGCGTTTCTGCCCTGTCCAGTAGTCCTTATCATAGTGGGTTCCGTAGTTGATCTTCATGGGTTGAGAAGCCCTTTCATGGCGTTAGCGGTCGGTGGGAAATACTTCGCGTAGCGTAGGCCCACGGCATGTAACCCCCGAACGCCTTCGGCGGTGGACACGCCTACGACGTCGAACTTTGCCAGTTCCAGTATGGCGTCGCCACGCGGCGGGTACTTGACTGGATCAGTGATAGCGACGTTGAACATCCTGGGCGTGAAGCAAAGTCCGAAGTCGGTCAGTTGGAAACCAATGACCATGTTTATGTCATAACTGGAATCCAAGGGAGTCTCGAAGTACCGTTGGAGGTGTTCGGGCCCGTCAAACAGTGTTGGGCTCAGAGTTATGAGATGGAAGCTCGCGTCGGCGTCCAGTAAGGCTTGAATGTACTGGGCCCCCAACTCCGACCAGAACGTCAACGGCCCGCCACTCCAGTTCCAATGGGTGAAAAGACGGATTTTGGCTGGTTGCATGTTAGTTGTACAGCTTTTGTACATCTTTCATTTCTGCTTGTCAAGTGGTAGATTTAGCCTATGTACACTTCCTTTGCGGCTTTCTACTTGACGCGGCTTTTGCGGGAACTCCCAGGGCTAAAGGAGCTGGCAGGGAGCGGGGTCAAGCCTCTCTCCTGCGACGTCTGTATGGCCTTCTGGACGTCCCTGGCGGTCACGTTCTTGCCGACACGGATTCTATCCCGTGCCGGTCGGACGCTTTGGCTGTTGGAAGGGGGAGAACCGAATGTCGTCGGCGTGGAGGCGTTGGGGGACTAGCCCCTCTAGGGCTTCTGCATCGACTGCCACACCAGATAGAGACCACCCGCAGCGAGCCCGAGGAAGGTCGCCTTCTTGACCATTCCGAGACCTTTGCCCAGGACGAAGGCCGCTGCCCCGACGATGGCTGCGTTGGTCAGGGGCTTCGCGTAGCCGACGTCGTCTGACGCATCACCGACGCGCATGAGAGTCTGAACGCCGGCAACGGGGGTGTGGTCGTAGTCGATGACGGGCATTATCTCACCATGATGGCGTTACCGCGGCGTTCAGTGGTGAACCGCGTGTGAATTAGCTTTAGAAATGCATTGAGCTGTTCGTCAGATAGCTCGAGGAGGAGCCAGTTCTTTGCGACTGACAATGGATCGACTGGGTAATTGGCGAAAAGGAAGTCAGTGGCAGCTTTCGTGCCGGCTAAGAAACGAATTTCTTGCAACGGGTTACCGTGACAGGGATTTCCCCTGAACCGTCTTGGCAGCTCCTCCCCAGAGCGATCCTCGACGGGGATCTTGTACCGTCCAGCTCGCCCACGCCCCGCCATCTGTCCCATTTCGTAATCGGCCCGATGCGCGTCCTCTCGAAGACGTTCACCGGGCATCATCGGGAAGATGAGGAAGCGGGGCGGGAAGGCGTAGGTGATGCAACCGTAGCTGTGACACGCCCGAGCGATCTCGTCGAACAGGTTCGACATGATGTCGTCCCCGGGCCAGTCCTTCCAATTAAGCGTTAGAGTAGCAACAGGAACGCCTTCTAGGGGAGGATCGCTCCGGCCCACAGCGTCAGTATCGAACGAGTATTCGCCCACGATACCGTGACGGCTATAGGGGTGAAGGATCAGCCTAATGTCGTGGCCCAGACCCTTGTCACCGATGTCTCCGATGTAGGGCGAAGGGTAGCGTTCCTTTTTGGGCATTGGGTTCTCCGTTCAATCCCAGGCCGATTCAGACCAGGCGTCGTAGCTGGCGTTCTGTAGTGTCGGGGGTCTTCGTCCAAGTGGTCGTTGACGAGGCGTTCGACTTCACGCGCAGACAGCCATGGATGCTCGGCCGACTCGACTTCCACGCCCTTGAAGAACTGTTGTTCGCGTTGAGATCCAGTCTGTATCCGTGGCATGACCCTTCATCCCTTCTGCCAGAAGTGCAACGTCCACTCGTGGCCGAGATCCCACTCGAAGTTGTGTTTACGGCCTAAAGCGTCGAGGGCCGCCTTCGTCTTCGACGCCTCTTCGACGTCCAGCGTGTACCCAGTCAAGTTGGGATACCAGCCAGTATCGTCGGTGACGACCGACAAGTCGGCGTTCTCCCCGACGTTGTCGCCCTGACCTGCCCACGCCTTCTTGTCGTAGAAGACGAGGAGTGCAGCTTCCAGGTCACCGAACAGCTCGATGGTGAGGTCGGTGAAGGCATCTTGGAGGTCGGAGACTCTAGACATCTCTGGCTACTCCGTTATCAACGACTACCGACCAGCCACAGAGGCTCATGCCGAAATGCTGGGCAGTGGGTTCTTTATCGTCTAATTCCCAGGTACATCCGAACCTTTCAATCGAGATCAGCCCCGTCTCTTCGTCGTAGTGTATGGACTTGTTCTTGGAGCTGATCGTCAACTGGTGTAAACACTTCGGGCAGATGATGACCAGCGTGGCTTCGTCGGCAGCCTTGTAGAGATCGCCAATGACCAGTCGGTCATGCCAGCGAATCTTGGGATGTGCGAACGCGAGCTTGTCGAAGAGGCAGTCGGATGCCATGCCCCGGGGGTCGTCTATGCCCCCGTGATAGCGATAGTGCTCCGGCGGGTCGCCTGCAATGTGGACCGGGAACTCTTCATCGGTTGACTTCATCTTTGGCCTCCAAATGGAGGCTTATTGTACAACGCCTACTTCTTCAAGAGCAAGACCAGCAAGATGCCCCCACCGATGGCATAGGGGAGTATCTGCTGCATGCCGCCAGCGACGACGTTCCCGCCGATGCCCTTGGAGAGCTGCCCGACCGACGCCTGGGCCTGGGAAGCAAGCTGCTGAACTGATTGCTGAGCCTGGGCGGTGGCCGTACCGAGAAGGCCACTGACGGCGCCTTGCGCTTGGCCTGTGAGCCACTGGACGCCGCCGCCGACGGTCTTCTTGAGCCCTGCCACAACAGCGTCCGTGAAGCCGTCTTGGGCCAGGGGGTAGCCAGAAACGTGATAGTAGCGCGCCATGGGTCACTTCCTTCCGAACATGAGGTAGAGGACAACTGCGCCACCGACGAGGAGCGGGAGCATGCCAGAGATGGCGTTCATTCCACTGTTGACTGGTCCTGGGGCAACCAGTGGTGTTGCTGACACCTTGACGTTTTGGGCGTCGAACAAGAACAGATCGGACGGTGTAACAACCGGCGCGACCGGTGTGTAGACCGTCCCCGCCTTGATGTCGGCGGGCGTCGCCACCGCTCGAATCTCCCCGACTGCATGGTACGACATCTCTAGCTCCTTCTCTCGACCGCTGAAGCAGCCCGGCGAGCCCCCGACGCTAGCTCTCCGGTTTCTAGGGCGGGCCCTTGCTCGGCGGGCTGTCTCAACGGTCGAGATTGCATTCTACCACCTACCTGGGTTGAACTCCCCGATGGCGACCAAGTACAACAGAACGCCGCCGCCGGCTATGACCCAGAACCAGTGGTCCTGGAGCCAACTGTCACCCGCACAGGCGCATGGCGAGGGCGTGACAACCGCCGTGTACTGCTTGATGTAACCGTTCATTACCACACCGCCTGTTTGAGTTCGGTGTACCAGTGCGTGGACTTGCGCTTCTGATACTTCTTCGCGCGACGCTTGGACTTGTAAATCGCCCCACCGGAACACGTCTGTTGTCGGGCCGTTCGATACAGCTCAACTGCCCAAGCTTCTGGGCGCCTACGTCTTCGCCTGTAGGCGTTGGGGTGGCGAAGCCCCCGGTTATCGCTCCGGCGAGCTGACCGAAAGGTTTGAACGGGTTGCCGTACCGTGCCAGGCCGTAGATTGCCAAGCCGCCGAGGAGCGCAGCGACGACGGTCACCAGGGTGACCCGTGTGCTCGTATCGTCGCCCAGTGGGGCGTTGGCAATGGCGTACATCACGCCTTCAACCACTTCCCGGCGCGTGACCGTGCGGCCTTCGACTTCACCATCCCAAGGAGTCCCTTGATCGGGTCAAGGATCGACGTCTCTTGCCAGAGGAAATACACCACGCCACCGATGGCAACGTACTTCCACCAGCCAACGCCACATTCGGGGTTGCCCGGGTCGGCCTTACAGAGCGCCAGTCGGTCACGCTCCTTCAAGATGTCGGCGTAGTTGCCGATTGCCGAGGTGGCAATGTAGGCGATGCCGGCGATGAGGATGAGCAACGGGAAGAAGCCCTGGGGGGCTGGACCCGTTGAAGCGCCCTCGGGGACTCTACCCGTGACGACGAACCGCGCCAGCTCCTCGGCGTTTAGACTCTCAACGTTGATCTGGCTCGAGTCGTAGGCTTGAGAAATGAACGTCCGCAGCTCGAGGGCGAGCTTTGTTTCTGTCGCCTGGTCCCGGTAGGCGTCGAAGATCTGCTTGGCGACCGCCGCTGGATAAGCAGCCGTCATGGTGCCCGCGGTGACCGCGTTCACTTGGTCGCGTACCCTGAGCCACCCCGCCAAGGAGGCTCGCATCTTGTCCAGCTCGGCCTTGGCGCGGGCTTGGACGGGCGTCATTTATCGCCTCCGACGACGCACGCGCGCACGCTCCACGGGATGCACGGCCAGCCGGCTGAACAAGTACCAGACCACAACAGCGCCACCCAGGTACAGCCAGGTGTTGCCACCGGCAGTCTTGGGTGGGGAGACGTCACCGCCAGCGTCGGGTTCCGCGATGGTTCCGCCGCCGCCAAAGAAGCCGGCCACGCCGCCACCAGCACGCTTGGCTGCGTCCGCCGCCGCATCGGCATTGGAGATGAGGACGATCATCTCGGTGAGATTGCCGTAGGCAGCGTAGACGCCCGCGGTGTGATACGCCTGGGCGGCGTTGTTCCACGCTGTTTTGGCTGCGCCCGACGCCTTCAAGCCCTTGTCCACACAGACGTGAAAGCCACAGACTGCCCAGTTGAGCGCCTGCGCCATGGTCGTGATCATGGATCGCTTGAAGTCCTTTGGGAATGCGGCACAGCTACCGTTCACGATGCCGTGATCGAGGAAGTTTCCGTCAGTGATAGACATTAGCGTCTCTGCCCTTTCGCTGGCGCAAGGAACTGTGTGTAGACGACGTAGCCGCCAATGAGCCAGCCCCACCAAGGAACGCTATCGAAGCTGAAGCCGGCGGGGGTCACGGGCTCTAGGGTGGTCGAACCGCCTCGGCCAGCCGTCCGAGCGCGCTTCTCGGCGGCAGCCGCAGCAGCCGCAGCGGTCTTGGCAGCTTGTTCAGCCTTCACGCGCGCCTGATTGGCGGCGAGGATGGCCTGGGCTTGTGTCGCCGCGCCCCCGGCTCCAGTTGACTGTGTGTCGTCGAGGTACTCGCCAGCGTAGTTACCCCACTCTTCCAACATCGATGGCATCACCGACCTCGCTTTCCGAAGATGAAGTAGGCAGCCCCGGCGCCTATGACCCACCACCACCAGGGGATGGGCGCTGTCACCGGAGGCGTGGGGAGGGCTGGAAGCCCTTCCTGTTGAGCCTTGTCGAGAATGGCGTCAGGCGTTGTCGCTGTAAACGCACCTTCCTTGATGCCTTCACCGACGATGCATTCTAGGGTTTGGCACGCCATGGGTTACTTCTTCTTCAGGAAGAGGAAGTAAGCCGCCCCGGCGCCTGCGGCCCAGACCCACCAAGGAACGCCTTCAGAGGGAGGCGCCAGTTGCTCCTGGAGTCCTTCCTTTTGCTCCTGGAGTCCTTCCTTCGTTGCCGTGTCGAGAAGCGTGTCGGTCGTCTGGACTGGCTGGTTGCCGTAGTTGTAGGCCCCGGGGGTTCCCCCGCCGCCGCCACCGCCGTTGGTGGGCGGTGCGCTTGGTCGGGTACAACGGCATGGGAGATGAAGTCGTTCGTTGGTGGGCGGTGCGCTTTGTCCCCACACATCTTGTCCCGACACGCACTTGGCTCCGTCCCAGTACATAGGCGCCGGGCAAGTTTTCACCGGCGTCACCGGAGTCACCGGAGTCACCGGAGTCACCGGAGTTACTGGACCACCACCGTCGAGATTGACCACCTCACCACCTTCAACACCACCTGCGTTAGTCTTTGAGGGTCCTACGCCGTTACGTATCCGGCTTATCTTACCGCCTTCGTTCTGCGCCTTGTCGAGCAGGGTCACGCCAGTCTTGCTAGTGGCGGTTTTCGTGGCCGACGTTGATCCAATTCTTGCAGGCTGCGCAAAGAGACTGCGTGTGCTGCCAGGCTGTACAGACTTCGCCAACGTCGGCGCCCCCGCAAAGAGACTGCGTGTGCCGCCAGGCTGTGCAGACATCCTCGGCAACGCCGCCGTTGATACAACGAGACTGCGCGTGCCTCCGGCGCTACTGGTCTTAACGGTCCTTGTCCTTAGACCTTGGATTGGCATGCGTCACCTCCTACCTGTTGAAGATGCGGTAGCCGATCAGTGACACAACCAGGGTGCCTCCTGTGGTAGCGGTGGACGCTGCGGAGAAGGTAATGTCATTGAAGGTCGGGACGAATTGAACGACTGATAGCGGGGCAAACATGCAGGGCTTCGCCAGCGGCATGAGCTTGTCGAGGCGCGAAAAGAACGGAGGTAGGGCGTTGTCCTGGAAGTTCTGTTGCGGACCCGTATCGACAAGCTCCCAGGAGATGTTAATCCACTCGGTGGCGCCCTCCTGTTGAGTCGGAACATCCCAGGAGTACACTGGGCGCCACCGACCGAAGGTTGTCGCAGTGGAGGGTGCAGACACCCGCCAAGTGACCACCGGGTAGCAGGTCATGATGAACGGGCCGTCCTGGGACAACTTGAACGACAGCGCCGTGGCGCGGGTGTTGTCGTCGGTGGCTGTGAACGCCAAGGTCTGGGTCGGGTGCATCGGGATACGCCGCCCAGGGATGCTGTCGATCTCCTCCTCGACGGGCCTGGCGCCGGCCTTGAGGCTGGCGATGACGGATTCGAGCCTTGCGATCCGCTGATCACGGTCGTTGAGAGCTTGACGGACGCTAGCGGCGAGCTGTTCGATGTTCACGGTGAGACCGCTCCTTTCCCGGAGGTTCGGGTAGGTGGGAGGAGGTCATCTCCTTACCACCACGCAGTCACACCCGGGGATGTGACTGGTTCAGGATGTGGGGAAAGGACGTGGAAAGGGGCGGCAATGGCGAGCGGCGCACTGCCGCCCCTTTCCTCAAGTTAGATTGACCCTACCAACTGCCTACTGCACGTCGCGCGTTTTCTGGCCATCGATCATGAACGAAATGTTCTTCTCGTCGTCCGTCGCGCCGGTGTTCAGATTGGTCAGCGCAACGGTGCCGCCCATGGCGTAGAACGCCGCCTCGACCGCAATCGTCTGCCCCTTCGGGATGACGATGGGCCGCGCCAGCTTCAGGATCGCTTGCTGGGTCGGCATACCGTTGTTGAAGATGGAGTTCTGGGAATCGGTTCCCCAGATACCACCGCCCGAAGGCAGATACCAGGACGGCGCCTGGAACTGAGGCTTCTCGCCGAGGGTGAACGTCCAAAAGAGCTGGGACGCGGTGTGAAGGTAATTCGCCCGGCGATTGGTGCCGAGGAAGTACAGCCACACACGAAGGCTCAGCACGACGAACGTCTGATTGCTGGCAAGCTGGCCAGGCGTGCTGAGGTTGGTCATGTAGAGGTTGCCGCAGCATTACGTCGCCTTTCGGTGACGCCGCCGGCTGTTTATGCCGACGCCAGAGCTTTCGCTCTGGGCTTGGACTATATCTTCACCCTCTTGCACCAGTGCAAGGTGGGGTGCCGGGCGCTCGTGGGTCGGATTATTGTTGGGACTCACCGACCTAGTCTCTAGACCTTCCGCAGAACCGATGCCCTCTGCGGCTTGGCTCGGGGTTACCTGACCCAAGATGACCAAGGCTTGGGTTCGGGCTTCACCGCAACCATGACGAAGCTGCTTGGCGAGTCGTGCCAGAAGTAGATCACGATCCATCATCTTGTAGCGATCCGTACTCACAGCCCGCTGCAAGAAGTCCAGTGACAGATCCGCCTCCAACGCTTTAGTGACGAGGTACGGGCGGACAGTACAAAGCAATGCGTAGGTATTTCGTCGGTTATTGACATCTGAATGCCAAAGCGGCCGACATCGCGGTGTTCTACGCTTTTCCTTGTACATATGAACACCATCGGGATACGGAACGATTGCGCGCATTAACTGTTCAACGTAGCGGATAGTCATTTCATCCGCCATTGCTACGCGAACGCTCGTATACACGATGCTGTATGGACCGTAGCTGACCTCTTCGCCTGTCCTATGAGATATACGCATAACATGTTTCATGTCGCCTCGAAGGTTAAAGTAAATGCAACCTTCACCGTCGATTAGACCTGCCAGCCACGCGATTTGTGTTTTACGTAGTCTCATGGACGCAGTCTAACATCATTGGTTGTTTTATTCACCCAGTAGCACTTTGGCGTTACCACCAAAGGATGCCTACCCCTTACAGGGGGACATTGGCGTTGCCGAACAACTTCGTCGGGCTCACGATAGCCGGCGTCGGATCGCCGGTCGTCAACTGTTATACGTGCAATAATCACTTGCACGCCCCCTTGTTGTTTATACAAGGGCTCCGATTTTCATCGGAGTGTCGGACTATCTCACGGTCTTCCAACGTGTACTTCATTGAACGTGGCTTAGGAAATTTCACGATGGAAGACCCGGGGCGCTCGTGGGTCGGATTATTGTTGGGACTCACCGACCTAGTCTCTACACCTTCCGCAGAACCGTTGCCCTCTGCGGCTTGGCACGGGATTACCTCGCTATCAGGGGCTTTCCCGTTAGCATGCGATCTACTCCGTGGCATGTACTTAGCACGAATGCGTTCAGCCTCTTCGATTTCCCAAGGCTCCTTGGGCGCGCGAGACATTGCGCGCTTATGAGTAGCGTTGAGGTATTCGACGAGTGCTTTCGCGAAATCCTGCTTAATGATCAGCCACGGTAGTAGTTTAGTGAGAACAAGACGAACCGCGCTTTGGCCACGCAATTGCAACTGATAAACTTGCTGATACGGTTCCTGTGCGGACCTCCGATAAATCTTCACGAAGGTTGCACCCATATCGATGCAAATTCTTGCAGCGTGTGCGACAAAGTCACGATTCGTGTTGATTACTTGCAAGACTGGCCGGTACGTGCTGTACCCGTTTTGTGTCTGCGGATACAGTGTAATGTTACCTTCGCCGTCTAACGCGCAGGCCATCCAAGCAAGCTCTATGTCCGTCACTGTTCGCATACCCGTGATTAAATCACATTCACCCCGTTTACACTACGAAATCACTTTCGTAGGCCGCGCGACTATCCACGGACGAGGGTATCCCAAATCGGCTGGTGAACGCGCTCCATCATTCCTGCGACTCGCGGCATTTGATGCTCCCTCTGTTTTAACTTCGGGCCAGTGGCCCAGGGCGGGTGTCTCCCCGACCTCGTTGGGTTGAGCTTTCGAGTTCACGCAAGTAGGCGGCAGGGGGACACCCCTGTTCGGGAACATCGTCACGCTGTTTACGGTATCAAACATGTTTACAGTCTAATTGCCGAACCCGCCCGCGAACACGCCGGTGTAGTAAGCGTCGTCGCTGGTGTCCATGCCCGCGCCGATCTGCCGAACGGCGGGCTGACGCTGCATCGCACGAACGCCATCGATCTGCCGAACGGCGGGCTGTCGCACGAACGCCGACGCTGCACCGATCTCCTCGCAGGCGCCCTGCGACTGGAAGTAGTCACCGATCTCCTCGAAGGCGCCGGTCTCGGCGTAGTCACCGGTCTCGACGTAGTCACCGGTCTCGACATAGTCGCCGAGAAGCGCCTGGTCGTAGACGCCCGAATCGCCAGTACCGATGTAGCCCTTGACCTGCGGGACGTAGGCAGTGAGCAGCTCATCCACGAGGTTGAGCGCCGTACCGACCATGATGGGCGCGCGGTACTTCGACACGGCCTTGACCTTGGACGTGAGGAAGTGCGCCGCGACCACGACCGCCAGGCTCACCGCCGGCTTGACGTGATCGCCGAGCTTGCCGAGGACGCCGCCCAGCATGGGAACCTCGACGAGCTTGTTCGCAGCCAGCCGCGAAAGGTAGAAGCTCGCGGCGAGCGGGATGACCTGCCCAGCCAAGTTCTTCAGGGTCGCAACCAGCGAGCCGGTGCCCGGGTTGAGACGGTACTTGGCGATGTACCTGCGTGTAGTGCGCCGACCCCAGCCCTTGCCACGAAGGACACGAGCGTGCCCAGCGTACAGCGCCCGCTTGATGCCCCGGCGCGGACGGTAACGCTTCTTCCAGGCGTGATAGCTCCGACGAGCGTAAGCCATCTTCCGGCTGATACGGCGCGCAGTCCGACGGACCCGGCGCGGCGCGCTGGTCCGACGAACGGTCTTGCGGGTCTTGCGGTGACCGCGACGAGCCGCAGCCTTGGCCAAGCGCGTGCGATACGCCTTCTTGCCCGCGCGCACACGCTTGGCGCTCTTGCGGTGCCCACCCGTGGTCTTACGCGCCTTCCGAGCCTTACGATGCCCCTTACGCTTCTTCGCCATCGACGTACCTCCACGCTTCTTTGAAGACTTCCCAGACCATCCTAGTCCCAACAGCCCCGCAGCATGCGCTGAGCCGCTGGAAGTAAACCGCGTCTTGCGGTGCTTGGTCCGACGCAGACCGGCCTTGACCCGGCGGGTGTACGCAGCCTTGAGCGCCGAACGCGACCGCTTGGTCTTGCCCTTACTCGCGTAGGCCACTTGGCCCTTGGCGAACGCCTCCGCCGAGTAGGGGTTCCGCCGACGACGCTTCGCATGGACCCGACGACGAACGTGATGGGCCTTGCGCCAAGAGGCGAGCGCCGCCCCATGGAGCGGATTACGACGCTTCCTTCGCTTCATGCTTTGACTCCTTGTTGGGTTGTAGTGGCGGGACTCGCCATATTCTGCCGTCTGCCAACGACGGGGGTTGACCGATACTCGGATGGTCGCGCCATGCCGGCGCGGGACGGTGTACGTTCCAGTCGTTCGTGGCTTGGTTCCGCGCTTGACCTTGTGCGCGCGGAGCGGTGGGACAGAAGGATTAACGAACCAGAGCATGTTCTCTCCTTGGTGGCATTAACCCCGAGAGCCCGCCAATCACGACCGGAGAGAACGTGCGTGGCTAGACTCTTAGATTCTTGAGAAATTCACGAAATCTGTCAATAGAAAACGTAAGATAGAGAACGGTTACATGTAGGCGTTGGGGCGTCAGCCAACGATGCCCTTGTCCAAGACGTCGAGCTTGCCGCCCCACATGAGGGCGACCAGGGTGCGCTTTTTCCAGATGACGAGCAGGGCGCGACCGTTGGGGGTGCAGTACAGCTCGGAGCCCCGCTCAGCCTTGATCTCGATCTCTTCGTCGTCTTCCTTGTAGGCAAACCCCTCGCAAGTACCTAAACGTACAAGGGTTTCAGCGTTCCGCAGGAACTCGGGAGTAGGCGTCTGGGGGCGGGCGAGGCCCGGCTTGTACAGCTTCACCCCATCGTCGTGCTCGTGGATGTAGCTGTAACTTTCCGTACCGCCGTACCACTTGTTGGAGCGGTAGGTGACCCAGGCGGCGTGTCCGATGAGGACGGCGTTGGTCGGGATCTTCAACTTGGAGTCAAATGGCCCCACCCGTTTGGGGTCGAGCTTGTGGAAGGTCTCGAAACGCTTGATGCCGGGCTTGAGGTCGTGGGGTTCCTCTTTCGCCATTTTAATGACCCTTGGTGAACAGAACCTTGTAGAGCCCATAAGCCGCAGCGATTAGACCACCAATTACCACCCAACTCGAGTCAAGTGAGAAGTCACCTAGAGCCAACGCCCGGTCTACAGTCGCAATCATTCCTTTGGCCCGGGGACCAGCCCCAATCAGCTTGGCGTCGGCGGGCAGTGGCCACGCTGCCGCCTCCGGCACCACGCCTCTGGGATCGCAGCACCGAAGATGCCCAGGCATGGGTTGCTTAACGTCGTTACCCAACGTCTGGTAGTATTGGTACTGCTCCTGTGCTGGCTTCCAGACTGAGTAGATCATCGTCTTCACATCGCCATGTTGGCGTAGGCCGCCTCACCGAGCTTCGCGTAGATCTCACGCCAGGAAAACTCACGCCAGGTTGGCCCGACGAGACTTACTAGAGCCGCAGCAGTGGCCGTATCGACGGTGCCGCTATCCGGCACGCGAATGCTCATCTTCCGTAGCGACGCTTGGATGCCGCGAACGAGCCGCATGCGGTCGGGTGCATTCACCGAATGGTAGTTGGGGGACTCGTCGATAGCTGCCATGGCAGCCTGTGCGTCGGCTGTCCGTCCATCAAAGCCCATCATCTTTTGGGCGTACTCGAGGGTGTTCATCATCTACCTCCCTTGGGAAGTTTCTCCAGGACCCACAGACCAGCGAACGCGATGGCACCCCACTTCATCCAGGTCGGAATGGAAAGACTGGGCAGGATGCCCTTCACCTTATCCCAGTCCTCCTGAACGACTTCCTTGAGGGACTGTACAAAGAGCGCCCCCGAAGTTGGAATGCTGTGAAGGACATCGAGGTGGATCGCAAGGCTCTGCGCAGCCCAGAAGAAGTCGTAAGTGGCTTGTGCCTGAAGGACGACGCCCGGCCCCAACTTGCTTTCGACCAACGCCATGGCCACGGTCATCTTCTCGATGAGGGCGCTGACGGTCTTGGGCTGATAGGCTTCGACGGGTTTGCCTTCCCAAGCAGCGTTGGTGGCCTGTTGCGACAGCTCGCCGCGAATGCTTAACGCTGTGGCATAAGGTAAGTACGGGACCAGCGCGCGGTTAGGTCCGATGAAGTCCGTCCGCATGGACGTCTTGGCTAGAGCGTCGTACTGACTCTTCAAGTAGCTCTGAACACTGCGGGCGAACTCGTCGCCGACGAATGCGTAGGGCATGACTACTTCCTCCGCATGAGCAGAAACGCGAGAAGGCCAGCACCACCAATGAGCAAGATGGGGCTGACACCACCACCGGCGGCTGCGGCAGCTCGCGCAGCTTCTTCAGCAGCGTAGTCACCAGCATGAACAAGTGGTTTCGCACTCTGTTTGACAGCTACCGTGTCGTCAAACAGAAACAGTTCGTTAGTCTGGACACCACCGACGACTCCACCGCCACCGCCGCCACCGCCGCCACAAAGCCCCTTGGCGACATTGACACCAGCTCCCGCGGCTGAGCCCGCAATTGGCCCACCAGCAACGTTGGCTGCGGAGACTGCGGCGCCACCAACGACATCTGTGGCTACACAAGCTAGCGCGCCCACGCCCTTGGCGACAGCCTTGGCACCGGTCGCGACGGCGGAACCAATTTTCTTACCAACGTTGGCAACGGACTTGAGCCAGCCCCCCAACGCCTGCGGCCCACCGTTACCGAGCTTGATGTACTGGTCGAGCAGACCATTAGCAAGTGCGGCGCGGATAGC
>Ga0315287_10003167_pt1 | contig 15831 bp, 9 predicted proteins | sample YL17G11_0_MG_FD_205037 | JGI IMG/M metagenome (GOLD analysis project Ga0315287, IMG submission 205037) | Sediment microbial communities from Yellowstone Lake, YNP, Wyoming, USA - YL17G11_0 | ecosystem: Environmental > Aquatic > Freshwater > Lake > Sediment | place: USA: Wyoming | collected... | reverse complement strand
CAATAACTCAAAACTCATAACTTCCCTTCACGAAATCGCCCTCAGCCGGTCCTGCGTGACGACCCAGCGGCTGCCTTTCTTGACGAGGGTATAGGTGTTCTCGGAGGCGGACAGACTCGCCTCCTGATAGCCGCCTTCGACCTCGACCTTCGCGCGGCTTATCCACTTGATCGCGCCGGTGTGGAAACCAAGCCCCCGTTCGCCGGTCGCTTTGTCCACTATCCCTTTGTCTGGACGAAACTGGGCCTGGGACCACTTCTTTGCCGGCGGTTTGTTTCCGGCGAACCGCTTCATGAATGCATCCGACGGATCAGCGACCCCCTTGCCCTTCTCGATGCCGAGAAAGTAGGCCTTCGCGTTTTGCCGCAGGGCGGAGGCGTTGTGCTGGAACTGGTAGCGATAGACGGCCTCGCGGATGTTGTCTTCATCGGCGGCGCGGGTCTTGGTCGAGCCCGCGACGGACGCGATGCAGCCAATCGCGATGATGACTACTGCCGTGAACGCAACAACAACTCGTTTCATATTCACCCCCTAAACTGTCAGACTCGGCGATGCTTGTGATAAGTATAGCGGGTGGATGGGCGGAGAACAATGGCGGGATTGTGTCATTCCACGCATTCTCCACTGGACAAGCCGCCATATCGTGGCGTACACTACAATACTAGAAGCGTGACACATCACAGGCAGGCCCCAGACCTGCACCCGATAGGAAGGGGAAAGACCTTGCGCATAAGACAATCGCTCGCTTACGCCTGCGCGGCGGTAGCTTTGCTGATCGCGTCCGTATCACCATCGATAGCCGGGATTTACTGTGATTTCGAGTCCGGATTGGGCAGGAACGGGCAAGCCATCCGAACCGACATCAACGGCCTGAGCTTCTCCACCACCACCGGCGGGGACATCTACTACGCCGATATCAACACCGGCAACTACTCCGTCACATCGGATAACGGCAAAGCCTACGAAGGTGGCGACTACTTCATGTCGGGCGACGTTGCCGCATACGTCGCGAATGTGCCGGACATAGGCCGGATCTCGTTTCAGTACGGCTCTGCATCCTACCTCACTCTGGGCTATTGCGCCGGATTCCCTCTCACACTGGAAGCTTATGACGTGCAGGGGACGCTCCTTGGGTCCGCTTTCGGCTCGGTCAATACGAAAACCAGCGGCGGCCTCGCAATGGGCTTTCTGACGGTCACCGGGCAGAGCATGTCCTACGTGCTCTTGCGCGGTACGGGCGGCTACTGGTTGATCGATAACATCAGCACCGACGCCCCGGTCCCCGAGCCGTCTTCCATCCTCGCGATCGGCTGCGGCCTGGCCGGGCTCTTGGCCGGGAGACTCCGCGTGAAGAAACATCATCAACTGCTGCTTGCGCTCTTCGCGTTCATTCTTGCCGCGAATACGGTTATCGCCGGGCCGCTGACGAGGTTGTATGTCAAACCCGGGCATATGGCCATGCGGCCAGGGATGCAGCAGCAGTTTCAGGCGTACGGCCTGGACATATTCGACAATGATGTCCCCGTCACAGAACCCCTGACCTGGTCGACTGACCCGAGCGCGGGCACGATCACCCAGAGCGGCCTCTTCACCGCCGGCACGACCACCGGGGTCCACATCCAGGGAGTGACGGTCACCACTCCGAGTGGGCTCACAGGTACAGCCCTGGTTACCATAATCGGGTCGGCTGTCGACAGTGGCTACATGCTGGAGAGGAGCTGGGGCAAAATGAACCCCGGCTATCTGGCTACTCCAACTCTGCTGGCGGTTGATTCCAATGACTGCGTCTACGTGGAAGACGACGCGATGACCAAGTTCGACAGCAGTGGGCGCTACATTGTCCAGTTTGGCCCTCTGTTCAGCGAACGGCTCGACGAACGGCGGGCGCAGGGCGTGGCATTCTATGGCGGATACGCTTACGTCGCGCACGGGTTGTACGTCGCCAAGTGCGATTCCAGCGGCAGAATCCTGAACCAGTGGGGGTCCACCAGCTACGGCACGGATGGTTACTGGCAGTGGATCGGGGATATTGGCATTGACAATTCGGGCAATGTATACCTGATCGATCCGGACCGGGGCCGGGTCTTGAAATATACGATTTCCGGAACATTCGTGAAAGGCTGGGGCAGCAGCGGCTCGGGAACGGGACAGCTCAAGAGACCGCACGGTCTTTGTGTGGATCCTCAGGGCAACGTCTATATCGCCGATACCGAGAACGATCGCATCGTGAAGTTCGACACGAACGGCAACCTGCTTGCCACGTGGAGCAACTTCGGTGGCACCTACGGCTTGCTGCATTATCCCGAGGATGTGACTATCGGGCCGGATGGGAACCTCTACATCGCTTCATGGAGCACCAGCCATCGAGTGCTGAAGATCAACTCCACCGGCTCCGCCCTTGCCAGTTGGACCCTTGCCAGCAAATACTATCCCAGAGGCATAGCAGTGGATTCCACAGGGTGCATGTACACCACCTCACTCGAATCCAGCACCAAGGGAGTCTCCAAGTGGGACCTCAACGGGAACAAGATCGCCGCATGGTCGAAGACATCTCCAGAGGGCAATATCAATGGGGTCAGCAGCCTGGCAGTAGGTCCGGACGGCACAGTCTACATTGCCAGGGATTTTGTTCACAAGTTTGATGGCTCCGGCAACTTCCTCGGCAGATGGGCCATCGATGGAACGTGGCTTTACAGGATAACTACTGACCAGTACGGATACGTGTACACCAACGATTACTATGGTGCGGGCAAGTACACGCCTTCCGGCCAGATCCTCAGGCACTGGGTTATGCCGACCGGCACAAAGACCAGCTACCCTTTTGGAGTGGCGGTTGCACAAAGCGGCGATGTCTATATATCGGACGACAACAACAACCGGATATGCCGGTTCGATGCCAATGGCACATTCATCTCGCAGTGGGGTTCCACGGGCAGCGGCAACGGCCAGTTCGACTGGGTTCATGACATCGCGGTCGATGCGGCAGGCAACGTATATGCCGCTGATTCGAACAACTACAGGATTCAGAAGTTCGATTTCTCTGGCACCTACCTGGCGCAGTGGGCGTCCATAAACGGCACCCAGAGTTGGGGTATGGGCGTGGGCCCGGCCGGGGACATATTCTCGGGCGAGATGGGAGGTGCCTGCAGGTACAGCAGCGACGGGGTAAGAGTGGCAACCTGGGGTGGTCCGTATGGGACATTCAGGCTTCAGTCGCCTATAGACATTGCTGCTGATGCCCGAGGCAGCGTCTACGTTGCCGATAGCTATGCGGGCATCTGCAAGTTTGCTGCTCTCCAACCCACGTGCGGGCCGGCGAAGCAGTCGGCTGATGCTGCATTTGCCGCCGTCTCGGGCCTGGTCGTCTCCGCCAGCTCAGCGGAGATGGGAGACTGCTTCTACATGCAGTCGAAAGACGCATCGAGCGGTATCAGGGTCATCGGCGGCACAGCCAACCGTGGAGCCAAAGTCATCGTGGCCGGCACTCTGACCACAGTTGACGGAGAGAGAGCCATCAAAGCCACCAGCGTAACCTCCAATGGAACTGATACGATCTCGCCTGTTGCACTCACGAACAAGTCCCTCGGCGGCGCCGATCTCAACTATGACCCCGCGACAGGCGCCGGCCAGATGGGGGTGGAGGACGGACAGGGGGCAAATAACATCGGTCTGCTGGTTAAGACAACCGGCCGGGTGACGGGCATGGGCTCGGATTTCGTGTACATCGACGACGGCACCCACGCTCGGGACGGCTCGATATTTGTCGGGGTGAGGGTGTTGACGAGTAAGCTCACAAAGCCTGCTGTGGGAAGCCAGGTCACCGTGACCGGCATCAGCCGGATCAACAAGATCGGCGACAGGTATTTCCGGTGCATCGCGGCGCGCATTCAGGGAGATATTGTGGTGGCGCCTTAGATCAGGCCGCGCACACCGCCGGCCTGTCGTCCCAGGTCCGATTTTCCAGCAGCCTGCCCGTGCGCTTTTTTGCGGCAAATTCGAGGGTTTTGTACGAGCGAAGTCCCTCGTGTGCTGAGCGTGGAATATAGTTCGCTCGGCGTAGTAAACATTCAGCGGAAGGCGGAAGGCGGGGAAGGGAATAATCGCGAAAACCAGAAAGGGCGAAAACGCGAAAGGGAACATAGAAGAGCTCCTTGGGTGTTAGTCGATAGTCGGTGGTCGATGGTCGATAGTCCAGGGGTGGGAAGGGAGGGGTCCGCGTTGGGCGGGATTTTCCCTTCCATAATTATAAGACGGCGAGAATGGCAAAATAACAATAAAACCCCGGTATATTTCAGTTAAATGTTGTTCACAACTAGTTATGCACGCTCAAGGGATGGGGGTTTGGGGTGTTTGAATCGCACATTACGGGTCCTTCGACCTGGCTCAGGAGGGGATGAGGCACTGAAGGTGTTGATGTGGGGTTGGTTGGTCGCAGGCAGAAGGGTTGGGTTAACAAAACATTCACGAAATTACGCTTGACAGGCCCAGCAATCGCGTGTATACTACAGCTAGGTTGGCATCTTTCCCCCGTAACCTGACTGTTTATAGCATACCGGAGAACTGTTGGTTACTATAATAAGGTTCCAACCGTAGGCAACGTCCCCCCGCCAGCGCTTGTCGCTGGCGGGGGGCGACCTTTTGTGGAGGATGTGGTTATGAAGTACGTACTCGGGCTTGATATCGGCATCGCCTCCGTGGGCTGGGCGGTGCTCGATCAGGACAGAAAGCGCATCGAGGACCTGGGCGTGCGCGCGTTTAATGCGGCTGAAGAACCCAAGACCAAGGCCCCCCTTGCCGAACCCCGCCGGTTGGCGCGCACGGCTCGACGCAGGCTGTGCCGCAGGGCGGAACGGCTTCGCGAAACCAAGGCGCTCTTTGTCGAGTTCCGTCTGGTGGCTGCCGACAACGGCGAATCGGCTTACGAAACCAACCGCGACAAGACCGATCCCTGGCGACTCAGAGCCGAGGCCCTGGACCGTCTCCTGACCGGCGAAGAACTCGCCCGCGCGCTCTTCCACGTCGTCAAACACCGGGGTTTCAAGTCCAACCGCAAGGGTGTCAACGACCCCAAAGATGACGGCAAGATGCTCACGGGCATCGGCTCGAACAGAAACATACTGGCCGAACGCGGCTACCGCACCGCCGGCGAGATGCTCGACAAGAACGAGAAATTCGCCGACCGCAAGCGCAACTCCCACGGCTCGTATGACAAAACACTCGACCGCCTGCTTCTTGAAGATGAGATCAAGTGCATATTCCAGCGCCAGCGAGAACTCGGCAGCGCGCTACCCTCATCCGAACTGGAAACCCATGTGCTCGAAATCTTCAACAGGCAAAAACCATTCGCTTCGGGGGATGACATCCTCCGCAAGGTCGGCCTCTGCACCTTCGAGTGGGAAAGAGGCGAGCTCCGAGCCCCCAAGTTCTCGTATCACGCGGAACGGGCGATGGTGCTGGGCAAAGTCAACAACCTTTCCCGCGCGCTCAGCCTCACCGCCGAAGGACGCCGCAAGCTCGTGGATATGGCTTATCTGCACCCAAAGGTGTACTATTCGCAAGTGCGCAAGGAGTTGTCGATACCCCCGGACACCCTCTTCCCTGGGCTTACCAGCAGACGCCGCTCCACCTCAGGCACGGACGCGGACGACCCGGCGGCCACCGAGAAGAAGACGGCGTTTGTCGAACTCAAAGGCTACCATGCGCTCCGCAAGGCCCTCGCCGGCAACGGGCTGTGGGAAAGCATCAGTCAGGATGCCGACCTCATGGATACCCTGGTGTTCGCTCTCACGTTCTACAAGACCGACCCGGACATTCGCGCCTTCCTGGCCGAACGGGGCGTGGATGCGCCCATCATCGAGGCCGCGCTTACCTGCGAAAGCTTCTCGCGCGCCTCTCACCTCTCCACGCTGGCCCTCAAGAAGATCATCCCTCACCTCGAAGAAGGCATGGTCTACAGCGAAGCCTGCGCTACGGCGGGTTACGATCACTCCAACTTCGCATCCGGCGACAAGCTCGACAAGCTGCCGATGATCCCCGACGATATCAAGAACCCAGTCGTCCGCCGTGCTCTCTGCCAGGCCCGCAAGGTGGTCAACGCCGTGATTGGCCGTTATGGCGCGCCGTATCGCATACACATCGAGCTTGCCCGCGACATGGGCAGAAGCTGGGAAGACCGCCAGAAGATGAAGAAGGGGCAAGAGGAGAACCGCGCCGAAAGAGAAGGGTTGGAGGAGCAGTTCCGCGAAGCGTTCAACCGCGAACCCAACGGCTACGACCTCCTGAAATGGAGGTTCTATCGCGAGCAGGGCGGCAGGTGCGCATATTCCCTGCAGCCGATCGACACCGCCCGCCTTTTTGAGCCCGGTTACGCCGAAATAGATCACGCGACCCCCTACAGCCGATGCTTCGACGACAGCCGGGCCAATAGGGTCCTGGTCCTTGGCCAACAAAACCAGCTCAAGCGCAACCGCACGCCCTACGAGTTCTTCGGGGGCGATTCAGCCCGCTGGGCGGAGTTCGAGGGCTGGGTCAAGGCTACATTCAGGAACAATAGGAAGCGAAACAACCTTCTCAGGAAAGAGCTCGACCATCGCGCGCAGGAAGAATGGAAAGAGCGCAACCTCAATGACACCCGCTGGGCCACACGGGAGTTTGCCGGCCACGTCAGGACCTACCTCAAGTTCTCTGACGAGCAGCAGGGCAACCCGGTCTATTGCGTCAACGGCCAGATCACCGCGAAGGCCCGCGGGCTGTGGGGCCTGCCCAAGGAACGCGACCAAGACGACCTTCACCACGCCCTGGACGCCGCCGTGGTCGCCGCCATGCTGCCACACATGATAGAGGAAATGACGCGGCAGGCCCGGATAATGAGACATGGGGATCACTGCGTGGATATTGAAACCGGCGAAGTGCTGCCTGCCGACGCGGACATATACCGCCTGCGCCAGCCCTGGCCGAGATTCAGGCGCGAAATCATCGCCCGCCTCTCCGAAGACCCGGCCCAGGCGATAGCCCAGTTGTCGCTGGAATCCTACGTGGACAAGCCGGACATTCCCCCGGTGCTGGTGTCGCGCATGCCGCTCCGAAAGATGTCCGGAGCCATTCACGCGGAAACCATTCGCTCGGCTAAGCGCGTGGACAGCGACGGCGTCAGCGTCGCGCGCAAGTTCCTCACATCCCTGAAAGAAACCGATCTCAAGGACCTCTTCGCGCCGGAAACCAACCAGCGCCTTTACGCCGCCATTCACGAACGAATGGCCCTCTTCGGCAACGACGCGAACAAAGCCTTCGCGGAGCCGCTCCACAAACCCACCAATGATGGCTCGCTCGGGCCGGTCGTGAAAAGCGTCAAAGTCTGCAAGGCCCAGAACACCGGTATTCCTGTGCGCGGCGGCGTGGCCGATAACGCCGAAATGGTCCGCGCGGATGTGTTCAGAAAGCCCAACAATATGGAAAAATGGGAATACTACCTCGTCCCGGTTTACGTCGCGGATGTGATGGCCCGCATAACGCCGCGCAGGGCCATAGCGGCCGGCAAGCCTTATGACGAGTGGCCGGTCATGGACGAGTCCTTCGAGTTCATGTTCAGCCTGCACCAGTTTGACTTCGTGCAGGTGACGACCGGAAAGGACGTAATCCGGGGGTATTACAGGGGCGTCGATCGCTCCACCGGAGCCATCGGCCTGTCTATCGCTAACAACAACGCCGCGCCGTTGCAACGAACTGGCGTAAGAACTGCTCTAACAGTCGAGAAGTACGAGATGGGAGTCTTGGGCGAATACTATCCTGTGCGCAAGGAGAAAAGATGTGTCCTGGAGAACGGTGGTGGTCTCGAACCCAGCGAGACTGAAGATTGAGGACGACCAGCTTGTGATAATGCAGGAGGACTCGGTCAGCCTGTCCCTGGAGGACATCTCCACGCTGATGATCGACTCCCCGCAGGTAACGCTTTCATCGGCTCTGTTGGACAGGCTGGCCCAGCACGACATCCTGCTGCTGGTGTGCGACAAGCATCATCTGCCCTCGATGGCGGGCCTGCCGTTCGAGGGGCACAGCCGGCTGCTTGCCGTCCAGCGCCTTCAGCTCGGCATGAGCGAGCCATTCCGCAAACGCTGCTGGCAGCGTATCGCGCGTCGCAAAATAGAGAATCAGGCGCGGTGCCTGGAATTGCTCGGCAGGCCCCAGGCCGCCAAGGTCCGGGCGCTGGCTGATCGGGTGAGGAGCGGCGACCCCGACAATATCGAATCAGTTGCCGCGCGGGAGCATTTCGATGCCGCCTTCGGACCGGGGTTCGAGCGCCGCCGCGAAGACCCGATAAACAGCGCGCTCAACTACGGCTACGCAATTCTTAGGGCATCGGTCGCCCGCGCTCTCACCATGCACGGCTTTCTGCCCGCTCATGGGGTGCACCACCACAGCGAACTGAACAGGTTCAACCTGGCGGATGACTTTCTGGAACCGCTGCGCCCATTGGTGGACCTCTACGTCGCGCGGGTATCCCCGATCAGCGAGTTTACCGGGGATCACCGCCGGCAGTTGGTCGGTCTGCTGCACGTGGAGGCGCTTATCGATTCCAAGAGGCAGGCGGTGACGCGGGCGGTGGAGGTGATGGCCGCCTCCTATCTATCCGCTTGCCATGCGGCGGACCCAGGGCTGCTGATCCTGCCCGAACTCCTGCAGTTGAAACCCCACAGCTATGAGTAGCTTTATGAGACTAATGGTGTTTTACGATCTCCCGGTGCTGAGCAAGGCTGACAAGAAGGCTTACGCTCGCTTCCACAAGTTCCTTCTCCGCGACGGTTACGACATGATCCAGTTTTCCATCTACGCCCGGCTCTGCAACGGCCAGGACGCGGTCGATAAGCACGCTTTCCGCCTCACGGCCCACCTGCCCCCCGGCGGCAGCGTGCGGTGTATGCAGGTGACTGAAAAGCAGTTTACCGCCATTCGCGTCCTTGTCGGCACAAAAACAAAGAAAGAAGACCCCGCTTTGGCCCGGCAGCTCTCGTTTTTCTGAGGCGGTACGCCGGAATGGGCGCCGAAATGAACTCATTTCCGCGCCCGTCAGCCCGACGTATTATAGCATACCGGAGAACTGGAGGGAACTATAACCAAGTGGTCAGCCGGACTCACGTTTCATGGATTATAGCATACCGGAGAACTGGAGGGAACTATAACAGATTCAAGGCCGCGACCTCAGATATGAGTATTATAGCATACCGGAGAACTGGAGGGAACTATAACCTAAGCCCACATCCATGCCCTTGAGTGAGGATTATAGCATACCGGAGAACTGGAGGGAACTATAACTAGCAATCGCCTCTCTCCAATCTCCCGAATATTATAGCATACCGGAGAACTGGAGGGAACTATAACCCCTGCTGAACAGCCGCCCGTCGTTCGTCGATTATAGCATACCGGAGAACTGGAGGGAACTATAACGTGCCTTCGTGTGGCGCACTTCTTGATTAATTATAGCATACCGGAGAACTGGAGGGAACTATAACCCAATCGTTCCTCTCGCCGATCCTTCAGGAATTATAGCATACCGGAGAACTGGAGGGAACTATAACTGTGTTCGTACCACCAATACGATCATCCCCATTATAGCATACCGGAGAACTGGAGGGAACTATAACCAAAAGGGGCAGGTCCCCCCCCCGACCGCTCATGAACAACTCAGTCTGCATCGCCGCTTTCGCCGCGCCGGCTTTACGCCTTCCATGCTGCCTTCGCCCCCACCGCTTAGCGCCGCGATATACATTGCGCGCCAGCCGCCTCTTCTGTATACTTGAACCAAACCCCGGCCAGAGCCGGTGTATGTAAGGAGTATCAAGCTATGAAGAAGACTAGATGCAGCGTCGCGGCGGTAACGATCGCGGCTGCGCTGTCGTGGGGCGCGGCGGCCATGGCCGTTGAGCTGCCGAGTATCTTCGACAACCACATGGTAATCCAAAGGGATGTCAAGGCGCCTGTGTGGGGATGGGCTCCGGCGGCCGCGACGATCACGGTCGAGTTCGCCGGCCAGACCAAGTCGGCCACAGTCGATTCGACGGGCAAATGGAAAGTAGTCCTGGACCCGATGAAGGCCAACCCGAGAGGGCAGGCTATGACCATCACCGAATCCACCCAATCCGAGGGGACCAGCGCCACACCCCCGAGAAGCCTGTTGTCGTCGGTGAAGTTCGATGACGTCTTGATCGGCGACAACTGGATTTGCTCGGGACAGTCTAACATGGAATGGGGTATGGACGGTACCACCAACTCCGGGCAGGAACTCGCGGTTGTTGTGAACTACCCCACTATCAGGTTCTACAGGATTCCAGATCACATTTCCAGAGACCTGCCGCAGGAGAACTGCCCCGGCAAGTGGAATGTCCTTACCCCCGAATCCGCCCGCCAGCTCACCGCGGTCGGCTATTTCTTCGGGCGCAGGCTCAACAAGGAACTCAACATCCCTATCGGCCTCGTTCAAACCGCATGGGGCGGGACAGCGATCGAGCCCTGGATCAACCCCGCGGGGTTCCGCATGGTCCCCGAACTCGCCGATTACGCGAAGAGAATCGATATGTTCGACCCCTCCACGGCCGTCGGTCGCCAGACTGCCGAAGAGCTCATTCAGAGAGTATCGGACTGGCTGCCCACGGCGAAAGCAGCCATCCAAGCAGGCAAAGCAATGCCTCCAATGCCCGAGGCGCCGAGACGCGACAACTCCTGCGGCATCTACAATGGCATGATCGCCCCGCTGGTCCCGTTCGCGATCAAGGGCGCGATCTGGTATCAGGGCGAATCCAACGGCGGCGAGGGAATCAGCTACTTCCATAAGATGCAGGCCCTGATCGGCGGCTGGCGCAAGGACTTCGGCGTCGGCGCATTCCCGTTCTACTGGGTGCAACTCGCCAACTTCCAGAACCCCAACCCGAACCCGGAGGGCGGCGACGGTTGGGCAAGGGTCCGTGAAGCCCAGCGCAAGTCGCTTGAGATTCCCAACACGGGCATGGCCGTTGCCATCGACCTGGCCGACGTTGGAAACCCGGGCGATATTCACCCCAAGAATAAGCAGGATGTCGGCTGGAGGCTCGCCCAGTGGGCGCTTTTCCAGGCTTATAATAAGAAGAACCTCGTGCCCAGCGGCCCGCTGTTCAAGTCCGTTAAGGTCGAGGGAAGCAAGATTCGGGTGTCGTTCGATTACACCGGCGGCGGCCTGATTGTCGGTGAGAAGAAGGGCCTCGAGCCCGTCAAGGAGGTCGTCGGGGGCAAGCTCAAGGGATTTGCCATCGCGGGCGCTGACAAGAAGTGGGCCTGGGCGGATGCCGCAATCGACGGCAAGACCGTGGTGCTGTCCAGTCCCGAAGTGCCTAGCCCGGTGGCTGTGCGCTATGCGTTCTCCATGAACCCCGACACCGCCAACCTCTACAACAAAGAGGGCATGCCTGCGTCGACGTTCCGGAGCGATGACTGGTAGGACCCAGTGTGCGAGGCTTCCCGCGTTTGGGGGAAGCCTCGTATTTCCATTGCATCTGCCGTTGTGTCGGCGCACACGCAACCGATCAACCGCAGCTTGCAAGATATGGCGCGGCTATTGCCCGGCGGGGATGGGCAGCAAGAGATCAAAAGTCCATATAAGTAATTCGATCACCGGCCAGCCTGTCCGTGAGTTGCACGATATTCGTCGACACCATATGGTCCGCGTCGTGTATCACTAGCGGCACGCCGGAGCGCATCGCGTCGATGCCGGCTTCGGTTGCCTGAAGAACCGCGCCGACTATCCCGCAGCCAATCTCCTTGCCCATCTCCCGCAGGCTCATCATGGCCGTGTAGGTTGCCCTGCTGACAAAGACGACCCCAATCCTGTCCATGCCCAGTCCCCAACTCCGGAGTGTTTCGACTTGAACCTTGGCCGCGGACAACGCGCTTGGCTCCTTCTCAACAACCAGAACCAGGAAATCCGAATGCTCGGATACCGCGCGAGCGCCCGGGGACGGGTAGCAGGGCAGATCGACGACGACAAAGTCGGCCATGCGGGCCATCTGCTCCGTTATTGCGGCGGCGTGCTCGGGGTCTATGTCCGCAAACTCGTCGCTGTGCTGTGGACCGAACAACACCCTCGGGCCAAATGAAAGGGTCAGAAGCCTGGATGCGATCTCATTCTCGTTTATGCGCTCGGGATCGAGATGCAGCAGGTGGCTGATGTTCTCGACGGAGGTCCTGCCAAGTTGCGCGGAGAACGTGCCATAGCACGGCCTCATCTCCGCCGCGATGACTTCCTTGCCCTGCCGAGCAAGCGCCGCCGCGACGTTCAGCACGAGGCTGGTTGTGCCGGCGCCGCCTTTCGCGCCCACAAATACAAGCACCCTTGCTCGGCCGCGCGGCCGGCGCGCGGTCGTGACCTGTCTGGCTATGGCGTAGCGGATGGCACGGGCCAGGGATTCACCGTCAACCTGACCCTTGACGAGGTAATCCTGTGCTCCAAGTTCCACCGCCTTCACGGCCATATCCCCGTCATTGAGGCCGGTGAGAACAACTGTAGGGGTCGTGGGCGCCTTGTCGTGCAGGCGGATGAACGTTTCGATTCCTTCACTGTCGGGGAGCCTGAGGTCGAGCAGGACCGCGTCGAAACGCTTTTCATCGAGCGCCCTCAGCGCATCCTCGAGTCGTTCGGCGTTGGTCAGATCGAAACGAAGTCCCGGCGCCTCGCTGAGGAGTTCGTCCATCAGCTGAACATCGCGTGGGTTGTCCTCCACGATCAGGATTTTGATCGGCGCTTCGCTCATCTCGCTAGTTCCTCGGCAGCTTGGCGAAGTCCAGCCAGAAGCTGACCAAAGACTTCACCATAGCCAGGAATTCATCCAGGTCGACCGGTTTGCTCAAGTATGCATTGGCGCCGAGTTCATAGGTGTTGGCAATGTCCTCCGGCGCATCCGAACTGCTGAGTATGATGACGGGGATCCGGCGCAGCTTCGGGTCGACCTTGATTTCCAGCAGGACCTGCCTGCCATCCTTGCGCGGCATGTTCAGGTCGAGCAGTATGATGTCCGGGCGAGGCGCGTTAGAGTATATTCCTTCCCGACGGAGAAATGCCATTGCTTCTTCGCCATCCTCGACAACAGAAATCGACCCCACCGCGCGGTGTTCATTCAAAGACTCTATCATCAGGAGCGATTCACCTCTATTATCCTCGACCAGCAGCATTACTCTTGCACGAGTGTGATTCTGCTTTTCATTCATGTCGTGCCTCAGGCAGCGTGAAGTAAAATGTCGATCCGGCGGTCCCCTCTGATTCTACCCAGATGCGCCCGCCGTGCCTTTCCACAATCCTGCGGCATATAGCCAGGCCCATCCCGCTTCCGGGATACTCACTTTGGGTGTGGAGTCTCTCAAAGATACCGAAGATTCGCTCTCTGTGCTCAGGCGCGATCCCAATGCCGTCATCCTGAACTGAAAACACCCAATTACCCTCATGCTCTTTCACCGACACGTGGATTCGCGGCGGCTCGTCCCGATGGAACTTGATGGCGTTGCCGATCAGGTTCTGCAGAAGCTGAACCAGCTGGTTGTCGTCGCCGACTACCACCGGCAGAGGATCGTGGGTGATCACAGCGCTGCTTTCTTCGATGGATACCTGTAGATTGGCGAGTGCATCGTTGAAAACGGTTTCGCACTCCACGGGAACCAGCTCCTTGCCGCGGACGCCAACGCGGGAATAGGCGAGCAGCCCCTCGATCAGGCCGGACATCCGCGCGGCCCCGTCGACGGCAAAGCCGATGAACTCGTCGGCTTTCTGGTCCAGCCGACCGGCATATCGGCGTGACAATAGCTGCAGATAGCTGGAAACCATGCGAAGGGGCTCCTGCAGATCGTGGGAGATGACGTAAGCGAAGTGCTGCAGGTCGGCGTTTGAGCGAGCGAGATCCGCGGCACGCATGGCGAGCGCCTGCTCAGCTCGTTTGCGCTCGGTAATGTCGCGGAACGTCCAGATTCTACCGTAGTGGTGCCCATCAGCCTTGCCCAACACGGGAGCTGAATATCTGTCCAGGACTGTGCCATCCTCGAACTCGAGTTCGTCCCAGCTCGATTCCTCCGGGTGATCGTAGAGATACATCACTTTCTCATAGAACTGTTCCGGGCGCTTCAGCCTGTCCAGAGCATGCTCCAGAAGCACGCTGTCGTCCTTGTTGTCGAGGATATCCTCCGAAAAACCCCAGATCTGGGCAAAGCGCCGGTTGACAAGAATTCGCCGCGCCTGGGAATCAACGACGAGGACCCCGTCGATGGATGAATCAACCTGGGCCTCGAGAAACGCTGTCTTCCAGCGAAGTTCCTCCTCCATGCTCTTGCGCGCGGTCACGTCGCGAACGATTGCCAGAGAGGCTTTGCGCCCGCCTAATTCCACGATGCGTATCCCGACCTCACATTGGATTCTGGCGCCGTCCTTTGCTATATGGACGATGTCGAAAGCTGCCTGGCCGTTCTTGCGAAGCTGGGCATCGATAGCGGGAAACGATTCCCACTCACTCGGATCACTGATATCGGCAATCGACAGGGCAGCCAATTCCTCTTTCGTGTAGCCGAGCATGCGATATGCGGCTTCATTTGCTTCGAAAATACGCGCCGGCGTGCATTGGGGTGTCATCTCGACAAGAATGATAGCATCACTGGCGTTCTCGAAGATCATCCGAAACTTCTGTTCACTGTCCCTCAGCGCGGCCTCCGCGGCCTTTCGTTCAGTCAGATCGCGGTTGATGGAAAGGATGACCGCGCGGCCGTCCAGGTCGAACATATGGGCATGGTTTTCGACGGCAACCTCGTGGCCGTCCTTGGCGCGCATGGTCATCTCAAACGTGACGTGCCCGCGGTCCGTCAACTCCGTGACTAGCTGTGTAAGATTCTTGGGAACCCCGATTTCGGAAATCGGCTTGCTTCGCATTTCGTCCTCGGTATATCCGAGCATGGCGCAGGCGGCTTCGTTTGCTTCAAGCAGACGATACGGCAGGCCGTCACGGAATTCAACCAGGAGGATCGCATCTCCGGCTTGCTGGAACAACTGCTGGAACCGGTGCTCGCTGCCGCGCATGTGCTCGAGACGTCGACTCACGAAGTATGCCATCGACGTGACCGCAACGCCGGCCAGGACGATTGTAGCCGCGCGTGATGCCCACCAGCTAATTCGCGGGTGGACGAACAGCACGATCAACTCAGAACCCAGCAGTATCGCGCATGTCAGCGCGAAGATTCCCAGGAGCCGCACGATGCGAGTCCCGGGATCGAGCCCAAGAGGGGGATCCGTCTCCCGCAGCGAACACATAACATCATCCGAAACCTCGGTATCTTCTCCGGGTTCCATGAAGGATAATCACCTGCCCTGGTATTCCATGTAAGCGCAGCTTGGGCTACGCCGGGATCATAAGGCAAAACATGGATCTTTTCCCCACTTCCGGTTGAACCTAACTACGCCCGCCCTCCACTCAGACCCTAAGACCCCGTGAAAAACAGGGGTTAGGGGTTAGGAAGGGAGGGTTCCGCGTTGCGGGTTGGGGAAGGGTATTTGAAGCACTGAGACGCTGAAGGCATAGATGGGGGCTTGGTTGGTCGGAGTTAAGTTGATTAGTTTCGGGATTTTGGAGTTCCGCTAATCGCTCCACTCAAATCCCGAAACACGGAAGGGGTGCTTGAGTAAGAGTTCAGAAAGGATGAGTACAGCGCCTGTGTGCACGTCACCCTGAACTCGTTTCAGGGTCCATCCCTTCGTAGCCTGGATGCTGAATCGAGTTCAGCATGACGTAGTACTCACCAAGACTGAACTGTTACGTGCTTGACTTGCTCATGGCCGTC
>Ga0315287_10003166_pt1 | contig 15831 bp, 10 predicted proteins | sample YL17G11_0_MG_FD_205037 | JGI IMG/M metagenome (GOLD analysis project Ga0315287, IMG submission 205037) | Sediment microbial communities from Yellowstone Lake, YNP, Wyoming, USA - YL17G11_0 | ecosystem: Environmental > Aquatic > Freshwater > Lake > Sediment | place: USA: Wyoming | collected... | reverse complement strand
TTGATCGGGCAGCTCACAGCGGATTTCCTCAGGCGTCCATTCAATCAGCGGCAGACTTAACTGGAGGCCGGTCGGGGGGCCTATCCAGACATAGTCTTCGAACTGGCCGAAGCTGCCGGTCAATACTAGCTCATTGTCTTTCATGTTGTCGGCCATCCTCACCTCCATGTGCTCAATCGTCGGCGTGAGCTGGTAGAAGTGATTATTCGCGACTTGGAACAACTCGTCGATCGGCACCAGGGCGGTATAGGCCTGCGGCGGGTCGTCGGGGTACTGCACAGGCTGCGCGGAGCTGATCCCGTGCTCGTACATATCGAAGAGCACGTCCTGCAAGCGGAAAGGCCGAATCGGCGGGTCTTTGGCCAGGCTCAGCTGGTTGGTGCCCAGCAAGCGGTCATAGACGTGCAGCGCCCCGTAGAACATCACGCTGTCGGAGACGTTGGCCGTCCAGCCGAGGTAGACGGTCGCTCCTGTGCCGATAAAGGCTCCAGCCAAGTCACCATACATTGAATCTCCGGGGCGTTCATTCGTGGCGCTGTTGCAGGCGTTGACGAAGACAAAACTGTTCTCAGAAAAGCTCATGTACTCCAGCACGAATTCAGAGCCGAATGCATAGGTCCAATTGTCGTGGCCGGATGCATCCTGCGCCAGCATGTAGGCTAGGCGCGTCTGATTGAGGTCGTCCTCGTACAGCGTGTCATTCGCCCTATTCCAGCGCTCGACCGTTCCCAACCAGTAGCGCTCATCCCCCATGTAGCCGCCCTGCGCATCAATGTACAGTAACCCGTATCCAGTGACGTTCTTTAAGGCTAGGATCGTTGTCGCTCCGCGGTAGGGGTCATATTCCTTTTCGGCCAGGATGGACACCAGCAGGTCCGTGGGGTCCGTGCGGAAGTCGCCCTCGCCGAAGCTCCACAGCAGGTTGCCGCCTGTTCCAACCGGAACCCCCGTGTGGCTCGGCTGCCGCGGCCAGCTCAGCGCGGATGCCTGAGCCACGGGCCGCGGGTTGTTGGGCTTGCGGTTCTTGACCACCAACAGGGGCCGGCCGTCATCGAAGATACCCCAGGCGTTGCCTTCAACAAAGCCCGCCGACTCGATGTGAGGCAGCGTTGCAATGTAGTCCGCCAGCTCGGCGTCCTGGCCGCTGGAAGTAGTCGCCGTCAGGTTAGCAAACTTTGCCGCGATCAGGTTCAGCACAATCTCGCGCTCCTCGAAGCTGAGCGGCGGGCCGCCGGTCTGGCCGGTATAGGCGAAGGGCAGCCCGGGGATGCCATTCGCGGCGGCGAAGAATGGCACGACGCGGAAAGACTGGCCGCTGACAGCCATGACGGTAGCGGAGAAAGTACGCTTGGCGCCGGCGGAGGCCTGCGTGCTGTCGCCGAACTGGGCGATGCCCGCCGGCTGCCAGCTCGACTCCACAAGTGGTGTAGTGGTGGTCTGAATCATGTAGCCGTCCACGCTGTTCTGCAGGTGCGCGCCCAGCGGCGTGATGTCGGAAATGTTAACCTCGCTATTGCCATCGCCGTCGGCGAGTTGCGCCGTAGTCCAGTCTGGGCTGGTGGAATTCTTCGCCAAATTAATGCCGAGCGGCGTTAGGTCGCTGATGTTGACCTCGCTGTTCTGGTCATAGTCGCCGACGTTGCGGTAGCTCCAGTGCGCCTGCGCGCTGAAGTCATTTATCTTTGTCAGGTATAGGTCGCTCACCTGGTTCTGCGTATCGGCGGGAGCGGCGGAGACCCACCTGTCCGCACCGCTGGCCGCGAGCTGTGCGCCCAGCGCTTGGCGCAGCGCGTCAAATTCGGCGGCGGACATCCCGCTGGGAACCGGGAGCTGATCCAGCTGCGCGTTCGCCTCAGCCAGGACGAGATCGTGTCTCGCTGCCAGCTCGATCTTGGGGCTGGCGCAGCCAGCGAGACTGAGAATGGCAAATAGTGGCGCGAGGGCCACGCAGTTAGAAAGTAAGCGCAAGGGAGTTTCTCCTTTGATTGTGGCCCGTGCCTGACTGTAGTATACCGCCGCAGGACGCTGAACGCGTCAGAATCGGCCTAGTGGGGAGAATCGGAATAGTGCAGGGACTGCGCCGCGCCAGTGCCAGCCAGCCTACGCCTCGCCGCATAGGACTCGGTCTCACCCCGTTTCTGTACCAACCGCAGTGCCAGTTATCCGGCTTCTCGGGCCTTTGTACTTCTGGCATTCCTCAGCTTATTCTATGGTGGTAGATTCCCCATTGCGCTGTACGCCCGAAGTTCACAGCACTAACTGCGCCAGGCTTTCACAGCTGGACTTGCCCATTAACATGAGCATGTAGATCCGCCGGTCGCCGCCCAAGCCGGGGGAATCGCCGCGGTATGCTAAATACTCCCGTTAGGGCTAAACTCTCATCCGATTCATGTGATTCATGCGCCAGCGCAACTGGCAGCGCCTTGAACCACACGCCGAGCCTGTCTCCCCCTGACAACCGCTGGTGACCGGAGTTACTCCCTGGCGACTGCTCCCTGCTGCTGGCCTGTAGCGCGGGCCTGCGAGATGCCCTTGACCACAGCCGCCGTCTTCTCCGGCTGGTCGACGCGCGTGGCCACGTCCGCCTGCGCGAGGATGCCCACGAGCCTGTCGCTGCTGTCCAGGACTGGAATACGCCGCAGCTGATGCTTGGTCATCAGGTCAAGCGCCTTCTCCACGTCGTCATCGGCGCGCACCGTCACGACATTGCGCGTCATCACCTCTTCCGCCTGCGTGGTCCGGGGATCGCGCTCTTCGGCGACGATCTTCAGGGCCAGGTCGCGGTCGGTGACGATGCCGGCCAGCTTCAGCGTCTGCTCGTTTTCCACGATCAGCACCGGGCCGATGTTCTTCTTGCCCATCAGCTTGGCCAGCTTGCTCACCGTATCGTGCGGCAGGCAGCAGTGCGGGTTTTTGGTCATCACGTCGCTGCACTTGTGCATGTTGTTCTCCTTCCGATACAGAATCCGCTGACGTCCTCCTGTCGAGGACCATTACGCTCATCAATTGCTCGCCGCTCTGCACTCTCGTCCTCAAGCGACAAGCGGCTGCCACCGTGCACGCACCAGGCGCTGTCCGCGCTGCTGTTCACCGCATCAGACACATCCCCGGCAATCCTGCTGGCTGCATGCCGGACGCGCAGACCTGAGACTAGTAGGCGGTGAGTTGCTTACTGGTGAACTCCTCGTACCGCTTGCTCACTGCCGACCAGTTCACGATGCTCCAGGCAGCTTCGATGAACTTCGCACGGTCGTTCTTGTAGTCCAGGTAGTACGCGTGCTCCCAGACATCCAGGACCAGCAGGAAGTTGAACATCGGGTAGACGTTCACGTTGTGCTTCTCGATCTGCATGAGCAGGAGTCGCGCAGTACCGGGGCAATACACGAGCGCCGCCCAGCCCGAGCCTTCTGTGCTCAGAGCCGTTTGCGCAAACAGCTTCTTGAAGCGCTCGAACGAGCCGTACTCCTCATCAATGGCCTTGGCGAGTGAATTTCCCGGCTTGCCGCCGCCACCCTTGCCGTTGGGGGCCAGATTCTCCCAGAACAGCGAGTGCAGGATGTGGCCGCCGATGTGGAAGGCCAGTTCGCGGTATGTGGCCTTGGTATCGATATCCGTGTTGTCGGCGCGGGCCTTGTCCAGCCGCTGGAAGATGGCGTTGGCTCCGTTCACGTAGGCGGCATGGTGCTTGTCGTGGTGCAGCCGCAGCAGTTCTTCCGAAATATGCGGCTCAAGCGCGTTGTATCCATACGGCAGGTCGGGGAGTGTGTAGAGCTTCTGTTCCATATCGCATTACCTCTTTTCTAACGACGTGCTTCGATGAATGGGTTTACCTTGCAGCTAATTGCGTGCTCAAGGCGTATAAGAAATCCTTGGGCTGGCACGGCTCACAAACGTGCCAGCCCAAGGTCAGTCTGGAAAATATCTAACTTTTCGGCTTCTCTTGGCCTTCGATCCACTGCTGCAGATAATAACGTTCCTGGCCGTCCCGCGCATCGCCCATACGATGCGATTCTCGCTCTACCAATACGCAGAGCCCCGCCTCTATCAAATTGTATAGAGGGCTGTAGCTTCAGTCATGGAGCGGCTTCGCAGCTGCGCCGGCGAGCTCTTCGCGGCTCTAAGGCATGCTGCGCTGCCGGTTGACGCGCGCTTATCCGCCGAACTTGCGCACGAACCAGGCCTTCACCACCTGGGTCAGGCCAACGTAGCAGACCAGCATGATCGCCAGCAGCACCCAGTACAGCGCCGGCAGGGCGACGAAGCCGAGCGTGCCGGCCAGCGGTGAGACCGTCAGCCAGGCCGCCGCGGCGACGATCACGATCGAAGTGACGATCAGCGGCAGGCTGGCGCTGCTCTGCAGGAAGGGGATCTTGTTGGTGCGGATGACGTGGATGATCAGCGTCTGGGTGAAGATCGACTCCACGAACCAGCCGGTGTGGAACAGGGCTGGGTTGTTCCGGCAGTGGAAGACGTACAGCATGATGAAGAACGTGGCGTAGTCGAAGATCGAGCTGATCGGGCCTATGTAGAGGATGAAGCGCTGCATCTCGCCGATCGCCCACTTGCGCGGCTTGACCAGCCAGTCGGCGTCCACCTGATCCGTGGGGATCGCCGTCTGCGAGAAGTCGTAGAGCAGGTTGTTGGTCAGCACCTGCACCGGCAGCATCGGCAAAAACGGCAGGAATGCGCTGGCGCCGACCACGCTGAACATGTTGCCGAAGTTCGAGCTGGCGGCCATCTTGATGTACTTGATGATGTTGCCGAACACGCGCCGCCCTTCCATCACGCCCTGCGCCAGGATCGCCAGGTTCTGCTGCAGCAGGATGATGTCGGACGACTCCTTGGCGATGTCCACGGCGCTGTCCACCGAGATGCCGACGTCGGCGGCCTTCAGCGCCGGCGCGTCGTTGATCCCGTCACCCATGAATCCTACGACGTCACCCCGGCCCTGCAGCGCGCGGATGATGCGCTGCTTGTGCGCCGGCACGAGCTTGGCGAACACGCTGGACGTGCCGACAGCGTCAGCCAGCTGCTCATCGCTCATGGTCTCGATAGCCGAACCGAGAAGTACGTGGTCAGCGGAGACGCCTACTTTTCTGCAGATGTACGTCGTGACGATCTCGTTGTCGCCGGTGAGGACCTTCACATCCACTTTAAGCTTGCGCAGCTGCTCAAGCGCGTCGGGCGCGGTCTCCTTCGGCGGATCGAAGAACGCCAGGTAGCCCAGCAGGGTCAACTCGGACTCGTCCTTTACCGTGTAGTGCGGCTCATCGTTGTCGCCGGGCATGACCTTGTACGCCACGGCCAGCACCATGAAGCCCTGCGCATTCAAATCGCTCACGATCAGCTGCCGGTGCTCACCGTGCTCCGACATGACCTGGACAACCTCGCCTTCGACTTCCACGCGGGTGGAGAGTTGCATGATCTCCTCCACCGCGCCCTTGCAGATCAGGTAGTGCTGGTTGGCGTTGTCCTCGACGATCACCGACATGCGCCGGCGCTGGAAGTCGAAGGGGATCTCATCGATCTTGTGGAAGTCCGTCTTGACCTTAAGCTCCTCGCCAACCTGCCCGCGCGCCAGGATCGCCACGTCCATCAGGTTCTGCAGGCCGGTCTGGTAATAGCTGTTCATGAACGCGTACTCCAGCACGCGCTTGCTGTCCTTGCCGTGCACGTCCAGGTACTTCTCGAGGATGATCTTGCCCTGCGTCAGCGTGCCGGTCTTGTCGGTGCACAGCACGTCCATCGCGCCAAAGTTTTGGATAGAGTTCAGACGCTTGACGATCACCTGCTTGCGCGCCATCGCGATGGCGCCCTGGGACAGGTTGACCGTCACGATCATCGGCAGCATTTCGGGCGTCAGGCCGACGGCTACCGCCATGGCGAACAGGAAGGCCTCCACCCAGTTATGGCGGCTGATGCCGTTGACCAGAAACACCGCCGGCACCATCACGGCCATGAAGCGCAGCATCAGCCAGGTGAACTTGTTGATGCCCTTGTCAAAACTGGTTTGGACTCGCTCGCCGACAATGCTGGCAGCCAGCGAGCCGAAATATGTCTTGTCGCCGATGCAGATCACGGCGGCGGTGGCCGTGCCGCTAACGACGTTGGAGCCGAGGAAGCAGATGTTCGGCAACTCCAGCGGATTCTGCACCTCTGCCGGCGCCAAGGCGGCTGTTCTCTCCACCGGCATCGCTTCGCCGGTGAGCGCCGATTGGTTGATGAACAAGTCCTTCGCGGAAAGCACCCGCACGTCGGCGGGCACCATGTCGCCGGCGTTCAGCTTGACGATGTCGCCAGGCACGACGTCCTTCAACGGCACCTCGCTGTCCTGGCCGTCCCGCACCACCATCGCCTTGGTGCTGATCATGGCCTGCAGCTTCGCCGCGGCGCTATCCGCGCGCATTTCCTGGAAGTAGCGCAGCACAACGCCCAGCAGCACCATCACGAAGATGACGATCGTCGAGCGCATGTCGCCGGTGAGGAACGAGACGATGCCCAGCGCGGTGAGCAGGATCACCAGCGGGTTCTTGACGTTGTCCCACAGGCGCATCAGCGCGGACTTGGGCTTGTCGCGCGCGATCTCGTTGGGGCCGAACTGCGCTGCACGCGCCTCTACCTCGGCTGCGCTCAGGCCCTCGCTGCGCGTCCCCAGCTCAGCGAGGAAAGCCCCAGCGGCCTGGCGCGCCTTCGCCAGCAGCACGCCGGCACTGCCCGCAGCGGCGGCGCTGGAGGAACTGCCCTTCGGCTTGGAAGGTACGCCAGTAGTATGCGAGAACGCCATGCCTAGCTCCGCAAGTCTGTACGCCTAGGACGACAACCGCGCCGTGATTGTGTGAATCTCCCTGATTCTACTGCGCGCTTAACCACCGGCACAACCGAGTCATCGCATAGTTGCCACTCAGATGCATATATGATATAATTAGTAAGTTGTGTAGGCAGCTTAGTGCGTACTAAGAGCGACTTATGGATGAATATAACGATCATTGCTGAGACGTTGTTTACTAGACGGCTTCTTATGGAATCAGGCTTGTCACCTGGCATGTGCGCACTGCTGTTCTGCCTGCACCACGAGAAACCAACATCGTGAGGTGCTTCGATGGGACTGACGATTGCCAGACTGATCCAATGGGCCAAGAGCATTGAAAAAGCCCTGTGGTCGTGTGAATACAAGGGCCGCACGTGGGCCGTCAGCGGCGTGAAGTTGCACAGCGACGGCAAAGTTGCGAGCTTCAAGTGCAAGATCGCCGCGGACGGCGAAGAGCATGAGGTCGTCATCGGCGAGCACATCGAAGGCGGCGGCGACTGGCTAAGGCTTGACGGCACACAGCATGACGCCGACCACAAGGTTGCGCTCAGGACGAAGCCGTTCGATCTGACCGTGAAGATCAAGATCAAGTGCCTGTTCGACCTCGACGACAAGCCCGGTTTCGAGGAAGTGCTCTACCTGGCCACCAAGATCAAGCTGTAGCCAATCCATTCAGCCAGGGGATGCTGGCGCGCCGGTGGCAGGTGCGGCGATATGCGGTGCGGCTGAAGCGCGCGCGCTGCTTCAACTCGGCGCGCCTGCGGTATACTCTCATCCCCGCGGTGGCGTAAGCATACAGGCTTGCGGCGCCGTGCCACGTGCGGAAGTGGTGGAATGGCAGACACGCTAGGTTGAGGGCCTAGTGCGGGCAACCGTGTGCGGGTTCGAGTCCCGCCTTCCGCACCATCTTCCACATTCCAAGGCGCCGTAGCTGGTCAACGCCGCGGCCATTGCTGCGCTACAGCGCAGCTGCTCCGAGGCTAGTCGTTGCCAGGGCGTACGCGCTGGCTGATAGCGTTGTTCACGCCGTAGCGGACGATCATGGAATCGATTGATACGTTCGGCGTGGCGGGATCCAGCACATCGAACCGCGTCTGCACGGCGAGCGCGGCATCCTCGCGGCCGAACTCCAGTGCCACCAGCTGGCCTATGAGGTTCTCCGGGATCTGCATCGTGAAGTGACCGGCCGCATCGCTGTTGACGGTGTTGGCGATGGTGCCGCCAGCGGGAATGTTGCCGTTAGTCACGGCCACCGCCTCGCGCTTAGTGCCGACGAGGAAGTAAATGCCAACGTCAGTGGCCAGCGCAGCGCCGTTCGCGTCGATCACCGTGCCCTCAATGGTGGTGGGGACTACGGCGGGCAGCGTGGCGGTGGTCAGCCCCTTGAAAATCGCCATGGAGCCGATGAAGCCGCGCATGCCGTTTGTTGGCAGCGTAGCGGTAGCGGTCGTCCCGCCGGCCTGGATGGTTGCGATGATACTGCCCCAGCGGTTCCAGCGCAGGTTGTCGAAATCGAAGCGGTACACCGCGTACTGCTCTCCGGCGACGGCTGTGCTGGTGTCAAGCAGCTTGAACGTCACGTCGATGTTCGCACCCATCACGGCGTCAGCCGGCGTGTTGATCACCAGCCCGGCGAACAGGTCCTCTCCCGCCAGAATGGCCGTCGGGTAGTTCGCCGGCACCGCGTCGGTCGCCGCAAAGACGTCGGCGACGATCACGATCGTCTGCTCGGCGAAGGTCGCCGCGGGGAAATGCACCGCGGCACCGGACGTCAGGTCGATATCCCTGGCCACGCCCGCATCGATCGTCTGCTGGGCGCTGTGATCGCCGATGAAGTCGTTCGTCCCCGAGCCGCAGGCAGCCAGCGCCAGCAGCCCTGCAGCCAGCATCCACACCGTGATTCTCATGTTGGTCTCCTGACGTTATGCCTTATCGGCGCACGGCGGCCAAACGCAAACATCGCCGCCACCGCCCCGCGCCGAGGCGCCCCGAGTTATCCACAACTTGTGCACGGCGATTGTAGCATGACGACGCTAGTTCACAGGCGGTGGCAGCTCGATAAAGCGCCCGCAGGCGATGCTCAGCGGTGGCGCTTCGGGCTCCGTGGCCAGCCGGCATTCGCCGCCCATTGTCCACAGGCGTCCGCGCTGCGACTCTAGTCGCGTGCTGAACAACAGTTCGGCGCCGACCGGCACCGGCTGCTTGAAGCGTACGCTGAGCTCCGCGGTGGTGTTCCAGACATGGTGCAGGCGGAACAGGTGGTTGCTCATCAGGTCGTCGAAGATCGTCGACTGCAGCCCGCCGTGCACCACGCCGTGATAGCCCTGCCAGTGCGGGCCGGGCCGCACGCGCGTGCACAGGCGGTCGCCGTCGCTGAAGAACTTGAGGTGCAGCCCCAGCGGGTTGAGCGTCCCGCAGGCGAAGCAGTAATCGTCGTCGATGAATTGCGCATCGGCCATGGGCCATATTGTAGTTGTGGCCGCTAACCGAAGTAGTCCACCTTCATCGCCTTCTTCACGGCGGCCAGCGTCTTCTCGCCTTCCTCGATGCCGCGCTTCGTGCCGGCCAGCAGCATCTCACGCAGGTCATCGGGGCGCGCCGCCCACTCGGCGCGGCGCTTGCGCATCGGCTCCAGCAGCGCGTCGAGCTTCTTCGCCAGGTTCTTCTTGCAGTCCACGCAGCCGATGCCCGCCGTGCTGCACAGGTGCGCGGTCAGCGGCACGTCTGGCACGTCGAGGTGCGCGGTGGCGATGGCCTCCTCCGTCTCGGCGTTGAACAGCTGGTGGTAGGCGAAGATGTTGCAGATCTCCGGCCGGCCGGGGTCTGAGCGGCGGATGCGCTGCGGGTCGGTGACGGCCTTGCTGATGCGGCGCCAGATCTCGTCGTAGCTGTCGCTGGTGTAGATCGCGTTGTCCAGGCTCTTGCTCATCTTGGCGCTGCCATCTAGTCCCTTCACCACGCCGCCGCCGCCGACCAGCGCCGCGGGCTCGACCAGCGTCGCGCCGTACTGGCGGTTGAAGCGCTGCACGATGTCGCGCGTCAGCTCGATATGCGGCACCTGATCCTCGCCCACAGGCACCAGGTGCGCGCCGACGAAGGTGATGTCCGCCGCCTGGCTGACGGGATAGCCGAGGAAGCCATAGTTCATCGCGCTCAGCCCGGCCTTGCGCTTCAGCCCGATGACACGCTGGCGCAGCTCCTTCTTCAGCATCTCGCTGCGCAGGATGGTCGGCAGATGGGCGACCAGCCTGTCAACCTCGTCCTTCTCCTGGCGCCGGGCTCCAAACAGCTCGCTGTCTGGTTCTTGCATCCAGGCGACGGGCAGGATATCCCGCGACCATTCCAGATCCTGCACCAGCTGCGCCAGCGCTGCAGCGAGCAGCTGCCTGGGCACGGCAACGGCTTGGGGCGGAAGCTGGTTACGCAGTTTCTCCAGCGCCTCCTGCTGCGGCTGGGTCAGCTCCGCCGGCACAAGGTACTGCTTCAGCGCGGCGTCGCGGAAGCTGAGCCACAGCTCGAGCTGCGCATCGTATTCGGCCAGCCTCGCCTGGTAGTCCAGCTCGTCCAGCACCAGCGCGTTGTCCGAGCCGGCGAACTCGCGCAGCGCGGCAAACAGCAGCGGCGCGTCGATCTCGCCGAGTTCGCTGTACTCCTGCGTCAGCAGCTGGCGCGCCGGCCGCGTCTGCTCATCGAACTCGTGCATGCGTCGCGGTTCGAGGTTCGTCGCCGGCAGTTCGCTGGAGCCGTGCCCTTGCTGCTCGGCTTCGGACTTCGTGGTCGGATTGTCGAGCAGCAGGCGCATCGGCACCAGCAGGCCGTAGTACACCGTCAGCTCGGCGATGGCGGGCACCATGCTCTGGATGACGATCTTCACCTTCGTTTCGTCGTCGACACCGCCGGTGAACGGGTCGAGCCCGATGGCCATGTAGTCCAGCGCCACGTCCATCACGCTCTGCCGCAGCACCTCGGGCCGGTCGTAGTGAGTGGTCAGCGCCTGCACGTCAGCCAGCAGGATGAACGTGTCGTAGCTGTGCTGCAGGCGCACGCGGTCGCGCAGGCTGCCGACGTAGTGCCCGATGTGCAGCTTGCCCGTCGTGCGGTCGCCGGTGAGGATGCGCAGGCGGTGGCCCTTGGCCATGGCCTCGCCCGCCAGGCGTTGCGCGTCCTGCATACTCATCACCGCGCCGCTTCTGCTGCGTCCGCGATACAGCGGCTCGCCTTCGCTGTCTGCCATATGAGAATCCGTTTCAGCCATCGCGGAATTCTAACAGAGGAAAAAGGTTACAGGTGACTGGTCACAGGTTACAGCAATACCAAGAGCACTAGTGGCACAGGCTCAGTATGCGCTGCCACCTGCGCAGCAGTCGCGCACTATCTCTGGCTGTAACCTAACACCTATAACCTGTCACCTCCTTATTCGACCGTCCACACCTGGCTCTCGGCGACCCACTCGGTGTTCGGCTGGCTCGAGGGGAACAGGCGGAAGACGTACTCGCCGGGCTTATCCATCATGAACTGGAACTGCCCTTTCACCTCGCCGTTGAGGTAGTTGTACTGGATGTCCACCGCGTCGTTATCCTCTTCGCGCGCCGAAGTGCAGCTCGTCGGGATCAGGCCCAGCCACGCGCCCTCGGGGTACGCCTCGGCGGTCTCCCAGTAGGCGACGACCGGCAGGCCCTGCTTGATCACGACCGTCGGCGGCAGTGGCCCGCCGGAAATGGTGATGTACGGCTTGACCGGCGGCTTGTCGGTTCCTTCCCATCTGCCCTTCTGCCACTGCGTGATGTTCATCAGCGGCGTCTCCGCCAGCAGCTTGCCAGTGGAGCCGCCCGAGAGCAGGCGAATGTGGAACTGCCCGACGTCCACGGCCGACAGGGTGAGCGTGGCGGTTGGCGTCTCAGCGTAGCAGTAGCTGATGTCCGCCGCGTCGTTGGCCGCCTCGTCCTGCGCTACGACGCTGGCGGGAATCAGCCCGATCCATGGCTTGGGATCGCCGATCGCCGCCACGGTGTAATCCGCCTTGATCGGCTCGCCGATGCGGTAGGTCAGCTTCGGCGACCAGACCCAGTTCAGCCCGCTGGGCTTGGGATTCGGCGGTTCGACGGCGGGTGTGGTGCCAGGCGCTGTCGTGCCGGGCGGCGTCGCGCTGGTCTGGTTGGTCGTACCGGGCTGGGCGGAGGTGGCGCCGCCCGGCGACTCCGTGCTCACGGATGGCGTTTTTGACGTGCCCGCCTGCTGGCCGCCCTTCGGGCAGGCGCACAGCAGCGCGAGCAGCGCGATGAGCAGGATGTTGATAGCGATGCTGATCGGCTTGGCGTTATTCATCAAATGAACCTACCCTGAATAGAGTACGCTGCCGAGATTATACGCTGCGAGCGCACCGAAGATGCGCACGGCAGCCCGGCGTATCCTTGGGCGCCGCAAAACTTGGCCGTTGACAGAAGGCGCGGCGGATGTATAATTCTCGTTCGCATTCTGGAGGCTTGGCTTGGCGAATACGAAAACCGCGAAGAAGCAGCTGCTCATCACCGCGCGCAACCATGCGCGCAACCAGCACTACAGCACGATGCTGAAGACCGCGCTGAAGAAGGCGCACCTGGCCATCGCCGGCGCCGATGCGCAGTCCGCCCAGCAGGCAGTGAACACCGCGGTAGCCACGCTCCAGCGCTCAGCGACCAAGGGCGTGATCAAGCGCCAGAACGCCAGCCGCCGCGTCGGCCGCATCATGCGCGCCTACAACAAGCGCTTCAACCCGGCCGCGCCGACCGAGCAGGCCGGCTAAGCGCCGCGTCCCCAGCCTTCACTCCGCTGTCAGTGTGTGCTTCCCCTCGTAGATCGCGCGCACGATGTCGGCCAGCTCCGGATCGTTGAGCGTCAGGTCGTCCACCTCGAAGCGCTCCAGCAGCCGCCCGATCACCTCGCCCGCGCTATAGCGCTGGCGGTCGAAGCTCACCTGGTACTGGTTGAAGCTCAGCCGCCGCACCGGCAGCAGGTCGCCGTTATCCATCACCGCCGACAGCCGCGCCATGAACTGCCGCGCGCCCGGCTCGTCCAGCGCGTTCATGCTCTGCGCCGTCTGCCCATTGCCGCTCCCCGCCCCGCCCTCTTCCTCACCGTGCTGGTGTTCGAGCAGCTCCGCCTCCGCCTCCACCTGCTCCTCCGTCTCCTGCGCCGCCGCCCCTCGCTCCGCCTTCACCGTGTCATAACCGGCGAAGGCGATTGGCACGTTGAGGCCGGGCAGGGGATCGTCGCGGCACTCGGCGGGATAGTCGCGCTGCAGGTCCAGCACGACGCGGCGCCAGCGGCCGAAGCGCTCCTTGATTTCCTGCGTCGCGCCGTCGAAGATCAGCTTGCCGCGGTCGATGAACATGATCCGCGGGCAGAGCTCCTCGATGTCCGTCATGTCGTGCGTGGTCAGCACGATCGTGCTGCCCTCCTCGCGGTTGATGTGGCGGATGAAGCGGCGGATGCGCTCCTTGACCGCCACGTCCAGCCCGATCGTCGGCTCGTCGAGGAACAGCAGCGGCGGATTGTGCAGCAGGCTGGCGCAGAGGTCGCACTTCATGCGCTGGCCGAGGCTGAGCTTGCGCACCGGCTGGTGCAGCTGCTCGGTGATGTCGAGCACCTCGACGGCGCGCTGAAGCCGCCGGCGGTAGTCGGCCTCGGGGATCTCGTAGATTTTCTGCAGCAGGTTGAAGGCCTCGATCACCGCCAGGTCCCACCACAGCTGCGTGCGCTGGCCGAAGACCACGCCGATCTGCCGCGCGTGGGCATAGCGCTGGCGGCAGGGGTTGAGCCCGCCCACCAGCACCGTGCCGGAAGTCGGCAGCAGGATGCCGGTGAGCATCTTGATCGTCGTGGACTTGCCCGCGCCGTTGGCGCCGATGTAGCCCACCATCTCGCCGCGCTGGATGGTGAAGGAGATGCCGTCCACGGCGCGCACCGTGCGGTAGCGGCGGCGGAACAGGTCGGCGAGCGCGCCAGCCACGCCCACGCGGCGGTCGTAGTTCTGGTAGACCTTGGTGAGCTGCTGAGCGATGATGATCGGCGCGTCGGCCACGCCGCTATGATACCCGGTGGTGCCAGGCCATCAGTCGATAGCGACCATCACGCGCAGCTCTGAGAGTATCCGCGCCTGGAGCTCGTCATCATCCGTTCGTTCCGCAACAAGTTGCTCAAGCAGGGCTTGCTTGGCCCGTACATGCTCGCTGTACATCTCAAGCAGCTTGACTGCGTCAGCCTCGTAGTGTGGTATCCACACCAGCCCCGTGGCGCCTTGCGAGGCGAGCAGCGCCAGCAGCTCCGCCTGCGCCTGATACTTCTGCTCAATGAAGCGCGCCAGCCGCTTGCCCTTGATGAACTCCACGCGGTAGCCATTGAGTACGGCAAAAGCCGGACGCGGCGTCGTGCCCTGGGGGATTTCCAGCGTGTCTACTTCGCGGGTCAGCGGGTCGAGCAAGTCCTGCTGGTAACGCTTGAGCGCCCAGGGGTACTCCAGGCGAATCTCATCGTAAAGCTGCCCGGCGATATCCTCGGGACGCGCCTGACCATGGCGCCTGGTGCGGTTCTTGTTCGCGATGGCCTGTTCTTCTTTCTGCCGCGTTCTCTCAAAGAACTCACGCAAGGATTCGTACAGCCTGCCGATTAGCTCCTTGCGCCGGGCGGCGTCGGCGACGCCCATCATTTCCAACACGGCGTCGTCCAGCTCGTGGCGATCCTTCATGTCCAGCTCGCAGGTGTCGCTAAGCTTGTTTAGCTCCGCCACTTTGCCGGCTTGCGTGTAGGCCATGCGCCGCATCCGCCGCTCGGAAAGGAATTGCTGCGCCTGCCGTCCCTTCATCTTCTCAAACGCCGCCGCCACCCGCTCGCGCTGAGCCGCGGTCGCATTGCGCGGATCGGGCACGAGCATCATATTGACATCTGCGACTTGGGTCTTTAGAAAACCTTCTACTCCAAGCGGCCTGCCGTACTGGAACTTAGACAGGACAACCCACGACGAGTTGAGGATGCCAGTTAGCAACTTCGGGTCGAGCTCACCAGTATGTACGTCGCAGAGATGGTGGTTGGCAACCAGGTTTCGCTCGTTCAGAGGAATGGCGTGCTTATACTGCTGGCCCATCGGCCAGAACAAGTCGCCACGCAGATGCCTTGTAAGGTCGTACCAGTGTTGGTATTCAGTCACACGCGATGCACATGTTGGTGAGTCTTGAATTCCCTGCTGCTCTCCCCACTCGATATACTCCCGGGCATATTTAGCGATTCTTGCCTGTGGCTGAGTGGGAACAAGCAATATCATGCGCGAGCAGTCTTCTGGTTTAGCTACAAAGCCGTTGATCTCCATCAGCGAATGCGCTTCGGGTTCCAGGTATTTCGCTTCGATGGGCTTGACGATCCCTCGACCCTCGCCGCAACGCACGAGCTTCACCCCGCCGTCCTCAACGAGCTTACGCGCTATCCCGTAGCGCTGCTTGAACTCCTTGGAATCCAGCTCCAGGTCTAGGCAGTCTTTACTGCAATCGATGGGTAAGAAGAAGTCATCCTGGCCGCTTTTCACGCCGAACTTAACGAGCGCCAATTCACTCAGCGGCACCAGCCGCTCCGAAAATTCGTCCATTAGCTCGAACCACAAGTCCGGCGCGCGCAGGTATATGCCCCACTTGCCGCCGAAGTAGCCTCCCGTCTTGGAGGGCTTGGTATCATCCTCGTGTAGCTCGCCATTCACGGCGGCACCAGCCGCTGCCCGCTTGCCAAGCTGCACGCCCTGGCGCCACAGTTCGCCCTGGCTCACGAGTCGCGCGCGGAAACGCTCGTTGAGCGTGTTTTCCGTTAGCGCCATGATCTCGTCGCGGAAGCCGTCGGCGGCGCGCAGGCAGTCCACGATAGTCCCGCCGTGGGCCATAGCCTCTTGCAGTGGCCGCCGGAGTTGCACAAAGCGCACGATGTTGCTCATACGCTTGGCAGCGTCAGGCTCCATTTGCAGGATCGTCACCGCCGTGGCAATCCGGGCTCCTTCGAACCATGGC
>Ga0315287_10003165_pt1 | contig 15837 bp, 14 predicted proteins | sample YL17G11_0_MG_FD_205037 | JGI IMG/M metagenome (GOLD analysis project Ga0315287, IMG submission 205037) | Sediment microbial communities from Yellowstone Lake, YNP, Wyoming, USA - YL17G11_0 | ecosystem: Environmental > Aquatic > Freshwater > Lake > Sediment | place: USA: Wyoming | collected... | reverse complement strand
CCAGATGCTCCAACTCGGACCATTGGACCAGCCGGACGTCACCGTTCAACGCATTCTGGGCGGCCATGCCGGCCAGGTTCACCGGGTCCTTGGCCGAGCCATAGGGCGGGGCGTAGGCCAGTTCCAGCTCCGCCAAGTCGTGAACGCTCAAACCGGCCTTGATTGCGGTGGCGAGGACGTCGATGCGCTTGTCCACTCCGTCCTTGCCGACCGCCTGGGCGCCGAGCACCCGGCCGGTGTCCGGCGCAAAGAGGATCTTCAAGGCGATCGGTTCCGCGCCCGGGTAATAGCCGGCGTGCGAAGTCGGGTGGAGATGAACGGCCTGGAAAGGAAGGCCGGAGCGGCGAAGCGCCCGTTCGCTCGCGCCGGTGCAGGCCGCCGTCAGATTGAACAAACGCAGGATCGCCGTGCCCAGCGTGCCTGCGTATTGCGACGGCCGGCCGAAGACGTTGTCGGCGGCGATGCGGCCCTGCTTGTTGGCGGGGCCAGCCAGCGGGATCACGCTCCATTCCCCCGTGATGGCGTCCCGCACTTCGATCGCGTCGCCGATCGCCCAGATTTCCGGGTCGCTGGTCTGGAGAAACTCGTTCACCCGAATGCCACCGCGATCACCAATCTGAAGCCCGGCGTCTTTCGCCAAACCGACTTCCGGCCGCACGCCGAGTCCCAACACAACGACGTCCGCGGGAAGGCGAGCGCCGCTCCGGAGGACGACGACCGACGCGCGGGCCGATTCGCCAACTGGCGGCGCCTCGAAGGCAGCCACGGGATCGTTCAGATGCAGTGCCACCCCCTGCGCGCGCAGCTCCTGGTGCAGCCAGGCCGCCATTTCGCGATCCAACGGCGCCATGACCTGCGGCAACGCCTCCACCAGCGACACGCTGAGGCCCCGCCGCTTGAGCTGCTCGGCCATCTCGAGGCCGACATAGCCCCCGCCCACCACGACGGCCTGGTTGCCTGTTCCGTCCTGGAGCCACGCCATGATCTGCTCGGCGTCCGGGATGGTGCGCACGGTGAAGTGCCCCGCCCGTTCGATGCCCGGGATGGGCGGCTTGAGCGGCGCCGCGCCCGTGGACAGGATCAACGCGTCGTAAGACTCCGCGTACTCTCGTCCGTTTGACAGGTCACGAGCGACAACACGTCGGGCCGCCCGGTCGATCCGGACCACCTCCGTGCGCACGCACACGTCGAGGCGGAAGCGCGCCTGCAGGCTTTGCGGCGTCTGAAGCAGCAGGCTCTCCGGTTGGGCGATCTCGCCGCCGACGAAGTAGGGGAGGCCGCAGTTGGCGAACGAGACGTGCGGCCCGCGCTCGAAGAGAATGATCTCGGAATGTTCGGAAAGGCGCCGGGCACGCGCGGCCGCGCTGGCGCCGCCCGCCACGCCGCCAACGATCAGGAGGCGTTTGGCATTGGGATCCGGGCCAACTGGAAAGCTCATGGAAGGAGTCTGGTCGTCGAAGCCGAACCGCGCAACTTTCTTGAGGCGCGACTCTCTTGAGGCGCGAAGCTCAGAACCTGAGCGAGGTCGCAGTCTCCGAGTTCATGACGATAGTCCACGGCAATCCGTCGTCAGGCGCAGGGGAAACTCAGTTCATCAGTTCTCTTTGCACCCGGTGCCGTGTTTATGCAGGTGAGCGCACCACGAAATGAACGAAAGGGACACTGAACTCAGCCCGCCGCCCTGGGCTGATGGTAGGGCGGACCTGTCCTCAGTCCGCCGCTCCGGCCAATCCCCAAACGGCGCGGTGAGGACACACGCGCCCTACCTGCCATGATGACTTTCGCATGTTTCGCGTGTTCCGCGGTTCTCCCATCAGCCGGTCACTGCGGCGGGCGCTGCTGGAGGGACGCGGGATCGACCGTGAAGTGCTCGGGCTCACGGAGGATCGGAATCGTTCCGCCGGTGTACCACTGGCGGATCATGTAGAGACCGCACAGCACCGCGAGTCCGATCAGAACGCGGCCGGCCAGTTTCCATCGATGGACACGTCTCAACCCTTTGACCTCCGCCACCTCCGCCTTGGCTTCCTCACGTTGCTCTTCCTGGACCGTTTCGGACTGAGTGAACGCCTGGGCCCAATCGAGGTCCGGGTACGGGTAGAAGGTCAGGCGGTAGAAACACGAGTCGCAGCCGTTGCGCCCGCAGTACCCCTGGCGCAACCGCGCGATCTTGGCATTCCCTGCCTCGGCCTCCGCCTCGCTCGCCCCGACCGCCAGGAATTCCTCGCCGTTCACATTCAGACCGCAGAGCACGCACTCACCCGACAGCGAGGTCCGGGCCAGCGTCCTCCGCCGGGCTTCGTCCGGGACGATCCGTTTCAAGGCTTCGGCCAGGTTCAGACAGAAGTGCGGCAGGCCGTGCAGGTGTTCCTGGCGAATGATCGGCTCGAAGTTGGGCATCGGGGGGATTCAGCTCAAGGGCGGTCTCGACCGTCTATTCCGTTGCCGACTTGTACCAGATCCAGTCCTTGGTGGACTCGAAGGGGAAGAGCGGATCGGTGCAAAGCGACTTGGTGAAGTCGTGCGTGGCCGTGTGGCCATCGACGAACAGGATGGGGGAGATGAACTTGCTCTGCGCCAGCCGCGGATCGGCGAACTCAGTCCGGGCTCGGGCTTCGTGCCACTGATACCAGCGAATATCATTGGGGCAGCAGTACGGACGCGCTGGCGGTTCATGCATGAGGATGTAGAGGGATGGATTGGGCACCCAGGACTCTGGTTTGAGGGCAAGGCCCAGCGCCCCATCGGCCTGCGGGAGCCGGGTGCCACCGCCTTGCGGCCAGCACAGGTCACCCGCGTTGTAATGGTAGCTGCAACCGATGGTCTCCCAGTTCGAAGGTTTGAGCGGAAAAGGACAGTCGATCCAACAGGTGACCAGCATGTCCGCGAGCCCCCGGTCCTTGGGACAACGATACACCTCGGAGGGTTGCATGTACTGATAAAGCGGGCGGGCTCGGGCCGACGGGAAGCACGGGAGAAACTTGGGCAAGGGATCCCGGCCGCCCAAGACCCATTGCGCGCTCTTGGTGACAGGCGTTCGTTGCCCGGTTGTCGGGTCAATCTCGGAGACGTCTTTCGCGGGAAACTTGTCCTGCCGATCGTCGGCGTACAGTTTGATGCTGATTCCGATTTGCCGGAGGTTGTTCAGGCAGGTCACCTTGTGGGCTTGCTCCTTGCTCCGCCCCAGCGCGGGCAGGAGCAGGCTGGCCAGGATGCCGATGATGGCGATGACGACCAGGAGTTCAATGAGGGTGAAGGCGCGTGCCGGGCGCGGCCTGCCTGGGGAGCCACCGCCGACCGCCGCCGCCTTGCAGCCAAATGACTTCATGTGTTCCTTTCGGTTTGCTGGTTTGATTATGAGATCAATCGCTCTCCGGAGCCTTCCTGTCAAGGCCGGCGCGGTGAGGCGCGGGAGCAGTCGATCCCGAAGTTGGGGGTCCCTCTTTGGGGTAGGGCGGGACTGTCCTCAGTCCGCCACGCTGGGTGAGGGTATGGCCCAACGGCGCGGTGGGGACACGCGCCGTGATCTCGGGATCGGTTTGAACTGCCAGAGCGTGTGGGGGTCGGGCCGGAAAACAGAAAGGGACGGCGCGAGCCGTCCCTCGATGAGGGTTGACTGAACGCCGGCGGCTTACTTCGCCTTTTCCGGGCGTGCTCCCTGCCGTTGCCTCTGCTGCCGCTGTTGCGGCCGTTCCCGCCGCATTTTCTCCCACTTCTCCCATTGCTCGGCGGTCAGCACCGGCTTGACCTCCTTCTTGAACTCCTCCCGGATTGCCTTCACCTTTTCCTGCCTCTGCTCACGCGTGAGGCTCGCGTCGTCGCGCAGGACCTTGAGCTTCTCGCCTTCCTTCTTGAAGAGGGGCTTGAGCTGCGTCTTCTGGTCTTCGGTCAGGTTCAACTCCTGGGCGATCTGTTGCATCCGGTCGCGCGCCCGTTCCCGGACCTGGTTCCCGCCTTCGCCCTGTTTGCGGGCTGCCTTGGGCTTGGCCTCGCCGCCCGGGCCTTCCGCCCCGACCAACGCAGCAGTGCTCAACGTGGCGGCCAGCGCCACCACCGTCATCCAACTCAGTCTTGGTGTGTTCATGATCTTCTCCCGTCTGTTCCCACTGTCGTTCTTTTTTCTGCGAGCCGCCACACGGCCGACTCACCGGTTGAGACGCCGTCGGGAATGCAATGGTTACGCGACCATCCGATCTGCTGATTCATGGGGCCAGCCGGGGTATGGGAGGCGGCAGCGATCTCACAAATCCACTGCGCCGCTCAATGCATCCCACGGTCGTCCGTCTTCCTCCGCTCGGCGAGCAGTTCAAGGCGTTTACGTTCGAGGGCGCTCAAACTGTGCAGCCCCGACCTCGAAACCTTGTCGAGCAACCGGTCCATCTCGCGGTCCTCGGCCAACCGCTTCGCTTTCCTGACCCGGTTTCCAGTCAGCAAAACGAACTCCCGCGCGCGTTGCAGCGCGGCCCTGGGCGGCAGGAACAACGGGTTCAACCAGAGATACAGGAACATTCCGACGGCCAGCGTCATGACCGTGACATAGAGGAGCGGGCTTTGCCGAACGATGGCAATGTGAAGATGAACCGGTCCCGGAAGGCGGGATTCCGAAAGCCCTGAAACGATCCCCACACGGTCAACGCAATGATAACGAAGGTGCCGAAAGCGGGAGGCTCGTTCATGCACTTCGGGTCCGGATCAGAGGCAGAAGATCGTCAGTTTCTTCGGACCGTGCGCACCCAGAACGAGGATGCGCTCGATGTCACCTGTGCGGCTGGGGCCGGTGATGAACGAGAGCATGCTCGGGTAATTCGCGCCGTATCTCGCCTTCAGCAACGCGAAGGCTTCCGGCAGGCCGGCGACAAGCTGATCGCGCCGCGCCAGCACGACGTGGTGCGGCGGCAGCACGGACAAGGCGCGCCCGCCGGCGCTGCGGTTGGTGACGACGACGCTCCCGGTTTGCGCGACGAGTGCGTCGCACTCGGTGATGCCGACGGGGCACTTCTCCAACTCAATCTTGTCGAATGCGGTGTCCGTCAGCAGCACCGGCAGTCCGAGCGCCTGACAGGCGGCGTCAGTCAACTGGCCCCGGTGGCTGGCCACGCGGGTCCAGCCTTCAGCATCGCGCAGGTTCGTCAACGCGACGCGCAATTCCTCGGCGCTGGAGAGCAACCGAAACTCCGCCTTGAGTTCGACCGCATTCTTTTGAAACCGCGCCACGTTCTCCTCGAAATTCCCGCCCACGGCGGGCAGCAGATCGGCCACCCGTTTGCCTGACCGTGGGGCCGTGTCGTGGAGCCCGGGCTGGGGTGCGGTGACTCTGAGTGCCTCACGGATGCGGCCGAAGATGTTCTCGCGTTCACTCATACGGCGACTGGAAACCCAGGCACGGGCTCCCGAGCGGAGCTCGAATCCGCCCGCTTGGACCGGAGGGTTTCGGATTTCTATCGGACTTCGACATTCGGACTTCGACATTCGAACTTCGGACTTACGATCGCTGCCTCCACCATTCCTTGAAGCTCTGCTTGGCGATGGGCGGCAGGTCGCGCGTCTTGGTCCAGACATAGGCCGGGTCGATCGGTTTGCCCAACACGAGCGGATGCAGCTTCTGGCCGAGTCGGCCCAGCTTGGTCAGCAGGCTCCACAAGACGCGCCAATTGGCCACGGGGGCAAACAGCCTGAAAGCGATCTTCTGCCACAGACTGGGTTTCTGCCGCGATGCGTTGCGCCGGTTTTGCAGGAGGTGATGGGCCAGGTCGATCGTGACGGGGCAGGCCTCGGTGCAGGCGCCGCACAGCGACGAGGCGTAGGACAGGTGCTTCCAGTCCTGCAGTCCGCGCAGGTTGGGCGTGATGACGCCGCCGATCGGGCCCGGGTAAGTCGTGCCGTAGGTGTGGCCGCCCACGTTGCGGTAGATCGGGCACACGTTCAGGCACGCCCCGCACCGGATGCAATGGAGCGAATCGCGCTGTTCGCCATCAGCCAGAAGCGCGGTGCGATTGTGGTCAAGCAGCACGACATGGAACTCCTCCGGGCCGTCGAATTCGTCTGCCTGGCGCGGGCCGCCATACATCGTGTTGTAGCCGCTGATCAACTGGCCGGCGCCGACCGTCGCGAGCATCGGCAGGAACAACGCCAGGTCCTCGAGACGCGGGATCACCTTCTCGATACCCAGCAGCGTGATCATCGTTTTCGGCAACGCGGCGGTCAGGCGGGCGTTGCCCTCGTTCTCGGTAACCGAGATCATGCCAGTTTCCGCCACGGCGAAGTTGGCGCCGGTGATGCCGACATCGGCCTGCAGGTATTTCTGCCGCAGCACGCGCCGGGCGACCATGGTGAGCTCCTCCGGCTCGTCGGACGGGGCGTCGTGGAGCTTCTTCTCGAACGTCTCCCGGATCTCGCCGCGGGTCAGGTGCATCGCCGGGAAGACGATATGGTAGGGCGCCTCTTCGCGGAGCTGGACGATGAACTCGCCCAGGTCGGATTCGACCACCTCGAAGCCGGCCTTTTCGAGCGCCTCGTTGAGGTGGATCTCCTCGGCGGTCATCGCCTTGGATTTCACGATCGACCGCGCGTTCCGGTTCCGGGCGATGCCCACGATGAGGTCGCGCGCCTGCTGGGCGGTGCTGGCCCAGTGGACCTTTGTGCCGCGCGCCTCGAGGCCGTGCACGAATTGCTCCAGGTAGCGGTCCAGATGGTTGACCGCTTCCCATTTCGTCTCCGCGGCGAGTTGGCGCGCACCTTCCCAATCCTGGAACAGCGCCTTCTTCTCGTCGCGCTTGACGGCGTACTTGTTGAGCGCGGTGTTGATGATCTCGCGATGCCGCCGGTCCGCGGAGAGCCGGCGAGCGTCGCGCTTGAACTGAACCGCCGCGGTGCTCATGACGGCGCGAGGATTTCCGCCAGGTGAAGGGTCTTCAGCGGCTTCCGTTGCCGATCGATCAATCCCTGGATGTGCATGAGACAACTCGAGTCGGAGGACACGATGTACTCGGCCGTCGTGTCCAACGCGAGATCGCACTTCACTTCGCCCATCGCGGTCGAGATCATCGGGAACTTCGCCGAGAACGTGCCGCCGAATCCGCAGCAGACGGCCTGCTGCATTTCGATCAACTCCAGCCCCCGCACCTTGGCCATCAGTTTTCGCGGTGCGTCGTGGATGTGCATCTCGCGCAGGCTGTGGCAACCGTCGTGATAGGTCACCTTGTGCGGGAAGCGCGCGCCCAGCTCCGTCACCCCCAGTTTGTCCACGAGGAACTGGGAGAACTCGTAGCACTTGGCGGACACGGTCTTCGCCAGTTGGGCGTGCGGCGTGCCGGCGAACAGGTCGGGGTAAAACACCTTCATCATTGCGCCGCAGGAACCGCTGGCGATGACGACGACCTCGGCGTCCTTGAGTTGCTCCAGCACCTTCGCGGCAACCGCGCGGCTCTCGTGCCAGTAACCGGTGTTAAACGCCGGCTGCCCGCAGCAGGCCGGCGCTTCGGGGCAGGCGACCCGGTGTCCGAGTTTCTCCAGAATCTTCACCATCGCGACCCCGACCTGCGGGTAGAACAGGTCGATGAAGCAGGGGATGAACAAGGTGACGGTCATATTGGGTCACGGGGGCACCAGCAGCGCGCCCGTGTCTTCCCCCCTGTTAAACGGTGAACCAGGCCTTCTGGCAAGCCGCATGTTGAACCGGGCTGGGTGGGGCGAGGCGTCCCTGCCGAGCCGGTCTGGGAATGGGCCCACCACAGGCGCGGCTCAGCAGGAGGCTTCACCCTACCGATTCTCAATTGGCCGAGTATGGGGAAGCAGCTTGAACGCCGGACCTTGCCCGACCTGGTGGGGATCACGCCTGCCCCGTTTCCTGACTCTCATTTCCCACCTCATTTCGTTCGGGTTTGACAACGCGAATCCAACGAGGGAAGGACACGAGCGTTCATCATGAAAACGCCCGTCATGGGTCGGCACCTTCTTTCTCGAACCATCTCTCACACCAGCGCGACACGAGCGCTTACCGTGCTCGGCACCGCCCTGAGCCTGCCCGCCTTCGCCGCACTGCAGATCACCTTCACCGACCTGCATCCCGCCGGGGCGATTTGGTCCTTTGCATACGGTGTCAACGGGACAGTCCAGTGGGGGAAGGTGGTATTAAGCGGCGGTGTTGACCACGCCGCGTCGTGGTCCGGCACGAGCGGATCGTTTGTGGACTTGCACCCCGCTGGAGCGGATGCCTCCGAGCCGGTCGGAGTTAGCGGTTCTCAGTGGGCGGGAAATGTGAACGTCGGCACGAAGGTACACGCCGCGCTGTGGTCGGGTCCGGGCAGTTCATTCGTGGAGTTGACCCCCGCTTGGGCGCTTGAGTCCCAGGTGAGGGGCGCGAGTGATTCGCAGCAAATGGGGCACGTGAGGCTTGAGGGGGCTGAGGGAGAGACATACCACGCCGTTCTTTGGTCGGGGACAGCCGACTCGTTCGTGGACCTTAGTCCCGCCGGTAGAAATTCCTCCGACGCCTGGGGGATCAGTGGCTCGAAACAGGTGGGAACCGTGCAATTTCCTGGAGACTCTTCACACGCGGCCTTGTGGTCGGGCACAGCCGTTTCTTTCGTGGACTTGAACCCGGTTGGGGCCTTGGGCTCGGTGGCTCTTGGCGTGAGCGGCTCGCAGCAGGTTGGGACTATGAGCATCAATTCCGCGGGTGGCGATGGCCGCGCAGCGCTGTGGTCAGGCACGGCGGTCTCCTTTGTGGACTTGCATCCTGCAGGCGCGCTTTCGTCGTGGGCGCGGGCCACAGATGGTTCTCGACAAGTTGGCGGGGTGCAATTTCCCGGCCTAACCGGCCACGCCGCGCTCTGGTCCGGGACGGCCGAGTCGTTTGTGGACCTGAATGCATTCCTGGGCACGAACTATGGTGGGTCGGGGGCCATGGCGATCTGGAGCGATGGCGGCACGACCTATGTCGTCGGTAGCGGGGGGGATAACCACGCCATCCTGTGGACGATCCGAGAGGCGCCGGACATGCCGCCATTGAACTTGGCGAGTTGGCAATGGTCGGGCGGGGCGAACGTGGTGACACTGACATGGACGAACAACGGCAGTTCCTGCGTGCTCGAGAGCACGGGGTCGTTGACCGGTGGCTGGAACACCGTCTCGACTCCTTTGACCACCAACGCGAGCTGGATTTCCGCCATGGTCACCAACGCGGCATCGGCGCAGTTCTTCCGTTTGCGGGGAAATTGAGTCGCAGGAACCGTCCGAGCGGTCAGAACCTCTCGACGGGCAACCCTCACACGCCTTGAATTGACCCCGGCGATTTCGTGGGACAGTTCACCCTCATTGAAATCGGCTCAGCCGGAGGCTTCGCCCTACCGATTTCCCACTGATAGGGCGAGGCATCCCTGCCGAGCCGGACATTCGTGAATCCAGAAACGGCTCACCGGGGACGGTTCGCCCTACCTGGATTGCGCGGAGGATTCGGACTTCCCAAAGCGCGATGCTCCGGCCAAGGTCTCCGCATGGACTTGCCGGTACGCAGGACGCTGCCCCACACGATTCCTCAATGGGTTGAAGAACGGAGCTTTCTCTTCATCACGATCTGCTGCGCTGAGCGTGATCGAAATCAGCTTGGCCACCCCGACGTCGGCCCGGGGGTTCTTTCGACGGTCGCCTTCTACCACGATCACCTGAAGTGGCATTGCCGGTTGTTCCTGCTCATGCCCGATCATGTGCACGGGATCCTCTGCTTTCCGCGCGAGCCGGGTATGGAGGCGACCATCAAAGCGTGGAAAGGGTACGTGAAGCGTTTCCACGGCGTGGAGTGGCAATCCGACTTCTTCGACCATCGGCTGCGCGGTCGGTTCTCTTTGGAAGAGAAGATTTCGTATGTGCTCCTGAACCCGGTCCGGGCCGGTTTGTGTGCGCGAGCAGAGGACTGGCCATTTGTGTATCGGCCGCCGGGTCGTCTCATCTGAACGCTGCGCTCGCCAGGAGAGCGGCTCACCGAGGACGGTTCGCCCTACCGATCTGCAGTTGGTGGGGCGAGGCGTCCCGGCCGAGCCGATTCTTGCATTGGGAATGAAGGAGCGGCTCACCGAGGACGGTTCGCCCTACCTCAGATAGAGCGCTTACGGTTTGCCGGTGAGCTTCTTGATGTACTCCACCTCCGCGGGAACATAGGGCGTGCCGTCGGGACGGAAAATGTCGTGGAACCACACCGGCGGCTCGGCGCTGTAGGTCTTCTGCCAGGAATCCCACGGGTAGATCGTCTGGGTCTTGCCGGCGACGAACCCCCAGTTGTAGGCGCCGACCTTCTGCTCCTTCATGAAGGCCAGGTTCGGATCGAACGTGCTGCCGGCCGGCCGGGCCATGTACTCGCTGCATAGGATCGGGCGCCGGTAACGGCGCAGGTTCTCGATGCACTTCTTCAGGTCATCGAGCTTCGAGTAGTTGTGGAAGGAAATGACGTCCGAGTTCTCGAGCATGAACTTCTCGAAGGGCGAGAGCTTGGCCGGGGCGCTCCAGTTGCCGATCCACACCGCCGCGGTGAGGGGCTGGGATGGACTCGCCTCGCGGGCCCAGGCGAACACCTTCTTGAGCAACGGCAGAGTCAACTCGGCCTTGCTGGGCGGCTCGAGCTTCTCGCCGGCGGCGCCGTAACTGTTGCGGTTGTCGTTGTCGGGTTCGTTGAAGAGGTCCCAGCAATGCACGCGCGGGTCTTTGCCGAAGCGTTTGAGGACGGCCATGACGTAGGGCTTGAGCTCGTCGAGACGCGCGGGCTGGGTGAGGATTTCGCGGCCCGGATCCTGAACCCAGCCGGAGTTGTGGACATGCGGCCGCGGTGCGGGCTGCGGGCCAGGCTTCGGCAACGGGTGCCAGCAACTGTCGAAGAAGACGAACATGACGCCGATCCGGTGCTTCTGGGCGAGGCCGAGGAACCGGTCCATGCGCTTGAGGAACCCCTTGGGATCCTGCTTCCAAGCCAGGTGATGAAGGAACACGCGCACGCTGGTGAACCCGATCTGCTCGGCGTAGCCCAACTCGCGGTCAATTGTGGCCGGATCGAACGTGTCGGCCTGCCACATCTCGAGTTGGTTGATCGCAGTGCTGGGGCCGAAGTTGCAGCCGACGAGCCAGGGCTGTTTGGCGTACCAGGCGTTTGCTCGGTCCGGCGACCACGGCCCCGGGAGGTCAGCGGCCTGGAGGCTGAGAGCGACGGTGATCACCGCCAGAGCGATGTGCCCGCGACAGAAGATCGATTTCATGGATGACAGGCTAGCCGGCGGCTTGGGAGAGAGCAAGAAGGCCTTCGGTAGGGCGAGGCGTCCCTGCCGAGCCGATTATGGATCTGGTCTGCCGGAGACGGCTCATCGGGACGATTGGCCCTACCCTTTTCGAAACAGACTCTCAGGCTCGGCGATCCGCTTACGCGATCGGCTCGGCGCTCAACTGGCCTTTGTCGAGATACACCGTCCGGGTCGCGCGGGCCGAAGCGTGCGGGTCGTGCGTAACCATCAAGATCGTCTTGCCGTGCTCGCGGTTGAGCGTCTGGAGCAGGTTCAGAATCTCGTCGCCGGACTTGCGATCCAGATCGCCGGTCGGCTCGTCGCAAAGCAGGATGGTCGGGTCGGTCACGATGGCGCGGGCAATGCCGACGCGCTGCTGCTCGCCGCCGGAAAGCTGGCGCGGATAGTGCCGCGCCCGGTGCGCCAGGCCGACGACGGCCAGGGCGATTTGCACGTGCCGGTGGCGGCGGGCCTTGGAGAGGGGCGTGAGGAGCAGCGGCAGTTCAACGTTCCGCTCCGCAGTCAGCACCGGCAGAAGGTTGTAGAGCTGGAAGACAAAGCCCACGTGCCGCGCCCGCCAAGCGGCGAGCCGGCGATCGGACAACCGCTCGATGCTCTCGCCGTCGATCCGGACCGAACCCCGGGTCGGGCGGTCGAGACCGCCGATCAGGTTGAGCAAGGTTGTTTTGCCGGAGCCGGATGGGCCCATCAGCGCCAGAAACTCGCCGCGGGGCACATGGAGCGTGAGCCCTTGCAGGACGTGGATTTCCTCGCTGCCACGCCGGAAGAGTTTCTCCACGTTCTCGACCTCCACCAACGCCCGTTCGCCCGGGGCTCTGTCCCCCGCCGTCATGGCTTCTTCTCCCTCACGCGGGTACCCTCCATCAACGTGGTCGGCCCTTCGACCACCACGCGTTCTCCCGGAACCAACCCGGTCGCGATCGTCACCTCCTGATCCTGGGCCCCGCTGGTCGTGACGGCGCGCCGCTCCGCTCGCCCGTCCCGGACCACGAACACCACGTCGCGACCGCCGTCTTGGCGCACGGCAGTCTTGGGCACCACCACGGCCCGACTCGCGGTGGCGCCTTCCGGCGCGTTTCGGAACGCCACCTTCACGCCCATCTGCGGCAACATGCGCGGGTCGAGCTGGTCGAACTTGACGCGGACTTTGACGGTGGACTTCTGGCGATCGGCGGTGGGAATGATCGCCCACACTCTCGAAGGAATCTTCCAGTCGGGATAGGCGTCCAGCGTGGCCTCGACCGGCTGGCCGGCTTGCACGCGGTTGATGAAGCTCTCATTGACGTCCACCTCGATTTCCAGCGAGTTCATGTCCACCACCGTGCCGATGCCGGTGCGGGTGAAACCACCGCCGGCCGACATGGGCGAGATCATCTCGCCGGGCTGGGCGTTCTTGGAAACCGCAATGCCGCTGAACGGCGCCCGGATGATGGTGTCGTCGAGGTGCTGCTGCCAGAGGGCGACCTGTTTCTCCGCCACGGATATCTGCACCTGCTGGAGCTCCAGCCGGGCTTTGAGAGCATTGACCTCGGCTTCGGCACGGTCCAGGTCCGACGGGCTCGCCACTTTCTCGGCGGTCAGGGCGGTGATCCGGCGGAGCTGCCGCTCGGCCTCGTCCAACCGGACGCGCGTTTCGGACCGGGCTGCCTTGGCCGCCTCGAGTTCGGCTTCGGCGAGCCGCAAGCTCGCTTTCACGTTGGTGTCATCCAACCGGGCCAGCACCTGGTTCTCCTCCACCTTCATGCCTTCCTCGACAAGCACTTCGATGACTTTGCCCGTGACCTTCGACGAGACGGTTGCCTCGCGCCGGGCCACCACATAGCCCGAGGCGTTGAGCACGGTGCGCCCGCCGCCGGCACTGAGCTCCCGCGCTGCCTCCGTGCGGACCACGATCGCCCGTCCGCGCAGGATGCTGGGGCCGACGGCCAACAGCCCGAGGATGACGACCGCGACGAGGATCCAGATCCAGGTCTTGGACGGGCGCGCGTTCATTTCGCTGCGGTCGATGCGCAACTCCTCGAGGTTATGGTTCGGCTGGTTCATGATCGAGTGACCGGGCGAGCAAACCGTGTTTCGCGCGCGGGGTCAAGTCATGGGGTGGCTAAGTCCCCCGCCTTGACTCCGGGAGGCCACCAATCTTGATCACCTTTGGTCGCGCGGCAGAAGCGGTTTCCCGTCCTCGTCCAGCTCTGGGAACCAGCGTTTGAGGTCGGCCGCCGTGCCCAGCGCAGTGCGGCGGCATCGCCGCACCAGCGCCTTGTAGAACTTGTCGGCGGCTTTGGGGTCGCGGTGTTTCAGCCACGATCCAGCCACGCACAACACGCGGGCGGTCTCGTCCGAATTGTCTGGCATAAGCTGGGCGGCCTCCCAAGCCAGGTCCGCCGCCAGATAACGGTAGTGGAATCGCACCGGCGGTTCGACCGAGTGAGCCAAGGCACGCTGAGTCTCATCAGGCGTTGCCAGCAGAGGACTGGGCGGTTCCACCCTCGTCCGCTGCGAAACGTAAACGCCGTGATCGAACTGACCGTCGTGAATATGCCAGTCGGGCTCAACCTCGGTCCCGATCAGTTCCATGCCATAGCGGCGCAGCAGTTGGGCGGCGGCAAACAGGTCAACCGCACGCTCGTTCTCCGCCCGCCCTGGGCTCCGGCCGGCGCTCAGTAACTCCGAGAAGTGTTGCCATTCTTTGCGCCACTTCTCAGGGAAGTAGGCCAGCGCCTCGTTTCCCCGTCCGTTGCGGGCGAGTCGCCGCGCCAACAGGTAGCGCAGGTTGTCGTCGGGCGATGCCGGTTCGGCGGGTTCGGCCTCAGTTCCTTCGTCGCGCTTGACGGGAGGTGGAACTGGGCTGCTGAGACAGTTCCGGTCCACATAGGTCTTCAACTCGTCCAGGGTCAGAACCCGCTCCGCGACGTAGGCCGCGTCCATCCAAAACCCTGAGCGCAGCAGCACATCGAGCGCCTCCTCATACTGCCGGCGCGCCAACCGCAGCACGCCGAGCTCGCCTTGCAACTGTGCGCCGGCCGGGATGCTCCAATATGTGGAGTCCTCCGAGACAAAGAGGCTTCCGGCCAACCCCCGGAGCTTGGCGTCATCCACCGCCGCTTCCTGGACGGTATCGGGGAACAGCCGCGCCAACCCACTGAGGAGAGCGGCCGCCGGTTCCACCTTCCCCTCGCGAAGCAGCAGCTTGGCCCGAAGCCAGCGCGCGGCGGGTGTCGCGGCGGCCACGTCGGCCCAACGCTGGGCGAGATCGAACCGCCCCATCTGATACGCGGCAAGAGCCAATTGATCGGCCGCCAGCAGGTCGTTGACCTTCGCCGCTTCCACGGCTTCAAGCCAAAGCAGTCCCGGTTCCTTGAAGCGGTGCCATCCATTGGTGGGCCGGGTCAACTGGGGAATCTTCGTCAAGAGCCGGGCGACGCTCTCGCGCAGGGGATTGTCCACGTCCACGGGCGGATCACGGTAACCGCCGGCGATCAGGTAGGCCGTGATCACGCGTCGCGCCCGCGAGTGGGCGGCGAGTGGGCGCAGCGCTGCCGGCCCGGCTTGCAGGGCTTCCGCCGCCGCGAAACGCAAAGAGTTGATGGCAGTGCGGTCATCCCCGCCCGCCGCCTGCTCAAGATAAAGGTCAATGGCCTCGGCGGACCGGTGTCGCCGTAACTGCACGCGTGCCTCCCAGCCCAGGGTGGCGACGGCCAGGCAGGGACTGTCGGCGAACCCTGCGCGCGCCAACGAGCGGGTCTCCCGGAATCTCACGCACGCCTCGGTCGGCTTCGCGTCCTCCCAACTCCGACCGAGCATGTAGGCGGCCCAGGTGGATTTGAACTGCCGCTCGCTCGCGGGCCGCGCCAGCAAGGCCGTCCACGCGGCGCGGGCGTCGGCCGCCCGGCCCTCATGCCAGGCGATGGCGCCGCGGAAGTAATCCGCGAACTCCGGCGGGAGGCCGGGCGTAACCTGCGGCGGGTTCGCCGCCGCGATCCGCATCTCGTTCGTGGTAGGACGCAGAACCTCCGCGCCCGGCGGGGCCGTTGTGATTTTCGCCCGCTCGGCTTGATGCCGGAGGCAAATCGCGTCCTGCTCCGCGAGCGCGACGCCTGCCCGGCCAAGCGCGACCCTCAAATCCGCCAGTTCCGCGTTGAGGGTTTGTCGCATGAAACCATTGGTGGCCGGCCGGGTGGGATAGGTCGCTGGGACCAGCTTCATCCGTTCGATTTCGCGGGCGAAGTCAGCGACCGGCGCAGCAAGCACGGCGTTGTCCGCATCCATCAGCAGCCAATTGGGAAAAAACGGTCCACAGGCCAGAAGCGGCGCTGCCGCCACGAGGGAACCGAGCATGGCCAACCTGTGCGACCAGAAGCAGGTGCGGCTGTTTCGTTGGAGTTCACACTTCAGTATGCCCGCGCCTCGTCGCCGGCGGCGAAGATCCAGGCCAAAGCCTGAACTCCAACCGAGGTTGATGGAGAGCCCTCTGCACCGGCACAGGTACTGGGCCGATGAACCTCGGCGTAGCGGCGTCTCGGCAGAGCGCCGCTGATTGCGCTTGCAGGAGATAGCG
>Ga0315287_10003164_pt1 | contig 15838 bp, 3 predicted proteins | sample YL17G11_0_MG_FD_205037 | JGI IMG/M metagenome (GOLD analysis project Ga0315287, IMG submission 205037) | Sediment microbial communities from Yellowstone Lake, YNP, Wyoming, USA - YL17G11_0 | ecosystem: Environmental > Aquatic > Freshwater > Lake > Sediment | place: USA: Wyoming | collected... | reverse complement strand
CCTTGATCTGACCGTCTTCGCCGAAAAACATCCGGGTCTCCTCGCCGGCGGCCACGAACGGCAGTTTTGTCGCACCGACGAAGTCCTGATTGATGAAGAGATCGGCCCCGCCGGACAGGAGCGGGTCGGCCAGCGTATTGGTCAGCGTGCCGCGCAGGAAGGCCGCTTCCCTCCCTTTAGGGACGGCCGAGTAATCGAACCTGATCTTGAGCGTCGGGTTGTCGATCGGGAACTTGTGCGGCGCCCCGTCGCTCGGAACATCGATGGCCCGGCGGATCTCGAAGTTGAGATGGATCCCGGTATCGGTGACGGCGGCCGTTTCGACCTCGGCTTCCCGCGGCGGGGCCGGGGGTGCGGCCGCGGCCGCCATCTCGGTCATCCGCATCCGGTCTTCGCTGCCGCCGCCTCCCTTGCCGGGCGCCGCCATCCGCCCTTCGCTCCGGGCGACCGGCCGGGGAACGTAAATATCCAGAATCCAGGGCGACAGCTCGCGGGGCCGGCTTTCGAGCGCGGGAGACGAGGTCGATAGTGAAGCCTTCACCCCTTCCCAATTTTCCCCGCTTCTCTGCTGAATCAGCCCGGAGACGGCCAATTCAACCTCTCCGCTGTCGGGTAGGGCCCGGATCGTATAGAGCGGCGTCCACATGGCGTTCGTCACCGTATAAGAAAGGTCCAGGGTAAAATCCCCCGCCGTTCGGGCGTCGAGGAGGACGGTCACTTTCCGCGCCTCCCGGGGTTTCGAGGGCTTGATTTCATCGATCCGCTTTTTAATGGACTCGGCTTTGAGTTCCTGTTCCTTGAGGATTTTCTGCCGGTCGAGCTGACTGTTTTTGAAGGCTCCGAGTTTGGCGCCGAGAAACTCGATCGTCTTCTCCCAAGCCGCCGGATCGGCCTTGCCCTGGGCCAGGTCAGCCGAAGCCTTGGACGCCTGGGTTGATTGAATGGACAACAGAAAACTTTCCTGGGCGGCCAGGACGGCCAGGCCGTTCTTGGTCCGGTTCATCTCGAATTGGAGAGCTTCCAGTTCGGACTGGAGTTTCCGGGCTTCCGGCAGGAGCGGTGATTCCAGATACTCGTTGGCGGATTCCAGACCGAGGATTTTGACCTCGGCCGCCCCCCTACCCGTCGCGCGAAGAGAGCTGCCGATGAGGGTCGTCGGCAGGCCCGAAAATACGACGGACTGGGGACCGAGAATGGGCCTGATTTCGGCTGACCGAACCACGGTCGCCCGATCAGGGAAAATGACCACCGAGCGAATGCGGCTATCGGCCTGGATCTTGAGGTCCGGAATATCTTTAATAAACCGCGGAGGCGGGACCTCTTGAGCGGCGGCCGCGAGGCCGGCAACGATGAAGGCTAAGGCTAGAGAGGCACAGGTTTTTTTTAAACAAAGCATGGCTGGATCTCCTTTCTCTTTTTCTTATGATCTATAACAATTTCCCGATAACTGCAAGCGCCGTCAATCCAAATACAACCGGGGAGTACGATTATTCCCCCCTTTGCCCGTCTTATTCAAGAAATCGATTTTTCCCTTTGAAATGTCGATACTCATGAATATTGCAGGTCAGCATCACACACGGCTGTCTTCGGCCAAAATTAAACCCATTCGACTCCCCGGGCGGGCTTTGCAGTCCTCATTCGCAAAGCGAATTAGGGCGGGCTGAACCCTATAAAAACCATAGGGCTTGCTCACCAAAGTCCAGAGCATGCCCAATAAAAACCCTAGGACTTGAATGTATCAATTAAAACCCGCGGCTTGACTTCCCATCGAGGGGCGAATATAAAAGGATCCAAGGGAAAAGAATGGCCTTTTGGCGGTGGTTCACCCTAATATCGATGGTTCTGGGAGCTTTTCTGCCCGGACACCAAGGCCGGGACGAGGGCCAAGGGGGAACCCAAGGCCGGGACGATGTTCTCCCGGTCATTTCAGCCTTCAACCTGACTTCATCGGGCGTGGACTCGGCGGGACAAGCCAACATCGCGGTCTCCGCTCAAATCAGCGACAACCGCTGTCTTCAGCTTGCGGACATCGAAGTGACAGCTGTGGCCAAGCAGAACGGTATGGCCGTGTCCGGCGCGGTGATGGATATGGCTTCCATCGTCATCAGACGCCCGACGGCTACGCCCGCCGCCCTCGACAAGGTCGAAGTGACCGGCTCTCTCTCCGTCTCCGGTCTCCCTTTTTGCAATATCCGCGTCTCCGTCACCATCAACGCCCGTGATTGCTCCGTTTTGCCGCTCCAAGGGAATCTGGCCACGGCCGCCAACGAGGTCAATGTCTCCGACACCACGCCGCCGGCGGCCGCCGCCTTGCCGGATATCCGGGTCGGCTCGCGGACCGCCATTCCCTTCCCGGCCGCCACACCCCCGGCTTTTCAAAATCTCGGAAGCCACATCACGGAAACCGTGACTCCCTTTGCGGCCTTACGGGTCGAATCCTCTGACGCTCCCTATCAAGGCGGCGAATGCGACGGTTCTCTCATCCGAACCTATCGGATCATCGACGCCTGCGGGAATACCGGAACCTTCGCCCAGACCATTCTCGTCCACGACGGCAGTCCGCCGACGGCTGCCCTTCCGGCCGACAAAATCAGGCTGACGGTTTCGTGCCGCCAGAGGATTCCGGCCCCGGCGACGAACGTCTCCACCTTCCTGGCCATCGGTGTCGGCGCCGCGCTTTCCGATGATGTCGCGAACATCTCCGCGGCGGATAGGCTCGAATCGGGAACGGACCGGGACGGAACGATCAAGCGGACCTACGCCATCGCCGACGCTTGCGGCAACACCGTCGAAGTAGTTCAGCGGTTCGTCGTCAAGGATTCTTTGTCCCCCCAAGCCAGCGCCCCGCCCGATGCCTCTTTGCAGAAAATGGAGCAGATCCCGGCGGCGGCGACAACCGTCACCGAGTTCATCCGTCAGGGCGGTGCCTTATCCGACGATTGTTCCCCATCCGCCGAGCTGAGCGTCAGCGTCATCGACGGCCCCTTGGAGGGGACGGAATACCGGGGCCGGATCGTCCGCCTTTATACCATCAGCGACGCCTCGGGCAACACGGTGACGAAAAATCAGGTCTTTTCTTTCGGCGGACCCGTGCCCTGGCCCCATCCGACCGGGGGGCCCAACAGGACCGGCGCAGCCGGCCTCGTCGCCGTAGCCGATCCCTGGGCTTCCCCGCGTCACCAACGCTATGAAGAATACCAGCCCAACCACGGAATCGAAGGCTACTTTGCGGTCAAGAATCATGTTCTGGTCGGCCAGGGCGGAATGCTTTTCCTCAAGTGCAGACGGTACATGTCTTCCCCCGCGCCGACCCAACAGGCCGTAGCCGCCTTCAATCCCGTCAGCCGGGAGTTCCTATGGTGGTATCCCGTCGCCGACGGTCATGTCTGGAGCCCGGCTATCGATCCCGACGGCACTGTATTTGTCTATGATGGGAATGGAGTATTGACCGCGCTCGACCCGATCACCGGACAGTCCGTCTGGAAAAGCCCCCGGACTCAACCGAATCCTTCCCTTCCGGTCGTCAGCGATATTCTGGCCGGTCCGAATGGCCGGATTTTTGCCGCCTGCGGCGAGAAATTGCTCGCTTTCGGTCCGCCCGCCTCGAAGGCCGACCCGGCCCGGACACTTCTTTGGGAATATTCCTGCCTGGACGGCCGGCGGACCGACCTGGGCGATTCGTCTTACAAACCCAGCCTGAGCCCGCAGGGAAATCTGATCGTCTTGCACCGGCTCGAGTCCCTCTCCGATCCCCACCCCTGGCGCGTGGAGTCGGTGTCTCCGTCGGGGGAACGGACATGGGCTTATGAATTGCCCGGCGGGATTCTAAGGCCCAGTGATGCCGTGATCGCCGCCGACGGGACGATCTATGTCATCATCGAAGGAGGCTACCGTTCTACGGCGGAAAAGGAATTCGGCGCCCTCCTGGCCATAACCAAGGACGGGGCGCTCCGCTGGAGGAAGCCTCTGTCGGAGATCGGCGACCGGCGCCAGATCACGCCTCCGGTCGTCGGCGCCGACGGGAAACTATTTTTCCTAACCCGCGCGCTTTTTTGGGAGCACGGAGAGATCATCCTTCATGCCGTGGAGCCGGCCTCGGGCGCGGACGCCTGGACGGCCGCCCTGACGGACCTTCTTTCCGGAGCGGGCGTCGCCGCGCCGGATTCCGTCGTCAAGGCCATCGGTGAGTTGCACGGGTCGTCCGGCCTGATCGACGCGGCGGGCGCGTTTTTCGTCCGGTTCAACGGCGGCAACGATGTCTTCGTCTTCGATACCAAAACCCGGAGAATCCGGAATTTTATGCCCCGGGTCGGATGGGGACCGGCGGGGAATATGGCTCTGGACGGAAACGGACGGCTCTATTTCGCCGCGGACGATCTCAACGGCGGCGGCGGAACCTGCACCCTGACGGGAAACTCGGCCGGGATCATCGCCCTCATCCCCCGGAGCCCGCTCGTCTGTTCCCTGCGCCTGGTGAAACGCGCCTTTAAAATCCACGGGACACGCGTAGAGGTGGAAGCGGAATTCGAAACCGTCGCCGAAGATCCCCGGGGCGAGACCGATCTCCTCTTGTCGGTCGATTTCGGGGACGGCCAAACGGAATGCTACAGCGACATCCGGACGCGTCTCCAGACCGACGGCCGCTATCAGGTGACTTTTTCCTTCAAGCACCGCTACAACCAAATGGGTGATTTCAACGTCGCGGCAGCCTTCTTCCACTGGGAACACCAAGCGGGCCCGGGATATGAACGGAAGAACGATTGTGAATGCACTCTTCCCTTGCAGGGAACGGACCGTACCCCCCCCGCCTGGACGGGGCGGACGGTCTGCGAGGTCACGGAGACTTCGCCGACAAAGACGAGAACGCTCTATCCTCCCGGTCCCGAAATCTTCCTGAACAGGACCGGCTCGGCGGTTTTCCGCGGAACCGCGGCGGACGATGCGGAGGGATGCGGGCTCTGGAAAATCCAGTACCGGGTGGGAACGGGACCCTGGCTCGACGCCCAAGGCAAGGAATCCTGGAGTTTTTCGGTCGCCTTGACCGCGGCCGATCAGGCCGTTTCGACCTACGAAATCCATATTCAGGCCAGGGATTACGCCGGGAACCTCGGAACCGAAATCGTCCAGACGCTTATTTGTGACCGCCGCCGGCCGTATATCGCGGACTTAAGGATCGCGGCTCCGGCGCCGGGGAAGCCCGTTTATAATTATCGGATCGGCGACCTGCCCGCCGGCGCGACTACTCCGATCCTTATGGGTCAGTATTACCATATCTCATTCCAGGTTGTGAATCCCCATCCTCAATGGAGCTTCAACATCGACTGGCGGCTCCAGGAAACCAAGTGGGTGATCAAATGGGCGGGCTTGGATCAGCATTGGAAGACGGGTATCTCGGCGGCCCGGGATTTTCTATCCATGGCTCTGACGCCAGTCCTCCTCTCCCCCGGACAAACCGCCTGGATCACCCAAGGCTGGATGCACGATTGGAATTGGATCCCGGAAAAGGGCTGGTTCAACCTCGTTTTCGACATCGTCACCGCCTATATCCCCTTCGTCGGCGAGGGGAAAACCGCCTATGACATCTTCATGTTTCTCAGCGACCAATCGAACGCCCTGGTCAAGACGGAATGGCTGGGAGACCTGACGGAGGCCAAGGCGACTCCGCCTCCGGGCCTCGGGCTGGATACGATTTCGATGGGCATCGCGCCTGTTCTGATCCAGAACGGATCCCTGCCGATCCGAACCGTCATCCACGTTTCCGACTCCAAGCAAGCCGGCCTCATCGCCAGTTTTGAAACCTCCATCGCCGCCAACCTGGCCACCGCCGGGGGGATGATTATGGTCGCCCTGATAAACCCGGTCTCCATTGCGGTCGGGATCGCTCTCTTGGCCGCCGAAGGCTATTTGATCATCGGCAGCGCGATTCTTTATGATATGGCCTTCGATCCCTCGCCCGAATATACGAAACCGGTTGTACCGCGGACCATCCCCTGCCCCGAAGTCGAAGAGTTGAAAGACCGGAAGGGCCGCCAGGCGGCCCTGTCCGCCGTTCGCCTGGTCGAACAATTGGAGGCCTTCAAAACGGCCATGGCTCGGCATTTTGGCGCCCTCAAGGCGGGCGATAGGGAGTGGGGGGAGAGGCAGGCCCGGGCCGCGGCGGGATTCGCCCGCGCGGCCGCCGTTCATTGCGGGCCCATCCGCGGCCTGTTGGAAACCGCCGCCGCTGAAATCGAAAAGCTTGACGCCCCCGGACGGAAGAAGCTTCTGGGCGATTGGAACGGCTCCCGGCTGCCGGCGATCGAGGAACGCATCCTCAAGTCTTACCGGAAATTCTCCTCGGCCGACATTCGGACGATCGCCTCGATTCAAAAAAAGATGGCCGCGGAAACCTTGACTTCCCCCCGGGCGAGGTTGGCTGCCCTGGACAGGTTGAAGGACAAGCTCGAGCAACTGGCGGCGGATTTGGAAAAAAAACCCGGAACGGATAACTAGCCGGCGAGAGGGATCGAACCTCCGACCTGCTGATACATTTGCGGCGCCAATCCTAATTTATAAATTAGGACAAAAGCGCCACTCAGTATTAACCCATATACCCCGGGCCTTGCCCGGCAAGTCCTATGGTTTTTATAGTGCATGCTCTAGACTTTGGTGAGCAAGCCCTACGGTTTTTGTAGGGTTCAACCCGCCCTCATTCGCTCGCGAATGAGGACTGCAAGGCCCGGGGAGTCGAATGGGTTTAATTACGAGTCAAGCGGCGTGAAGTCTGTTGGCGCTGAATTTCCCATGGAACTTATCGACCGAGGCTTGCCGCCGTTCGTCCTTGCGGTTGATATTCCCCCCGGTCATCGCTCCCGGGACCAACCCGGCCGGGATTCTTATATGACCATGAAGGTCGGGGCTCGGCGAAAATCGGTGTTTATTGGTATTTCGGTAACCAGAGATGCGCTGAAGGCAGGATCCACGGTCAGGTCCCAAAAATCCCAGAGTGACGGTTCTTCGGGATATCCATCGACATGCAGCAGGCGGGGTGGCCGATCCGGCGCCAGCGTTACCGAAAAATTCTGAAGTCCAAAACCAAGGCCGTCGCCGCGAGCCTTCAGATAAGCTTCTTTACGAGTCCAACCACGGAAAAACGCCCGCTCCCGTTGCTGCCCCGGAAGCCGTTGCAAATCGCGGACTTCCTCTGGGGAAAAGTACATCGCCGGATCATGATCCGCCATCGGGCGAATCCGCTCGATATCCACACCCACTCGGCGGTCGGAGGCGATAGCAATCAGCGCGATCCCCCCCGAGTGGGAAACGTTGAACCAGGGACCGCCCTGTCCCTCGATTCGCGGTTTGCCGGACGCTTCATGAATGAAACGGACGGCGGCGGCATCGATGTTCAGCGCGCTCGCCAGGATCAGCCGCAAGTGCGCGCGCGTCAGGATGAAGCGGACGGCATCACGTTCAAAACGAAAACAGTCTGCGCGCCTGCGTTCGGTCTGATCCAGAAGAGCATAAAACGGGAGTACCTCGCCGAAGTCGCGATCCACGTGCAGGCACCAGACTTGCTGCGCCCGGCACCGGCGCGGCGCGAAACGGCTTCCGGGATCGAATGAAATCATGAGCTGCGTTCAAGAAATTGGGAACTGTTCGATGATTTCCTGAACGAGCGCAGCGTTCTTTTCGACCTGCGGCTCGTCAAGCATCTCCAGGTGGCGACCCCATCCGGCCACCATGCGGAAGTCGGAGGTCAGTTCGCTCCAGCCCTCCTGCGTAATATGGAACGGACTCGTGAGATCGCTCGATAAGGCTTTGATCAAGCGTATCGGACAAGGCACCGGCCGGTCCTCCATGCGCGAATCCATATAACGGTCATAGCATTCGACCCGCCGGATGGCGGGTTCACGATCGGTGAGCGCGAGATAGCGCGGGTCCACCGCGGCCAGGAATTCTTCCGCGTTCTTACGATACTCTTCGTCGGTGAAGTGGAAGAGTTCCAGCCGGCGCCAGTTATCGAGGAACACCAGCCCGCTCACATGGCGCCCCAGAGCGGTGAGCTCTTGGGCGACTTCGTAGGCCAGATTGCCTCCGATCGAATAGCCGAGCAGAGTAAAGGCGCCGAACGGCTGCGTCTCGGCCAGTATTCCGGCCAAGACGGCGGCCGGCCGCGCGGTTTCGACGAAATTCAATCCGTACACCTCCCAGCCGGAGAGCCGGCCGGCCATTTTGTAGTAGCGGTAACAGGATCCCGACCCCGGCGCAAAACAAAAGAGCTTCCGCGAACCGGACCCGCCCAGGCGGACGAGGTGTTCGTGGAAGTCATCCGCACCCCGCCGGGTCAGGAATTGCCGCTCGTCGAGGAAGGAGGCCAGGCCCTCGATGGTCGGATGCCCCAGTAGTTCGGGCAGGCTTGGGCGGAAGGCGGTCTGCGCCTGAAAACGCTCCAGGATGTCGATCGCGGCAATCGAGTCGCCGCCCAGAGAATCGAAATCCGCGAAGATATCGAGTTCCTGGTGGCCGAGGACTTCGGCCCACAGGCGGCCGACGATCCGCTCGGTGGCCGTATACTCGTCTTGAGGCCGGCCGAGGAGCCTGCAACCGTCATCCGGTCCGGGTTCCCGAGCCGATGTCGAAACGGCTGACGGAGACCGAGTGGGTTGTTCGGCCGCTTTCACCGGAACGGGCTCGCCCACGATGACGTGAGACACGTTCTTTCTCAAGGCGCGGTCGAAACAGCGCAGAGCATCGGCAGTGGCGATGGCGCGATACATGTCGTCGGAAACCTTTCCCGATTCAGCGGACATGCCCGTTTCCTTCCACGCGGTCCAAGCCACCGAGAGCGCCGGTATTCCACCGGCGCGAAGCCGACGCGCCTCGACGTCCTGAAACGCGTTGGCGGCGGTATACCCGGCCTGACCGGGCGCCCCGGTAAACGCAGTGAGCGAACCGGCCAGCACAAAGGCATCGAGGCCCTTGCCGCCGAACACATCGCGCAGCACAGCCGTTCCCTGAATCTTGGGACGGAGGACACCCAGCAGGCGGTCCCAATCGTGCCGCGCCAGGAAGACGTCGTTGCCGACGCCCGCGCAATGGAACACGGCGCGGATGTCCGGGTATTCGCGGCTTAGCCGTTCCATGTCCTCGCGGGAAACGGCGTCGGCTGCCACCAGCCGGATCGCCGAACCCAGCGATTCGATTTCTTTCAAAGTGCGGATCTTGGCCCTTAGCCAACGATCCGGACCGGCCGTCTCCAGGCGTTCCCACGACGAACGCTCGGGGAACGCGGAGCGGTTGGCGAACACCAGCGTTACGCGCGCCTGCCCGGCCAGATACCGCGCGATTTCGAGACCCATTCCGCCGGTTCCTCCGGTGATGAGATAAGCCGCTCCTTCCCGAACCGCAAAGGCCCTGTCCGGACTGGAGGCGAGGTCCAGCGGTTCGATGCGTGGAACGAAGCGCACCCCATGGCGCCAGGCGATAATCGGATCGCCGGAGGCGAAGGCCGGGCCGAATTCGCGGAGGACCAGTTCCCCCGGGCAAGCGGGATCGAGATCCAGAAAACGGCTGCGGAAGCCCGCCGTCTCCTGCTCGGGCACGCGGCAGAAACCGGCCGCAGCGGCATGAATTGGATTGAGCGAAGGCTCCTCGCCGGTGACCTGATGAGCCAGGCGTCCAACCACCAGCAACTGCGACTTTCCGCGACGCTCGGCCAGCGCCTTCGAAAGAGTGAACAGCGTGCGCATCGCGGCCTCGACTTCCGAGTCGCTCGCGCGGCCGTCCGCGCCGCCTGCGCAGACAGGCAGAATGAGCGCGATCTTCACTTCCGCCCCCGATTCCTGCGTTTTGAGCCAAGCTCTCCATTCGTCCTCACCGCCCGTTGGGGCTGCCGCGCCGGCGGCTTCGGCCAGGCGCCGGTCCGGCTGGCAACCGCAACCAGGCGCAACCAGCAGAACGCCGCCTTCGATGACAACCGTCGGCGCCGGCGCCGACGGAGTCCACGTCGTGTGGTGGAAGAAGCCTTCGAGGCGGCTCGATCCACCGGAAGCTTTGAGGACATACTCTTCAACGGTGAAAATGGCCTTGCCGGCCCGATCGGCAACGGCAATGGAGAAGCGGGGCACGCCGTCCGACGAAGCCAGCGCCCGCGCGCGAACGAACACTTCCCGCGAAAGCCGCCCGTGAATCCGGATGCCGGAAAACCACAACGGCAGGTACTCGCCCGAGCCCGTGGCGAAGTTCAGAGCCACATCCGCCAGCGGCGGATAGAGCCCGAACTCGGAAAGGCCGCGCCCATGCTCGGCCGGCACACCGAGTTCGGCGAACCAGAGATCGCCGTTGCGCCGGACACTGCGCAGACAGTTCCAGCGCGAGCTCGCTTCCACGGCGGCCGGCGGCGCGGGCAGAGCCACCTCTTCGGAACATTGACCGCGCAGAAGGGCGATGTCGATCGCTTCCTGATGGTCCGGCGAGAGCCGGGCCAATTCGGCCGTAGCGTGGGCCCGCCAGCCCCGGGACGGTGAGTGGCTATCCACCGCCAGGCGCAAATGCTCTTTCTCGCGCGTCACCGAAACCACAACGCGCAGACTTTCACGGTCCTCCACCACAAGCGGCGCAAGCAAGGCCAGGCGCTTGATCTCCACGCGCTCAGTGTCCCAAATCCGCAGAGCCGTCTGTTGCGCCAGTTCGAGGTAGGCCGAGCCCGCCAGAACCGAAGCGCCCGCGAGCCGGTGCTCCGCCAACAGCCAATGCGAATCCGCGCGCCAGTTCGATTCAAAAATGAACGTTCCGGGTGTTTCCGCCTTCATCGCGCCCAACAGAGAAAAGTCGGACTGCCGGATCGCCGGCCAGGAGCGCGTGGGCTCAAAAGGATAGCCGGGCAGAGAGCAGCGCGCCGGCCGCGGGCCAACGAACAACATTTCCCATGGCAGCGCCGCGCCGGAAACGTAAAGCCGCGCCAGCTCGGCGAGCAGTCGCACGTCGCTGGTTCCGGCCAAGGCCGAGGCCGCCGCGCTGAGGCGGTCGAGCGCGTCTTCGGTCACCTCATGTTCCAGCAATACCGGTTTGGACGACGGCACGGGCTTGTGGAATCCATGGAACACGCTTCGCTCAGGCCGGTTCTCAAGCGTTTCACTCAAACCGGCCAGCCCGGCGGCGAGTTCTGCTGTCGATCGAACCAGAAGAGCCGCGCGCGCGCCGAGATGGTCGCGTCCGATCGAAAGAGTGAAGACGACTTCATCCAACGGAAGGCCGGGGTGGCGTTCGAGGTATCTCCCGATCCGGGCGGCATGCTCGCGGAGCAGGCCGGGCGTTCGAGCCGACAGCGGCAGCAGCCGCGTCGACTCGCCGCCGGAGGAGGGTCGATCCCTGCGCGGCGCCTCTTCGACGACGATGTGCACGTTGGTCCCGCTGAGGCCGAACGAGCTGACCCCGCACAACAGCGGGGTCCGTTTTTCGTTGAGCGCCAGCGCTTCCGGGTTGACAAAGACCGGCGACTCTTCGAACCGGATATTGCGGTTGGGCCGCCGGTAGTGAACGGCGGGCGCCACGCTCCGGTGTTCGAGGCATAATACGGCGCGCAGAAGGCCGGCCAAGCCGGCGGCATGATCGGTGTGGCCGAGGTTGGCCTTGATGGATCCAAGCGCGCAAAACCGGCGCCGCTCCGTGTAACGGCGGAACGCCTTGGTCAGACCCTGGACCTCGATGGGGTCTCCCAATCGGGTGCCCGTCCCGTGCGCTTCGATGAAGGACAGCTCATCGGGGTGGATGCCGGCGTCCTTCCAGGCGCGATCGATGACCTCGGCCTGGGCCTCGGCGTTCGGCGCCGTGATGCCGGTGGAAGCGCCATCCTGGTTTATCGCCGCTCCGCGCAGCACGGCGTGGATGGGGTCACCGTCCGCCAGCGCGCCATCGAGAGGCTTCAGCAGGAAGGCGATGCTCGCTTCCCCGCCGCCGGTGCCGGTTGCATCGTCGTCGAAGGACCGCGTGCGCCAGTCGGACGATTCGATCTCAGTGCGCCCCTGCCGCCGGAACGGCAGTAAATGCAGTTTGACCGAGCCGGTAAGCGCCATTTCGCATTGGCCCGTGCGCAACGCTTCCATGGCCAGGCAGAGAGCGGAAAGCGCCGACGAGCAGGCGGTGTCCACCAGCAGAGCCGGACCCTTCAGGTCCAGCAGGTAGGAGATGCGACTGGCCGCCATCGACGGCGTGAGCGATTCCAAAAGCTGATTCACATCGGCGACGCCGGCGGCTTCGAGCAGGCGGCCGAAATCGGCGCTGCCCATGCTGTCGCCCAGGAATACGCCCGTGCGCGTCCCTTTGAGACTCGCACCTGAGTAGCCCGCGTCTTCGATGGCATGCCAGGCGGTTTCAAGGAATAGTTTCTCGCGCGGGTCGAGTTGGGCGGCCTTCTGCGGCGCCATCCGGAAGTGCGCAAAATCAAATTTATCCACCTCGTCTAAATAGGCCATCTCGGCGGATTCGAGTGCGGCGGGATCGAGGTTCAGCGCCGCGGCCACGAGCTCGGTGTCCCTCCGGCGCGCTTCGGGCAGCGGGCGCACGAAATCGCGTCCGCGATCGAGCTCCTCCCATAAGGCGTCCAGATCCCGGTACGAACCGAGGCGAAACCCAATGCCGATGATCGCGACCCGGCGGTCCTTATCGTCGCCGGCCCGGGCTTGCGCCGTGGCGGGCGCGGCAGGAAGCTCGCTTGCCGGGAGCTTGGTTCGCTCTCCGATCAGGCGTGCTTGGTCGCGGATGGCGGGCGCGGAGAACAACTCGGTCAGCTTGAGGGCGCCCGGAAAGCGCTCCTCGATCATCGAATGAAGACGTACCAGCAGCAGGGAGTTGCCGCCGGCATCAAAGAAGCTCTCGTCGTTGCCGACGTCGTCGAGGCCCAGTACTGCCTGCCAGAAAGCGAGGATGGCGGACTCCACATCGTTTCGAGGGGCGATCTTGGGGGAGGTCGGTTGTTTCGCCCACGGATCCGGCAGGGCCTTCCGGTCGATCTTGCCGTTCACCAGCACCGGCAGATCCGGCACCGGCACCAGACGGGCGGGAATCATGTAGTTCGGGAGGATGAGGCCAAGATGCGCGCGCAGGGAGTCTATATCCGCACCGGATCCGGAGGCGATATACCAAGCCACAAGTTCCGTGGACCCGGACGGACCGAGCCGGCCCTCCACGACTGCTCCCGACACGCCCGGATACCGGAGCAGGTGGTATTCGACCTCGCTCGGCTCGATTCGGTAGCCCCGAATCTAGAGTTGGCCGTCCTCGCGTCCGAGATACTCCACCATGCCGTCGGCAGTCCAGCGGCCCAGGTCGCCGGTTCGATAGATGCGCTCGCCGGGGCGGAACGGATTCTCCACGAAGCGGGACGCGGTCAGCTCAGGCCGGTTCAAATAGCCGCGGCCTACCGGAACGCCGCCCAAACATATCTCCCCGGGGATGCCGATGGGAACCGGCCGGCCGTCGGGAGAAAGCACATAGACGCGTGCATTGGCGATGGGGCGCCCGATCGGGGCAATCCTGGTTCCCGAAAGATTCCGTCCATCCAGCCGACAGAACAGCGTTTCCACCGTGCATTCGCTGGGCCCGTAGAAGTTGTAAAGTGCGATGTGGCGGTTGGCCTCGTCCCCGGCGAAGGCTTCCACCAGAGAGCACGGCAGCGCCTCCGAGCCGAGCACTATCGCCCGCAGCGACGGTTTGGGCATCCGCGCGAACCCTTGTGCCAACAGGACGGCAAAGTGTGCGGGAGTGATATCGATGAGATGAATACCCCCATGCGCCACCGCCGCCATCAGCGCCGCCGGGTCGTGGCGCAGCGTATCGCCGGCCACCACCAGCGTGTTGCCGCGTGTCAGGGCGCCGAAAATCTGTTTCATCGCAACATCGAAGCCGATGGAAGCCAGCAGCAACTCGCCGGCAGGTTGCGGCAGAGCATCGTAAAGACAATGTCCGAGCGCACTCGCGAGGTTCGCCAGCGAGCGGTGTTCGATCAGCGACCCTTTGGGCGTTCCGGTGGAACCCGAGGTGTAGGTGATGTAAGCCACGTCTGAAAGCTGAGCATAACTCACCAGCGGCGCTCCGCCCGGTTCCCCGCTTTCGCGAATGGCGATGACGGGCAGGGCCCCCGCCGCTTCCACAACACCGTCCGAAACCACAGCCTGACAGCCGCTGTCCTCCAAAATCCGCATCATCCGCTGGCGCGGTTGGGCTGCGTCGATCGGGAGACAAGCCGCACCGCCGGCCATGATCCCGATCACACCCGCCACCATCCACTCCGAGCGATCCGTCACCAAGGCCACCACCGACCCAGGCCCAATCCCGGCGCGTCGGATTCGATCCGCCAGCCGCGCCGAAGTTGCCGAGAGCTCCCCATAGCTGAGGCTCCGTTGTTCGAAAACCACGGCCGTGCGGTCGGGGTTCCGGAGCGCCTGCCCGGCGAACAGATCGATGACGGTCCTCGCCGGCGCAGACAGGACCGGGCCTTCCGCGAACTCTCCGAGTATGCGCAGCCGCTCTTGGCCCGGGAGAATGTCGACGTCCGCCAGCTTCGCCTCGCGGCTTGACACGATGGCCTCGATCACCCGGTCCAGGTGGCCGGCCAGCCTCTCCGCGCGCGGTCGACCGATCAGCCCGGTGTTGTACTCCAGATGGAGACGCAGCCCGGCGTCGCTCCGGCTGAAATGGAACGTGAGGTCGAACACGCTTACGCCCATCGGCACGGAGTACTCCGAACCATGGATTCCCGGCGCACGGAACTCCGGCCTCACGGTGTCCTGCATGACCACCATCACGTCAAACAGAGGATTGCGATCCGTGCTGCGTTTGACCTTCAGATCCTGAATCAGCGAGTCGAACGGATAATTCTGGTGTTGCTGTGCCTCAAGCACGGCGGCGCGAACGCGATCGAGCAGTTCCGCCAAGGTGGTCTCGCGCTCGACGCGCACGCGCAGGGCCAGCGTGTTCAGGTACAGGCCGATCTGCTCTTCCAGATCCATCCGCTCACGATTGGCGGCCGGCGTGCCGATGATGATATCTTCGTCGCCCGAGTACCGGCGCAAAAGACCGAAAACACCCGCCAACAGCACCATGAAGGGGCTGACATTCTGCTCGGCGCAGAATCGCGGAAGGTTCAAGCTGTCTGTGCGCGGCAGCGGGAAGCGTTCGATGGCGCCGGCGAAACCGAGCGCCGCCGGACGGGGATGATCCGCCGGAAGGTTCAGCGCCGGCAGAGGTCGGGCCAGCTTTTCCTTCCAGAAGTCGCGATCCGTACGCAGGGCGTCCTGTTCCAGGCGTCCGGCCATCCACTGCGAGTAGTCGCGGTACTGTATGGGGAGTGCGGGCAGGTCGGGCGCCACGCCTTCGAGGAAGCCCGCATACAAGGCCGTCAGTTCCCGCAAAAGAACATCCAGCGACCAGCCGTCGGCCACGATGTGATGCACGACCAGGGAAAGCAGCCAGCGGCGCTCCGCGACCCGGAACACGACGGCGCGCAATAAGGGGGCCTGGGACAAATCAAACGGCCGGGCGAACTCCTCCTGAATCAAAAGACGCGCGGCGTCTTCGGCGCCCGCGGCTCCGGTCAGATCCCGGCGGCCCAACTCAAAGGCAATTTCCCCGACTGACACGATCTTCTGCCGCGGCATATCGCGGGCACTTACAAAACAGGTTCGCAAAGACTCGTGGCGGGCGATCACGGCGCGAAACGCGCGTTCCAGCGCACCCTCATCGAGCGCGCCCTCGAGTTCGAGCGCCAGGGGCATATTATAGGCCGCCAAGCCGCCTTCCATCTGCGCCAGCACCCAGATTCGCGCCTGCGCGTTGCTGAGCGGGTACAACTCCAGCGGGG
>Ga0315287_10003162_pt1 | contig 15841 bp, 14 predicted proteins | sample YL17G11_0_MG_FD_205037 | JGI IMG/M metagenome (GOLD analysis project Ga0315287, IMG submission 205037) | Sediment microbial communities from Yellowstone Lake, YNP, Wyoming, USA - YL17G11_0 | ecosystem: Environmental > Aquatic > Freshwater > Lake > Sediment | place: USA: Wyoming | collected... | reverse complement strand
GACCTGGCAACGCAGGCCCGACTTGTTGTCGGGCCGGGAATTGAGCAAGGAGGAGCGCAGGCTCCTCGACGAATACCTGTCTGAGAAGGGTGAGTTATGACGAACATCATTGCCGCGCTCGAGGCCGAGCGCATGAAGCGGGAAGTGCCGGAGTTCAACCCGGGCGACACCGTCGTCGTCGAGGTGAAGGTCAAGGAAGGCGACCGCGAGCGCGTGCAGGCCTACGAGGGCGTGGTCATCGCCAAGAGCAACCGCGGCCTGAACTCGTCGTTCACCGTGCGCAAGATCTCGCACGGCGAAGGCGTGGAGCGCGTGTTCCAGACCTACAGCCCCGCGCTCGGCGCGATCACGGTCAAGCGCCGTGGCCACGTTCGCCGCGCCAAGCTGTACTACCTCCGCGAGCGCACCGGCAAGTCCGCGCGCATCGAAGAGAAGGTCTAGGCCCCGGCCAGGGGCGCGCGCATGCTGCGTGCCATCGGCAGGGGTCTTGCGTGGATCTGGAGCGGCCTGGACGGGCTGCGAAAGATCCTGCACCTCGTCCTGCTGCTGCTGATCTTCGGCCTCGTCGCCGCGCTGTTCTCGCGCCCGATCCCGTTCGTTCCGAACAAGGCGGCGCTGGTCATCGCGCCGCGCGGCCCGATCGTCGAGCAGGTTTCCGGCGGCGCGCTCGAACGCGCGCTGGCCGAGAGCGTGCGGCGCGCCCGGAGCGAGACCCTGCTGCGCGACGTCGTCGACGCGATCGACGCGGCCCGGGACGACTCGCGCATCAGCGCGCTGTACCTCGACCTCGGCGACATGAGTGGCGGCGGCATCGCCAAGCTGCAGGAAATCGCCACCGCCGTGGACGCGTTCCGCGCCACCGGCAAGCCCGTCATCGCCTACGGCGATTACTACGACCAGCCGCAGTACTATCTCGCCGCGCACGCCGACGAGGTCTACCTCGACCCGATGGGCGTGGTTGAAGTCGACGGCTTCGCCAATTACGGCCTGTTCATCAAGGACGCACTCGACAAGCTGTCGGTCGACTGGAACGTCTTCCGGGTCGGTCAGTACAAGTCCGCGGTGGAGATGTTCACCCGCAACGACATGTCGCCCGCAGAGCGTGAGGAGAGCCTGTCGTGGCTCAATTCGGTGTGGGGCACCTACAAGGCCGATGTCGCCAAGTCCCGGCAGATCAAGCCCGAGGCCCTGCAGGCCTACTCGGATGACGTGCTGGCCGCGCTGCATCGCGCCGACGGCGACCTGGCGAAGATGGCGCTCAATGCCGGCCTGGTCACGGCGCTCGAGGGCCGCTTCAAGGTCGAGGAACGCCTGGCCGTCATCACCGGCGAGGACGAGGACAGTCATTCCTACAAGGGCGTGGACCATTGGTCCTACCTCGCCAACGTGCGCTCCACCAAGGCGCTCGAAAGCAAGTCCAGCGACAAGGTGGCCGTCGTCGTCGCGAGCGGCGAGATCATTCCGGGCGAGCAGCAGCCGGGCACCATCGGCTCCGACACGCTGGCGCAGCTGCTGCGTGACGCGCACAACGACGACGCGGTCAAGGCGGTGGTGCTGCGCATCGACAGCCCCGGCGGCAGCGTGTTCGCGAGCGAAGTGATCCGGCGCGAGATCGACGAGCTGAAGAAAGCCGGCAAGCCGGTCGTCGCCTCGATGAGCAGCCTGGCCGCCTCCGGCGGCTATTACATCGCCATGGATGCGGATCGCATCGTCGCCAGCCCGGCCACGCTGACCGGCTCCATCGGCATCTTTGCAATGTTCCCGACCTTCCAGCGGACGCTCGAGCGCGTCGGCGTGCACGTCGACGGCGTCGGCACGACCGCGCTGTCCGGTGAATTCCGTCCCGATCGTCCGATCTCGGAGGCGACGCGCGAAATCCTGCAGACGAGCATCGAGCACGAGTACCGGCAGTTCATCGGGTCCGTGGCCGCTGCGCGCAAGCAGGATGTCGCGAAGATCGACGCCGTCGCCCAGGGCCGCGTCTGGTCCGGCGCGGATGCGAAGCGCCTCGGGCTGGTCGACGAACTCGGCAATTCCCGCGACGCGATCAAGCTGGCGGCGAAACTCGCCAAGCTGGGCAAGGACTACGACGTCGAGTACGAGGAAGTCGAGCCGGGCATCGGTGAGGCGCTCGGCCTGCGCGTACGTGCGGCCGTCGCACGCGTCGTTGCGCCGTTGCTGACGCAGGATGCGCTGCCGGTGCTGCCGAAGGCCCTCCAGCCGGTGCTCCGGTCACTGCAGAGGTTGGACCGGCTGGCAGACCCGCGCAGCATCTACGCGTACTGCCTCGTGTGCAGCGTGGACTGAGCCCGTTGGATCTCCTTGCGCTGCTGAAGGCGGCCATCCTCGGGGTCGTCGAGGGCCTGACGGAATTCCTGCCGGTCTCCAGCACCGGCCACCTGATCGTCGCGGCGAGCCTGCTCGATTTCAACGATGCCCGGGGCAAGCTGTTCGAGATCGTCATCCAGTCGGGCGCCATCCTCGCAGTCGTCTGGGAGTTTCGCGGGCGGATCGCCTCGGTGCTTACGGGCGTGACTCGCGATGCCGTCTCGCGGCGTTTGCTGGTGAATATCGCGATCGCTTTCCTGCCGCTCGCGGTGCTCGGTCTGCTGTTCGGCAAGGCTCTCAAGGCACAGCTCTTCAATGCACCCACGGTGGCCGCGGCTTTCATCGTCGGCGGATTCATCATCCTGTGGGCGGAGCGGCGCAATCATCCGGTACGCGTCCGGTCGGTCGACGACATGACGGCGCTCGACGCACTGAAGGTCGGGCTGGCGCAGGCGCTGGCGCTGGTGCCCGGCACCAGCCGCTCGGGCGCCACGATCATCGGCGGCATGCTGTTCGGGTTGTCGCGGCAGGTCGCCACCGAGTTCACCTTCTACCTGGCGATTCCCACGCTCGGTCTCGCGTCCGTGTACTCGCTGTACAAGGAGCGCGAGTTGCTGTCGATGGACGATCTCGGCCTGTGGGTGGTGGGCATGCTGGCCGCGTTCATCTCGGCCTTCGCGTGCGTGCGATGGCTGCTGCGCTACGTGGCGACGCACACCTTCGTGCCGTTTGCGTGGTACCGGATCGCGTTCGGCCTGGTGGTGCTCGCGACCGCCTGGAGCGGCCTCGTTGACTGGACGGGGTGATCTCCACTCCCTCTCCCGCTTTAGCGGGAGAGGGTTGGGGTGAGGGGTTGGGGTGAGGGAAGTGCTATCCCTCCACAAACCCCTTCCATGTGCGCATGTAGTCGACGAACGCGGGGCCCAGGCCTTCGCGCCGCAGATGCTCTGCCGTCACCGGCAACCTCGCCGATTCGAAATCCGCGTTGGCGCGGACGCGCTCCGGGAAATCGTGGTGCAGGATGGCTGCCCGCCCGATCGTGACGAAGTCGGTGCCGGCAGCCAGGCACGCCGCCGCATCGCGACCGGTCATCACCTTGCCCGCGGCGCCGAGCCTGACCTTGCCACGCTCGAGGCTCGTGAAGTACGACAGCAGGCTCCGCCCGCGGAACGCCTCGTCCTGGGGTTCCTTGAACACGTCCCACAGCGACAGGTCGAGGTAGTCCACCTGGCCCTCGCTCATCAGTCGCTCGGCCACGGTGCGGACTTCCTGCAGTTGCATGCCGAAGCGCTCGGGTGACAGGCGCACGCCGACGTTGAAATCGGGCCGGCAGCGCGCGCGAATTCCCCCAATGATGTCGAACAGGATGCGCGAGCGATTCTCCAGCGTGCCGCCGTAGCGGTCGGTGCGGTGGTTGACCTCCGCGCTCAGGAACTGGCACAGCACGTAACTGTGTGCGCCGTGGATCTCGACGCCGTCGAAACCCGCGCGCTCGGCCCGTGTCGCCGCGGTGACGAAGTCCTCGATGAGTTGCTCGACCTCGGCCGCGGTGAGCGCTCGAGCGCCCGTCTCCGCGTGATCGGACGGGCAGACAGGCTGGGTCCCGATCAGGTCGGCGGGAGAGCGCATTCCCGCATGGTGCAGTTGCACCGCCGCCAGGCTGCCCTCGGCCTTGAGAGCGGCAGCCAACCGCGTCAGTCCCTCGATGTGCGCATCCGCGAAGATACCCAGCTGACCCGGGAAGCCCTGGCCCTGCGCCTGCACGTGCGCCGCGCAGGTCATCGTCAGGCCGAAGCCGCCGCGCGCCCGCAAAGTGAGCCAGCGCAATTCATCGTCCGACAGTCGGCCGTCGGTGTGGCTCTGGCTGTTGGTCAGCGGCGCGAGCATGAAGCGGTTGCGCATCGCCGGGCCACGGGCGAACGTCAGTGCTGCGAAGAGGTCTGCCATGACTGGCGCTGCCTACTTGACGATCTGGTTCAGTTCGCCCTTCTTGTAGCGCTCGGCCATCTTCTCCAGCGGCATCGGCTTGATCTTCGCCGCCTGGCCCGCGCAGCCGAAGGCTTCGTAGCGCAGCTTGCAGATGCTGCGCGCCGCGGCCTGCGCATCGGCCAGGTACTTGCGCGGGTCGAACTCGGAGGGCTTCTCCACGAAGTGCCTGCGGATCGCACCCGTCATCGCCAGGCGGATGTCGGTGTCGATGTTGATCTTGCGCACGCCGTGCTTGATCCCGGTGACGATTTCCTCGACCGGCACGCCGTAGGTTTCCTTCATCTGGCCGCCGTTCCTGCGGATGATCTCGAGCCACTCCTGCGGCACGCTGCTCGAGCCGTGCATCACGAGGTGCGTATTCGGGATGCGCGCATTGATTTCCTTGATGCGCTGGATCGCGAGAATGTCGCCGGTGGGCTTGCGCGTGAACTTGTAGGCGCCGTGCGAGGTGCCGATCGCGATCGCGAGTGCATCGCACTGTGTCTTCTTGACGAAATCCGCGGCCTGGTCGGGGTCGGTGAGCAGTTGCTCGCGGGTGATCGCGCCCTCGGCGCCGTGGCCGTCCTCCTTGTCCGCCTTCATCGTCTCGAGCGAACCGAGCACGCCGAGTTCCGCCTCGACCGTCACGCCGATGGAATGGGCGAAGTCGACGACGGTGCGCGAGGTCTCCACGTTGTACTCGTAGGACGACGGCGTCTTGCCGTCCTCCTTGAGCGAGCCGTCCATCATCACGCTCGAGAAGCCCGAGCGAATGGCGCCCATGCAGACGCCCGGCGACTGGCCGTGATCCTGGTGCATCACCACCGGGATGTGCGAATACGCTTCGATTGCGGCCTGGATCAGGTGGCGCAGGAACGCCTCGCCGGCGTACTTACGGGCGCCGGCCGAGCCCTGCATGATCACCGGGCTGCCGGTCTCTTCCGCCGCTTCCATGATGGCGCGGACCTGCTCGAGGTTGTTGACGTTGAAGGCTGGCAGGCCGTAGCCGTTTTCGGCGGCGTGATCGAGCAACTGGCGCATCGAGACGAGTGGCATGGGTGCTTCCTGGGGTTGTCCTGGAGGAGGGCGCGGGAGCGGAATCCGGTCGCCTGGGGGCAAATTTACTATTTGCCGCGCGGCAGCGCACCAGGAGTCTACGTACTCAGGCGGACCAGTCCAGGATCACCTTGCCCGACTGGCCGCTGCGCATTATCTCGAAGCCCTCGCGGAACTCCGCGATCGGCAGCCGGTGCGTGATGATCGGGGTGATGTCCAGGCCGCTCTGCAGCATCGCGGCCATCTTGTACCAGGTTTCGAACATCTCCCGGCCATAGATGCCCTTCAGCATCAGGCCCTTGAAGATCACGTCGTTCCAGTCGATTGCGGTGTTGTCGGGCGGGATCCCGAGCAGGGCGACATTGCCGCCATGGTGCATCGTGCGCAGCAGGTCGCGGAACGCCGTCGGATTGCCCGACATCTCGAGGCCGACGTCGAAACCCTCGACCATGCCGAGATCTTTCATCGCGTCGTCGAGCGACTGGTGGCTGACGTTGATGGTCTTCGATGCGCCCATCTTGCGCGCGAGGTCGAGCCGGTAATCGTTGATGTCGGTGATGACGATGTGGCGCGCGCCCACATGGCGTGCGATCGCGGTGGCCATGATGCCGATCGGGCCCGCGCCGGTGATCAGCACGTCCTCGCCCACCAGGTTGAACGACAGCGCGGTGTGCGTGGCGTTGCCGAACGGATCCAGGATCGAGGCGACGTCGTCGGTGATCGAGTCCGACAGCTTGAATGCGTTGAACGCGGGGATCACGAGGTACTCGGCGAAGCAGCCCGGGCGATTGACGCCGACGCCCACGGTGTTGCGGCAGAGATGGCGGCGGCCCGCGCGGCAATTGCGGCAGTAGCCGCAGGTGATGTGGCCCTCGCCCGAGACGCGATCGCCGATCTCGAAGCCCTGCACCTCGCCGCCGATCTCGACGATCTCGCCCACGTACTCGTGGCCGACGACCATCGGCACCGGGATCGTCTTCTGCGCCCAGTGGTCCCACAGGTAAATGTGCATGTCGGTGCCGCAGATCGCGGTCTTCCTGACCTTGATCAGCACGTCGTTGTGACCGACCTTGGGCTCGGGTACGTCCTCCATCCAGATGCCGGGCGCGCGTTGCGCCTTCACCAGTGCCTTCATGAGCCTGAGCCTCCGCGCCGGGTGCGTTTCATTGGATCACGCAGAGTTCGCGGCCAACCGCGACGAACGCGTCGATCGCCTGGTCGAGCTGGGCGCGATCGTGGCCGGCGCACATCTGCGTGCGGATGCGGGCCTTGCCCATCGGAACGACGGGGAACGAGAAGCCGATCACGTAGACGCCGCGCTCCAGCAACTGCTCGGCGAACTTTGCCGCGAGCGCCGCATCGCCGAGCATCACCGGGGCGATCGGGTGTTCGCCGGGCACGATGTTGAATCCGGCGTCGGTCATGCGACGGCGGAAATGAGCGGTGTTGGCGCGCAGTTGCGCTCGCAACTGGTTGCCGGATTCGACGAGGTCGAGCACCCGCAGCGTGGTCGCGGCGATGACTGGAGGGACGCTGTTCGAGAACAGGTAGGGCCGCGAGCGCTGCCGCAGCCACGCGACGATTTCCCTGCGCGCAGACGTGTAGCCGCCTGCCGCGCCGCCGAGTGCCTTGCCGAGCGTGCCGGTCAGGATGTCGATGCGGCCCATCACGTCGCAATACTCGGGCGTGCCACGGCCGCCCTGGCCGACGAATCCAGTGGCATGCGAGTCGTCCACCATGACCAGCGCACCGTAGCGGTCGGCGAGATCGCAGATGTCCTTGAGCCGCGCGATCACGCCGTCCATCGAAAATACTCCGTCGGTGGCGATCAACTTCACGCGCGCGCCGGCGGCTTCCTTGAGGCGCGTCTCCAGTTTATCGAGATCGTCGTTCGCATAGCGCAGCCGCTGCGCTTTGCAGAGCCGGATGCCGTCGATGATGCTCGCATGGTTGAGCGCGTCGCTGATCACCGCGTCCTGCTCGTCGAGCAGCGTCTCGAACAGGCCGCCGTTCGCATCGAAGCAGGACGAGTAGAGGATCGTGTCTTCTGTGCCGAGGAACGCGCTCAAGCGCGCCTCGAGTTCCTTGTGCACGCTTTGGGTGCCGCAGATGAAGCGCACGGAAGCCATGCCGTAGCCGTGGCGGTCGAGCGCCTGGTGCGCGGCCTCGAGGATGGCGGGGTGATTGGCCAGCGCGAGGTAGTTGTTCGCGCACAGGTTGATCAGCTCGCGGCCGTCCGCCAGGCGCACCACCGGCTGCTGCGGGGAGCCGAGTACGCGCTCCGGCTTGAACAGCCCGCTGCGCCGCAACTCATCGGTCTGGTCGGCGAGGCGGTCGAGAAACGTTCGGTCCATGGCTGGCATCTCCGTCGCAGGCGGAGATTATAGGCGGCCTATAATCGGTCCGTGGGTAAGCAACGAAGCGACGACCGGCGTGAGGGGGAGGGCGATTCCGGCGGCCCGTCCGCCGGTGCGCTGCGCATCGACAAGTGGTTGTGGTGCGCCCGGTTCTTCAAGACCCGCGGCCTGGCGCAGGCTGCGGTCGAGGGCGGCCACGTGCAGGTGAACGGGGAACGGGTCAAGGCGTCCCGGCACGTCAAGGTCGGCGACCGGCTTAGCATCACGCGGGAACGGGAGCGATTCGAGGTGGAAATAGCGGGCATTCCGGTCCGCCGCGGGCCGGGGACCGAAGCCAAGCTGCACTACCGCGAAACGGCCGAGAGTGAGGCAGCGCGAGCCCACGTCCGGGAACTGAACCGTCTCGCCGGCCCGGTCTCCGACGGCCGGCCGGACAAGCGTGAGCGGCGTGACCTGATGAGATATGTGAAGGGCCGTGGGTCCAGTGCCGGTGGGTCGTAGCTGATGTCCGCCTCGCTTGGTTCGCGCACCACACGTCTGTTCGTGCTGCTGGCGGCATTCTTCGTCGGCAATGCCGTCGTGGCGGAGTTCGTCGGGGTGAAGATCTTCGCGCTGGAGAAGACCTTCGGCCTGCCGCCGTTCGGCTGGAACCTGTTCGGGCAGAGCGGCTCGCTCAGTTTCACGGCCGGCGTGCTGATCTGGCCGATCGTCTTCATCATGACCGACGTCATCAACGAGTACTTCGGCAAGCGGGGCGTGCGGCTCATCTCCTTCGCGGCCGTCGGCATGATCTCGTACGCGTTCCTGTTCGCCTACGCGGCAATCCACCTGGCGCCGGCCGATTGGTGGGTGACGGTGAATGCTTCGCGGGGCGTGCCCGACATGCAGGCCGCGTACAACGGCGTATTCGGCCAGGGGTTGTGGACGATAGGTGGCTCACTGGCCGCGTTCATGATCGGGCAGGTGATCGACGTCGGCATCTATCACCAGATCCGCAAAGCGACCGGCGAGCGCTGGATCTGGCTGCGAGCGACGGGGTCCACGGCGTTCTCGCAACTCGTCGACAGTTTCGTCGTGCTCTACATCGCCTTCGTGCTCGGGCCGCAGCAGTGGCCGATCTCGCTGTTCCTCGCGGTGGGCACGGTGAACTACTGCTACAAGATGGTGATGGCCGTGGTGCTGAGCCCGCTCATCTACCTGGCGAGAGCACAGATCGAGCGTTACGTCGGGCCGGAGGAAGCGGAGCGGTTGAAGCGGGAGGCGGCGGCCGACTGATTTGCCCTCACCCCAACCCTCACCGGCCCTTCGCGGACCCTCACCCCAACCCTCTCCCGCGAGGCGGGAGAGGGGGTCAGAGGTGATTATTTCACCAGGTCGTTGAGCTGGAAGATCGGCATCAGCATCGCCAGCACGATCAGCAGGACGACGGCGCCCATCACCAGGATCATCAGCGGACCCAGCAGTCCGACCAGCGCCTGCAGCACCGAGTCGAGTTCGCGTTCCTGGTGCTGCGCGGCGCGCTCCAGCATCGTGTCGAGTTCGCCGCTCGACTCGCCGCTCGAGATCAGGTGGATCATCATCGGCGGAAACAGCCGGCTCGAGGCGAGCGACCGGCCGATGGGGGCGCCTTCGCGTACCCGCACCGCGGCTTCGGCGACAGCTGCGCGCATCGGCAGGTTGGTGACCACCTCGCCGGAAATTCGCAATGCCTCCAGCACCGGCACGGTGCTCGCCGTGAGCGTGCTCAGCGTCCGGGCAAACCGCGCCGTGTTGCTGCCGCGCACGACCTTGCCGATCAGCGGCAGGCGCAGCAGGAAATCGTGCCACCGCCGGCGATTCGCCTCGATCCGCAACCATCGGCGGAACAGCCAGGCGGCGGCGCCGACGGCCAGGATCAGCACGATCCCGTAGTGGCGCATGAAGTCGCTGCCGGCAATCAGGAGTCGCGTCAGCAGCGGCAGTTGCGCCTCGCTGGTTCGGAAGACCTCGACCACCTTCGGCACGACCGAGACCAGCAGGAAGAACACGATCATGAAGCAGACGGCCATCAACAGCACGGGGTAGAGCATCGCTCCGAGCATGCGGCTGCGCAGCACTTGGCGGTTCTCCGTGTAATCGGCCAGGCGCTCGAGCACCGCGTCGAGATGCCCGGACTGCTCGCTCGCAGCGACGGTTGCGCGGTAGATCTCCGGGAAGGAGTTCGGGAATTCGCCCAGGCTGTCGGCCAGCGTGTGTCCCTCCATGACCTTCGAGCGCACGCCGAGCATGATGTTGCGGACGCGCGGTTTGTCGGTCTGCTGGGAGACGGCCAGCAGCGCTTCCTCCAGCGGCAAGGAGGACTTCACCAGCGTGGCGAGCTGCCGCGTGACCAGCGACAGGTCCAGCGGGCCCAGGCCGCGCTGGAAACTGAACTGCAGCGGCCGGTTGCTGCGCGTGGTCTCCTGCTCGACGACCTCGCTGACCGAGACCGGCAGCAGGCTCTGCTCGCGCAACTGCTGGCGTACGTGGCGGGGCGTGTCGCCCTCGAGGACGCCCTTGCGTTCGCGGCCGGAGGCGTCGACGGCAACGTACTCGAAAGCTCCCATGGTGGTGCGTCAGTCCTCGCGCGTGACTTTGAGGACTTCCTCGATGGTCGTGACGCCCGAGAGCACTTTTGCCCGCCCGTCGTCGCGGATCCCGGGGGTGCGGGTGCGGGCGTAACGCTCGAGCTCGAGTTCGGACGCGCCGTCGTGGATCATCGCCCGCACGTGCTCGTCGATCATCACCAGTTCGTAGATGCCGGTGCGGCCCTTGTAGCCGCCGGTCGGGTCGCGGGAATTCGGGCGGTACAGCGTCGGCGAGGGTGCGTCGTCCGGCAGGTTCAGCAGCCGTCGCTCGTATTCGCCGGCCGTGTACGCCTCGCGCGTGGCCGGGTTGAGCACTCGAACCAGCCGCTGCGCGAGCACGCCGACGAGGCTCGAGGACAGCAGGAACGGCTCGATGCCCATGTCGCGCAGGCGCGTCACGGCGCCCGAGGCGGTATTCGTGTGGAGGGTCGAGAGCACGAGGTGTCCGGTCAAGCTCGCCTGCACCGCGATCTGCGCGGTCACCAGGTCGCGGATTTCGCCGACCATCACCACGTCCGGGTCCTGGCGCAGGATCGCGCGCAGCCCGCGCGCGAACGTCATCTCGACGCGCGTGTTGACCTGGGTCTGGCCGATGCCGTCGATGTAGTACTCGATCGGGTCCTCGACCGTCATGATGTTGCGCGTGCGGTCGTTGATCCGATCGAGTGCGGCGTACAGCGTCGTGGTCTTGCCGGACCCGGTCGGCCCGGTGACGAGCAGGATGCCGTTCGGCTTGTGGATCAGTTCATCGACCAGCCCCTGCGTGACCCGGTCCATGCCGAGCGACTGCAGGTCGAGCCGGCCGGCCTGCTTGTCGAGCAGGCGCAGCACGACGCGCTCACCGTGTCCAGCCGGGATCGTCGAGACGCGGACGTCCACCGCGCGGCCCGCGATGCGCAGCGAAATGCGTCCGTCCTGCGGCAGGCGCTTCTCCGCGATGTCGAGCCGCGACATGACCTTGATGCGTGACACGATCAGCGGCGCGACCGCGCGCTTGGTCTGCAGTACTTCGCGCAGCACGCCGTCGACGCGGAACCGGACCACGAGGCGGTTCTCGAACGGCTCGACGTGGATGTCGGAGGCGTTCTCCTTGACGGCCTGCGTCAGCAGCGCGTTGATCAGGCGGATGACCGGCGCCTCATCCTCGCTTTCGAGCAGGTCGGACTGCTCGGGGATGTCCTGCGCGAGGTTGTTGAGGTCGGTCTCTTCCTCGAGGCCGCCCATCGCGTCCATCGTCGTGCCCGAACCCGCCTCGTAGACCTCGCGCAACAATGCCTCGAAGCGCTCCGCATCGGCGCGCTCGACGGCCAGCGGACGGCGCAGGTGGCGCCGTACCTCCGCCAGTGCGAGCGGGGAAGCACCTTCGCGTACCGTCACCTGGGCAAAGTCTTCCTGTACCGAGCGAACCAGGACGCCGTGGCGCTTGGCGAACGCGAACGGCACCGGCCGGAGCGGGTCGGTGACGCGCCCCGCAGCTGCCAGGATGGCCTCGTCAGCGCCGGCCGTGCTCACGGCTTCGTGCCGGGCGCTGGTGGTGGCGTGGGAGTGGTGCCAGCCGGTTGGGCGTCACCGACCGGTACCGTCGGTGTGGCCGGCGCGGGCGCTGTCGCTGGCGCGCTCTCTGCGGCCGCAGCCGCAGACGACGACATCTGCGCACGCTCCGCCGGCGTCGTGCCGGGAGGCGCCGCCTGGCGCGCGGGATTCAGCAGCTCCGACGGCACGAGTTGTTCGAGGGCCGGCAGCGTCGGCTGCCGTTCGCCGTACATCAGCGGCACGCGCCCGTCGTACTTGTCGAGCTGCTGCTGGCGGATGAAGTTGTACTTGGCGTTGCTTTCGATCGCCGCGTCGATGCCGTCGCGCAGGATGCGCGGGCGGATGAAGACCATCAGGTTGGTCTTTACCTTGTCCACGCTACGGGTCTTGAAGAGTTCGCCGATGATCGGAATCGAGCCAAAGAACGGCACCTGCGACTTGCTCTCGCGCACCTCGTCCGAGATCAGGCCGCCGAGCACGATGATGCCGCCGTTCTCGACCATGACCTTGGTCGTGATCGTGCGCTTGTTCGTGATTAGGTCAGTGGAGCTGACCTGCTGCGAACTCGCGGCGATGCTCGAGGCCTCCTGCGAGATCTTGAGCATCACCGAGTCGCCTTCGTTGATCTGCGGCGTGATCTTGAGGATGTTGCCGACTTCCTGGCGCTGCACGGTCGTGAACGGGTTGACCGAACCGGTGCCGCCGCCGGTGCCCGTGTTGGTGTATTGCCCGGTGATGAACGGCACTTCCTGGGCGATCTTGATCTCCGCTTCCTCGTTGTCCAGCGTGACGACCGAGGGCGTGGCGATGATGTTCGTGTTGCCGGTGCCGCTGACGGCCCGGATCACCGCGGCCCAGCTCACTCCGCTGGTGGCGATCTGGCCCAGGCCCAGCGTCAGGCCGCTCGGGAGTGCCGCAATGCTTTCCGGTTTCAGCACCCCCTGGATGATCTGGCCGATGCCCGTGCCGTCCACCGGGCTGACGAAGCCGCCGGCCGGCAGCACGTGGCCTTCCGCATCGCGGTCGCCGACTATCCAGTTGACGCCGAGATCCATGGCCTTGTCGACCGACATCTCGACTAGGATCGCTTCGACGAGCACCTGCGCGCGGCGGATGTCGAGGCGGTCCACGATCGACATGATCGAGCGCATCACCTTCGGCGGCGCGGTCACCACCAGCGCATTGGTCTGGGGCTCGGCCCAGATCGTCACGCTCTTGTCGCCGCCACCCGCTGCCGAGGCCGCGGGCGAGCCGGCACCGCCGGCCGTAGCGGCGGCGCTGATACCCTGGATCTGCTCGCGCAGTTTCTGCGAGATCTTCTCCGCGTCGGCATAGCGGAGGTAGCGCACGCGCGTGTCGCCGCCCGACTCGAGCGGGGTGTCGAGGTGCGCGATCAACGTCTTCAGCCGCAGCCGCTGCGAGGTCTCACCGCTGACGAGCACGCTGTTGGTGCGTTCGTCCGCGACGATCTTGACCTGCGGCATGCCTGCGCCCTCGGCGCCGGCACCGGAGTTGAGGCTGTTCACGATGCGCACGACCTCGACGGCGCTCGCGTGCTCCATCGGGATCACGTCGATGGCTTCGTCGCCGGTCTGGTCGATGCGCTGGATGATGCGGACCATGCGGTTCACGTTCGACGCGCGGTCCGAGATGATCAGCATGTTCGAGGCCGGGTAGGCCGCAAGGTGACCGTACTGCGGGATCAGCGGCCGCAGGATCGGCACGAGCTGGGCGGCGCTCACGTTGCGCACCGCGATGATCTGCGTGACGATTTCGTCGGAGGTGGCGCTGACCCGCGACGGCAGGTCGTTGGCGGGGACCTGGCGCGCGTTGGCGTCGGGGATGATCTTGATGACGCCGCCCGAGGGCACGGCGACGAATCCGTGCACCTGCAGGATCGACAGGAACGCTTCGTAGAACGCCGCCGGGGTCATCGGCGTGGCCGACAGCATCGTGACCTGGGCCTTCACGCGCGGGTCGACGATGAAGTTCTTGCCGGTCACCGAACTCACCGCCTCGATGATCTGTCCGAGGTCCGCGTCCTTGTAGTTCGGGGTGATCGTCCCCTGGGCCTGCGCCCCGGTGGCAGGGAGCGGCGCGAAGGCCACCAGCGCGGCCAGTGACACACTGGCCAGGGCCAGGGCAATCCGATTGAGCAGCTTGGGCTTCATCGTCACTCCGAAGGATCCTGGGGCGGCACGCCCGGCACTTCCGTCACCGGGATGGCCTCCGGCAGGGAGGCTGCTGCGGCAGCCGCCTCGGCGGCGACCTGAGCGTTGTTGATGTTGATCTGCGTACTCTGGCCGTTGCGCTCGACCGTCACGGCCACTTCCGTTGCGCTGTTCATCGACTGCAGGATTTCCATGCCGCGGTTGGGGTCGTCGAGTGGCGTGCCGTTCACGGCCGTGACGAGGTCGCCGGGCATCAGTCCCAGCCTCGAAAACTGCTTGCGGTTCCGGCCCGGGTATACACGGTAGCCACGCTGCTGCCCGTTCGCAAAAACCGGCTGGGGCCGGAGGATTTCGGTGATGCCGCCGGGGTGTTGCCCGGCCAGTTGGCGCAGCCGCTCCCCCAGCGAGCCGCCGTCTGCGCCGCTCGGGAGTGCGGATGCCTGCGCGACTCCCCCGCCCTGGAACTGCTTCGGCAGCATCAGTGCCTCGAGCCTTCCGCCGCGATCCAGGATGGCCCGGTCCGGGTAGACCGAGTGCAGCTTGGTGCCGCCGGTGATGGTCTTGCCGACCGCATAGACCTTCGCGGTCGCCGCGCTCTCGCCGATGATCGCATAGCCGAGCGCCGGGTCGGATTGTGCGATGGTGCCGACCAGTACGAGGCTCATCTGGGTCGCGGCCACGGAATTCGGGTCGCCGGCACCGGCATCCGCGGCGGCCCCTGCGCCGAAGAGGTGTGCGTTGACGATCGCGCCGACGTCGATTGCCGGCAGGCTCGATCCGGAGCTGGCGGCTGACGCATTGGCGGCCACCGGCGACCGAGCCGGGTGGGTCCCGAGCACGGTCCACACCAGTTGCACCAGCTGCCAGGCCAGCAGGACCACGAAAAGCGTGGAGACTCCGACGGGGAGGGCTTTCACCCACCCTTCGGAGGTCGCGCCTTCGGCAACGGATGCGAATCGGCTGAGGCTCTTCGGCAGCTGCATCAGGTGTCGTGTAAGTGTCGGTCCGGCAAAGGGGTTCTCCCGGCGTGCCGGCATCATACGGACTTGGGTGACACCCTCTCAAGGTCGTTGCGCAAATTGCGGATGGGTGAGCTTGTCAGGGCCCGCCGGCGGCCCTATATAGGGTCGACGGAAATACGGACGGGACATGGGCCAGGAACATACTCAGCAGGGTCACGGTCTGATCGTGGAGGAGGCGCGGCCACAGACCCGGCAGCCGCCCCGCTACCAGGTCGTCCTGCTGAACGACGACTTCACGCCCATGGAGTTCGTGGTGGATATCCTGGAGCACATTTTCGGCCTGGATCGCACGACTGCGACACGTGTCATGCTCGAGGTCCATACCCGCGGCAAGGGCGTCTGCGGGGTGTATACGTTCGAGATTGCCGAGACTAAGGTAGCCCAGGTGACCACTTACGCCCGGCAGCAGCAGCATCCGCTGCTGTGCACCATGGAAGAGGCCTGAACCCGTGTTGAGCAGCGAACTCGAGATCTGCCTGAACGAGGCCTTCCAGGGGGCCCGCGACGCCCGCCATGAGTTCATGACTGTCGAGCACCTGCTGCTCGCGATCATCGACACTGCCAAGGTCCGCGAAATCCTCAGGGCGTCCGGTGCCGATGCCGCTCGCCTGCGCAAGGAACTGAAGGACTTCATCGACCAGACCACGCCCCGCCTGAAGCAGGACGACGATCGTGAGGTGCAGCCGACGCTCGGATTCCAGCGTGTCCTGCAGCGCGCGGTGTTCCACGTCCAGTCGAGCGGCAAGAAGGAGGTGACGGTCGCCAACGTGCTCGTCGCCATCTTCAGCGAAAAGCACAGT
>Ga0315287_10003160_pt1 | contig 15843 bp, 11 predicted proteins | sample YL17G11_0_MG_FD_205037 | JGI IMG/M metagenome (GOLD analysis project Ga0315287, IMG submission 205037) | Sediment microbial communities from Yellowstone Lake, YNP, Wyoming, USA - YL17G11_0 | ecosystem: Environmental > Aquatic > Freshwater > Lake > Sediment | place: USA: Wyoming | collected... | reverse complement strand
TTCATCGTGATGGTCTTCGGATTCACTGACCCGGTAAGATCACCGCTCCAGGAGCCAAACGTGTATCCGGTGCTGGGCGTCGCCGTCACCGTGACCGCCGTGCCCGCGTTGTAAACCCCGCCAGGCGGATTCAAAGATACCGAGCCCTGGGTCGCGATGGTCGTCAGCGGTAGGTGGGCGGCGGCACCTCATCTTTCACTGCCAGATTGTCAAAATAATAATACTCATCCGAGGCACTGACCTTGGTTGCTATCCTTAGCTTGAGCTTGTCGCCGGTTATGCCCGTTGCGGCCAGCACCTGTGTGCCGGCAAAACCGCCCTGTATCTCCCGACCGATCAACTCCGGTTGACCTCCGTCAACAATCTTGTAGAACTGGACATAATCCGGATTGGAACCCGCATCCAACCCCCCGGCGGCCTGCACCTCCAGACTGACTTCGACACTGCCGCCGGCAATGCTCAGCTCGGCCGTTTCAAACACCCCTTCATTGCCAGCACCGTTGATCGTCAGACGGTTGCTGTTGACCTGAAAAACCCCCGCGGAACGGGTTGACGTCCAGGAGGTGGGCGGTCCATCCGTCGTGGTGCCGTTGGGCAGGGTGAACGTTTCTATACAAGGTGCCACTTCTCCATTGAACACGACGAAGTTGGCCGTCACGCTCTTGTTCCCAGACATGGTGAGGGTCGTGGATTTGGCTGAACCGGCCAGATCCCCGCTCCAGGAGCCGAACAGATAACCCCGGTTTGGATTCGCTGTCACCGTCACCACCGTGCCCGCGTTGTAAACCCCTCCTGGCGGATTCAATGAGACCGAACCACGGGTTGCGTTCGTCGTCAACGTATAGACCGGAACGGGAACATAGTTCGCCGAAATACTCTTGTTCGAATCCATCACGATGATCGCCGGATTGCTGGGTGAACCGGCAAGACCGCCACCCCACGAGATGAACCCGTACCCCAGATTCCCTGTGGCCGTGACCTGAACCCCGGTATCCTTCACATAGCTGCCCCCTCCGGGACTCAGTGAAATACTCCCCTCAGGTGAAGACTGCGTGTCAAGGGTATAGGTCGGCCCCTGAGGGGTCAGCATGTAGTAGCGGGCGTCATCGTTCACCAGGTCGTCGAACGCAACCCCAGTCAGCGTGTGACTGCTGGCATTCACCCCAATCCCAATCCGGCATAACGGCTGGCTCTGGCTTTGCTTGAAGAAGTTGGGCACGGCAAAGAAGACACCCGGCCTATGCGACAGCGGCTCGAGAATGGTCAGCCCGACCAGATATTGCCCGGCGGCCAGGCCCGCCGGCAGCGGAACCGAGGCGATAATCTGATGCTCCAAGGGCGGCGTTTGATAGGTTCGGTGGGTATAGCTGTAGTTGGCGCCCGGCCGCCACGTTCTGATATCAACATGCGGCAGGGTGGCTTTCCACACAATCTGCCGGGTTGCCTCATTGATCAGAACCACCGCCACCGGCCAGTTCTCATAAAACGGCGCCGAGCCGTTGTTCTTGACCTTGAATCGCACATCCAGGTTGGCGCCCGGCTCTATCCGGGCCGAGCAGGAAAACTCGGTGATGTGAAAACGGTATCCGAATTCCTTCTGCATCCGGGCCGCGTTCGAGCTAATGTTGTTTGGGTTGGTGTTGTATCTGCCGTCTAATTTGTAGCTCGCAATCCATCCCAACGCAGAGCAGTGCAACTCCCGAATGACATCAATCAGGTTGTCCGTGTATTGGGCATTATTGAGGGTGATTTCCGGTTCACCGCCGTATAGGGGATCGAACGTGCTTTCTCCCCAGTTGTAGGCGACTTCACCCTCCACCACTTGGGTCAGGTAACGGCCTTGAGCGATAATAGGCCTGAAACTGTTCCATTGGTTTAGCTGCGAGGGATGACCGAACGAATCCCAATATAGCCCCATCTCATAACCAGGCCACTTGTCAATATTGCGCACCACAAGCTTCTTATGTTGAAATGCAGCCGTAAAGGCATCCCCCAAGCGTTGTTCCCAGCCGTCCTCGTCAATCCCAACAGGATTCTCCTGTTCCCCCCAATAACCGATGATGCCCGTCTGCACCCAGGCGACGCGCGGGTCATTGTCCCACACCTCCCCCAGTCGCCCGATCAATCGCACCACCCGGTCTTTGAACCGTTGACTGGTCCAGTCGCCAGACTGCAAATCCGCCGGCCAGTATTCGTTGCCTGTTTTGCTATCCCAGTCGACATAGACCCGCGGGATCACCTTGATGTTGGCCGCCGGTAAATTGGCCCATTTGGCATTGCAGTAATCCCTGATCTTTTGGACCGTGTCGCTCTCGTGGTTCTCGATCTCATTCCAGCGGATATAGTGACGAGCTACGGTCGGAAAGGGATACTGGCTCCAGTTATCCAGATTGGGGCGAAACCCCATCAACGGATTGCTGAGTGGACCGGAAGCTTCCTCAGGGTAGACCGTGACCATCTGGGCATGTAGGGATGAAGACCCAACAGCGGTCAGGCAGAGCAATGCCAACGCGCCTAGTAATCGTTGTTTCCTAAACATCATTCACTCCTGTTGAATGGCTAGCTACAATTGCAGCACAATACTTGATTTGGCCTCGCGCTATGGAAATTCAATCCTGGATGGATCGGTTTCGGTTGTTTCGGTTTGATCTTCGTTTTTCAGGCGGCGTTCCGAGGCCACGGCTTCCGGGGCATCTACCTGGCGTTCTGGGCCGTCACAATGTCCTTCCGCACCTCGCTGGTAGTTGCGTTCCAGTCAAACACCCCCTGCATGGAAATGTCCATGTTGTTGTATTGGCGATCAAGAATGTCCGCGTAGTTCTGCCACTCCACCAGCGCCTGTCGCAGGTGGGTGACGGCTGAGGTTTGGTAGGAGCTCTTCTTGGAAGCGTCAAACAGGGCCAGATCGGTCGCGCCCCGGATTTTCTGCGCGTAATAAGCCCCCAAATAGGCCATCGCCCGGATGTCCCCGAAAGTCTCCGAAAGTTCCACGTCGGCGCCCCCCGACAGGCCGGAAGTCTTCGCCAGTGCCACCGAGGCGAATTGCTCCAACTGGTCCGCCACCTGCACCGGGGTGGTGCCAGGATTGGTCTTTCCACCCAGAACATTGTCACGGTATTTTGGGATCGTCAGCAGCCCGCTGCCACGCATCACGGGGCCGGTGATGAAATCCCGCACGGTGTGGAAGCCGGCGATGGCATTGCCGTATCCGGTGCTGTGGCACGCTTCCACCCACCATTGGTAGTCCCAACCGAAGTAGTGGAACCTGGTGACCAGGGGCGCAATCTGTGAGGCCGACTTCCAAGCGGCGAAGAGTTCCCCGCTCGGGACACCCGGAAATCTGTGTCTGATCAGCCCCTCAAACAGTTCCGTTGGGGTGTTCGGATCATAGCCGAGCCTTCCCCAGAGCAGGAAACTGTACCAGTGTTTGGAGTTCTCCAACTGTCGGGGCGACTGCGGATTCTTGCTGATGCTTTCACGCCCCCAGACATACCGGTCGGAGCCCATCAGGTAGCCGGCGGTCCTGTCCTTGTCCGGAAAGTGGAGCATGAACTGTTTGACATATTCTGGGTCTCCCCACCGGAGGTTGTAGAGATCGTCATTCCGTATGTTCCACCAGGTCTTGATGCCGGACGGCAGCTTCGGCAGCAGTTCCTCCCTCGCAAACGGAGGAGCGTAGGACGAATACATGTGCGCCTGGGCGTATTTGAACTCCATGTCAAATCCGTCGCTCAGTTGCTTGAACCGGCTGGAGATCTTGTCGAAAGACGTCATCCAGTGCCGGTGAATGAAGAGGATCGGGCGGTCCGGCTGAATCCGCTTCAGATCCTGGACACCCAGGCCATAGGTCTCCCACAGCCATTGCTCCTTGTCGTTGTCGTTGATGTCCTTCATGTTTTCCCCCGCCGTGACTCCTATCCCGGCCAGGCGCGGGTAGGTGAGAAACAACTGCTTGACCGACGTGCGCAGGTAATCCTTGGCCGTCGGGTTGTTGATGTCCTCCGTGATGCCGTACTTGCCCTTGGCGCCATCCATGTGGATGCTCCATGTGATGATGTGAAATTCAATCCCCCGGTCGCAGGCGTAATCCATGATCTGCCGCCAGATCGCAATCTTCTGACTGATGGATATCTGTTTGACCCTGCCCCCCGCGTTGTAAACGTCGGCCAGGGCCACATCGGGATATTCGGGTACTTGGATCAGTGATGGAAAGGGGTGCCGGCTCCAGAGCGAGACCACATTGTAGCGGGTCCGGGCCAGTTCATCGAGGTACTCCTTCCAGAAGGACAGTTCCCACATGTTGCCCACGTTCGCCTGGGCGGCGGTTCCGCGGTCGTCATGGCTGGGCGTGCGTTGGTCAAGCGGGATGTTGAACTTGATGCCGCGGTTGGCCAGATACGGATTGGTCTGGCGAGGGGTCACGCCGGCCAGGCCGTCCGCCAACTTCACCGCCTCCGCCAGTTCCAAGCCGCCGTACAGGGCGCCCGGTGCGTCCTTACCGATCACCCACCAGTTGGTGGCCGTACCGTCCGTCACGCGTTGGATCGCGTAACCTTGTGCCGCGAGGCCGGCCGGTGACGGCTTTCCCGGCACGCTGGCATCCGAGGTGGTCAGGATGATGCGCACCGATTGCGTGGCCCCGGACGGATCGCTGAGGGGCCAATCGGTCACGGAATAACCGTTCTGCTGCAGTGCGGCCTTCAGATCGCCTGCCGCGAAGCGGATGGCGCCCACGCCAGGATCATAAATCAGGGCGGCGGGCGTTTGGGCTTGCACCACGGTGCTGCCCGCGATTCCGGCCCATATCGCTACCAGCGTCTTCCATTTGCAGTCACTCATGTTTGTCCTTTCCCGTAATGGGAGCGTCTCTGTCTGGCGGCCTGAGCGGGCCCCCAGGGTATCCTCCTCCTGTCCAGAGAGGTAAGCCTTCTTCTCGTGGCGGTGTTCACATAGGGAGATCCTGTCACCCCGATCTCGTTGCTGAGCCGGACTACTCGGACGAACTTGATCACGGCATCGCCGCGTTCGGCCTGGATCGTGAAGTCGAAATCGAGTCCCTTGGCTCCGAACCGGGCATCATCACGAAAGAAGGTGGCTGTACGGATCTCGCCGGTGCCGGTGCACTGGATACGGCAGGGAGACGATCCAGCCTGGGTCGCGTTGTATGCGAGTTGCCAAACGGCGCGCCCCTCATCGCGATAGGTGACTTTGAAGGCGACCCGGTGCGGACCGCCGGAGAGGAAGCGATCATCGAGGGCGAACCCGATCTGGGTCTGGCCGTTGGCGGCATCCGTCCGGCGAGCGGTGAAGTCGTGGGAATGGGAGTTCTGCTTCTCAATGTCATACCGATCAACGGCGACGGTGCGGGCGCCGTCGCGGTCCCGTTGATGCAGCCATCGCTCGAAATTGCGCACGCCCTTGGGGTATTCGTGGGTGGGCGTCTCGCGCAAGTAACACCAGGCGTCCGGCGTGTCGTCGAGGGTGCGACCGAGCTCAAGGCAGACATAATGAAGCAGCGCGGGGTCGAGATCGGAGCGATCGGTGCGCAGGTAGTTCCGTCGCATCTGAAGGGCTCGCAACATGGACTCACGATAGCGATGGCCGAAGGTTTCGTAGGGGCCGAAACGAGCGGTCCAGCCTCGACTGTATTCCTCGTTCTCGTCTCCCCACGCAAAGCCCTGCGCGATGGGCGGACATTGGTCGTCGGTCCGAAGATATCCCTCCTCGTCGACCGATTGGCCCAGCATCGTGTTGTCCACGTGCCCCATGTACATTTCCACGAATCCGTTGCGCTGGCCCATGCCGAGCCGGTAGCACTCCTCAAGCACCTGGCCCTTGCTGGAGACGGTCATCAGAACATGGCGTTTGGGACCGAACACCTCGGCCCACGTCGCGAGGCGCTCGCGGTAGCGTTGCCAGCCCTCGCCGCGGGTCGGCTGGTCCGCCTCGGTCCAACCCTCTTCGCCGTTGGTGGCTGACTTGTCGCAAAGGTAGGCGACCTTCACGGCGGCGAGCGCGGGGATGCCCGATCGGCCGAGCTCGCGGATAAAACGCAGATAACGTTCGTGGTAGATGGGGTGGAAGATGTCGCAGTTGGTGATCTGGAAGGGCGAGGCGTTGTTGGTGATGGCCTTCTCCTTGATGAGCGGCACGCCGTGGTCGGCGAGCCAGCGGGGCGCGGATTCTGCAAACTCGTTGCCTTTCGAGGGTCTGGTGACGTTGCCTTCTCGGTCCACCCTGTCGAATCGCCACACGGCGCCCAGCACGGTCAGATTGACGCCGAGGCCGGCTGCGGAGATCTTCGCAATGCGTTCGCGCGCAGCCGAGAAATCGAATTCCCCGTCGCGCGGTTCTAGGTCACGCCAGCGAAGATGAAGGGCGATCACGCGATTGCCGGGCGGGAACGGTATGTTGAGATCCTCGTCGCTGCCATAAGCCAACCATCCCCGAGGGGAGGCGCGGACATCCGGAGGCAACGACCAATCCCATCCGGAGATGAGGTCATCGGTCGTTCGCCAGGCCTGGGCGCTGGGGCCTACGGCGCCTGATGCGGCGGAGAAGAAGAGCAGACTCAGAAAGGCCAGCGAGTGCGACGCCGGTTCGCGCACGGCCCGGGATAGGAGGCACGTAAGGTTTTTCATCCGTAGCATTACTCCATAAAACAAGACTCTGTTTCGATTAAACGGAGGGCAGGTCAGTTCGCGATTCGCGCTATTTCAATGTCCTTCTCGACATCCGCAGTGAGCGCATCCCAGTCAAATACGCCGTGGCCGGCGAAACGCACCTTTTCGTAAGACATACCCAGTTGAGCCGCGTAATTCTTCCATTCCCTCAGTGCATCCTGAAGGTGCGCAATCGCGGCGTCTCTATGCTTACTGTTTTTGTTACTGCGGAACAGGGCAGTTCGACACCGCCGCGGATCTTGTGAGCCCAATAGAGGCCAAAATGCGCCTGGCTCTTAATATCCCCAGGCGTCTCCCGGAGTTCAATGTTGCCGCCATCCTTGAGACCGGCGATGCCACTGAGGGCTGCCTTGGCGTTGGATTCCAGGCTGGCCGCAACTTCCAGCGGAGAAAGGCCGGAACCACTTCCATTCACAAAAACCTGGATACTGGCATAGCCGCTCACATCTTGAGTTTGATTTGTAATAACGTGATTGATGTTATGGTAGCCATTGATGGCTGACCCGAATCCATTGCTCTATCTGCCTTGCACCTGTATCTTCGACCTTCTAATTTGCCAGAGGATCTCTCGTGTGCACGACAATTTGTATGGTTCCATCGTCATTATAATACAGCTTGTCGAAGCACACGATTCGCCCCTGAGATTCCTTGTACTTAGGAAAATCTTTAAGGGAAATATGATAGAAATAGTACCACTGACCCTTGAACTCGATAATCGAGTGGTGATCCTGCGCGCCTTGAGGCTTAGGCGCCATGGCTCCTTTCCATTCGAAAGGTCCGTAGGGACTCTTGCCCATAGCATACATGCCGTGATGGGTCTTGTTCTTCAGGCAGGTATAGGAATAGTAATACACGCCATTTCGTTTGTGCATGTAAGAGCCCTCGCTGAACCTGGTTGTTTCGTCTGCCATGATCTCCGGGGATCCATAAACAACTCTGCGTGTTGGCTCTGCCAGCTCGGTCATATTGGGTTTCAATTTCGCCATAATGGCCGAGTTGTTGTAAATATAGGCTTCACCGTCGTCATCAATAAACACTTTCGGATCAATTCCGCCAATTCCTTCCATCGGACTGCCTGTGTCTTTGAAGGGGCCGGCCGGAGTGTCTCCCACGGCAACACCAATCCTCCATTTGTCTTCTTTGTCTTTTAGGGGATAATACAAATAGTATTTGCCATTCTTACGTGCCGAACCTGGAGCCCACAAGAAGCCGCCTTTGGCCCAAGACACGTCGCTTGAGTGGAGTATTTCCCCGTGATCTGTCCAGTTCACCATATCGGACGAGGAGAAGACGTGATAGCCATCCATGGCATCGTAGTGGTGTTTGTGTTTCGCTGGATCCACGTTTCTGTCCTGTGAGCAATAGACCCAAACCACGCCGTCATACACTTGTGCATCGGGATCAGCGGCACTGTGCATCCTGCTCAGTGGATTTCCCTCATACTTGAAATGATAGGGATACTCGATCTTTCCCAGTACCGTTGCATCGTTGGTCGATTTCTGAGGCCTATTTGCAGTAGTATGGGAACAGCTGCTTGAAACCAGCAAAAGCGCGCCTAGGAAAAGGTATGAGTTTGTCATGTCTGATTCTCCTAAATCCATAGATCAAGAGCGACCAACATGGCCGCATTGGCAGTTTGCGACTCCAGCGGGACCCTCGCCACGGTCTGTAACCAGGGGCCCGTTCGGGGAACCGATTGTACTTTATGGTGCTGGCATGGGATCTTGCGGGGCCTGGGACGGGAGAAAGCCTTCCGCTCGCCGCACCTCGATGAGGTGCAGGAACAACTCGCCGCCCTCGGCCCGCACTTGCACCGCGGCGGCGCCGTCCGAGGCGGGCAGATCGCTCGCCGGAACCGTGAACTCGGCGGTGCTCCAGTGCTCCGGGTCGGGCCTGAAAGTCGAGCGGGCCGGCCCCGCCTGAATCGCGGCGGAGCCGCCGCCCATGACCACCACCCGTACGATCACATTTCCCGATAGAGTCCGCTGAAAGTCCGGATCGAGCCGGATGCGTGCCGTCGTCCCCGCCGGGTAACGCCGCGCAAACGCGCCGAAACGCTGCGTGGAAGGACCGATGGGACCGACGCCACTGGAACCATCCTCCGTCACGCGAGTGGCCAGCCAAGTATAGTCGCCGGTGAGACGCGTGAAGTGCCGCTCCTTTTCGGAAACGCGGGGGTTGGGAGCCCTGGCCACTGCATTCTCCCGAAACGCCACCCATGCCCCCGGCGACTCTGCCGGGCGATTGTGCCGTCCGACATAGTCTGCGCCCCAAAGATACGCGGCCATGAATTCGCGAGGGCCAACCGAATCGGGCGCCACCGCCGTGTCCTGACCGTGCTGCCCATTCACCGCAAATCGCAGATTGGTGAAGTACTCCCCAATAAAGGACACCCCACAGTGCAGATTCAGCAACAGCGTCCAATAGTTCCATTGTTGTGGACTGCACCAGCGGGGATCCGGCCCTCCACCGTGTTCGCCCCACGCGGAAGCCCAAGGCTCGGCAAACGCCACCGTCTGCCCGGTTCGGCAGAAGTCGAGGAATGTCGCGTACTGCTGCTCGGTGCCGACACTGCGAGGCTCGGCCTCGCTCGACGTATGAAACCACGCGAGACGTCCGCTCGTGAACTTGTCGGCGTACCGCATCCGCACTTCGGGCGGGAGGTTGTTGCGGACAAAGACCGTGGTCCAATCAGCGAACAACCGGTCGTATGCGGTCACCACCCGGTCGACGTAGGTTTCGTGCACCGTGTCGGTGTAGGCTCCGGCCACCGCGCGATCCACCCCCGCGGGCGCGATCCATGGGTCGGGCGAGACGAATTCCGGCGGCACGTGCAGGTGCTCGGTGCCGATGGCATTGAAGTTGAGGCGGAGACCGAGCATCGCTCCGTGGTGCGGACTCGTCTGAACGTGTCGAGCCAGTGCCGCCAGCATCGCGAGATGGGCTTCCTGAAAACGCGGGTGCCAGAACATCAGCGTGCCGCCGGCATCGCGCACCTGCACACTCAGCTTCGTTGCGACATGCGGCACTTGGTCAAACAGCCAGAGGGGCTTGAGGTTACCGTTGACCTGCAGGGTCGCCCGTTGCCCTCGGGCGGCGAAACGTGCGAGCCCGGCGTCGACTCCGGAGAAGTCATAGCGGCCCGGTGTCGGTTCCACCTCCGCCCACTGCTGCACGATCTGGCCGCCGCGCATGAACGGCAGCGCGAGAATCTGTTCCGCTTCCGGCCGCCCCTTACTCCAAAGGAGATAGAAGCCGCGGGCCTCCGTCTGGAGGCGGTCGACCGTGCGCGGTTTCGGTGCTGCGCCCGCGATGGGAAACGGCAAAAGCCCGAAGGCGGCAATTCCGGCAATCAGACGTGCATAGAGCGTGTTCATTGCTGAAGGAGCGGAGCTATATCTGAGGAGCATAGTCTGTCTTCACGGCACACGACCGCCCTCGTTTGTTCGGCGCGACGTTCAAGGCTTTGGAGCGGAATCCTTGCTTCTGTCTCCCAGGGCCTGCCGGCCAATCTCAATATCTTTCTCCACTGCCGGCGTCAGCGACGTCCAGGAAAAAGGCTCTATCGAGTTCGATAAGATCGGCAGCCGGTTGAATTTCCCGCCCAGTTCGGCCAGTCGCTTCCAATGAGCCAGCGCCCGCCCCAGGGCCGTGATCGCGGCCGCCTGCTGCTTGGTGTCGTTCTTCGCTCTCGCTGTGGCGAGGGCCACGCCAGCGCGGAGTTTCTCAGCGAAGTAGCTTCCGTAGGCGCACCAGGCTTCGATGTCCGTCAGTTCGCACTCCAGTGTGGGCGACGGTGTCGTCTTGGCGCGAAGGACGGCCACCCGCTGCAACGCTTCCGCGCCATCGCGGTCGAGCTGTGCTGCGAGCGCAAGAGGCGAGAGCCGGCCAGGCTCGACAACGCCGTTGGCTTTTACGAAATCGGCGATGTTGATGTAACGCTTCGTGTCGAGCACCGGATGCTTGATGAACGCGTCAATCCCGAAGAAGGTGCGCGCCCCATCATCCTTATCTATCCAGGACGAGAACCCTTCCGTGTAAAGCGTGCCATCCCACGTGCCCTGATGGAACGAAGCGAAATGGAGCGGCACCTGGCTGGCCCGTTTCCACGCAACGAGCAGGTCCTTCCCCACGCCTTCGCCGAACCGTGCGTCGAGCATCGCCTCGAACCGCGAGTCCGGTGTGGCGGGATCGTAAAGCAGTTGTCCCCACACCGCGTAGAAGAGCCATTGACGCTGGAAAGCCCAGCGCCAGGTCTTGTGCGGGCCTTCCTTCGTGATGTAATCCATCGCCGGGATGTAACACTCCGAGCCAATGATGGCACCGCCGACGTGATCCTTGCCGCTCTGCCGCTGGACGAATTCCCGTACAAAGTCCGGCTGCCCCCATCGCAGGATGTACATGTCCTCGTTGCGCATCGTCCAGACGACCTTGTGCCGCGTGGGCGGCGGATTCCAGTAGGCATCGGAGAGCGTGCCGCCGTGAACAATGAACAGGTCGGGCGAGGAATGCGCGTGCGACCAGTTGTGCTTGAACTCGACATAGACTGGCCCGGTGATGTTGTTGGAGAGCGACTCAATCTGGGCGCGCGAGCGGCGGTCGTTCTCCCCGCTGGTCGTCCCGCCCGAGCCGGTGTTGGCCGAGAGCGGCGCGCGGTAGATGAACTTCGCCGGCCGCTTGGCCGCGGCGATGCCTGCGAAAAACGTCTGGTCCAGCCAGTCGCGCCGCTGGTCCGGCGTCATGCCAGCCATGCGTTCGCCCAAGGTGATGCCCAGTCCCGTCAGGTCGGGGTATTCATCAAGCACTTGCGTCACCACTTCGCGGGTGTATCGAACCACCAGCTCGCCTGTTTCGGACTCTTTACCGATGTGACTCAAACTCACGCTCCAAGGGGCGACATCGTGCACGCGGGCGAATTCCGGTGAGACGAAGATGTTCCAGTTGAGCAGATAGGTTTCAATGCCGCGTTCCTTTGCCATCGCAAAGATGCGGCTCCAAAGCTTCCTCCATTCGCCCATCTCTGCGTCGCTGAACGGACACGCCTCTGGAAAGTTCTTGGGCCGGATCATGTAGTGGTAAGGGTGGAGACTCCAAAGCGAGAGCACATTGAACCTGTTCTCGGCCATCATATCGAGGAAGGCCTCCCAATACCGAAGATCCTTGCAGGTTTCCTGGTGCTGCTCGATGGCCAGGCTGGTGCGGTAGGCGGCCCACGGTAGATTGAACTTGAGGGCGCGAAACTCAAACTTCGCCTTCACGTTGCGGTCCTGGATCTTGTTCCAGGGCGTGCCCGTGCGGATTTGCTCCGCCACGTCCAGCACGCCATACATCGCGCCGCGTTCGTCGCCCGCGGTGATCCTCAGGCCCTGGCGCGAGCTGACCCGCCGGAAACCATCCGCGCCCAGGTTGGGCATCAGAGTCGGATCAACAGTGACCACGATCTCCTCGCCTTGGTCGGGCACTTGATTCATAGTCCGCTTCAAGGTGCTCGAGTGCCGCTGGAGTGCCGTTTCCAGTTTGCCCAGGGAGAAGCGAAGCATCGGCGAATCGGGTGCCATGACGGTGACTTCGGCGGCTTGGAGCGATGCAGCGCACGCAAACAGCACGACGAACAGCAGCGTGAGACGAACGAGGTTGGATTTCATGGTTGACGGCCTTTCATATAAACTCGCGGCGATCGTTGCCACAGGCACATTACGCAGTCCCAGTGGCTTGTCCGCATCCTTTACTTCGTCTTGGAGAAGAAGTCGCGGAAGTTCTTCATGTATCCATATCCCGGAGGATTGTCCTGATGTCTGATGATGTCCCAATCGCCATAGGTGTAATAGTAGGTGTTGCAGACGCCCGACATCTGCACGTTCCAAATGCTCTTGTGAGGCTGTCGTCGTGGACGGTGAGCAGGCGATGATATCCGTCCGTTGAGCGGATGAACTTCAGGCGGTCGATCTTGTAGCGAGTGGACTTTTCGTATTGGGCTTCCTTCGCCAGGTTCCAGATGACGTTTGGATAGGCGGCATAGCGGGCGATCACATAGCGGAAAAAGAGGTCATCCTCTGGACTGTGATTCTTGGGCCAGTTTGCCAGCTTGTTGTAGACCTTGAAAAAGAGGTAAGCCGTCATCCCCCGTTGGTTCATGGCTTTCATGACTTGGCGGATTGCCGGCAAAGCAAAGTCCGGAAGATAACAGCACTAACAGAAACGAAAGGCGTGGGTTGCTCATGGCTTCTAATACTCCGGCAGAGGTTTGGGTTCGGATGGCAGGAACGCGAGCAGCTTTTTCATCCGGTCGAGTTCCTCGCGGTATTCCAACTTGGCGACAAGGTTGGTTAATTCACGAGGATCATTCTTCAAGTCAATCAACATGGCGCCTTCGCGTCCGCTGTCGAACTCGGCATAGAGAAAACGATCGTCGCGAACCGCCCGGTGCAGTTTGCCGCCCCGGTAATTGACGGCATAGGCGGGATAAGCCCAATCCGCGGAGGGCTTTCGCAGAAGCGGAACCAAGCTGCGTCCTTCAATGCCATCCGGGGCTTTCAGCTCACAAAGCTCGGCCAGTGTTGGGAAAATGTCCAGCGACTGAACAACCCTTTGGCTGGTTCCCCCTTTCGAAATCCCGGGTCCGGCCATTATGACCGGCACCCGAAGACCGAGATTGAACAGCGAGCCGTGCTTGGACCATTTGCCCTTTTCCCCAAGGTGGTATCCATGATCACCCCAAAAAACGACGATCGTATTCTTATCCAGGCCCGTTTCGCGGAGGACATCTAAAACCCGACCGGCGTTCCAATCCACCCATTTGACTGAAGCCTGATACGCCTGGATCATCTCTTTGGCCGCCGGCTCGCTGGCTTTCCGCCCGATGAACAGATCGCCATTGGGGGGAAGTGCAGCAGCGGGAAACTCTGGAGTGGCGTCCGGCTCGGGCTTGAAATCCACCGGCAGAGGAATGGTGTTCAGCGGGAGCGAATCGAACCACTTTATTGGCGCGGCGGGAGGAGAATGAGGCTTTTGGAAACCGCACGTCATGAAGAAGGGTTTTTGGTTTTTGGCATACTCGCGCAGCTTGGCTATTGTTTGGTCGGCGGTTATAAAGTCTGGGTATGTTTCACCATCCCCCTCGAGAACGATGATTCGGTCTGAATGTATGCGGTGAATACTGCTATCGTAGGGCCTGTCGCCTTTGAAAGATAAGAAAGGGTCTTCGGCCCTTTTGACACGGATGGTCCAAGATGGCAGATCATCCGCACTATCGTGGAACACTTTGCCAATACCAAGGGTATCGTAGCCCGCGTTTTTGAAAAGCTGAGGCAACGTGACCATGTCCGGATACGAGTCGCGGAAGTAGTTCCGATTGCTGAGGGCACCCGTTGTCGTGGGGTGCCTGCCGGTCAGCATGGACGTGCGGGAGGGGTTGCAAAGGGGATACTGAACCCAGGCGTTGGCGAAGCGGACCCCTCTTTCGGCCAACCGGTCCAGGTTTGGGGTTTCGACATAGGATCCGTAACAACTGAGGTCCGGACGCAAGTCATCGGAAAGGATGAACAAAACGTTTTGGCGGGCCGGGCTGCCAAATGCGACGCTGGCGAGGAGTGCCAAAAGGCCGAGCACTGCGAGAGAACGTTTGATCGTGTGGCTGGACATGCGGTGACTCCAATTCATAATTGATGTTGGGTTTGTTCGTAGCGAAATAACGTATTCATGGGCGAACTGTGGCAAGCCGGACTGGCCGCAACAAGTTGAAGAACACGAGCCAGGCGGCCCGGACGTTTCGCCGATCGGAATTCACCTGCCGGCAGGTCCAGACCAAGAGACCCTGGGCCATACCTCGGAACAAGCCTATTCATCATTGTTCGATTTACTTCTCTTACGCATCGCCTTCTTGTCAACATCGGCTGCCCCGTTGCGGGGTGAATCCGGTTCATCGTGTGTGGGCAGGTGCTTCTTGAATCCGGCGATGACCTCGCTGTATTCGGGGTCCGAGGCCAGGTTTTTATGTTCCATCGGGTCGGTGGAGTGGTCGTAGAGTTCCTCGGCACCGTCGGCCCTGCCGCCATACCAGGTGTAGCGGTAGCGTCCGTCGGTGAGGGAGTGGTTCTTGAACTGGTAGGTGGTCAGGGTCGGATGGTTCCAATCCATCCCCGGATTCTTGAGCAGCGGCGCAAAGCTGCGCCCTTCGTTTTACGGATTGGGCGGCAGCCCGCATAATTCGACTAGTGTGGGATACATGTCGAGCAAATTGACAACCCCCTCGCACTTGAAACCGGGCGGCGTTAGGCCGGGCACGCCCACGATGAAGGGCACGCGGTCCGACTCTTCCCACAGATCGGTCTTGCCGTATTTAAGTTTTTCGCTGAGATGCCAGCCGTGGTCACCCCAGATCATGATGAGGGTGTCGTCGGCATACTTGCTCTTTTCCATCGAGTCGAACAGCACGCCGAGGCAGTGATCCACATAGCTGATGCTGGCCAGATAGGCTCGCTGCGCCTGTTTGTGCATGTTGGCTTTGTCGGCCAGCAGAAATCGCGAGTCCGGGCTGAAGATCGGCCTGCCGTCCCTGCGGACAATGTCATCAAGATCATCGCGAAAGATCTCCACCGGTTCGATTCTCTCCAGAGGATAGAGGTCGAAGAATTGCTGCGGGACATACCACGGCAGATGCGGCTTTGAGATGCCCAGCGCCAGGAAGAATGGCTTGCCGTCAAAGTCGCGCTGCATCTGATCGGCCGCCCATGTGCACGCAACGTAGTCTTTGGTCTCTTGCACCGCCGCCGTGCAGGCGCCCCAGGCAAAGTCAGTGCCGCCGGCTTGGATGCCGTCCACCGGAGGGGGTGTTTCCTCCCACAGCATGCCCTTATTGCTGCCGCCGGGGTGGGCGAACTCGTGGAAAGCCCACTGGCCTTCATCAATGCCGGCCGCTGTCGCGTGCTTGTGGAAAATCTTGCCGGCGGAGAGCGTGTGATAGCCGTGCTTGCCGAAATATTCAGGCAGGGTGACGACATCCTTGGCCTTCGCCGCGTTCTTGAGATTCTGACCGTAGAAGCCATTGCCCAGCATCGCGCCGATGGCATTGCGCCCGGTGCGCAACAGATGCGTGACATCGTGCGTCACATAATATGCGTGAACATCGTAAGTCGTCTGGCCGGGATCGAGCACCGCGTCG
>Ga0315287_10003159_pt1 | contig 15843 bp, 14 predicted proteins | sample YL17G11_0_MG_FD_205037 | JGI IMG/M metagenome (GOLD analysis project Ga0315287, IMG submission 205037) | Sediment microbial communities from Yellowstone Lake, YNP, Wyoming, USA - YL17G11_0 | ecosystem: Environmental > Aquatic > Freshwater > Lake > Sediment | place: USA: Wyoming | collected... | reverse complement strand
TTGCTGGTGTTTCAAGCAACGCCCAAAGGGCAGAAAAGTCCCCCCCGCAAGTTAGACAACCTTTCGAAAGCGGATGGGCCGCGCCGGAGCCATGGCCTCGGCTGCCCGCATAATGCTGGCCGCATCAATCCCATGGTGCCGATAGAGATCGTCAATGGTTCCGGTTTGCCCGAAATGTTCAACGCCCAATGACCGGGTGCGATGGCCGTGCACGGAGCCAAGCCAGGCCAAGGTAGCAGGATGGCCGTCAATCACCGTTATCAAGATGCAGTCGGGTGGCAATTCTCCCAGCACCCGTTCAATGTGACTGCGTGCCTGCATCTGCCCGCGCTCGCGTGCCCGCTGTGCGGCCGTCCATCCCGCGTTCAGCCTGTCTGCCGAGGTGATGGCGAGCAGGCCGATATCACGCCGGTCCTCGGCCATGAGGCCGGTAGCCTCGATGGCCCCGGGTGCCACCGCACCAGTATAGGCCAGCACCACCTGCGCATTCGGGCCCGGCTTGCGCATCCAGTAGCCGCCATCGACGATGTCGCGGGAAAGCTCCGGTGTGAGGATGCGCGTCGGCTGCTCCAATGGCCGGGTTGACAGGCGCAGATAGATCGAACCGCCCGTATGGTCGCGCAGCCAACTGTGTTCGTCGACCTCTCCCCTGCCGTCGCGCTGCATATATTCGAAAGCAAACCGCATGATGACGGCGAGTTCATCAAGAAACGCAGGCTCGAAGGCACACAGGCCGTCCTGTGCCATGCCGACAAGCGGCGTGCCGATGGATTGATGCGCACCTCCCTCGGGAGCAAGGGTCACACCTGAAGGCGTTGCCACCAGCATGAAGCGCGCATCCTGGTAACAGGCGTAGTTCAATTGATCGGCGGCCCGGTAGATGAAGGGATCATAGACTGTGCCGATGGGCAGCAGCCTTTCGCCGTTGATGCTGTGAGATAGTCCGAGCGCCGACAGCATGAGGAAGAGGTTGGACTCCGCAATGCCGAGCTCAAGATGCTGACCCTGTGGCGAGAATTCCCAAGTGTAGGTGGATGGAATGCGTTCGGACTTGAAGGTGTCAGCCATCTTCTCCAGGGCAAAAAGACCGCGGCGGTTCACCCAGGGTCCGAGATTAGTGGACACGGTGACATCCGGTGAAACAGTGACAATACGACTGGCGAAGGGGCCGTCATCCCGGGCAATTTCATTGAGGATCTGGCCAAAGCCCATTTGTGTGGATACGGGCTTGCCGCCTGCTGGCGGGAAGGCAAGCATGTCAGGCACTGCAACGGGCTGCGCGTCGAGGCGTCGGCACCCCTTGGCAAAGAACGCTGCTTGGTCGACAAAGGCTTGCAAGCCGAAGGCTGGCGTTTGGGTGCCTTCCCACTTCTCCCATTCATGGCCCTTGCGAACTCCAAGGCTCTCCTGAAAGATCTCGAACTGGGCCGGCGTCATCAGGCCTGCATGATTGTCCTTGTGTCCGGCCAGCGGCAGCCCGAACCCCTTGATGGTATAGCAGATGAAAAGGGTGGGCCGGTCGTGGGCGGCGGCCTTGGCAAAGGCAGCAAGCAAAGAAGGGATATCATGGCCACCGAGGTTGCCCATGAGGGTTGCAAGTTCAGCATCCGTGCGCTTCTCGATGAGTTTGGAAACAGGCCCCTGGTCGCCAATTTCATCGCTCAAGCGCTTGCGCCAGGCCGCACCGCCCTGGAAGGTCAGGGCTGCATAGAGTTGGTTGGGGCAGCGGTCAATCCAGTCGCGTAAGACGTCGCCACCTGCTTCGGCAAAGGCCTGCCGCTGCAGCAAACCGTGCTTGACGATGACCACGTCCCAGCCGAAATTGCGGAACAAGGCCTCGAATTTTTCCCACAGCCCTTCGCGGATGACGGCGTCGAGTGATTGGCGGTTGTAGTCAACGATCCACCAGGTATTCCGCACGCCATGCTTCCAGCCTTCGATCAGGGCTTCATAGATGTTGCCTTCATCCATCTCGGCATCGCCCACCAGCGAGATCATGCGGCCCGTGGCACGGTCCTTCATCCAGCCATGAGCCTTCACGTAGTCCTGCACCAGGCTGGAGAACAATGTCTGTGCCACGCCAAGACCCACCGAACCTGTCGAAAAATCCACATCATCTACATCCTTGGTCCGCGACGGATAGCTCTGCGCACCAGTGAAGCCGCGAAAGTTCTCAAGCTTTTCCCGCGTCTGGTTGCCGGCGAGATACTGGATGGCGTGGAAAATGGGTGAGGCATGAGGCTTCACCGCTACCCGGTCCTCCGGGCGGAGGACCGCGAAGTATAGCACAGTCATGATTGTGGCGAGGGATGCCGAGGAGGCCTGGTGACCGCCCACCTTCACCTCGGAAGCCTCGCGGACGTGGTTGGCATTGTGGATCATCCAGCTCGCAAGCCACAAGACGCGGCGTTCGAGTTCAGCAAGATGCGCGATCTCAGTTTCGTTCATGTGCCGATTTCCCGGTGGACAGGCCCTACAATCTGCATGGGGTCTAGCACAAATATGCGCATTGCCAAAATGTCAGAACCTCGCGATATTTATGACCATGAATTTGCAATTTGCAAAGCGAATGGAGCGTGTCCAGCCATCTGCCATTCGTGAACTGCTTCGGCTCGGTGCGGACCCGGATATCATTTCCTTCGGCGGCGGCTACCCTGACGCTTCGCTGTTTCCTACGGAGCAGCTGAACGCAGTCTACACCGAGGCCATTTCGCGCAATGGCCGGCTGTCATTGCAGTATAGCTTTTCGAACGGACTGCCCAGGCTGCGCGAACAAATTGCCCAACGAATGGGGCGGGATGGCGTCACATGTTCCCCGGAAGAGGTGTTGATCCTGCAAGGAAGCCAACAGGGATTGGACCTTACGGCAAAACTTCTGATCGACCAAGGCGATGTCATCATTACCGAAAATCCCACCTTTCTGGGCGCACTCATCGCATTCAACCCGTGCGAACCAAATTACGTCACGGTCCGCGTCGATGCCGACGGCATGGACATGGATGACCTTGAAAGCAAGCTGCACACTGCCAAGAGGGTTAAGTTCCTGTACACGGTTCCTGACTTCCAAAATCCGACAGGTGTCACCATGAGTGCCGATCGGCGCAGGCGCCTGATCGACCTGGCCAACCGGTTTGATTTCATCGTTCTGGAAGATTCTCCCTATAGGGAGATCCGCTATCAGGGCAGTTCTCTTCCCACATTAAAGAGTTTGGACACTGAAGGCCGGGTGGTTTTCCTTGGCAGTTTTTCTAAGGTCCTCGCGCCCGGCATGCGGCTGGGCTGGGCAGTTGCTTCTGAAGACCTTATCCAGAAGCTCGGGCTACTCAAGCTTGCTGCCGACACGCAGTGCAGCACGCTGAACATGACCGCTGCCTCTCTCTTTCTCGACCACTACGACATTGAGGCGCACATCCGGTCCATTCGACAGGCCTATCTGCGCAAGAAGGAGTTGATGTTTGACACCATTCGGCAAACCTTTCCCCAGGATGTGAGATTTACCGATCCCAGCGGTGGCCTCTTCACCTGGCTCACCTTTCCGGAAGGTTTTGATTCAGCAAAGTTCATGATGGAGCAAAGCTTGCCGAAGGCAAAAGTGGCCTATGTTCCGGGGGCAACTTTCTTTCCTCACACTCACGAGACTAACCACGCACGAGTGAACTATTCCTCGCAACCCGACGACAAGATTGTGCAGGGCATCTCGGCCCTCGGCCAGCTGCTGAAGGATTATCTCAAGGCCTGATAGAAATAGCTCACGCGGAGGAACACGAGTATGCCCGTCATTTTGGATAGTTGCCCAGCTGATATGGTTTCTGCTGCTGCCATTGCGCGTTGGGCCCACGTGCCTGTGGCGGTAGCTGTGGATGTGACACACGCCACTTGCCAGATTGACCGCGCCATCCGCCCCTTGTGCTCGCCGGGTCATCAATCACGCCTGTTTGGAAGGGCTGTGACGGCCTTGTGTGAACCGCCAGATTTTGGTGCAGTGCTTTATGCCCTCGATCAGGTTAAGCTGGGCGATGTCCTGGTGATAGCGGCAGGTGGGCATAGGGAAACCGCGATGATCGGTGAGATACTGGGGGGTCATCTGAAACAGTTGGGTGCGCGTGGCCTCGTGTGCGACGGCGCCATTCGGGACGTGGCAGCACTTGCCAAATGGCCGGAGCTATCCGTCTTTGCGCGTGCCATCACACCACGCGGGCCCACATCGGCAGAGCGGGGCAAGGTGAATGCGAGCGTTGTCATTGGCGGGCGTCTTGTCAGCCCGGGAGACCTGATCATCGGTGATGATGACGGCCTCGTTTCGCTCGACCCGAAGTCCCTTGCCGAATTCATTGCTGCTGCCGAGGCCAAACTTGATCGCGAGGCCGAGTGGTTGCGAAGCCTCGCCTCCGGCCGCTCCGTGGCCGAGACCTTCAATCTTCCGTAAGCGCAGCGCCGCCCCTTTCCGTCATTCCGGCACAGGCGCATCCTTGCGCAAGAGACCCTGGGATTTCAGGTCGGCCCAGAACTGGTGTGGTATGGGGTGGCTCACCAATGCGATGTTCTGTTCCATCTGGGCCACACTCCGCGTGCCCGGTATATGCGAGACAACGGTGGGATGGGCGAGTAGGAACTGCAGGGCAGCGGCAGGCAGTGGCACCCTGTGCTGTTTGCAGACCGCTTCGATTTTGCCAACCTTTTCCATGATGGGTTCGGGTGCAGGGGCATAGTTCCATTTGGCCCCCGGTACCGCGCCGGTTGCTAGGATGCCACCATTGAATCCGCCGCCTATGACAACGGCCGTCTTGCGGCGTTCGCACAAGGGCAGCAGCTCGTTGAGGGCGTCCTGTTCCAGCAGAGTATAACGCCCCGCCACCAGCAGCGTATCAAAGTCACCGGCTTGCATGAAATCGAGCATGACCTCCCAGTTGTTGACGCCAACGCCGATGGCCTTCACGAGGCCCTGGTCGCGCAGGTCGACAAGGGCATGGTAGCAGCCGTCCATCGCCTGCTTGAAATACACCTTCTGCATTTCGGGCCCGTGGGTGAAGACATCCGCGTCGTGGATGAAAAGGATATCAATGTATTCGAGGCCAAGCCGCTGCAAGGAGTCCTCGAAGGAGCGCATGGTGCCGTCATAGGAGTAATCATATTTGCAGCGGAAGGGCAGGCCATCGACCCAGGGCGCAAAGTCAATGTCCTGGCGCAGCGCCGGCTTGAGGACACGCCCCACCTTGCTGGACAGAACGAATTCGTGGCGTGGCCGCCAGCGCAGGTACTGCCCTACGCGCGCCTCCGAAAGGCCATGGCCATAGTAGGGGGCGGTGTCAAAATATCTAACCCCAGCATCCCAGACGCGATTGATCATGGCTTCCGAGTCATGCTCGGAAATTGGTTTCAGGAAATTGCCGATGGGGGCTGCACCAAATCCCATATCGGTGACGGAGAGGCTGGTACGGCCAAATTTGCGTAAGTTGATTCCTGACATGGGCTTAACCCTTTCTACGAACCGGCGCGGATCATGTCCGCCGCCTTTTCTGCAATCATAATGGTTGCCGCGTTGGTGTTTGACGACACGAGGGCGGGCATGATTGAGCAGTCGACGACCCGCAGTCCCTGAAGCCCATGCAACATGAGCTGGGGTGAAACGACCGCCATGTCGCCATGTCCCATGGCGCATGTACCGGCGGGATGGTGGTCGGTCTTAGCCATGCGGCATGCATAGTCAAGAATGTCCTTGGGCGAAGTGCAGTTCTTTCCCGGGAGGCGCTCTGCTGCAATACTGCCCTTGAATGCGTCGGCCCCGATGATGTCACGCGCCAGTTGCAGAGCGGCAAGCGACATGTTGCGATCATGGGGGTCGGACCAGTAGTTGGGATCAATCAAAGGTGGAGCGTTGGGATCGCTGCTTTTCAGGCGCACGGTACCGCGCGAGCGGGGTCTCATGTAGGCCGAATTCAAGGTAATGCCGGCATTGGTCAACTTGGCGATTCCCGCCTCGATGCCTGAGCCCAAGCCTAAATGAAACTGTACGTCAGGGGCAGGTGCATTCTTTTCCAGATACCAGAAGCCACCTGTTTCGAACAGGCTTGATGCGACCGGTCCGCGCCCCGTCAAAAGGTAGCGCATGGCAGCAAGCGCTGCCCAATACGGTTTCCCATATTTGTCATAACTGAGATCGCCCGTGCACTCGGCAATGACGCAAACGTCGAGATGATCCTGCAGGTTGGAGCCGACGCCTGGCAGGTTATGCACCACCGGAATGCCGACCGACCTCAAGTGATCGCCGGGCCCAATCCCCGAAAGCTGAAGCAGTCTCGGAGAGCCGACAGTTCCGGAACTCAGAACAACCTCGCGATCCGCACGCAAGATTTCTCGCTGACCGTTTTGCATCACTTCAACGCCGATGGCGCGGCCCTTCTCAACCACTATGCGCAAGACGAATTGATTGAGCATGACGGTGAGATTGGTGCGACCCACGGCCTGTTTCAGGAAAGTGCGCGCGGTTGACGAGCGTTTCGCGTCGCGCTGGGTCAACTGGTAATAGCCAACCCCTGCCGGATTGGCGCTGGTGAGGTCCAGATTACGCGGTATGCCCTTTTCGGCCGCTGCCTTAAAAAAGGTTTCGCAGATCGGAAGTGCAGCCAAGGGTTTCGAGACGCCAAGCGGGCCTCCCTTGCCGTGCAACTCGTTTTCGAAGCTGTCATTGTCCTCCGATTTGCGGAAATAGGGCAGCACGTCCTGGAAGCTCCAACCCTCGCAGCCAAGCTCAGCCCAGTGGTCGTAATCATAGGCCATGCCGCGCGTGTATATTTGTGCATTGATGGTGGATCCGCCGCCGATCACCTTTGCAAGCGTGAACCAGAAGACACGATCCTGCATGTGCTTCTGCGGGACCGTTGAAAAACCCCAGGACCCGATCCCCTTGGTCATTTTGGCAAAGCCTGCCGGCCAATGATAAAGGAAGTAGTTGTCTGCCCCACCTGCCTCCACTAGAAGGACACGCGTATCGGGATCTTCGGTCAGTCGTGAAGCCAGGACACAACCCGCTGATCCGCCGCCGACAATGATGTAGTCAAATGCTTTTCCCATAGTGACTGGAGTTCCGCTCCACTATTTTTGCCAACAGGCACTAATTTTTTCGATAACCAGATCGTTACATATACGACGGCAACAGTCTATGACTTACTTATTGGAAGCCGCTCCATGATATGTGTTGCAATCGCACAAACCTCTTCATTTTGATTCTTGAGCTGAATTTCAGCGGGCGTTCGCATCGTATCCGCCGCGGCCGTGCTGATCGTGAAGCCAATGGTAGTCGTGTCGCCAACGAAGTCCGGCCTCAGGAAGCGGATCCGATCATAACCCAATGAAACCGCATAAAAGGCCTTGGATAACCGACCGCAGCCATCAGTAATCACTGTTGAGGCGCGCGACATGAATTCGACAAGAAGTGCTCGGTGAGCAATGCGCCGCCCGTAGACTGTTTTCGCCATGAACTGTTCGTCCATATGATTGGGGCAAAGGTCCCCGGTCAATCCTGCAAAGAGATAGATGTCACTTTCCGCCAGTGTCCGGGAAAAGCGGGCGGAGGCACCGACCGCCGCAGCAAAATCATCCGTCATGCACCGTCCTTCAGCAATTCGCGGGCAATAATGGTGCGCTGGATTTGGTTCGTGCCTTCATAGATTTGGGTAATCTTGGCGTCGCGATAGAGTCGCTCCACTTCAAAACCACGGATATAGCCTGATGCGCCGAAGATCTGGATGGCGTTTGCTGTGTGCTGAACTGCTACATCGCCTGCGAAACACTTGGCGATAGAGCAGTCCATGGTGGCCTTTTGCCCGGCATCCATGGTCATGGCGGCGCGGTGCACAAGCGCCCGTGCTGCGGTGATATCTTTCTTCATGTCCGCCATCAGCCATTGTAGACCCTGGTTATCCGCAATGGCCCTGCCGAACTGCTTGCGGGTTTTGGCAAAATCGACAGCAGCTTCCAGGCCTGCCTGCGCTATCCCTACGGCAAGTGCACCAATGCCGATGCGGCCCTTGTCGAGAACGCTCATCATGATATGGAAGCCACGGTTGAGGGGTCCCAGCAGCGCATTTTCACCCAGTCTTACATCTTCAAAATGCAGGGCACCCACAGGGGAGGCGCGCTGGCCCATCTTGTTTTCCTTTTTGCCCCGCGTGACGCCGGGGCTTGCGAGGTCGACGATGAAAATGGACATGCCACGACTGCCGGCCGAGGGGTCGGTGCGTGCCAGCACAAAGCCCACATCGGCAACTGGCGCGTTGTGGATCCAGATTTTCGATCCGCTGAGGCGCCAGCCCGTTCCGTCACGCAGGGCAGCCGTCTTGATTCCCGACACATCTGTTCCAGCCTCTGCCTCCGTGATGCAGTAAGACACGCGTTTTCGTGCGGCAAGTATGTCAGCAAGATAGCGCTGGCGCTGCCCGTCGGTACCATGGACAGAGAGCAGCGTGCCGATGAGTTCAACGAGTCCACATTGATCTGCCACCGAGGCATAACCGCGCGACAGCTCTTCCATGACCACGGCATAGGACAATGCATCAAGTCCTGCGCCACCATAGTCAGACGGCACGGTTATGCCAAACAGGCCAAGTTCCGCCATGTCGGAATAGATGTCGACCGGAAATTCTTCCGATTCATCGAGCGCCACGGCCCGCGGCCGTACACGGCTGTCAGCAAAGCGGCGTGCCGTATCGTTGATCTGGGTGTAAACATCGGCGCTCAGGCTTGGCACCGGAAGGAAAAAACCGGAATTGCTCATGGCACTCTCTTGACGATTCGCAAGATAGTTTCGAGATTGAAGCGAAGTCGGGCTTCCAGGCTTTCCTTGGCCATGAGGTCTCGTTCATAGACTATGGATCCGGTACAGCGGTTGGTGAGATAGTAATAGCCGATGGCAGCTATCGTGATGTTGAGCTGCACTGGGTCGATGCCTGACCTGAACACACCCTTGGCCACGCCGCGATCGAGCATCGACTTCACCATCTGCATGAATTGGCCGCTGACCTCGTGGATGGCCTTGGATGCCTTGAGGTGTCTGGCGCGATGCAAGTTTTCACTGTTCACGAGTGTAAGGAATTCCGGATGTTCGAGGTAGTAGTTCCAGGTGAAGGAAACCAGGGTTGAGATGGCCTCTTCGGGTTCCAGTTCATCGAGATGGAGCTTTTGCTCGGCAGAACGGATTCCGATATAGGCCGCTTCCAGCACTTCAGTGAACAGCCTCTCCTTGCTGCCAAAGTAGTGGTAGATCATGCGCTTGTTGGACTTTGACCGGAGTGCGATCTCATCAACTCTAGCACCTCCCAATCCCTTGCGCGCGAATTCAACAGTAGCTGCTGCGAGAATGCGTTTGCGGGTCTGATCTGCGTCGCGCGGCATGCCATCCCGGCGTTTGGCAGGAAGGGGAGGTGAGGGAACTGCAACTACATTTGCCATAGATCCTGCCATGCAAAAAACAATCTTCCATTAGCCACTAAATCATCTGCGCCAACTTGCAGCCAGGTTCTTGACTATCTCGTATAATGTAGTAACTAGTTAGTGCAGTAAAGACTAAAACGATGCGGGGATTTGATGACTCGGGTGTGGCGCACATTTTTGGGGCCCTGATTGTTCAGGGTTGTGCGGATCGACATGACCTTCATGGGTGTTTCGGCATTTGCTCAGTAGACTATTTCGGTTTCATACTTGTTGCCGCGGACGCTATCACCATAGAACGCGCCAAGGTCCTGATCATCAAGTAGGAGCAAGCCATGCAAGTCGCCATTCCCAGCCGCAACGGCATTCCCCTATTTGGCCTTGGCACCTTTCCGCTCAAGGGAGATGATGCCGCGCGCGCCGTGGCGATGGCACTGGAAATCGGAATACGGCACATCGATACGGCGCAGATGTACGGTAACGAAGCGGACGTTGGCCGTGCCATCCGGCAGGGGGCTGTCCCCCGCGACCAATTGTTCGTGGTCACCAAGGTAGATCCCGGCAACATTACAGAGGAACGCTTTGCCAGCTCTGTGAAACGCTCAATGGAAGACCTTGGCGGCCCTGCTGACCTTCTGCTGATTCACTGGCCGCCTTCGGAAACCGAATTCGATGCCGCACTGGACCGCCTCATGGCCACACAGGAAAAGGGCCTCACGCGCGCAATCGGCATCAGCAACTCAACACCCAACATGATGCGCCGGGCTCAGCAGCGCACGGGTGGCCTTATCGTCAACAACCAGGTGGAATTTCATCCCTTGCTCGACCAGCAGAAACTGCTGGCAGCGGCGTACGAACTTAGCATCGTGGTGTCGGCCTACAGTCCTCTGGGCCGTGGCGCTGCGTTGAAACCGATGGTCATACAAGGCATTGCAAAGCGCATTGGCCGGCCACCGTCCGAAGTGGTGTTGCGGTGGATCATCCAGCAGGGAGTTGCCGCCATTCCCATGACGACGAAACGCGACAATGCGCTATCGAACCTGAATGCATTGACGTTTGAACTGTCAGGCGAAGATATGGCCGCCATCACGGCCCTGGGCACGCGGCAGGGCCGCCTCATCAATCCGGGATGGATGGCTGGCCGATGGGATGAATGAAACGTTCAAGAGGGCTCCTTAACTCACCGACGCAAAACGTTCGGCGCAAACCTGCAGGGTTTCCTCCATCGACCGCTTCCACCAGTTTTTTGTGGAGAAGATTTCAACTTCAACGGCGCCCCTGTAGCCCCCAATCTCAGCCATGTTGCGGATGCCTCGCACGTCGATGACGCCGTCGCCCATCATGCCACGATCGTTCAATACATCCGCCGTAGGTACTAGCCAGTCGCAGACATGGAAACCAAAGATACGCCGTGTGGCACCCGCCCGGGCAATCTGACCTGCAAGGTCGGGATCCCACCAGACATGATAGACGTCTATGCAGGCGCCAAGCCACGGATCGGCGCTTGAACCTTCTACCGCCTCGCACATGTCAAGCGCCTGCGACAGGAGCGACAGGCATGACCGGTCCGCGGCATAGACGGGATGCAAGGGTTCCAGCGCAATCCTCACTCCATGCTGCCTGCCATGCTCAACCAGGAGGCCCGCCGCTTCCTGGACCTGGGCACGAGCGGCTGCGATGTCCTTCGATCCTGTCGGCAATCCGCCCACTACCATGACAAAGGAGTAGGCGCCGAGTGCGCCCGCATCGGTGATGGCCAACCGATTGGCTTGCACGTTCTGCTCAAATGTGAGACGGGTCAAGGCCGGGATGTAAGTGCTCCGGCAGTAGCCGGTCACGGCAAGACCCGCATCGCGGATGTGACGGCTGATCTTTGCCACATCCTGGCCCTCTACCTCGCGTCGCCAGGGTGCTATGGCGCCAAAGCCCGCCCGTGCCACCGCATCGACAACGTCATCGATGGGGGCCCGGAAGCCCAAAGTGGCCGTGTTGATGGCACACAGGTTGCGGTTGGAGAGGTCGCGCATTACGCACCGTAAACGGCGAGCAGATGCTTCATGCGCTTCACCGCAAGTTCAGGGTCGCTCAATAGGCGTGCCTGGTCTGCGAGTTGGAAGATTTCCGTGAAATAGGGCAGCGGCCGCATAGCTTGGGCCCCGCCCACCATGGTGAAATGATCCTGATGGCCGTTGAGCCAGGCTAGGAAGACCACCCCGGTCTTGTAATATTGCGTAGGAGCACGGAAAATCAGCCGCGACAGGGGCACGGTAGGATGCAGCAACGCGTTATATTTCTTCAGGTTGCCTTTACTCAAGGCGACAAGAGCGGCAGACGCGGCAGGCCCAATGGCGTCAAAGATGCCGAGCAGGGCGTGCGAGTATCCCTGGTCGTCGCCAGCGATGAGGTCAGGGTAGTTAAAATCGTCACCGGTATACATCTTTATGGACGCGGGAAGTCGCCGACGCATCACCACTTCCTTCTGGTCGTCAAGCAGGGAGATCTTGATGCCATCCACCTTCGAAATATTGTCGCTGATGACGCTCAGCGCCGTCTCCATCGTCTGCTTGAAATCATCGCCGCGCCAGTAGCCCTTGAGGGCAGGGTCGAACATGTCTCCCAGCCAATGCAGGATGACGGGATGGTCAGCCTCCGCCAAAACCCTTCTGTAGACGGAAACATAGTCATCTGGTGATTTCGCCACCTTCACCAGGGCTCGGCTCGCCATGAGAATGATACGCCCGCCGACTTTCTGGATGGCGTGAAGCTGCTCGTGATAGGCCTTTACCACATCATCGAGCGAGCGTGCTGAGGTGGGTGAGAGGTGATCGGTGCCGCAGCCCGAGTAGATGAGCGGTGCCCGTTTGCCCGCGTACTCAAGTGAGCGGCGGATGAGCTCGAGGGCAGTGGGCCAGTCCAGGCCCATGCCCCGTTGCGAGGTATCCATCGCCTCGGCAATGCCAAAGCCCAGATCCAGCAGGTGGCGGCGGTAGGAGAGGGTGCCATCCCAGTCAATCGCTGGCCTGCCGGACGGATCCGCATTGCTGAAGGGATCGGCCACCACGTGGGCGGCTGCAAATGCCACGCGGTTGAAAGGGGATTTGGGTTTGCGCAAAGGCAGAGGGTCGGCCACAAGGCGGTAAGTCGTACGTGTGCCATCTGCGGCTGGCAGGACGATTTTCATGGTCAGTACCTCACAGTCAAAAGACCTGCATCCGCCTGGATGACCTGTCCCGTGGTATACGGCAGCATACCGGTGGCAAGGGTTACAGTGATACGGGCCACTTCCTCAGGTTGGCCGAACCGTTTGATCACGATGAGGCCGTCCTCGATCAGCCGGTCGTAGCGCTCCCTGGAAGGTGCAGTCATGTCGGTTTCGATGAAGCCTGGCTGGATTTCATAAACACCGATGCCGTCGTTCGAAAGGCGCACGGCAAACAGCTTAGATACCATTGAGGCGGCAGCTTTAGATACGCAGTATTCCCCGCGGTTGATCGAAACACCCAGCGCATTGGCTGAAGTTATATTGACTATGCTGCGATGGCCGGAGGAGGGTGTTTCAAGAAGCCGCCGTGCAAAGGTCTTGGTAAGAAAGAAAGTGCCGCGCGTATTCACACTCTGGCAGCGATCATAGCTTTCAGGTGTGACGTCCAGCAGGTCGCCCCGGCTCATCACGGACACACCGGCATTGTTGATAAGGGTGGTAAGTGGGCCTACCGCCGCCGCCTGGTCCAGCAATGGATCATGCTGGTCGAGCTTGGAGATATCACAGGCCAGCGCTACGGCCTTGCGACCAAGTTTGGTGATTTCGCCAGTAACGGCCCGCAACTCGTCACTCGCCTCGAGGTCGACTGCGGCAATATCAAAGCCTGCCCGAGCGAGAGCCAGGGCTATGGCCTTGCCGATGCCCCTACGGGCGCCCGTGACGAGGGCTGCTTGTGTCATGTTGATGCCTCCAACTTGGCCAGTGTCTGCTGGGTGCAAACGAGGCGGAGAATGGTTTGCGTGTTGAAGTCCAACCGCTGGGTCAGAGCCTGCGGACTCATGAGGTTGCGTTCAAAGATGATGGTGCCCGTAAAACGGTTGGTCAGGTAATAATAGCTTATGGCCGCTATGGTAATGTTGACCTGCACGGGATCAAGGTCTTTGCGAAACAGGCCGGCGGCCATGCCGCGGTCCAGCAGGGACTTCATGCGGCCGACGAAGGGCCGGCTTATTTCGTGCACCCGCGATGATGTCTTGATGTGCCGCGCCTTGTGCAGGTTCTCGCTGTTCACCAGCGTGATGAATTCAGGATTGTGGAGATAGTAGGTCCAGGTGAATTGCACTAGCCTCTTCAGCGCGGTGATGGGGTCGTCGTTCTCCACGGCCAGGGCTGCCTCGGCTTCCCGAATACCGGCGTAGGCATCCTCCAGCGTGATGCGGAACAGGGCCTCTTTCCTGCCGAAGTAGTGATAGAGCATGCGCTTGTTGGTTTTTGCCCGCTTGGCAATATCGTCAACCCTGGCGCCGCCCAGGCCTTTATGAGCGAATTCGGCCTTTGCTGCAGCCAGAATGCGAGCCCGGGTTGCTTCCGGATCACGTTTTCTGGGCAAGGTGCTTTTCACCTCACAAACTCCCTTGAAATAACCAACTAGTTATTTATAAGATGCAGTAAGGAGTCTGGCAAGACCCATGGGAGCAATTGATGTTCGATTATGTCATCGTGGGCGGTGGTTCGGCAGGATGCGTGATGGCAGCGCGCCTTTCCGAGCAGACTGACGTGAAGGTCCTGCTACTGGAAGCGGGCCCCCGCGATACCGACCCCTACATCCACATGCCGGTTGGTTTCTTCAAGATGACCGCCGGTCCCCTGACCTGGGGCTATGAGACTGCGCCGCTGCGCCATGCCAACAACCGGGTTGCAGTATACCCGCAGGCCCGTGTCATCGGCGGCGGCAGTTCCATCAATGCGGAGATCTATACACGGGGATGCCCCGCGGATTACGATGGCTGGGTAAGTGAGCATGGCTGCAAGGGCTGGAGCTGGAATGAGCTGAAACCCTATTTCGTTAAATCCGAAGGCAACACCAGACTATCTGGGTCTGAGCATGGCATCGATGGTCCGCTCGGTGTGTCCGACCTGCAGAGCCCGAATCGTACCTCGCTAGCCTATGTACAGGGTTGCATGGAATACGGCATGCCACTTAATCCAGATTTTAACTCCGGTACGCAGGAAGGCACAGGCCTATATCAGACCACAACTCTGAACGGCCGCCGCTGTAGCGCTTCCGTGGGTTATCTCAGGCCGGTGCTGGGAAGATCCAACCTCATGGTGCGCACCGATGTCTCTGTCAACCGCATCATCGTGGAGAAGGGCAGGGCGCGCGGCGTCGAGATCATTGAAGGTAGCGGCCTGCGGCGCATTGAGGCTAGCCAAGAAGTCATCGTCACAGCTGGCGCTATAGGCTCACCCAAGTTGCTGATGCTCTCCGGTATCGGCCCTGCTCAGCACCTGCGTGAGGTAGGTGTTCCAGTAACCTTCGACCTTCCGGGTGTGGGACAAAACTTTCACGACCACTTCTCGACCGATGTAACCTGGGTTTTGAACGGCGATCATTCCTACGACAAATACAAGAAGACGCACTGGAAGGTCTGGGCTGCCTTGCAATACTACATGTTCGGATCAGGCCCCGTTGCTTCCAACATTGTGGAAGCCGGCGCCTTCTGGTGGAGCGACCGTAAGGCAAAGACACCCGACCTGCAGTTCCATTTTCTGGCAGGTGCAGGTGTCGAGGAGGGGGTGGGCACAGTACCCGGCGGCAATGGCGCCACCTGCAATAGTTATCAGGTGAGGCCACGTTCACGGGGCGAAGTAAAGCTGCGGTCTTCCAATCCGGCCGATGCCCCCATCATTGATCCCAACTCCTTTGCGGAACCCTTTGATCTTGAGTGCCACATCGATGGCATCAAGGTAACACAGGAGGTCGGACGTACCAGGGCAATGCGCAAGTTCGTGGCCTCGGAACATTTTCCGGGTCCAGTCTGCAAGACGAAAAAAGATTACGAGGACATGGCACGCGCCAATGCAAGATCATCCTATCATCCGGTCGGCACCTGCAAGATGGGCTTGGACGAAATGACCGTGGTCGATACGCAGCTTAGGGTGCACGGCATCAAAGGCTTGCGGGTTTGCGACAGTTCCATCATGCCCGAGGTCGTTTCCTCCAACACCAATGCGCCAACCATTGCCATTGCAGAAAAGGCCGCGGACCTCCTTCGCGGCAACAGGTGAACCATGCCGAAAATCGTATCAGCCGCCGAGGCCGTAAGGGCCATTGCCCCAGGAGCCACCATTGCTGTGAATTCCTCGTCCGGACTGTGCTGTCCCGATGCCGTGCTGAAGGCACTGGGTGAACGATTTGATCGCGAACGCGCGCC
>Ga0315287_10003154_pt1 | contig 15853 bp, 11 predicted proteins | sample YL17G11_0_MG_FD_205037 | JGI IMG/M metagenome (GOLD analysis project Ga0315287, IMG submission 205037) | Sediment microbial communities from Yellowstone Lake, YNP, Wyoming, USA - YL17G11_0 | ecosystem: Environmental > Aquatic > Freshwater > Lake > Sediment | place: USA: Wyoming | collected... | reverse complement strand
TCACGTCGGGCATCAGCGGATACTCGCCGCCGCCCAAGAAGCCGCGGCGCAGAGAGAGACTCAACTGCTTGTAATGACCTTCGAGCCGCACCCGCTTGCGGTTTTGCGGCCGGAAAAGGCGCCCGGCGTTTTGACGCCGTTGACCCTCAAGGAGCGTCTTCTGACTGAATTGGGGGCGGATTGCATTCTTGTCGTGGAAACCACGTCCGAGCTTCTAAGTCTTTCGGCGGAAGGTTTTATTCGGCGGTTCCTGGTTGAGAACATCCGGCCAAGCCTTGTGGTTGAAGGCGAGAGCTTCAATTTCGGCTCCGGGCGGAGCGGCGGCATCGGCACTCTGCAGGAATTAGGCGTCGAGAATGGCTTCGACGTCAGCGTTGTGGCGGCTAAAGAGGTCGCGCTTTCATCCGGGCGGACCGTCAAGGTATCGAGCACGATTGTCCGGGACCTGCTGGCAAATGGCGACGTGGCCGACGCGGCCGTAGCGATGGGCAGGCCGTATCGGCTGATGGAAAGGATCATTGCCGGTCGAGGAAAGGGCAGAAGGCTTGGTTTTCCGACGGCGAATATGAAGCTGCCGGGGCAGGTCATTCCGGCTCACGGCGTCTATGCCGGGTTTGCAGAGGTTGTGGATACGCCGGATCAATTACTCTCGGCCAAGGCCAAAACTCCCGCTGCGCTGAGCATCGGCACTTCGGCTACCTACGGCGACGAGAATCCGCTGCTGATAGAGGCGCATTTGCTTATAGACGGCGTCGGACGGCTGTACGATAAGTGGCTGGCGATAGACTTTGTCGAGCGTATTCGCCCCCAGAAGAAATTCAAATCCGAGTCCGAACTGTCCGCACAAATCGGAAAAGACTGCAAGAAGGCCAGGACGTTTCTGGCCGACTACGAAGCCCACTGAAGGCTCAGTTTCTTGTGCGAATGGGCGCAATCCCTCAAGTAGAGATTGATAAGATTCTGGTAAGGGATTCCCGTATCTTCGGCCAGCCCCTTGAAATATTCGATAACATCCACGCCGAGGCGAAGTGTGACCTGCTTCTTCAGTTTTGCGGCATAAGGGTTCTTGCGTCCCTTCATCTTTGAAAAGTTATATTCTTTTCTCATTCTAATCTTCCTGTGTATGCTTGTGTTTCTTTCTTTGTCGGCTTTCTTGCGGAGATAATCCTGATTTGTGAGCGTTTCTTCCGCAGGCAATAGCTCACTACTAAGAGCCTATCCGAATAACTTGGTCGTCATGAGGCTGAGCGAAAAGCCCGAGGCCAAGACGGCAGGCCAAAAACGCTCGGAGGCGTGGTTTGTTCCACGCTGAGAACGTTTTTGGCCGACAACGCAGGCATCGGGTTTTGCAGCCAGCCGGAATAGACTGGGTTATTGGGATAGGCTCTAAGACTCGAAGGCGCGCGCTGAGCCCGAGCATCAGGAACCTGTCTTCATCCTGTGAATGGTCGGGATCAAAGAACACAACTGCGTTTTCATCGTAGAAGACGGTTACAGCCTCTTCAAATGAGACCTTGTGTTTTCTCAGGTTCTGCTTTGCCTTCTGGCCATCCCAGCTAAATTCAATCTCGTGCATAATTATATTATATTGCTAAGATCATTATTGTCAAGGCAATCCAACAAGTCTTTTCCAAAGAATGCGTCAAAGCCAAAGAGTTATTGACAGCCTATGAAGCTCACTGAAGGGCGAGTTTCCTCTACGAATCGGCACACCATTGCCTATTCGGTCCGGCCCGACACAATCACGGCCATGACAGGCATGTGGTCGCTGGCCTCGACGTTTATGACGCGGGCGGCTGTACACATGAGGCGGCTGTTGACGATTATGTGATCGAAGCGGTTCTTCAGCTTGATGCCCAGGGGCGTGGGCCATATCCATGTTTTTGTCCGGCGGTCGTAGATCGAAAGGGCATCCTGGGAGCCCTGGTCCAGAAGCCATTTGATTGCTTTGGCCTTCTCGTTCTCATTAAAGTCGCCGGCGATTATCAGCGGCCTGTGGGTATCGTGAACTTTAGCCATTTTAACATTAGCGATCGGCATTATTCACTTGTTTCAATGAATTTCATGCAACTCGACCTTTTTGGCACGAGTTGCGTTTATTTCTTAAGTCCTTGTAAATAAAGAGTTAGATACTTTCAATTTTGGCTAAACCCCACGGTATCCACAGTGGACAGAAATACTTTGAGTTCATCCAGGTGTACACTGGGGGCCGTGTAGTAGGCTGCGGCAGTGACCAGGCCCTCTTCGGTAACGGGCGGCTTCAGATGAACGTTGAGAAGCTGAATCTGGCCTATTGGAGTCTCGATGTCGGCCCGAATCGCCGGAAACCAACCGGCGGCAGGGGCCAGCAGCAGCCTGACATTCCGCAGCGGATACCGGGACATCACGGCAATGCCTCCTCCGGCCCTCGGCCAATCCTCGAAAACACTATACGGATAAGTCATCGCCAGGTGCGTTTTCAGGACCGCCTCCCAGCGATTATGTGTCTCCTGAAGGCAGACAACATCGGCATCGCCCTTGCTGAGGAACTCAACAACGTTCTGCGGCTGCGCAAATCCCCAGTTCACGTTGTATGTGATGACCTTGAGATTAGGCTCGGCAGGCGAGAAATCCGGCTCCGGCAGTGATCTGCAACCACCCGCAAGGACTCCCAAGGCAGCTATCGCAATACAAGTTCTCATCAGTCCAGCATCTTGTGGACACTTCTCTTGAGTACGGGTATTTCCTTCTCGATGATGTTCCAAATCCTTGCCGTGTCCACGCCGAGGTAGTCGTGGACCATTACGTTACGAAAACCTGCTATCTTGTACCAGTCTATCACGGGTTGACTCTCCTTCAGCTGGTCGGAGAGATGCTGCGTCGATTCAGCCATAATCTGCAGGTTGCGGATTACCGCATCCTGAACAAGCGATGAAGCCATAAACGCTTCCCTATCGCTTCCGCTGACATAGGATTCTATCCGTTCGATACATTCGGAAATATGGATCAGGTAAAGCTTGTCGTCTTTCATAACGGCCGGGCTTCTTTGAGGATTTGATCCCTAATATACCAATGGAGAGCATTTTTTGTGACGACGTCCACCTTTCGATGGAGGAGTTCCTGCAAATCCATCAGCAGGCCGCCGAGGTCGAACAGGCTGCGTCCCTCTTCCAAGTCAACAAGAAAATCCACGTCACTTGTCTGGTCCGCAGTGCCCTGAGCCACAGAGCCGAACACGCGCACGTTGTATGCGCCGTGCTTTGCAGCCAGGGCAAGTATCTGCTGCTTCTGGTTGCCGATTAGCTCGTTTATGCCCATTTTTATGCTCCGATTGCTGCAATGCAATACAACGAAGTATAAAGCATTGGCAGCAGAATGTCAAACCGAAACTCCTGCAGAAGAGAAACTGGTTCCTTTGGAGAACCGGCACTCACAGTTCCAGACGCTTGCGTTATCCGCCGGGGGCCTCCAGAGCGATTTGTCGCTGTTGCGAATCATCCCTCTGGCTTACTTTTTGTACGGCCCGCCGCATAAGTAAAGACCAGCGCATAGAATAGGTCGGTTTGAGTAAAAGAATTTCCCTGAAACCTGCTTGTCATGTACAATTCGCATTGATAAATGCTGTTGCAATGACATAGGAGCAGAAAGATGACGACAATTTGCCGCCGCGAATTCATCAAAGCCGCCGGCCTCAGTTTTGCAGCCTTTGCACTGCCCGGGTGTTCGAGTGTTGCCGCCCGGCAGTCTGTGGGCAAGGGCAAGCCGAATATTGTCTATATCCTCGCGGATGATCTCGGCTACGCCGACGTCGGCTGCTACGGACAGAAAAAAATAGGGACCCCCAATATCGACAAGCTGGCCGCCGAAGGGATGAAGTTCACGCAGCATTACTCCGGCAATCCCGTATGCGCGCCTTCGCGCTGCGCACTTATGACCGCGCTCCACACGGGCCACGCCCAAATCCGCAACAATAAGCAGGTCGGCGGGCAGGAAGGATGGATATTAGGCTCAACGGCAGGGGGGCAGTGGCCCCTCGAAGAAGGCACGGTCACCGTAGCCAAAATCTTAAAAGACGCCGGCTATGCTACCGGCGCATTCGGCAAGTGGGGCCTCGGCCGCGTCGGCACCGCAGGCGACCCGAACAAGCAGGGCTTCGACCGATTCTACGGCTATATCTGCCAGCGCCAGGCCCACACCTTCTATCCCAATCACCTCTGGTCCGACGGCCAGGTTCAGTGGATCGAGGCCAACAAGGACGGCAAAGAAGCCCTCTATTCCCACGACCTCATCGCCGGCGAGGCGTTGAAATTCGTGAAGGCCAATAAGGACAGGTCGTTCTTCCTCTATGTCCCCTTCACAATCCCTCACATGGCGTTGCAGGTCCCTGAAGACTCGCTCGCCGAATATAGAGGCAAGTGGCCCGACCCGCCGTACGACGGCAAGAAAGGCTACGTTGCGCACGAGCATCCGCGGGCCTGCTACGCCGCTATGGTGACGCGAATGGATAGAGACGTCGGCCGAATAATGTCCCTGCTCAAAGAGCTTCGCCTCGAGGAAAAAACGCTCGTCATATTCACCAGCGACAACGGCCCGACCTACACCGGCGGCGCGGACTCGGGATTCTTCGAGAGCGCCGGCCCACTCCACGGCCTCAAAGGCTCCGTCTATGAAGGCGGAATTCGCGTGCCCTTCATCGCACGCTGGCCCGGCAAGATCGAGGCTGGCTCGGTAACGCACCACGTCTCGGCATTCTGGGATTTTCTGCCGACCTGCTGCGACCTCATTGTCGCCGAGCCGCCCGCCGGCATCGACGGCATCTCGTACCTGCCGACCCTGCTGGGCAAGCCCTCAGAACAAAGGAAGCACGACCTTCTCTACTGGGAGCTGGCCGGACAGCAGGGCATCCGCATGGGCGATTGGAAAGCAGTCCGGACAAAGCCCGGGCGAGAAATCGAGTTATATAATCTCGCCGAAGACCTCGGTGAGAAAAACAACGTCGCCGATAAAAACCCGGACATCTTGGCAAAGATGTCCGAGCTGTTCACAACCGCCAGAACAGAATCAGAGGTCTTCCCTCTGCCGAAACTGAAATCATAGAACCCAGTCGTCTGGGTGGCAGCCTCAAGCGCAGCTTGGGGATGGCAAAGCTCTATAAACGGTGCAACCATTCCCATCCCCAGGGGATGAGGATGCCACACACTATCGAACCACGAATAATGTAATCCCGAATCCGACTTACTTGAGCCATACCAAGAAAATAGAAAGCAGCCAATATAGGAGGTAACATTATGTCTGCACAAGAAGAAATGACACGACGTGATTTTGTCAAGGCTGCGGCCATTGCAGCAGGGGGGGCGGCGGTGCTGAGTCTGGGCCGTGCTGAGGCCCAGGATAAAGGCGAGCGGCCCCAACAGGCAGCCGATGTCAAGGTGCTTAACCCGCGGAACCGCGTGCCGATGAGCCTTATCATTGACGACTCGACGTGCTTAGTGAACTTAGCCCACTTCGGCATTCCGCACTTCGCCGAGGCCTGGCCGAACAACTACAAGCAGGACTGGCGCAAGCTGCCGCGAGAAATACCGGATTCCTTCGTCCGCAAGTTCGGCGAGTGGTGCCGCGACAACGGCGTAAAGGGCAAATACAGCATCGTCCCATACCCGGCCTGCGTCGGCTGGCTCGACCGCGACCTGCCCGGCTGGTCGAAGAAGGAGCTGGATGACAGCCTCAAGCTCGTCCGCGAGCTAATGATGCCCAACTGGGACATCCACCCGGAAATGATCAGCCATACCTGGGCTATCGATACAAAGACCGGCCGACCATACCCCCAACGGACTGAGAAGTTTATGGAAAACTGGGGCTGGAGCCAGGACAAGTCCGCCGACGAGCTGGCCGACTATATGAGCTATGCCTTGCGAATCCTAAAGAACGTCGGCCTCGATTGCGAGGGCATCACGACGCCCGGCGGCTTCGGCGGTCAAAATCGCGATAACCTCGCCAAAGCGACGCTGCAATCTTGCCGCGACGTATTCCAGGCCGAGATTCCGCACTACTTCCGCGACCTGTTCACTGACGACCAGAGCGTTGCCCCTCTGGTTCAGTACGCCTCCGGCCTTGCCGGCCCCGACCCGGAATGTGTCGTTTCGATAATCGGCTGCACGGGCGACTGGTTCGGCGGCTGGGACGGCCTCGAACGCGGCTCGGCGGACCAGTGCATCACCGAAGACCTAAAAGGCGGCCGATTGCCCCAGGTGATCGAAAAGGGCGAGCCGACAATAATCGTCTGCCACTGGCCCGGAATATACTTCAACGGCGAAGAGGTCGGATTCAATATCTTCAAAGAGGTCGTCCGCAGGGTCCATGCCCGCTACGACAACCTGATCTGGATGAAGCAGAGCGAAATCGCCCGTTACTGGGCGGCCAGAGAGCTCACGCAGATTGACAAGCAGGGCCCCCGCGTGACATTCACCGCGCCGTATGCCGCGAAGCGCTTCACTGTGCAGGTTAAAACCGCCGGCCCCGTTGTTCCAAAGCTGACTTCAAACAGCCTGCCCATCGAGCTGAAGCGCGTCAATAAGCCTATGGAAATAGACAGCGGCGTCTGGTGCGCCGACGACCGGAATGTCACCATCTGCTTCGACCTGCCGAAAGGAAAGACAATCCTCGAACTATTATGAGCGCGTCGATTTGTTTTTCCGGCGGGTGCGTGTCTTGCTTGGTAGTGCCGTTCGAGCCGGACAAAATTTTTATTAACGCCCCAAAGGTTGGGGGCAATCACGTTGTTCAGTTCCGGAACAGCCAATAGCGTTTATCGCTTTATCCGCTACCAGCACAACGGCTGTGGGAGATTCTCGGAGCCGTTTTACTGCCTGCTGTCAGCCCTAATACGATAATGGTTCGACAAGCTCACCATCCTGAGCAGCGTCGAAGGAACGCTTTCTTACCCGATAGTGTCTTCCCGACAAATCTTGGGACGATACCAAATGTTTGCCCTTATCACTGTCTGCCGTTATAATGTTGGGGAGAGTTTAGAACAGGAAACTGTCTCTGACAGAATTTGGCCGTATTGCTTTTAAGGGATGTTAGAATGAAAACCATCAACGGAACTGAATACGAAAAGGCAAAACTCTCCCGCCGCGATTTCGTCGCGCGCGCCGCGGCAGCGACCGCTGGCTTTACCATTGTGCCCCGATATGTATTGGGCACCAGCGGACAGACCGCCCCCAGCGAGAAGCTCAACATCGCCGTAATCGGGACCGGCGGCCAGGGCAAGCACAACATAAATGCCCTTCTCCAGCACGCGGACGTCCAGGTAATGGCAATCTGCGACGTCACCGAAGAGGCCGACTACAGCGGATTCTACTATGGCGGAACGGCAGGGCGGGGGCCCGTCAAAAAGCTCATCGACGAGCACTACGCAAAGCAAACGGCGACGGCAAATTACAAACCGTGCGCCGTCTATGTCGATTTCCGCGAGATGCTCGACAAGGAAAAGGCCATAGACGCCGTTCTGATAGCCACTCCCGACCACACCCACGCCGTCGCAGCTTTGGCCGCCATCGGCAGAGCCAAGCACGTCTATTGCGAAAAGCCTCTGGCTCACTCGATATACGAGGCCCGCAAAGTGACCGAGGCCGCCCGCGCCGCCGGCGTCGCAACGCAGATGGGCAATCACGGCCACAGCAGCGAGACCATTCGCCTGACCTGCGAATGGATTTGGGATGGCGCCATCGGCGACGTCCGCGAGGTCCACGCCTGGAGCCACACCGGCCTTGACTGGGCCGGCTACCGCGTCGCAAGGCCGACGGAGAATATGCCCATCCCGGCGGGGATGGACTGGGACCTCTGGCTCGGACCCGCCCCAAAGCGGCCGTATCATATCGCATACGCGCCGTACAGCTGGCGGGGCTGGTGGGACTTCGGAACCGGCGCAATCGGCGACATGGCCTGCCACAATATGGACCCCGCCTTCTGGGCGCTCAAGCTCGGCCACCCCTACAGCGTCGAGGCCTCCGCAACCAACATCAATCCCGAATCAACCCCCTTCGGTTCAATCGTCCACTACCAGTTCGACGCCAGAGGCAATATGCCGCCGGTCAAGCTGACCTGGTACAGCGGCGGACTTATGCCGCCTCGGCCCGAGGAGCTTGAACTTGGCCGACAACTGGCAGGCGGCGGAAACGGCATCCTCTTCGTCGGCGACAAGGGAAAGATTATGGCCGAAGGCTGGGGCGGAAGCCCGCGCATAATCCCCGAAAACAAGATGAAGGAATACAAACTGCCGGCCAAGACTTTGCCTCGCTCGAAGGGACATCACCGCGATTGGATCGACGCCTGCAAGGGCGGACAACAACCCCACGGCGACTTCGATTACTCCGGCCCTATGACAGAGGTCATACTCTTGGGCAACGTCGCCCTGCGCACCGGCGAAAAGCTCGCCTGGAACGGCGAAAAAATGAAGGCCGCAAACTGCCCCGACGCAGACCAGTATATAAAACCCGAATTCCACAACGGCTGGAAAATATAGCAAACCCAATCCCGATTATTGCAGGATGGGCTGTCGCGCAGTCATCGTAGGATGGGCTTTAGCCCATAGAGTCCGGCCTCGTTACGTGCCAGTCTGGTAGGATGGGCTTCAGCCCATGCAGTTCGGTCCCATTGGGTGTCAGATTCTACAGCTACATTACTCACCTGTAAACAGACCGGCGATCTCCTTCTGGATTTCGTGCCAATGCCGATTGAGGTACGTACCGTTCTTGACGTACTTGTGATATGTTGACCACGGCCAAAGCTCAACATCCTCGACTAATCCGTGTTTGACCGGATTGTAATGGATGTAATCCACATGCCGCTGCAGGTCCGACTCGTCTCGAATCTGGTGTTCCCAAAACCTTCGCTGCCATATTCCTCGCTCGCGTTTGCGCTGGCGTGAGATGCTTTGGGCGGCTTCTCTCCCGCCCGAAGAAAGATACCGTCGTGTGAAGCCCGCTTTGATAGACGCCCATCGGACGGAGAATTCGCCGTCTCCATCTGGCAGATTCCAGATGCAATGCAGGTGATCCGGCAGCAGGCACAGGGCGACTATGTCAAAAGGCTGTGACGGTCTTGTCTCGTGCCGCGCCGCCCGCAGACATTCTCGCGCGAGGGGCTCTGTGAGAAACGGGGTGCGCCCGTACGTTACGACAGTGAAGAAATAATAACCGCCCTCGAATCTTGTCCGCCGGTAGTTCGTCACGCGGTGATTGTAACCGAATTACACCCGCGAGCAAAACCATTTCCGCATGGGCTAAAGCCCATCCTACCAACTCGCGCGCTGATACGTTGCACGAGGCGACCAGCGAATTTGGCTGCCCCAGTGGTCTTTTTTCAACGCAGACCAAGCAGTCCCGAGATTTGCTTGAGTGCCTCTTTTTCCACTTCATCAAGCTGGTCGAAGATCCGTTCTTCGCGTAGGTCAAAAGACCGGCGCGGCTTGCTTTGCGGCTTATCCTTCTGGTCGCCGTTATGGAGGCACCAGCCAGCGGCTCCGCCTTCAAGCGCTCCTTTGGCGTCGGTGACGAAGTCCTCGACCGTCGGCTCCCAGCCCGTCGTGAATCCCTTGCGGAACGGCTCCTGGTAGTGCAGCGGAACGGCGGGGCCTATCTCCTTCATCCAGGTCCGGTACTCGCGTGATTTCTCGGCGGTCTGTTTGGCCGATTCGCTGCTTCGGGGCCGATGCGGGCTGATGAAGTCCACCCTCGCCGTCTGTAGGTACTCCCGAAGCTCCAACTGCGGAATATCGCCCGCACGCGAGGCCGTCACAAGACGTCCCGCGTCGATTTGCTTGGCGGCGTCACGCAGCTCCTTTACCTCGTTGATGCTCACAAATCTCTTGTCGGTTATGTTTCGCTCGTTGCCCAAGTCTATGTACCAGTTTCGATACGCCTTCAGCTCTGTCGCGAGCGTCTCGACCGCCCGCTTGTGCGCTTCGAGCGTCTGCAGACGCGGCGGCCCGACAGTCCCGTTGCCCCGGCTGAGCGTCACATCCACAACCATCCCGCGCCGGTCGCACTCGCCCACCAGCCATTTGAGCCTCGATAGATACGGTTCTCTGGCCCGGCCTTGCTCGTCAGCGGCGCTGACGTCATTATCATAGGCGCTCCACGTCGCCCACACCCGAATCCAGTTGATGCCGAGGTCCTGCATATCGTTCAGGTCGCGAGTGATAAACATCCGCGACGCCCCGAGCGCCCCATAGTAACTGATGCCGAACAGAAACGCCGGCTTGCCGTTTATAGTGAACTTCTCGTTTTCAATACCGAGTTGGGTCTTTTGCGTGCTTTCTACCTGTGCGGCCTCGCTTACCGTCAGCACAAGCACGGAATCAGCGTCGGTTGTATCGGTGGACTCCGGCGGCTTGATGGTGCGCACGCCCCCGTTAATAAACGGCGACCCTTCAACGACCGCAGAAGCTCCGCTCGCCGGACTGAACCATCGGCCAGTAACAGGACCTTTGAACTTCCCCATATCCACCAAGATAGTCGCCCTGACGGGCAGATAGACCACACCGAAGTCGCCGTCGGACGAACAGGCCGACGGAAAATAGGCATCTGTCGGCGTCTCGACGCCTGCAAGCAGCCTGTCCTTTGCGGCGTGGTCCGGAATCAGCTTCTGCCAGGGCTGCGACTCCAGCAGCTCGAGCATACGCACCACGTCACTGCACCCCGGCGTATCCAGGAACTCCTTTAAGTCGGCGCCGCTGCTGCCGAGATTGAATACATCTTCCACTCCGTATCCAAACCCTGCTCCTCCGCCCAGCGCCGACCGCCACGCTGCGTGACGCACTGCCAGGCGGTTGCCCGGACGCTCATAGTGCGGCTCGGCCAGCCACGTCGGCTTGGCCGGCACGCGGTGCCAGTCCTTCTGCACCAGCGCATAGCCGGCAGGATACTCCGTGCCGCGAGTTTGTACGGAGTTGAAGGCCGGCCACCGCTCTGCGTGGGCGAATTCCCCGCTCGAAGAAGCGCCATTATTACCCGCATCGTAGCTGATAAGATGCTGCGGTGCATAATACCGAATCCCCTCGGCCATCAGACGCAGGCGGCGGACGTCCTGGGTCGGTGGATAATCGCCGCCGAACAGCCAGATGATATTATTGTAATTGCAGCAGCGAATCCCAAGGTACTCCCCAAACTTTGCAGCGGTTGCATCGGTCAGAGGCTCCTTCCAGGCGTCGCCGCCGCTGCGAAACCGACACGGCACTATAGCAAGCCGCAAGGACCGCTCCTCGGCCTGTCGTATCACCCAGTCCACGTGCTCCCAGTACTGCCTGTTGGGGCGAGTCAGGTCGTAGTGGTTCCCGTCGAACGCCCAGAAACCATAGACGCGATGCATAGGCGCCAACTGTCCCTGTCCGTTCGGGCGGCCCGCCGGTGCTTGGGCGGGCCAGAAATGCAGCAGGCTGCAGAGAATAGTATTGAATCCTTTGGCCTTTCTATCATCCAGATAGAGTCTTACATCTTCGCGGCTGATCCCGCTGAACAGCGCCCAGGCCGTGTCCGCCAATATAAAAAATGGCTTGCCCCCCTCCTCGATGAGAAAGTGCCCGTTCTGGCTGACACACAGCGGCTTGGTCCCCTCAGCCGACGCTTCCGCCCCAATTGCAGTTAGACAACAGATTACCCCCAGAATCAGTCTGCTCAGTCTTTTCATCTCCATACGAACAACCTCCTGTCCAAATTCCCTTTATAGATTCAGTAATAGCTCCTTCCCAGTCCGTTTTCCCAAACTGCCGGCTCCATTCCGGAGCTGAGCCAGGCCGTATCAAATCATCTTCTGTATCGTTCGTCGCCCAGACTCACTGCATGTGCGTTGGACGCGATCTCTCACCAACTTTCTTGAAGTGCGACAGCGCACTTTCCCTATCGTCAAAGTCTTTCAGCGTAAAATACATACTGGTGCCGCCGATAGTGATATAGTCGCCGTCAACCAACTCCGTGTCTTTCTTGATTTTGTTGCCGTTGACGAGAACGCCGTGCTTGCTGCCCATATCGACTGCAAGATACTTGCCGCTGTCGGGGTCGAAATGGATCTTCATGTGTTTGCGTGAAACTCGGTCATCGAGTATTTGGATTGGGAGCGCCTCAGACCGCCCAATGACATTTGTCCGCCGACCCAGGGGGTAGTAGTCCTCTTTCTGGGTCCCCGTCAGTACAATGATGGAAGCCATCCTTAGTCCTCAAACATGCCCGACGGCGTACTTCTGCAATACCTCGCAGAGCCGCCGCTCCTTCAGGTCTTTCTAATTTTTATGTGGGCGCATAATACTACCCCGCTCGCCAGAATGTCAAGCTTTTTTTCAAGAACCGCATTTCCAGCCCGAAAACAAGCTCCTACGCTTGATTTTGCGTTCAGCCATTGACTTTCCGCCCCGCTTTTGCTACAATGACGCTATGCGTATGGACTTATTTGGAGGAAACGAAAATGATTAACCACACATCTCAAGACACTTCTCCCCTCGACAGGGCCAAAGAAGGCTCTAATCCTACCAACGAGCGCAATGACACACCGAGGCAAACCAACCGACGTATGGAAATAGGTGACTGTCCCGAATGGCATGTCGGGGGAAAACAGAGGAGTTGTGGGACTTCTTAGTTGATTTTTCACCGCCAGCCGGTTATACTGGAGAGCATGAAGGGTCGTGCCGCTCGGCGGCGGGTGCCGGCGACGAAAGTAAAAAGAGTTGCGCGAAGAAATGGAGGAGCGGCTGTGAAAGTCATCCAAACACACGCGTTATTGACGCTGATACTGTTGTGTCCAGCGGGCTCGGCACAAGCGAACTGGCTCACACTCGACTTCCCTGGAGCGCTCAGCACCCGGGTACAGGGCATCGACGGAGACAATGTTGTCGGCTCCTACGAAGACGCTTCGGGAAACCAGCATGGCTTTCTGCGTGAAGGGACGACCTGGGTCACACTCGATTTCCCTGACGCTACACATACAGAACCACACGGGGTCGATGGGGACGGAATTGTTGGTTGGTACGAGGATGCTTTCGGCAATCACCACGGCTTTCTCTACAACGGGACAACCTGGACCAGCCTCGATTTCCCCGGCGCACCTGCGACTCTGGCATACGGGATCGATGGCGACAACATTGTGGGGTCCTACGCGTATGCTCCCGGGCGCGGTTACGGTTTCCTTTACGACGGGACAACATGGGCCAGCCTTTATCTTGGCACGGCACTTTACACTAACGCAAGTGACATCGATGGCGATAAGGTTGTTGGTTCGTGGTTTAGGCCTGCCACCACGCATGGTTTTCTCTATTCTGATGGAATTTGGAGGACGCTAGACTTCCCCGGAGCAAGGCACACTGCGGCACATAGCATCGACGGCGGGGACATTGTCGGCAACTGGTCCGAATCAGGTGGTGATCATGGTTTTCTTTACGACGGTATGGCCTGGACCACCCTCGATTTCCCCGGGGCGGACGACACATACATTTACGGGATCGACGGCGGCAATGTTGTGGGTTACTACTGGGACGGTTCCGGGGAGCATGGTTTTATCTACACGATCCCTGAGCCGGGAACGATTTTTCTGCTCGCATTAGGCGGCCTCGCGCTCCTCCGGAAAGGCAAGCCATAGTCCTCGGCTTAGAATCTAGGGACAGCCACCAATTAAGAGACCATCTCGAAACTCCAAATGTCATTCTGAGCGTAGCGAAGAATTTCATTTTTACGGACGCCAGACCCTTCGCTTCGCTCAGAGCCTGCCCTGAGCTCGTCGGAGGGGTGACAGATTTGAGATAGTTTCTAATCGGCGCAGGCGGTTTCGAGCCAGTAGTCGGCCAGGATGGCGACATCGGACATTCCGACGGCACTGCTGAGGTCTATGTCCGTCCCTGAGCACCAGCTTGGCGGAATGCAACCCGAGTCGAGCCACCGTTCGCCCACCGCGGCAAGGTCTCCAAAGTCAATCGCGCCGCTGCCGTCTGCATCGGCCCGCCCGCACTTGACTGCCCTGGTCCACGAAATGGATAGCGGCATCGCCAAATCGTGCGAGCCGCTCAGCGATTGTGCAGCCACGCTGCTGCTGCCGTAGGCAACTTTCGCAAGACGCGGCTCGTAGAAGGGCGCTTGGGTCGGGTCGGGGTACTCCGGAATCTCATCCATATTGAAACCGATGACGTAGAGCATACCTGTCACCGGGTCCTCCGTTATGCCCGTCGCGTGGTGCATACTGTGGATTGTAATCTGCCGCGTGAGACTCAAGGCCCCGTCGGTTGAAAAACCATGTATTACACTGTCATTGAAATCCACGGGATTGTACTGCGCCGACGCCAGATACAGCATATCCGTCGTGCTCGACACATACAGCGCCACAGGGTCTGGGACATAGTTCTCGCTGCCAGGCTGACCCAGCTCGACTCGCTCGTACGCCCCATTCGGCTCGTATCGCCACAGCAGGTCGCTCTCGTTGAGGCTGTTCGCGTTGATGACATAGACGTTGCCGAGGTCGTCGATTTCAATCTCCCGCAGCGTGTTGCGATACTGGTTGTCGCCCGGCGGCGGCGGGTCGTCGTACAGCTTCACAACGCTGTACGGCGGGCTGCCCGAACCGAGAAGGTGCAGCTTTGCCGCTGCTGCATACGATTCCTTCCCGACGGGGTTGACCACAACGGGCACGACATACACATAGTCCCCGTCAAAGGCGGCATCAAGAATCGGTCGGCCCACAGCATCCTCGCCCTCTCCCTGAATCCCGATGTACACCGTAGCGGACTTATGATAGCGGGGGTCATCCGCGTATGAGCACTCGCCCGACTCAATGATTTTCGTATCCGCTGCATCAAGCCGCACCACGCCGTCTTCGGAGTTGACCTGATAAAGCTGGCCGTCCGCCCCCTGTACTATCCGGATATTCGAGCGTTCCGAGGATGGCGCGAAGTTCGCCGAATAATCCCCGTTGCCGTCAAACGTATAGACGCGGTCTTTCATCTTGGTTGATGGGCTGCTCGAGCTCCTCTTGCCGATTATCAGCAGGTCGTCCAGGCTGCCCGGAAGGCTCACAAGCGGCATCGCGCCCCCCGACTCCTTCATCGCCTCGCCGCCCAGGCTCGCTCCTTCGCCCTCGTCGCCCAGCGGTATCCCATCGCAAAGCCCCTTTCGCTCCTCGACGCACAGCGTCCAGTCCCACCCGCCTATGTCGAGCGCGTCCACATAGCCGTCGTCGCTGAAGGCCCCCTCCAGGCACGCCCCACTGCCGACCTCGTTCGGATCCAGCTCTGCGGCGACGCCGCACGCGCCCACGACCGTCAAGAAGTCAACTTCATCGACAAGGTCGTCCCACGTTATATCCAGGCAAATCCCGTCGCAGTGCACCTCGGGACCCCAATCGTCTATCGTAACCATCCCTCCGCCTCCCCCGTCGCCTTCGAGAGACACTCCTGCTGTCAGCGAAAGGGGCCCCATCAAAGGCTCCGCCGGCTCTATCAGCTCTAATTCCACGTAAGTCCCGTCCGTCAGGTCCAGAAGCCCCGGCGGCACTTTTCTTTCGAAGACCCCGAAGCGTTCACTGCCCGGCGAGCCTGGCCGACCGGCAGGCGGCGAGTCGAGAATACCCACGTAAAGGTAATGCTCCGGACGGGTCGGGTCGTCCTCAGCCAGCAATTCCGGCACGTCGGACAAATAGACCGCCAGCTTGACGCCAGGATCGGCACTCTCGAATAGGTACATGAACCGGACCAACACCTGTTCTTCGGTGCATCTTGCGAACAAGCCTTTCGCACGCGCGTGAATCATCTTCCCGTATGTCGGCGATTCAGGGTCAATGTCCACCAGGTTACGCATCACCATCAGGCCGGTCGGGTCGAGTGGCGAAGTCAGCACACGCT
>Ga0315287_10003153_pt1 | contig 15858 bp, 16 predicted proteins | sample YL17G11_0_MG_FD_205037 | JGI IMG/M metagenome (GOLD analysis project Ga0315287, IMG submission 205037) | Sediment microbial communities from Yellowstone Lake, YNP, Wyoming, USA - YL17G11_0 | ecosystem: Environmental > Aquatic > Freshwater > Lake > Sediment | place: USA: Wyoming | collected... | reverse complement strand
ATGGCGGACTCGAACCGCCGACCTCTGCCGTGTGAACACACGTTCACCCTCGGAGACGGCTTCATCGGATGGGTCATCAAGGTCGCTCAACTGACACTCTTTGCCCAGTTCAGCGGCACTTTCTGAATCGTGGTCGAGGTCATTCGGTGACCCTTCTGATGAAGGGCTTGGAAGGGTTTCGCTCCACTTTCACTCCATTTTCCAGGTCACTCCTCGGTTAGGATCTCGGCGTTCGGAAGTCATGCGAGGAGTCGGTCATCGGGTTCACGGCCCACAGCCTTGTGCTCATTGCGTTCGCGTTCGTCGGTTGTTCGACTCGGTCGGAACGGCCGGAGTGGTCGTGCAATTCGGGCGGAGCCTTCGCGACGACCGCGTCTCCGAGCGCGTCGAGTGAGTGGTCCTCAAGCTGATCGCGTTCGGCATGTGGTCCATCTCAGCCGGCACCGCGCTGCAGAGCCTCGCCCGACTCGCCTCCGACGATGTCGCCGACGCTCCGGTCGCGGGCACCGTACTGGCCGCGATGTCACTGATCGTGCTAGGTCTCCGCAAAGCAGCCCTCGGCAAAGCCATCCCCAGCCCCGCGCCGATCGCCGACAGCCACCTCACCAAGTTCGGGGCCGTGCTCGCGTTCATCACGCTCGTCGGTACCGCGACGGCCGCCACGCTCGGCTGGTAGTGGCTTGATCCGCCGCCGCGCTCCTCGCCGCCGCCGGAATGATCGCGGTCGGCGCCACCGTGTACCGCGACTCGGTGCAACTTCCCGCGAGCGAATTCTGAACGTCGACCGCCGAGCGCAGCTCGCGGCAGATCCGCCCCCGGGCTGACGGGTCCGCGGTGGTCGTAGAGGCGCTGATGCTGGACCGTGCGTCGCTCGGATGGCCGTTGCCGCTACACGAAGCAGCGACAAGGTCGGAGGCCGATCACTCGCCGTCCGACGCGCCGTGACACCACTTCGTTACTGGGCCTATCGAGGGTCGCTGGCGCGGTAGTGGTCGCCACTGGCAGCGTCGTTTCCTTCGGCGAGGGCGCTCTGTCCGGCCTCGGCAAATCGCTGCTCCATTCCCGGTGGTGTGTAGAGGTCGATCAGTCGAGCGGGCGCCTCGTCGGGGTTCCACAGCTCGTGTGGTACGCCCCGAGGAAGTACCTGGACGGCGCCGGCCTCGAGTTGGCTTTCGACGCCTCCGACGCGGACGTTGACGCGGCCGGCGAGCACGATGCAGATCTGGTCCTCGTCGCGATGCACGTGCTCGTCGACACGCACGCCTGGCGGCATGTCGACCGCGATGCCGACGACGTGGCCGTCGGTGGCCTCCGGGGACAGAACCGTCCGAAACGGCGTTCCGGGGATCTGCTCACCGTCGCCCCACGGGATGGCGTCGTAGCGGGTGTTGGTCATGGGGTGCTCCTTCGTTCCGCTCAGGCAAGCCGCAGCGCTTGCCACTGGCGGTTTTCACTAGTGGTATTCACTAGTGAGTAGCACCAGTAGACTCCGTTCTGTGGAGAACGTCAAGCGGTCCAAGGTGACGCGGAGCGAGCGTGCCGCCATCACCAGAGCGCGAATGCTTGACGCGGCGTATGCGCTCTTCTGTGAGATCGGGTTCCGGGCCTCGACGATGACCGCGATCGCCGAGCGGGCCGGCGTCGCCGTGCAGACCCTCTACTTCACCTTTCACACCAAAGACGAGCTGATACAAGCGGTGCACGACCGGACGGTGCTCGGCGACGAATCGCTGCCGCCGCCGATGCAGCCCTGGTACCGAGCGGCGGTCGCCGCGGCCGATGTGACCGACGCCGTGGCCGAGATCGTTCCCGGCATCGGCACGATCCTCGCCCGCGTGGCGCCGATGGTGCCAGCGTTCCACGAGGTCGCTGCCGATCCGGCGGGCGAGGTGTGGCGGCACGCCCAAGATCTCCGACGCTCCGGCATGGCAGACCTGGTCGGCGAGCTGAGCAAGAAGGCAACCCGCAGGAAAGGACTGTCCAAGGCTCACGCCGATGACCTCATGTTCGTCTATCTGGGGCCCGAGCTCTATCGGACGCTCGTTCTCGAATGCGGCTGGAGCATCGCCGACTGGTCGAGGTGGGTCGAGCGGGCGATCCTTCGAGACCTCTTCGACATCCGAACCTGACCCGGCCCAGCGGCTCGGCCCGGGCTGGCACGGCGGTCGCGGGTCTCACTCGCCTGCTGTCACGGCCGAAGCGCCTCCCGTCTGCGAGCGCGCCCGACCGGTGGCAGCAGCGCCGCTGTCAGCGCGTCAGCGACCCATCGGCCGTATCGCTTCGCCGACCAGCGCCGGTCGATGACGAGGAGCCGGTAGAGCTCAGCGGAGTTGTAGGTCCACAACACGTCCCGTGCCTGGGGAGGATGAGGTCGTCGCCGTCCCGGCGGCGAGGCGGCCGAAGCCGTGGATCGCGAACGCGATGACAGTGACGACGAGCAGTAAGCCGCACGCGAGTGACGCCAGCGCCAACACGCGCTCCCGCCAGCTGACAGTGCTCGCGTTCCGCGTCGTCCCGACCATCCTGTGATGCGGTTCGGTCAGGTCCGGTCGTCGACCACGTAGGCCATGATCAACGCGAGCGGGAAGAAGAAGAGGCTGAGGATGAAGTAGCCGATGAAGCTGTGGCCCTTGCGACCGGCGACACGTGCGGGCCAGAAGGCGATGGCGATCCAGATGATCAGCCCGATGATGCCGATGCCGATCCAGGGTGTTGCGGTTGCGAGCATGTGACCTCCCAGTGGTCGCCCCAGCGACGACTCGATCTGATTATTCGTGGTCGAGTCGATGTGGGCATCACCCGATCTGGATGATGGCGGGGCCGCTCCCTGGATTGACCCGGCTCCGCTCGTGACTAGGTGGTGAGTGGCGCGATGCCCTTCGCGATCAGATCGACGCCGAAGACGACGAACAGCACCGCGGTGACCGCTGCGTTGTGCATCGTGAGCCAGCCCTTCAGTGACTCGAGTTCGGCCTTGGCCCGTTCGCCGCCGAGGAAGTAGTACGCAACTGGGCCGGCGATCGTGAGGCTTCCGACCACGACGAACACGATCAACGAGACGGCTACCTCGCTGGTCGGCAGTCCGAGCTGCGCGAGTCCTGCGGCCGCCGCGACGGTCAGGAGCAGGTTCTTCGGGTTCACGCCTGCCATGAGCGCCGCGAAGCCGAACGCCTTTCCGGGCGAGAGTGTGTCGACACTCGCCATCCATTTCGGCATCTCGGGCGCTGCATCGGGCGCAGGGCGGTTCCGCCAGCTGCGCCCGGCGAGCAGGAGCAGGAGCACGCCGAACACGATCTTCCCCCACAAGATCGTGTCGGAGGTGCTGGTGTTCGTCGCGGCGTCACCCTGGCTGCAGGCGAGGTAGACGACGCTGCTCACGACTGCGAGCGTGAGCATCCAACCGACCAAGAAGGCTGGACCGTTTGCCTTCGCCCGCGCGGAGAACAGCATCAGGATCACCGCGATCATTGCCAAGAGGCTGATTGCCACGCCGACCGCGTACGTCAGTACCTCGCCGATGCCCTGCCCCATGGAACCCTCCTCGCTCGCCATCACCCAGCTGATCGTGGCAGGGCGATCGTCTGCGGACCGAGCTCCGGAGTCATCACCCGCACTGGGTGATGACCGCCTGCGCCGAAGTTCCTACGCTTCGTCGATCGGGCCACCCTCGTCGATCCGGAGAGACCATGACCGAACCTTCGACGCCAGCGGAACCCGAGGCCAAGCGACGCCTGCCGATCCTCCAGGGACTTCTGCCGATCGATTCGTCGAGGATCCCCGTGGAGATGATCGCCGGGGTCACGCTTGCTGCGCTCGCCATTCCCGAGGTGATGGGCTACTCCAGCATCGCGGGGATGCCGGTGATCACGGGTCTCTACACGATCCTGCTGCCGATGCTCGCCTTCGCGATCTTCGGGTCCTCCCGCCATCTCGTGGTCGGCGCGGATTCCGCGACCGCGGCGGTCATGGCAGCTGGGCTGGTCGGTCTGGCCGCGACCGGCAGCTCGCAGTACGTCGCGCTCGCCGGGCTGCTCGCGCTGATGACGGGAGCGTTTCTCATCGTTGCCCGGCTCATCCGTCTCGGGTTCCTGGCCGACTTCTTGTCGCGCACGGTCCTCATCGGGTTCCTGACCGGTGTCGGTATCCAGGTGGCGTGCGGCCAGGTCGGCGGCATGCTCGGCATCCCCGAGGGTACCGGGGTCACGATCGGCCGGTTCGACTTCACCAACACGATCGGCAAGCTGATCTCGACCCTGCAGAACGTCGGCGAGATCAGCTGGACAACCGTCGCCGTGTCGGCCGGGGTGCTGGTCACGATCCTCGGTCTCAAGCTCATCACGGGGAAGATCCCGGGCGCGCTGATCGCGGTGATCGGCGCCATCTTCATCAGCTGGAAGTGGGATCTCGCCGCGCACGGCGTCGCGACCCTCGGCCCGCTCCCCAGCGGACTCCCCTCGCTCGGTCTGCCCGACGTCGGGCTCTCGGAGGTCCCCGCCCTCATGGGTACCGCGGTGTCGATCTTCGTCCTCGTCCTCGCCCAGAGCGCGGCGACGTCGCGGGCCTACGCAGCGAAGTACAACGACCGCTTCGACGAGAACGTCGACCTCGTCGGCCTCGGCGCAGCGAGCGCGATGGCCGGCATCTCCGGCACGTTCGTCGTCAACGGCTCCCCGACCAAGACCCAGATGGTCGACGGCGCCGGCGGCCGTAGCCAGCTCGCGCAGGTCACCACCGGCATCATCGTGGCGATCGTCCTGCTCTTCCTGACCGTCCCCATCCAATACATGCCCAAAGCAGTGCTGTCCTCGGTCGTGTTCCTCATCGGCGTACAGCTCGTCGACCTCGCAGGCATGCGCAAGGTCTTTCGTCTCCGCCCCGACGAGTTCGTCGTCGCCACGCTGGTCGCCGTCTCCGTGGTTCTGGTCGGCGTCGAGCAAGGCATCGTGCTCGCCATCGTCGCGTCGATCATCGACCACATCCGCCGCTCCTATCGGCCCGGGACCGCGGTGCTACAAGCCGGTGCAGACGACAGCTGGCACGGCATCGATGCCACAGCCGACGCCCGGACGCTTCCGGGCCTCGTCGTGTACCGATTCGCCGGAACCCTCTACTACGCCAATGCCAACCTGTTCTTCGAACAGGCCAGCGCGTTCGCCAGCGCGCAGGACCCACCCCGCTGGCTCTGCCTCGACGCCGCCGCGCTCCCGGACATCGACTACAGCGGTGGCGAGACCATCCGCCAGCTTGTCGCCGAGCTCGACGAGCACCACATCAAGCTCGTGATCGCGGAACCACTCGCGTCGGTGCGCGAGCTGCTCGGCCGGTACGGCCTGACCGAGCTCCTGGGCAGCGACGCGATCTACGACACCGTCGACGAAGCCGTCAGCGCCTTCCGCCAGCAGCCACCTGTCAACGCCACTGACGAACATACTGAGTGACGTCGGGCCGGCGGCGCTGGCGCCGAAAGCTCGATCACGATCTGGGCACGGTTGGTGCGTGCCCCGAGCGGGTGGGGATTCGTAGAGGGAGAGAAGCGTGCCATACGTGAATGACGCCGACGTCGAGCGGATGCGATCTCAACTGTTCTTCGAGGGCCCGGATGCGAGACGGAAGGCGAGCAGGTACTGGCTGCTCCTGCTCCTCTCCGCCGTCATCGCGTCGGCAGGCGTCGTCGGGGACTCCACGGCCACGGTGATCGGGGCGATGATCGTCGCCCCGCTCATGGTCCCCATCCTCGGGACGGTCCTCGGCGTCGTCCTGGCGGATCGGGACAACCTGCTGCGTTGCATCGGACTCGTCGTGGCCGGGGCGGCCGCGGTGGTGGCGGCTGCGTGGCTGTTGGGTGTTCTCGTGCACGTCCCGGTGGTCGCCTCCAACAACTCGCAGGTGGCGCAGCGGGTGACGCCTCGCCTCATCGATCTGCTCGCCGCGCTGGCCACCGGCGCGGTCGGCTCCGTGGCGTTGGCCCGCGACGACATCTCCGACACACTGCCCGGAGTCGCCATCGCGATCTCACTCGTGCCACCGCTCGCGGTGGTCGGCCTCACCCTCGAGTCCGGGGCCACCGACCAAGCACGTGGCGCCCTGCTGCTGTTCGTCACCAACGTCAGCGCGATCCTGGCCACCGGACTCCTCGTCATGGCGATCTACCGGGTCAGTCGCCGGGCCACCGTCGAGCCGAACGGAGCACGGAAGCCGGTGCATCGCGGCCGGGCCACCGCCGTGATCGTGGCCGCGCTCCTCGTCATCGCCATCCCCCTGGCACTCACCTCGGTGGTCGTGAACCAAACGACGTCGACCGAGTCGACGGTCACCCGGGTGGCCGACGCCTGGGCCACCGAGCACAGCTGGGACATCGGCTCGGTCACGACCCGGCCCGACGGGGTGCTCATCCGAGCCACCGGCCCGGCCCCCGAGCCGGATGCCGACAGCCTCCGAGCGGCGCTCGCGGCCGCGGGTGTCGGCGGCACGACCGTCAAGGTCGAACTCATACCGAACCACACCGTCGAAGTAACCCCGAACTGACCGCCGGATCGACCTTGAGACCCCGCGCGGAACTCGGGCGGTCGTCGTCGGTCGACCCCTAGATTCGCCGCCGCCTGCGCCCAGGCGTGACCGCTGCGCCGACGACCGCGGCCTTGGCCACGGGGGATGGGCCAGGTGTGACTGCCTTGGTCACGACGGCGGCCTTGGCGACCGGTGCGCGGACTACTCCGACTCTTCCCACACGTCCTGGTCGTAGTGGCATCTCAGGCCTCCTCTGTCTCGAGTGCCTCGTCCGCTTCGATGGCGGCGATGATGGCTTGGATGGGGATCCGCCCGTTGGCGATCAGCTGACCACCGGCGCGGCGGGCGGCCGACGCGAAGGGCGCGGCCCAGACGTTCTCATAGATGAGCACGCCAGCCGTGCTCCCCGGATCCATGGCGGCGGCGAGGTTCAGCACGTCCTCTTCGGCCAGAAGTTCGGCCAGCTCGGCCTCGATGGCCTGCAACGGGCCGAGGTCGCCGAGATCCGAGAGCTCCATGGCCTCGACGCTTCCGTCCTCGTCCTTGACGAGGATGAGCATGTCGACGAGCCGGATCGTTCCGGCCTCGACCAGCTTGAGAAGCTCATCGACCATCTCGCCGGTGAAGTTCGCTTCCCCTTCAGGGAACTCGACGATCACGTAGTCGACTGGCCCGAGTTCGTCGAGCGGTGTGTTGGTCATCTGTGCTCCGTTTCGGTGGTGTTGGTCTGCTCATCGGGTCGGTCAGACCGGGTGTCGCGATGGTCCGCTCCCCGGTCGTTGCGCCGCTCGACGCCCTGGGCGATCACGGCGGCAGGATCCGCGACAGCGGCGGTGCGGGCGACGGACCGAGTGATGACGGCGGGTCGGACGACTCGTCCGGGTCGGAGCGACATGTCACCCTCCTTGTGTTCCGGGTCTCGGTGCTGGGGCCGCCGCGTCGAGCGCGCCGACCAGGTCCTGCATCGGAATGCGGCCGCCTGCGACCAGCTGTCCGCCAGATCTGCGGGCCGCAGAAGCGAACGGGCCGGCCCAGGTGTTCTCCCACACGACGACCGCAGCGGTGGTGCCAGCGTCGAGCACTTCGCCGACGTTCTCGAGGTCCTCGAGGGTGAGGATCTCTGCGAGCCTGCCTTCAAGCGCACAGAGGTCCCCGAGGGCATCGATACCCGCAAGGTCCTCGAACTCCCTGACGTCGGCGAGGCCGTCCGTGCCCTTCTCGATGATGACGAAATCGAGCACACGGATCAGTTCGGCATCGACCAAGGACGCCAGCTCGGTCGCCATGGCTCCGGCGAAGCTCGCCTTCGGCGCGGGGAACTCGACCACGACGTAATCGATCGGACCCATCTCGTCATCGGCCGTGTCGTTCACGGTGAACCCCGCTCAACATCGAACGCTCGGCGCGTCTGCACGCCGCTGCGTCGGGACTCTCCCGGGAGCACACGTCACACGATGACCGATGATGCGGTCGCTGTCTTCACCCGGAAGGGGTGATGGCCGGTGTTGAGGGTCGGTTCCCTCGTCCGGTTGTAGCGTCACCGCCGTGTCGAACCCCGAGGTTGACAACTCGCTGTCCGGGATGGTCGACCGTGCCTCCGCACCTGCCGCCCGGGGCCGCGCGCAGGCGCGCCCCGGGGTTGTCCCGCGCGAGTCCCTCACGACACGGCTCGGCGCTGCCAACGACGCGGGACTGGTGATGGTCCTCGCTCCCGCCGGGTACGGCAAGACCACGACGATCCTTCTCTGGGAGGAAGTCGACGAGCGGGACTTCGTGTGGGTCCATCTCGACCGCCTGGACGACGAGCCGGTCCATCTGCTGCGACACCTTGCGCTCGCCCTCGGCCGGGCGGGCGCGATCGACCCCAAACCCGTCGAGATCCTCTGGGCTGGGAACCGGTCGATCGACCTCGAGCTCCTTCCCGCCCTCGGGGATGCCCTGACGCTCACCGAACCGATCGTCTTGGTACTCGACGACGTCCATACGGTGGAGTCGCCCACCGCACAGCGCTGCATCGATGACTTCGCCTCATACCTGCCCGCTGGCTCGCAGATGGTCCTCATCGGACGAACCCTGCCTGCTGGTTCGCTCTCGGCGCGACGCATGCGAGGGGTCACCTTCGAGCTCGATGCGACCGACCTCGCCATGTCGGACGACGAGGCCGAGCAGCTCCTCCTAGCCGCGGGACTGCAACTCGACCGCGCGGTCGTCGAAGCGTTGGTGATCCGCACCGAGGGCTGGCCGGGCGGTCTTCACCTCGCCGCGCTCGCGCTACTGCGCCGGACCGATGCCAAACCCTCGACGCTGCTCAGCGGTAGCGACCGACTCGTCACCGACTACCTGATCGACGAGGTGCTCCAGGACTACCCCGATGACCTCGTGCAATTCCTGCTACGAGCGTCAGTTGTCGAGCGTATGAGCTCGGCCAGGCTCGACGAGCTTCTCGACATCAGTTCATCTGGGCAGCGGCTGTTGGAGATCGAGCAGTCGGGCAACCTCTTCCTCGTCCCACTCGACGACGAGCGACGCTGGTTTCGGTTCCACCAGCTGTTCCGCGAGGCACTCCGAGGGCGCCTCGAGCTTTTCGATCGCCGGGAGTCCCAGCGACTCGAAGGCCGTGCCAGCAGGATCCTGGAACGAGACGGCGATGTGGACGGCGCCGTTCGACATGCCCTCGCTGCAGGTGAACGCGATCGAGCTGCAACCCTCGTTGCGGCCCACAGCTACGGCCTCGTGAACGAGGGACTGATCGAGCGATTGCGCTCCTGGGTGCAGCTCCTCGGCCCCGAGGCCATCGACGAGAGCGCCGAGGCCGCAATCTCGTGGGCCTGGTACGCGGCATCGGTCGGCGACGCCGAGCTCCTACGGCGGACCACAGCCGCGGCGGAACGACTGGCACCCGCCACTTCTGACACTGACGGGCTTCCCACGATGGCCGCGGCGGCGGCGCTCATCCGAGCGATCATGGGCGTCGACGGGATCGACGGTGTCATCCGCGACGCCGAACTGGTTCGCAATGCAGGTCCTCCACCACAGAACCCCTGGTGGGCCGCTGCAACGATGATCCAGGGAACCGCGTTGGCGATGGGTGGAGATGTGGAAGATGCGGAGGAACGCCTGAAGGCAGCGCTGAAGCTCATCACGGGCTCCCCGCTCTTCGAGGCCGGGATCCTCGCTCACCTGGCGAACCTTCGCCTCGAGCAAGGTGATTTGGACGAGGCCGTCGAGCTCTCCTCGCGCGCGCTGGAGATCGCTGAGCTTCATCGACTCGATGGCGTTCTCGTTGCCGTGTCGATCTATGCAATCGGTTCGCTGGTCGCAGCTCAGGACGGCGATCGGGCCACGTCTCTGGCAGCGTCGATGGCCACCACCAGGCTCCTCGCCAGGATGAACGATCTGTCGCCCCGAACACCGTTGCTCTGCAACCTCGTCCTCGCCGAGGCAGCGCTCTCGCGCGGCGACCCTGCTGCTGCAGCCGAGTTCGCGACCGAAGCTCGGCGGGCCGGTCGCCGTGAGCCCGGCGCCCAACGCCTGCACGACCGCCTCGATGCGCTTCAGGATCGCCTGAACACTCTGCCGGCCGGGCCGGCATCGGCCATTCCCCACGTCACCCCGGCGGAGTTGCGCCTGCTCGAGTACCTGCCGACCCACCTGAGCATGCAGGAGATCGCCGAACGGCTCGGCATCACGCGAAACACGGCGAAGAGCCAGAACGTTGCCATCTACCGCAAGCTCGGGGTCGCGTCGCGGAGCGACGCAGTCGCCGAGGCGCGCCGCCTCAACATCATCCGCGACTAGCGCAAACAGCCAGCGTCGTCCTCGTCGATCGCAGCGACACCATCACCCGATCCGGGTGATGTCTCCCAAGGCACGTGCCTCATACGGTCTCGTTCGAGGGGGGCCGCATCTGCGGCCTACACGCTGGGAGGCGACATGTTTGCGTATGACTTTCCGCTGTTGAGCATGTTCTGGGTGCTGCTCTGGTGGTGGGTGATGTTCTCGATCTTCTTCGCGGTGATCTGGGCATTCGTCGACAACTTCCGCCGCCACGACCATCATGGGTGGGCGAAGGCAGGATGGGCACTGATCATCTTGGTGATCCCGCTCTTCGGCACACTGATCTATCTCATCGCGCGTCCCGCGGATCCGATGCCTGAGGCGTGAGCGAACGAACAGGGGACGAAATGAGTGACGTGGACCGCAGCAGCCTTCCGATCCGCCGCGAGCGATCCGGCGGGGTCGTCAACCGGACCCTCGACGGTTCGGAGCCGGACTGGAACCTCATCGGGCACCCGACGGCGCCTGACGGTGCGCCGAACGTGCTGGTGGTGCTGATCGACGACGCGGGGTTCGGCAACCCGAGCACCTTCGGTGGTCCGATCCAGACGCCGAACTACACACGGATGGCGGAGGGCGGACTCAAGTACAACCGGTTTCACGTCACGGCGCTCTGCTCGCCCACACGAGCGGCGTTGCTGACGGGACGCAACAGCCACCATGTCGGGTTCGGCTCGGTCGGCGAGTTCGCCGGTGGCTTCCCCGGTTACTGCGCGACCCTTCCGCGCGATTGCGCCCCGCTACCCCGGATCCTCCGCGACAATGGCTACAGCACGGCAGCGTTCGGCAAGTGGCACCTGACACCCGATGGGCAGCAGGGACCGGCCGGACCGTTCGACCGGTGGCCGAACGGCTGGGGCTTCGACTACTTCTACGGATTCCTCGGGGGCGGCGCGAGCCAGTGGGATCCGTGCCTGGCCGAGAACCAGAAGATCATCGGCACCCCGGACGGCTACTACGACGAGGACGACCCGTACTACTTCCCGGATGCGATGGCGGACCACACCCTCGAGTGGTTGCACGGGGTCCGCGGCCAGGACGCGCACAAGCCGTTCTTCATCTACTTCTCGACCGGTTGCAGTCACGCCCCGCACCACGTCTCGAAGGAGTGGGCCGACAAGTACAAGGGCATGTTCGACCAGGGGTGGGACGAGCTCCGCGAGGAGACCTTCGCTCGGCAGAAGGAGCTCGGGGTGATACCAGCAGATGCCGAGCTCACACCTCGTGACGACGCCTTCCCCGCGTGGGACAGCCTGCCCGACAACCTCAAGACCTTCTACGCGCGCCAGATGGAGGTCTACGCCGGCTACTCCGAGAACGCCGATGCCAACGTGGGTCGCGTCATCGACGCCATCGACGAGCTCGGCGAGCTCGACAACACGCTGATCCTGTGGATCTGGGGTGACAACGGCGCCAGCATGGAAGGCACCATCACCGGCTCGTTCAACGAGCTGACGATGCAGAACGGCATCCCGCTCTCCGACGAGATGCAGCTCCAACTCTCCGAACGCTACGGCGGACTCGACCAGTGGGGTGCCCCGATCATGGACCCGCACTACTCCGCCGCCTGGGCCTGGGCCGGGAACACCCCGTTCCAGTGGGGCAAGCAGGTGGGATCGCATCTCGGCGGCACCCGCAACCCGATGGTCGCCCACTGGCCCGACCAGGTGACCGACCAGGGAGGGCTGCGCGACCAGTTCACCCACATCATCGACCTCGCACCCACGATCCTCGACATCGCCGGGATCCCGGTCCCCGACACCGTCGACGGCATCGAACAGGAGCCGATGCACGGCACCACCTTCGCGACGTCGTTGACCGACGCCGACGCTCCGGAGCACCGCACCCAGCAGTACTTCGAGACGGTCGGCAACCGCGCGATGTACAAGGACGGGTGGTGGCTCGCGGTGAAGACCGAGCGGATCCCATGGGTGCTGACGCCCGAGGCCATCGGCCCGTACGCGCCGGGCGTCTGGGACCCCGACAAGGACCCGGTGGAGCTCTATTACCTGCCCGACGACTTCTCCCAGGCGAACGATCTGGCCGCCGAGCATCCGGAGAAGGTCGCCGAGCTCAAGGAGCTGTTCTGGCAGGAGGCGGAGCGCTACCGGGTGCTCCCGCTGCTCGCCACGCTCTCGACGTTCTTCGGGATGGTGCCTCCGATCCCGGCGGACACGACCTTCGAGTTCCGCGGCGACGTCCAGAACGTGATGTCGGGGATGATCCCGCGCATCTACAACCGCTCGTACTCGATCACCGCTGAGCTCGTGGTGCCAGACGGTGGCGCCGAGGGCGTGATCGTGGCCGAGGCGGATCACCTCGGTGGGTTCAGCCTCTATGTCAAGGACGGCAAGCTGACCCACACCTACTCGATGATGGGCGTGTTCATCTTCCGGCAGGTTGCCGAGGAGAACCTGCCGAGCGGCGAGGTCACTGTGCGGATGGAGTTCGCGGCCGACGGAGCCACTCCGGCGACGGGGGGCGAGGTCACGCTCTACATCGACGACAGACCCGTGGGCAAGGGCCGCATGGAGCACACGGTGCCGGTCCGGTTCTCGGGCTACGCCGGCATGGACATCGGCCGCGACAACGGCGGGGTCGTCGACCCGAGCTACGAAGCCGAGAAGCCCTTCGCCTTCACTGGCACGGTGAACAAGGTGGTGTTCGACATCAAGCCGCACCTGTCGGCCCAGGACGAGCTCGACCTCCACGCCGTTGCTCACCAGGGCGACGCCGCACACGGCCTCGCGGGCTGACGAACCGAGGAGCGAAGCTGATGAACATCGACGACGAGACGATCGACGTCCTGATCGGTGGCTACCTATCGTCTACCGCGGCCCACGAGGACTACGAGGCAGTTCTGAACTGTGGCGCTCGCGTCTGGGGTGCCGCGCTGATCGACAAGAACCTCGAAGGCGAGCTCTCGGTCGAGGAAGCCGATCACACCGTCGCGGAGGGTGCTGCCGGCCTTGCCGGGGTCGGCCTGGTGGTGGGGCTGTTCGCCCCGCCGCTGCTGGCCGCGACCGCCATCGGCGCAGCGCTCGGAGCGGCCGGTGGAGCTGCGCTTCACAAGAAACTCGGTGCAGGCATCGGCGACAAGGCCGGCGCCACGATCCCGATCGGCGGCGCCGGCCTGATCGTGGCCTACCCGCGCTCGGCGGCCGAGAAGGTCGAGCCCGCGGTGACCCGGGCGGTGCAGAAGGTGGTCGGAGAAGCCGAGGGCCACCACGTGCATGCCCTCAAGGGCGCGCTCGCCGACGCCCAGGCGAAGATGGCCGAGGGGACCTCGTAGGGCCTGTCGCCCCGAGTCCACGACGATGCCCAAGGCCACCCAGCACGCAGAAGAGAAGGTCGAGCATCTGAGTGTCGCCGACCGGGTGGCGCTGGGGAAGTCGGCGCGGGCGAGGGTTACCCGCGCGAGCCACGGCGATTGGGGTCCGGCGGCTGACCGTCCGGATCCGCTCGCGTTGCTGGAGGCGCAGGAGACCACTCGGGTGCCCGAACTCGTCCCGCTCCGTCACGGACGCATGGCAGCGTCACCGTTCGCGTTCTACCGGGGCGCGGCCAACGTGCTCGCGGCGGACCTGGCAGCGGTCCCGCATTCCGGATTGCGGGTGCAACTCTGCGGCGACGCGCACCTCGCGAACTTCGGCGGGTTCGCGTCACCCGAGCGCAGCCTCGTGTTCGACCTGAACGACTTCGACGAGACCCTGCCCGGCCCGTTCGAGTGGGACGTCAAGCGCCTGGCCGCCAGCTTGGAGATCGCCGCTCGCAGCCGCGGCTTCGACCGCAAGATCCGGACCAGGATCGTCAGCGCGTCGGTCCGGTCCTACCGCGAGACGATGCGCACCTTCGCCAAGATGCAGAACCTCGACGTCTGGTACGCCCGCCTCACCACTGACGACATCATGGCTCGCTGGGGCGCCGATCTCGGCCGCGAAAGCCTCAAGGCCTTCCAACGGTCGGTCGACAAAGCCGGCTCGAAGGACCGGCTCCGGGCCGAGTCCAAGCTGACCCGCATCGTCGACGGCGAACCCCGCTTCGTCAGCGATCCGCCCCTGCTCATGCCCATCGAGGAGCTCTTCTCGGCATCGGTCGTCCATGACCTCGAAGGCTCCATCCACGAGGCTCTTCGGGCGTACCGCCACACCTTGCAGGACGACCGTCGGCACCTGCTCGAGAGCTACCGGCTCGTGCAGCTGGCTCGCAAGGTCGTCGGCGTCGGCAGCGTCGGGACGCGCTGCTGGGTGGCGCTGATGGTTGGTCTCGACAACACCGACCCGCTCTTCCTCCAAGTGAAGGAAGCCGAAGCGTCGGTGCTCGAGCCCCACCTGGGCAAGAGCGGCTTCGCCAACCACGGCCAACGGGTCGTGCAGGGACAACGACTCGTGCAGGCCGCCAGCGACATCTTCCTCGGCTGGGAACACATCATCGGTTACGACGGCAAGCCCCACGACCACTACATGCGCCAACTGTGGGACTGGAAGGCTTCGGCCACGATCGAGACCATGTCTCCCGAACGGCTCGACGTCTACGGCCAGATCTGCGGCTGGACCCTCGCCCGGGCGCACGCCCGCTCCGGCGACCGGGTCGCCATTGCCGCCTACCTCGGCAGCTCCACGTCGTTCGACGAGGCACTCGCCCGCTTCGCCCGCCTCTACGCCGAGCAGAACGACCTCGACCACCAAACCCTCACCGGCGCCATCGCCTCCGGGCGGATGACCGCTGAGAGCGAGACCTGATGTGACCTATGGACCCTGACGACGGATCCACCCTGGCCACGCTCGAATCGACCGAACGCGAACTGTTCGAGCCTTCTGAACCCTCCGCGAACGACGGACCGGCAGTCGTCCTCACTCCGTTGGTGGCGAGGGTCCTGCCGACCCTCACCGCCCACCTGCTCGAACGACATCCCACGGTTCCAGCCGAGGTCGTCGAGCACCACGTGCATGCCGCCGCTGTCCGGCTCACCCGCGAGGCGCGGATCCACGACTACCTTGCGATCCTGATCGAGCGGACGGCGTCCGAATCGCTCGAGCGTCGCCGCGCGTGAGCACGGTCGGCTGATGGACTCCCCGGCCATCGGTGGAGGCCGTCGTGTGCCGCCTGGACGGCGGCATCCTCTTCGCCTACGCCGACTCGAACCCCCCGACTCCTCCTTTGTAGGCGAAGCCCGAATCAGCTGAAACGCAGCAGATACGTTTCGCGGCCCCTGACCTGCACGTTTACGGCCGGGGCGCGAGATTCCCGGCGACTACTCCATTCTCGCTCCATTTGGAGCCCGAAATCATTGAGTTTTGGGCGTGATCTCTGCCGTACGCACAAGACCACTCACTTCGCCGTCGTGCCCCAGACGCGAGAAAACCCCTGCTGAGCAGGGGTTTCTCGGGTGGGCGATATTGGACTCGAACCAACGACCTCTGCCGTGTGAAGGCAGCGCTCTAACCAGCTGAGCTAATCGCCCTTGATGCGCTGGACGACATTAGCGCCTCGCCTGGTACCGACCTGCCATCG